>Ga0209829_10004294_pt1 | contig 10097 bp, 5 predicted proteins | sample C_140205_EF_Meta_FD_187311 | JGI IMG/M metagenome (GOLD analysis project Ga0209829, IMG submission 187311) | Freshwater microbial communities from Lake Croche, Canada to study carbon cycling - C_140205_EF_MetaG (SPAdes) (version 2) | ecosystem: Environmental > Aquatic > Freshwater > Lake... | reverse complement strand
AACAAATCAAACAAATCAAACAAATCAAACAAATCAAACAAATCAAACAAATCAAGTAATAAATCCAATAAAAGTCTCCGATATTCATTGCGCATTTCGCAAGAGCATGGCATATGAAAAACTTTATTCCATAAATTGCGCCGTCAGGCTTGAACTCGACAAACTTGCGCGTAAAATGGTTCTGTTGGAGGAACGCCTGGGTGCAGAGACAATTCAGTACATGACCGTCTTGAAGTCAGTTCGCATTGCGTTATTATCTGCATCCAATGCTCCGCGACGTGCATTATTAGGTCAAGAAATGATTCTAATGGGCCATTTTACCATGGCCGATTACGTCTTGTACATTGATGGTATAACCATGCAATCTAAATTGCAAATGGAAGTCGACGAGTTTGATGAAAATGCAATGCTTAGTGTAAATATGACCATTGACTATTTATTGAATCATAAATGCATTGCAAAAGACCAAGGGGAAAAGTGCATCACAGTTACACAAAAAGGTATAATCGTCGGGTCCTTAATGGATATGCATGGCATATTATTGTATGATATATGGGAAAACAAACTTTTAGAGAATTTATCGGCGCAAGACATTACCGTCTTTTTAAGTTGTTTTGCCCAAGTTCATATACAAGAGATAGCACGACCGGGAGCAGAAGAATACGCCCATATGTATCAAAATAAAGCAGTTCAACATTTAGCTGAATGGAATGATGATGGTGGGCAGAACAAAGGTGGCCAAAACAAATTAAACGAAATTCAGTTTCTGCTAATGGACCCTATTTCGGAGTGGTGCAATGTGTCAAATTCGGCAGAAGCAATTCTTTTTGGACGTAAACTCGAATTTGAGTATGAAATATATCTTGGCGACTTTATCAAGGCGGTCCTATCCATCAATTCCATGGCAACACAATTAGAACTTCTCGCGAAAACGCACAACGACCTTGCATTAATGCAATCTTTACGCGAAGTTCCCAATCTGACATTAAAATTTATTGCAACTAATATATCTATTTACGTATGAAATAACAAGTTTATAAAACGTAGAAAAAGTACAAAAAGTAGAAAACAAAAAGAACAAAAAGAACAAAAACAAAAACAAAAAGAACAAAAACAAAAAGAAAAAGAACAAGAATAACTATTGTACAACCGTTAAAATAAACAAAAAGTAATAATAAAAACAATTTGGTTTCATGTCGTCAAACCAACGTGTTTGTCACAACAGTCTTTTGCAAAATTCGTTCCAATCATGTTTTCCTGCTCAGCCTCAGCCGTCAAGTTCTGCTGCTCAAGCAGCATGGGCCACTTTGCGTGCAAGGGGACAACAACCCTTTGGTCCTTGCACCGGTGGTTCAGGGACTGGTTCTACAGGTACTTGTGCTACAGGTACTACTGGTTCTACTGGTTCTACTGGTTCTACTGGTGCGACAGGTCCTACAGGTGAAGCGGGGGCACGTGGAACACATACAGGTTCAACGGGACCTACTGGCCCAACTGGTGGCAGTGGGCCTATTGGTTGGATGGGTACAACTGGTCCTACAGGCTCTACCGGTCCTACAGGTCCTACTGGTCCAACAGGTCCTACGGGGGTTACCGGTCCTACGGGTGTTACAGGTGCTACAGGATGGACTGGTGCTACAGGATGGACTGGTGCTACAGGATGGACCGGTGCTACAGGTTTCACTGGTTATACCGGTGTGACGGGTAATACTGGGTTCACCGGTAATACTGGTGTAACGGGTTCCACTGGTTATACGGGATTTACTGGTTATACGGGATGGACTGGTGCAACGGGATTTACTGGTGCAACGGGATTTACTGGTACAACAGGTTTCACTGGTCCAACGGGTTTCACAGGTCCAACCGGTTTCACTGGTGCAACGGGTTTCACTGGTCCAACAGGTTTTACTGGTGCGACGGGGTTTACTGGAGCGACTGGTTCCACTGGTCCAACTGGGGTATCTGGGACTCCTGGAACAACTGGTGAAACGGGTTTTTCTGGTCCCACAGGTACAAGCGGTCCCACTGGTGAAACCGGATGGACAGGTCCAGCCGGATTTAGCCCAACTGGCCATACTGGATGGACTGGATTCACTGGCCATACTGGATGGACTGGACCGACAGGTGATACGGGATTCACTGGCTATACTGGATGGACCGGGCCAACTGGTCCTACAGGACCAACTGGTGATACTGGGCCGACTGGGCCAACGGGATTTACAGGATTAACTGGCAAAACTGGTTCTACCGGCAAAACTGGTTCTACCGGACCAACGGGTAAAACCGGTGTAACTGGATTTACCGGAGCAACGGGTGCAACTGGTTTTACAGGATTGACTGGTGCAACTGGTGAAACTGGATTTACAGGAGCAACTGGATTTACCGGAGCAACTGGCCCAACAGGACCAACTGGTTTTACAGGTCCCACTGGCCCAACAGGACCAACTGGTCAAACAGGTGTAACAGGTTTTAGCGGAGCAACTGGATTTACGGGTTTTACTGGAGCTACAGGTTTTACAGGTGCCACAGGGTTTACAGGTGCAACCGGTTTTACAGGTTTTAGCGGAGCAACCGGTTTTACTGGTGCAACGGGATTTACTGGTTTTAGCGGAGCAACCGGTTTTACTGGAGCTACAGGTTTTACAGGTGCCACAGGGTTTACAGGTGTCACCGGTTTGACTGGTGCAACCGGATTTACGGGTTTTAGCGGCGCAACCGGATTTACGGGTTTTAGCGGAGCAACCGGATTTACGGGTTTTAGCGGAGCAACCGGATTTACGGGTTTTACGGGTGCTACCGGGTTTACTGGAGCAACAGGATTAACCGGAGCAACAGGATTTACGGGTTTTACTGGTGCTACAGGTGAGACCGGATTTACTGGTTTTAGCGGAGCAACTGGCGCAACAGGATTGACCGGTGCAACAGGTTTTACTGGTGTAACAGGTTTTACGGGAGCAACCGGCAAAACCGGTGCAACAGGATTTACGGGTGCTACCGGCAACACTGGTGCTACCGGATTTACTGGTGCAACCGGTTGGACTGGTTCAACCGGTTTAACTGGCGCGACTGGATTTACTGGCGCTACAGGTTTTACAGGTGCAACAGGTTGGACAGGCGCTACAGGTTTTACAGGTGCAACAGGTTGGACAGGTCGCACCGGTTGGACCGGAGCGACAGGTCCAACCGGTGCGACCGGTTTTACGGGTGCTACTGGTTTCACTGGTCGGACTGGCCCTACGGGACCGACTGCAGGCATTATTTCTGTAAACATAAGTGGTAATTTTGTTTTTGCTGATAGTTTAAACCAGCTATATGCATCCCCTGCCCTGGCGTATAACAGTACCACGAATACCATAACACAAACTGCTGCGCTAACTGTATCTAATGGGATTTCATCGACAACTGGCAGAAATACTGGATATTACTTAGGTTCCAATTATTTATACGCGACCGGAAGTTCAACGACTTCGTATTATGTGAATGACGCGTCTTCGGCTCTTCTGTTAAATATGGTACCGACAGGGTTTGTTTCCAGCTTCGACACAACATGTTTTACGATTCAGTCATCGACCACGCCCCTCTGTAGTTACACTATTTTTAATGTACAACGTACAGGAATATACCGCGTCGTTGTTACGATGAATTTTACTACTGCCGCTCAATTTTTGCCAACATTAGTACTTGCACTGTATCCAAATATTACCGCGACCTCCGGGGCCGGCAACGGCACGGTGGTAACTGGCCAAGCTAGTACGGCAATCGCAAGCACATATTATTATACTAACTATGTAAATACAAGCAGTTCAAGTATCCCATCATTAACATTTTGTAAAATCGTACCGTTGTCACCATCTAATAATTATGGTTTTATCTTCACTTTTTCATTGCTTCCAACAGGACTAACTTATTATTCAACCATCAATATAGAACGCATAATGTAAAAATGTCTTCAATACTTTTCTTTGTAAATAATTTAAAGACCCTTTTATTTTGATTTGTTCCGGAAAGTACTTGTACCCTTTCTTGCAAAAAATAATAATACGGTGGACTTTGGAACCAGTCTTCCCATAGCGTCCATGTGTTCTATGTATTCTTTAATTTCGTACATGAATCCACATAAAATCATGGCAAAAACAAACTCCACTTTTTCTACATGCAAATAGGTATGATTGCATTCAAATTTATAGTTTATATATGACACTCCCTTATCAGACTCTCTTAACGAAGATGTTCCAACTGCGGTCTCATAGTATTGTGGTACGTATAATATTAATGTATTCATCCTCTCGAAAAGTGTATTGTTTTGCAACTTGTCTCGGAGATATTGAAATGTGCACGTCTCGAACAGATGGGGAGGAAGGGTCCGCATTAAAATGGAGTTGATATCTTGAATTTTTGTGTAAATAAAAGTATTATCGGGATTAACATACTCGTATACAAGGACGCGCAATTCATCAGGGACTTTGGCCATAATTGCGTGATATGTTGAAATCATTTATAATTGGTTTATATTATACGAATTTCTCTTCTGTGTTGTTTTCATACTTGACATATATGCGTTCATTATTTACATTTGTATATATTAAGTATTAAACAACAAAGAACATGTCGAATGGCGGCGTCGGAATGAATGGTTTCACTGGTCCAACCGGTCCAACCGGTCCAACCGGTTGCAAGGGTCCAACAGGTCCAACTGGCGGTGATGCAGTAGGACAAATCGGCAAAAAAGGCAACATTTCGACGATAACTGGACCAACCGGTCCAACGCAAATTGGATGGTCAAGTACAAAAAGAGGTAATACTGGGAAAACTGGTCAAACTGGTTCTACTGGCGGTACCGGATTAACCGGTTCTACTTGTGGTACAGGCAAAACCGGTACCACTGGCGTTACTGGGTTAACCGGGGCTACAGGTTTTACGGGTGATACGGGTTTAACAGGTGTAACTGGTAAAACTGGTGCTACAGGGGCTACCGGTTTTAGTGGTCATACCGGTTCAACAGGTGTAACAGGCGTTTCAGGAGCAACAGGCGTTTCAGGTCGTACTGGTTTGACAGGAGCAACTGGCACTTCAGGTGCCACTGGTTTGACAGGGTTTACCGGAATAACAGGTGATACTGGTTTGACAGGTCTGACAGGATTTACTGGTTTCACCGGATTTACTGGTTTTACTGGGCCAACAGGAATAACTGGATATCAATCCTATATATCAGGTCGAACCGGCCGCACTGGTGATACTGGATATACTGGTCCAACTGGTTGGACGGGCTCAACAGGTATCACTGGGCCTAAGGGCGATGATACATTTGTAACTGGTCCCAGGGGGATTTCGGGGTTTACTGGATGGACTGGTCATATCGGTCTATCGGGTCTTACTTCCTTCATTACTGGTCCAACTGGAATAACTGGGTGGTACATGCAACAATTTGGCACAACTGGTCCAACTGGTGCCACTGGTGAATTTACTGGAGAAACCGGTGCAACAGGTTTTACTGGTCTCACTGGACAAACGGGTCCAACTGGTTCTACTGGGTTTACTGGGTTTACTGGGTTTACCGGTGCTACTGGGTTTACTGGAGCGACTGGGTTTACTGGTGCTACTGGGTTTACGGGTGCTACTGGCAGCACTTGTGGTACGGGGTTTACTGGAGCTACGGGCAGCACTTGTGCTACTGGGTTTACAGGTGCTACTGGGTTTACGTGTGCTACTGGGTTTACTGGTGCTACTGGGTTTACGGGCGCGACAGGTCCAACCGGTTTTACTGGTTTTACTGGACCTACAGGTCCCACCAGTTTTACTGGTTTTACTGGATCAACTGGTTTTACCGGGTTTACTGGGTTTAGTGGAGCTACCGGCTGCACAGGTGATACTGGCAGCACTGGTTTTACAGGGTTTACTGGAGTGACATGTCAAACAGGTTGTACAGGTTTTACCGGTGCAACTGGTTTTAGTGGTTCTACTGGACCAACTGGTTTTACCGGGTTTACCGGTCCCACTGGACCAACTGGCCCATCTGGATTTACCGGGGATACCGGTTACACTGGGCCAACTGGTTTAAGTGGATTTACCGGGGCTACCGCTTATACTGGCAGCACTGGTTATAGCGGTTTTACAGGCCCAACTGGTAAAACTGGTTCCACTGGCTACACCGGTTTTACAGGGCCGACGGGATACACGGGTTCAACTGGCTACACCGGACCAACTGGAAACACGTGTGCGACGGGCTACACTGGTTCCACCGGGTACACTGGTTCAACGGGTTCAACTGGTTCGACTGGTTCGACTGGATTTACGGGTAGTACCGGACCATTTACAGGTGCAAGTGGATTTACTGGTGCTACTGGATTTACGGGTGCTACTGGATTTACGGGTAGTACCGGACCATTTACAGGCGCAACTGGATTTACTGGTGCTACTGGATTTACCGGTGCAAGCGGTGTTTTTACGGGTGCGACGGGTGGGACTGGTTTTACAGGTGCGACGGGTTGGACTGGTTTTGGAGGTACAACGGGTACACTGATGCAGTTTAATAATGTATTACCTGTCGGCGCTACAGGTAAATATATTGCGTACAGTAGTCCTCCAAGTAACACGTTTACGAATAATTCAACCCTATCACTGACTGGGCCCGCGGGTATTAATATGACCGCATTGTATTCAATCACAAACCCTGTTTCCGGTATTGACTCTAACAGTGGTCGCAATACCGGATGGTCAAGTGGTTCCAATTGGTTATCCTATGGAATAACTGGAGCGATATTGTCTTACTATGCCGGTACGACAGGTCTCCTGCCGGGAAATAATGGTCCAAACTCACAAAGCTATTATTTTCCGTATCCTGGCGGCGGCGGCGGCCCGGATCCGGGTGTTACAGGTGACATGAGTACATTTACTACTGTTAACGGCGGAATAGCACCAACTGGTCCGACAGGTACATATGTAGTGACCTGCATGGCAAGTATACATACAACCTCTACGGGTACTGCACCCCTACAATACCCTTTGGTAAGTGCGCTAGGTATAGGTTTTTATAGCTGCAGTTTTCCATCCTTTAGAACCAAGCTGTTGCTTCCGCAAGTAGTAACCTACTGGAACCAAACCAATTGGGGTCCTATCAATGCAATGGCAACTTTTACAGTCAAACTTTCACCAATTACGAATTCGACGTATGCGGTTGGTGTCATCCCAGTATCAAACTACGGTATTAATGTAGTTCTGCCTACAGTCGACATATCACTAAATGTTGTCCAATTATTGTAGCAATAAGAATAACAATAATATGGGGTTAAATAACCCAAAAATAAAAAAACAAACAAATGTGGGGGAATAAATAAAAATCACATTCAATTACAAGAAAGATACGATGGACAACGGATGGACTGATGAGAGCATTGGTATTTTAGAACGCACACGACGTAATTGTGTTGATTTGTCGAATTTGCATAGGAGGGAGTATTTATACTTCAAATCTTGGTTAAAATATTTTAAATTACCTGTTATTATTTTGTCTGCGTTAAATAGCGTTGCCAGTGTTGGTATTAGTGGTTATTTGGAACAAACGTACATATCGGAGTTAACATGTGGTCTTGCGCTTTTATCGGGAATTATTACATCGATAGAATTATATCTTGGGGTTAGTATGAGTATGGAAAACGAGTTAGACACAAGTAAGAATTTTTATCTGTTGTCGGTTGATATTTTCAAAGAGCTTGCGTTAAAACCAGAACATCGAGCAAATTGTAAAACATTTCTTGAACAAACTCTTTCAACTTATTGCAAGTTGATGGAAAACTCCAATATTGGCAAAGCGTATATTGAGGACCAATTACAGCCGACGCCTATACCACAACAAACTGGTTTTTTGCCTGTGAGACAGATAGAAAACATTGCAGTTAATTTTCCGTAAAAAACATTCTTTGTTTTTTTTGTTCTTGTTTGTTCTTGTTTGTTCTTGTTTCTTTATTCGTTTAACAAAAATATATAAAGGTGTTTTTTGTTGTCAAATGTAACGACAAAAAACAGTTATTGCAAACAGTTATTGCAAACATGGAAACAACTTTGGGAGGAGTACTCATCCTCAAGGGCAATAAAACGTTTGGTCGTCGGAATGGCAAATTATTGTACAAATGTATTACTTTTAATTTTATAATAGCACCTTTAAAATATGTTCTTTTGCCGTACGCGCCAAGAACTCAATTTAGCAAAAGCCATACAAATTTATATGTAGCATTTGGAAAACTCTTACAGAACAGCAGTTCGTTGTATTTCATAACGGAAGTATTTGGTGAAGTATCCGATGATATTGCGTATGCAAATTATATGTTGCATATCAATAATTTGCGAATCTCGCGAAAATGCCTGGATAATGTTGCAAATGCTGCATTAAAAGGAAAAGAACAAGAAAAAGAACAAGGAAAAGAACAAGAAAAAGAACAAGAAAAAGAACAAGAAAAAGAACTTAAAGAACAACAATTCAACCAAACAAAGCTGGACTTGCGTTCACATGAGCATGTTTTCTCCATCGACCCAATCGGTAGTCGGGATTTTGACGATGCCTTTTCCATGGACACATCATTGGACAACTCAACTACATTTATTTACATTCATATTGCAAACGTACCATCTGTGATTGATGACCTGAATCTATGGGAGTCTTTAACAGACCAAGTATCGACCATTTATTTACCGCATGGAAATAAACCAATGCTTCCGCGAGTACTATCGGACAACCACTGTAGCCTTCTTGAAGGTCACGACCGCAATGCTTTTACCATGCAGATTTCGGTAAATTCTGAAAATGGTGCTATTATTAATACACGTATTATAGGACCTACACTAATACATGTGGCACGAAATTACACATATGAAGACCCCCAGTTATTGGCGGATATGAAGTATAATGCATTATTTTCGATTTGTCAAAAAATGCAACAACATTTTTTGACAGAACATTCGGTTACGGATAGTCACACTGTCGTCAGCTATCTTATGATAACGATGAATTATTACATGGCAAAGTCCCCAAATTGTCCGATAATGAGAATTCACCGATTACAACATCAATGGGACAACACAGAGAAAACAGAGAAAACAGAGAAAACAGAGAAAACAGAGAAAACAGATAAAACGGATAAAACAGAGAAAACAGAGAAAACAGAGAAAACAGAGAAAACAGAGAAAACAGATAAAGGTGACGCGGTATCGGTGGCAGAATATATTTTACGTTCAGATGACGTTGATTGTCGGCATGACGCACTGGTGTTAGACATGTATTCGCACACAACCTCACCAATTCGTAGGCTGTCTGATATCATTACATTAACGTCTATGCAATTAGTAGCCCATTCATCATCGATACGGAATGTTGCTGCGGCAACTGCATTCGTGGACAAATGGTTACATCGGTTGGAATTTGTCAACGACCAAATGACACGAATTAAACGTGTCCAAAGCAAATGCATGGCATTGCACATATGCAAGTCTCATGCAAATATTCAACAATGGGATGGCATTATCCAAGAAATACGAGGTAACGATTATATCCTTTATATTCCTTCTCTCAAATTATTTAGCAGGATTCCCATCCTTGTTGATTTATCTGGTCATACCAGTTCAGCTGGTCATACCAGTTCAGCTGGTGGTACCCTTCTTGTTGGCGACGTGCTCTCTCGATTACAAATGTTTCTTTTTGAGGATGAAAATACATTAGAATCAAAGGTTCGATTTACATGTCCAGCAATTCAGAATGAAAGAGTTCATCTTGAACCTCCTTTGATATTCTCGAGTACTGGCCACGACATAGACGCATCGACAAGATAATGCTCATCGATAGTGCCATTTGACATTTAATGTATTCATCACTAAGATGAATACCACACGATTTTAACTTGTGTTGGTGGCTGTATCGGTTAATGTTGGTAATTATCTCCAATGCATCCGATGGATGTGGATTACTATCTCCATGACGTATCATGTCGAGCATTTTGTTGCATGGTTTCGCAATCATGTCAATTAGTGCTGTCTTATGATGAGGTGATAATAGTTCCGGCCTTGCAACTACCACAAAAGTATTCCACACGTTTTTAGCGACAACGACT
>Ga0209829_10004291_pt1 | contig 10104 bp, 9 predicted proteins | sample C_140205_EF_Meta_FD_187311 | JGI IMG/M metagenome (GOLD analysis project Ga0209829, IMG submission 187311) | Freshwater microbial communities from Lake Croche, Canada to study carbon cycling - C_140205_EF_MetaG (SPAdes) (version 2) | ecosystem: Environmental > Aquatic > Freshwater > Lake... | reverse complement strand
CCATCCCCATGAACCGCCTCGGTCGAGGTACAGCAGGATCGAACCCGTCGCGAGCATGAGTGTGATTCCGCCGGCGATGTCGAAGCCAATATTTGATCGGCGTTTTGTCTCGTCGAGCCAACGCAAGCAAAGCGGAAGAAACAACAGGGCCAGAGCTCCCTGGACAATGAAGACGCCTCGCCAACTGAGTAGTTCGACCATTGGGCCACCGAAGGCCAAACCAAGCGCGGGTGCAGCGGCAGAAACAAATGCCCACATGCCGAGTGCTCGTGGTCGTGCATCAAGCGGAAACGTCTCCATGATGAGAGCGACAGCGGTGGGGGCAGTGGCAAAGCCAGCAGTCTGACTAATTGTGCGGAAGGTAATGAGTGAAGCAGCGTTCCATGACAACGCTGTGAGAATCGCAGCAGCTCCGCAGACGCTAAGGCCGATGAGAAAAACACGCCGTTGACCTTTGAGGTCGCCAAGTCGCCCAAAGGTGGGGAGCATGACCGCGCCGATGAGCATCGGAAGCGAGAGCACCCACGAAAGCGTTGAGCGTGATGCGTGAAGGTTGTCGCCTATTTCTGGCAGGGCGGCAACGAGAATGACCGCGGGCCAGCCCGAAACGAATACACCGAGCATCGTTGCGACGAGTACCCGCCGCTGCTTCCCCCTGTCCACCCGTCGAGACTACCGGTGGTCTGCTGTAGTGACCGTCTGTTGACTTGTCCGTTGGTATTGGGCGGTAGCGTTTCGACGTCTGGAGGAGGACTATGGCGTCATCAGCTTCAACACTTGTCATCGGATCTGGTTCTGGTATCGGATCCTCAATCGCACAGCGTCTTCGCTCTCGCGGTGACTCCATAATCGAATTCGCTCCCACGCTCGATCTCACCAATGCCGAGGCGGTCGGAGAGTCACTTCGCTCGGCTGTTGGCTCGGGAACAATTGATCGTGTTGTGCTTGCCGCAATTGATCCTTCAGCGTTTCGCTCTGCACCGATCACCTCGCTCACCGAAGCCGAATGGGATCAAGCAGCGGAATATTCGATGCGCGCTGCCTTTGTGTCACTGCAGCAGGCCCACGCTGTTCTTGCCGATGGTGGACGGGTGATTGTTCTTCTGCCAACAGTGGCGGCTACAGGCGTGGCTGGTCTTGTTCCGTTATGCACCGCGGTTGAAACAATTCGCGTGATGGCGAAAGCGGTTGCTCGTCGTTGGGGTGCACGTTCCATCACCGTGAACACGATCGAAGTCGAGTTGGCCGCGTTCCTGTTGGGTGACAACGACGCTAGTGATGCCGAAGTCCCGATGGTTCCGGTGCTTGGCCAGCCAGCGTTACCACCCGCTTCAGCGGTTGACGATGTGATCGGACTCATTGACATGCTGGCGACACCTGCGGCCGGAGCAATCACTGGCGGACTGCTGGTGGCCGATCGCGGAACGGTGATGCAGCCATGAGTGGTCTGAACGGATTGATGGAAGGTCGAGTTGTCCTTGTGACGGGCGCTGCTGCTGGCGTTGGTCGCGGCGTCGCCGCGGCCTTTGGATCTGCCGGCGCAATCGTTGGCATTGGCGTGCGTCGCCCTGAAGCGGCCGAGGAAACCGCTGCTGCTGTTGCGGCTGCCGGCGGGACTCCAGTAATTCTCAAATGCGATGTCACCGATGCTATGCAAAGTGCTGCAGCAATCGAACAACTGATTCGCGAATTCGGTCGACTCGATGCGGTGGTTCACAACGCCGTAAGCGGTCGTTCAAGCGAAGCGACTGACTTCGAAAACACCACGCTCGATGAATGGGAAGACCACGCATCAGTCACGGTGCGAGCAACATGGCGTCTGGCAGTGCAGGCCTACCCGCACCTTCAAAAATCACAGGGCGCTTACCTCCATATGAGTTCACCCGCTGGCATCGAAGGCTCAGAGCGTGCGCCGTTCTACAGCGCAGTTAAGGCAGCACAACGCGGTTTCGTGCGTGCTCTTGCTCGTGAATGGGGACCTGACCACATTCGTGTGAACAGCGTTGCCCCGTTGGCAATTTCACCAGCGCTCGAAAATATGAAGATCCTCGAACCCGAGCGCGTCAAGCGCATTGAGGGTCTTGTTCCGCTTGGCCGGCTTGGTGATCCCGAAACCGATATCGGTCCGCCGTCGGTGTTCTTATGCAGCGACGAAGCTCGTTATGTGACTGGACAAACGCTCGTGGTGAGCGGTGGCCGATTTACCAGTCTTTGAGGCGAGCGCGCAGTTCCTCATTGTGCACGAATACAGGAAGCTCTTCGCTGTCGTTATAGGTGGGGCGCACTGACGTTCCACCATCGACGCACAGCACCTGTCCGGTGACATAGGCCGACATGTCGGACATCATGAACAACACGCCCTTCGCTATGTCGTCACTCGTGCCACGACGCCGCATCGGGATGACCTCGAGGTCATTGCGGTCGGTATCGCCAGCCTTGCGGGTTGAAGCGCTCTTTGGCGTAGCGATCGAGCCAGGGGCAACGGCGTTGATTCGAATGTTACGGCTGCCCCATTCGATAGCAAGTGAACGCGTGAGCGACAACACGGCAGCTTTCGCAGCGGCGTAGGCCGATCCATACGGCATTCCGTTGAGCGCTGATGTGGTTGCAATGTTGCAAAGCGTTCCGCCATTGCCTTGTTCAACGAGGCGACGACCAACAGCGCGAACGGTGTTGACCGTGGAACCGAAGTTGAGCGCCATGACATCGTCGAATGCAGGATCGTCGCTGGCGAAAGGCGACCATTGTGGTGGCCACATGCCGCCAGCGACCTGAACTGAACCGCGAAGTGGTGCGAGTTCGCAGGCTTCGTCGACGACAGCGGCAACAGCGGCTTTGTCGCGGCCATCGGCAATGAGTCCGATGTGAATTGTGCCGTCAGCTGCGAGAGCGTCGGTGCAGACCTTCAACTTCTCGGCGTCGATGTCGACAGCAACAACTGATGCGCCAGCATGACCAAGGAAGCGACTTATCGATGTACCGATGCCGCCGCCACCTGCACCCATGACGACAACAGACAGGCCTTCGAGGCCCCAGGGGCTCGTGAGTTCAGACATCTTCACTGCCCCAGTGATCGGGGCGAGTTGCGTCGGGTCGGTGCCATCCGCCGCCGGCCCATGTTCCTCCGTCGACATGAATGGAGGTGCCAGTGATGAATCGAGAAAGATCAGACGCGAGGAAGAGTGCGGCGGCCGCAGTGTCTTCGGTGGTTCCGAGATATCCGAGCGGCGGAAGGAACGCGGGAAGGAACTCAGGGTCGCTTTTGATGAGCGTCGCCTGTAGGCCCTTGTCGCCTTCGGAGGGTTGCGCGTCGGGGGAGATTGAGTTGACGCGAATACGCCGCGCTCCGAATTCAAGAGCGAGCGATTTCGAAAGACTCTCGAGAGCAGTTTTCATCGCGGCGTAAATGCCGAAGCCCGGACCAGCCTGATGAGCCTCGATCGATGTGATGTTGATGATTGAGCCGCCATTGGCCATGAGCGGAGCGACGCGTCGGATGAAGTGCGTTGCTTGGGTGAAGTTCTCGGCGATAAGTGAGGCTTCGCCCTTCGGGCTGACGTCGAGGAACGGAGAAATGAATGTGCCGCCGGCGTTGTTGACGAGGACATCAACGTGGCTGTGAGCGGCTGCGATCTTCTCTACAAATGCATCGACCGCCTCTGAGTCGCGTACATCGAGTTCAGCGGAGATCACTGGTCGGCCGAGAGCTTCGATCTGCGCAGCAGTATCGGCAAGAAGATCGGCTTGTCGGTCACAGATGGCCAGTGTCGCGCCACATCGGGCAAAGAGGAGAGCGGTATCTCGTCCGATGCCCTCGGCTGCGCCCGTCACGATGGCGACTCGGTCAGTAAGGAGGATGGAACGTTCGTCGAAAAGATGAGCCATGGGCTCACTCTCGCACATCTAGTGGTTGCGCGAGACAGACCCGATCGGACGTCGCCACCGGGTCATCGAGGCCCACACAACCCATGCCATTGCTCCGACCGGAATTTCAAGCAGATAAACGAACCCGCGGAAAAGGAAAATCGCTGCGGTCGACGCGTTTTCAGGTCCGCCGAAACTTATGAGAGCGGAGGCGGCGCCGACCTCGACGAAGCCGACGCCACTTGGCGTAATCGGGATCGTTTCGAGAAGGCGAGCAAAGGCGAAAGCGGCGAATGCTTCGGTAAGTGTGATGCCGTCAATGCCGATGGCCCGAATACACGCGAAGAGAAGGAGAAATTGAATGAGGTTGAACAGGAAGATCCAAAGGGTGATCAAGAGCCATCGTTCTCGAACGAGCCCGATGCTCTGATGGCGAAAGTCCAGAACGACTTTGATGACATCGGGGGTGGTTTTGCGTTGGGTGACTCGGCAGAACCGGTCGACGATTGCTTGGCCCAACTGACCAATTTTTTCCGCAAGACCCTCGCTACGCATGATGAGCCCAAGGATGGCTGCGGCAACGACCAAGGCGAGAAGACCAAGAAGCGTGGGGACCAAGAGTTTGCCCGTCGCGTTGCCCGAGATCATGAGAAGAACGAGCGCAAGCACCGGCATTGCGAGTTTGGCGAAAACGTTCCAAATGCCCGATACCAGGATCGACAACGTGACCGATGGTGCGGTGAAACCCCACGACATGTCGATGGCGTAGGTCGCACCTACTCCAATTGCCCCACCGAACGGCATCACGTTCGACACGGCGCTGCCGGCAAAGTTCACCGTTAGTGCTTGTGTGCGCTTTAGGCCAGGGAGACTATTCGTGAGTACTCCGGTGTAGGCGAGCATGCCGAGAAACCAAAATGCGATGAGCGCGGCTATTTCCCATGCGGACAACTTCGCCATCTGATCCCAGATTTCGGCGTAGTCAGACCCAGTTATTTTTGGAATAACAAACGCGAAAATGATGACGACAACCGAAAGCGAACCTCCGATTTCGATGAAGCGTCGCACCTTCGACTTTTTGTGAAGCTCGTGGCTAACAACCGCAAATGCGTCGGTTGATTCTTCTGCGCTGAGTCCTTGAAGGACTTCGGGAAGGTCTTCTTCGGGAGATTCGGTCATTGACCGACAGGATCGAAGAGATGGGCGAATGAATCGGGGAGTGCAGCGTTGGAATCGCCAGCGAGGGAAAACCATTCTGTACTGAAAGCGATAGCGAAAATCTCATCGGGCAGACCAAGGAAGATCGAAAGCGTTCGAACGGTGTCGGGCGCGCCAGTTGCTTGGGTGGCATGAGCGGCCATCGAGGCTTTGCGATTCTCGAGAACAGAACTCACATCGACGGTGTGCGTGATCTCGGCATTGGGTGTGTACCAGGTTGAAAGATCAGAGGGAACGAAACCATCTGGGACTTCAAAGCCCATTCCTTTTGCTAGTTCGATTCCACCCGAAAGAAATTCGCGATCGATTGTTGCCTGCAACAACGGAACGCCGATTTTCTCGTATGCAGCCCAAGCAACGCGATGTACCTGTCGATGATCGGGATGGCCGTATCCGCCGTTCCGGTCGTCAGCGAGAAGCAACGAAGCGTTTTCTTCACGAAGAATGGCAACCAGAGCGTCGGAAGCCTCGTCGACACTCGCTGCGCAGAACGTGCCAGTGGGCCAATTTCCGTTGGCGTCGGGTGAATGCCCCGAGTCGCGATAGTCGAGGAATACAACCCGAGCGACACCGATTGCGGCCGCTGATGCTTCGGCTTCGGACGAGCGCCGTTGAGCGAGACCCTCGTCTGCTCGTAACACTCCATCGCCAACATCGCCGGCATCGCCACGGGTAGCGAGCACCAAGACGACTCGGTGGCCCTCTTGGGCGGTTCGGGCCAGGGTGCCGGCATCGAGGAGCGCTTCGTCATCAGGGTGGGCGTGAAAAGCGACCAATGTCCCGTGTGGCATTTGCTCATTCTTACAGGGCCGCGGCGAGGACTACCGTGAACCAGTGTTCGTCCACTGTCCCGAGGAGTCGTGTGACCGACGCCGATGACACCTTTGGTTCCAGTTCCGGACGTCTCAAGATCGCCCTGATCTCTGATTGTTATGTTCCGCGCCTTGGTGGAATCGAAATGCAGGTGCACGATCTTGCTCGTCACCTGCAATTGGCAGGCCACGAAGTCGTCGTCGTCACGACCACTGCTGGACCCGATGTGGTTGACGGAGTCAGCGTTCACCGCATTGACGCTCCGTTGCTTCCCTTTGATATCCCGTTTACGCGGCGGGCATTCCGAAGCGTTGCCGATGCGCTCGTGGCGGAACGAGTCGACGTTGCTCATTTTCATGGTGGCGTCGTGAGTCCCCTTGCCTATAAGGGAGCGCGAGATGCACAGCGCGCTGGCATTCCTGTTGTCGTCACCTTGCATTGCATCTGGAGTTACGCCACGCCATTGTTCTGGGCGGTCAACAAATTGACCAAGTGGGGACAGTGGCCGGTCGTGCTATCCGCCGTCAGCGAGGTTGCAGTCGCACCAGTGCGAAGAATTGCCGCCGACGACGCAGCTGTGGTTGTTCTTCCGAATGGCATCGAGAACGACACGTGGAGAATTGCACCCGCTGAACGCGATCCTTCGGTAGTGACGTTGGTTTCAGTAATGCGTCTGGCCCCGCGAAAGCGCCCGATGCATTTGCTGCGAATGATTAAAGACGTACGTGATCGCACGCCTCGTTCCATCGATGTCCGGCTTATCGTTATTGGTGATGGCCCCGAATTGGGACAGATGGAGAAATACGTCCGAGAGAACGGCCTGACAAACACGGTGTCGTTGGTAGGGCGCCGGACACGTGAGGAAATTCGCGAGATCTATTCGCGTGCCGACGTATTCGTCGCTCCGGCGAATCTCGAATCGTTTGGTATCGCTGCACTCGAAGCGCGTTGTGCTGGCCTGCCGGTGGTGGCTAAAGCGCAGACCGGGATTCGTGAATTCGTTACTCACGAAAAAGAGGGGCTACTGGCGGCGAATGACGCCGAAATGGCTCGTGAACTCACGCGCATCGTGAACGACCGACTATTGCGCGAACAGATTGCGCAACACAATCGCACGACTCCATCACCGGTTGACTGGTCTGATGTAGTCGAGCGCAATGTCGAGGCCTATCGGCTCGCAATCAGCTTGCAGTCGTAACCGGCGTGCCCCGACCGGCTCGGGTGATCTTTCGGGCAATCAGATACGCAACCGTGAAGAGAAAGAACCCAGCTACGGCATCGAGCACGTAGTGGTTGCCGGTGATGACAACCACGTAGACGGTCATGATTGGGTAGAGGACAACGAGCGTCTTTGCCCATCGAGATTTCACTCGTGGGAGTAACGCAATCAGTCCCCAGAACGCCCAGCCGCAGTGTAACGAAGGCATCGCCGCGAACTGATTTGAAATGGTCTTCATTGTCTCGTCATTGAATGACCAGAACGTGGGGTACTTCACAAGGGTGTCGACAAATCCAAACCAATGACCGGCGTTAACACCGTGTAGCAGCACAGTGTCATCAAGTAGGCGTGGTGGCATAAGTGGGAACAAGGCAAAGCCGATGAGACCGCACAGTGTTCCGATAGCAAGTGTGTTCCTGAATAACGAATAGTCATTGGGGAACCTGGAATAGAGGAAGACGAGTGTGAACAACGTTGCGGCGATATAGACCGAACCGTAGAAGTAATTGGCGAAAACGATGAGCGGCGTGTAGTCGAGGGCGAAGTTCTGCATCGCTTGTTCGTGCCAAATACCGAAGTTGCGCTGCCAATCGATGATGAGGAGCGCATTTTCATACGCTTTATCCGGTTTCCCGGAAGAAAGATTGCGGATTGTTTCGTACACGACATCAACGACGATGACGATCAAAATCTCGCGCCACCAGAAGAGCTTTTTTCCGTCGGAAAGGGTGCGCCCGGAAAAGATGTTGCGGCCTGTTGTAGTAGCAGCGGGGGCTTCTGTCGTGAGGTTGGAATCAGTCATGCCGCCACCAGGCGCAGCACCGATCCGCCGGCGGTAACGAGATACAACTCTCCTTGGTTATCTTCGGCAAAAGCTACGAGTGACTTTGTACCGATTTGCGGTCCGATGGCTTTGTCATCCAATACGATGCCTTTGCGTTGGAGAAGACCTTTGACGGTCCCGCTGCAAAAGTCGCCGTAGATATAGACACCTTGCAGTTCGGTGACCGACCCTCGGTAAACGAACCCGCCAATGATTGGGCAGTCGCTACCTGTGGTCGGGCTTACTGCGATGGGGGTCTCGAGCGAGGATGGAGCACCGGAAGGGCTGGGGCCGGCTTCCTTTCCTTCTTTGAAGGGCCACCCGAGATTGGCGCCAGCTCCGCCACCTTTTGAGGCGGGGAGGTAGTCGATTTCTCCAAATTGTGAATGACCGGCATCGGCGACCCACATGTTCCCGTTGGCGCGATCAAAACTAAATCGCAGCGGGTTCTGGGCGCCGATGGTCCAGATCTGCGGTGAACCACCGCTCTTCGCGTATGGATTGCCTGGCGGAATGGCATAGGGGTCGGTTGCCGATGCTTTTTCTCCACTGGGGTCGATACGCAGAATTTTTCCAAGCAGGGACTCTGGGTTTTGAGCCGTCTTGTCGGCACTCCCATTCGGGGAATCGCCGACACCGATATAGAGGTAGCCATCACGTCCAAGGGTGAGTTGTCCGGAGTAATTCGTGGTGCCTTCATGAGGAATGGTGAGTAGGACGCGCTTCGAGGCTGGATCAACAGTGGGGGCGGGGAGAACGGGAATGGTTTGCGTAGTCGTCGGAGCGGGAATCGTTGTTCTGGTAGTCGAGGTTGTGGACGATGTCGAGGGACCGGCGGGAACAGTGGGTCGCGGCGCAGTGGTCGGCGGAACAGTCACGGGTGGCGGGATTGGATCGGACACTGTCCACGACGCAATGACGAGCTCGCCTTTCTTATTCACATAGGAAAGGAAAAGAGTTCGGGCATCAGTCGAAAAAGTGATTCCGAGTACACCGCGTTCACCCTCGGTCGAAATATCACCGGAAAGGTCGAAAATCGGGGTGGGATAGGTCTTGAAACCGGTGCGTTGGGTTTGTCCGAGTTCGAGATTCCATGCCGTTTCAATCTCGATGACCCGCACGGCACCGGTTTGTTGAGTCACCCAGAGTTGATTCCGCATGGGTCGCGAAACGATGTTTGACGCTTTATCGAAGCCCTTTGCCGCTTCCGTCGTGCGCAGCATTTTCGTTATGGAAGTTGGTCCGGTACCGGGGTCGACCACCGTGGTCGACCCTCCGGCTGAATTTTTGCCGTCTGCGGAACTCTTGGCAGGACTGCTGCAGGCGAGTGCGACGACACTGAACGCAACGATGCATGTCATGGTGGCGAGACGGAAGCCAGACATGATTCGGATCGGGGGGTCGTTTCGCCAGGCCATGGAACCCTGAGGCTACAGATTTGGATCGTCTCACTGGAGGCAGCCCGAAACGACTGGTCACCTAAAGGACACCTTCTGTTCAACTTTCATCGTGAGGTTCACTCGTTGTTGGTCTGTGGTGCGTTGCCATGTGCTTCACGAAAGTGTTCAATTCCCTCATCCGAAACCTCGGTGGCGATGGGCGCGCGCTCTCGCTGCAAAATTCACTGACGGAGCCCTTCTCCTGTGTCCGGCACGCTTGTAGACGAAAATCCGACAGATGAGGCGCCTCGGCCCGAAGGCCATGTGCGCACAAAGCGCATTGTTACCGAAGTCCCGAGCGCTGTTGATCGGCGATTCAACTTCATCACGATGGCCGCAGGCATCTCGGTTCTGGTCCTGCTCTTGCTCGTCGGACTCTTTCTACTTATTCAGAGCTCCGACGCGCTTGGCGAGACAGGAATCTTCACCTTCTTAACCCGTACCGAATGGCGAACCGATGTCCAGCCAGCGCGAATTGGTGTGCTTGGTCTCCTCACCGGAACGGTTTTGGTGGCACTCGTAGCCGTCGCAATCGCCATTCCCTTCAGCGTTTTTTGCGCATTGGCAATTACCGAATATTCGACAGCAAAACGGCGCAAGTGGCTCGTTGGTGTTGTCGATCTTCTCGCTGCGGTCCCAAGTCTTCTCTTCGGTTTGTGGGGCTTTCTCTACCTGTCCGACAAGATCGTTCCGATCTCGCTGTGGCTCTCACAGAACCTTGGATTCAT
>Ga0209829_10004290_pt1 | contig 10109 bp, 5 predicted proteins | sample C_140205_EF_Meta_FD_187311 | JGI IMG/M metagenome (GOLD analysis project Ga0209829, IMG submission 187311) | Freshwater microbial communities from Lake Croche, Canada to study carbon cycling - C_140205_EF_MetaG (SPAdes) (version 2) | ecosystem: Environmental > Aquatic > Freshwater > Lake... | reverse complement strand
CAAAAACAAACAACAATTACCCATGGTTTTAGTAGTAGATAGTGCTATGTTTCATTTTGGTCATCCAAGAACTATGCATCAAATAAAGGAAATTAAAACTAAAATGGGTGTGATGGTAGTTTTTAATGATCAAGATGAAGCCCATTTATATCAGTTAATAGATAATGGTATATCGGTAATTGTATCGCGTAATGTTTCTAAACAAGAATGGTCTAAGGCACTTGAAATGGCAAGACTACAAAAAATATATTTCTGTAATCGTACTTCGGATAAAGTATTTAATATGGTAAATTGTATGGATAAAATAAAACTGATGGAGAAAGTACATCAGTTACATACTTATGATAAATATATTTTAGTGCGTATTTGTGAAGAGGCTTCTAGTAAACAAATAGCTTATGAAGTTGGCCATAGTAAGCGCACTATTGAAGGGCACAGAACAAAAATGATGCAGCAGCTAGAAGTTAAAAATTTAGCAGGCTTAGTAAAAGTGGCTTTTATGTCAAAACTATATGACCATTATTTAGAGAATCCAGGCTTATATGATGTTACTTCATTTGCTAAAACATCTTCTTTATAAAAATGAATTGTTTTAAAATCTCCATCAATATATTTTTGAGCTTGGTCTATGAAATGATTTGAACGCGCAAAACGACTCTGCCCACCAGTAATAATTGTTTTTGCCTCTAACTTTTTTCCAAAACTAACAGCAGCAATAAAACTACTTCCAGAATAACCATATCGCTTTAATGTATTATCATATCTTTTACTCTCAAAAGCAGGCAGAGAGCCCCATTTAGAAGATGTTTGTCCTACTGCCATACTTGGTGCATTGTCATTAAATTTCTCTCCTGGGTTTACTCTTTGGTATCTATTAATTTCTCCCCATGGAATTTCCCAACTACCATAGGTTTTTTCTAATTGTGTTAATGCAGTATTTAAAATCGCTAATTTTTTTTCATTTGAAACCTCCTTCACCATTTGTTCATATTTTTTTATAATTTGAGTAGTGGCTTCTTCTGTGGTGGCAGGAGGAATTTCTTTTGACCAATTGCTGGCCCATTCTATAGCAATAGAAGTTGCTATGGAAGAAATAGCTGCATCATGATTCCAATTCGTTATATAGTTCATTGCTTTTTTTTCTCTTTCATTCAAACTAATAGTGTTTGTATAAGCAATAAAGGAGGGAAGTAAAATATCAAAGGCGCTTAAGTGTTTGTTATAACCTAATTCAATTAAATCTTCCAAGGAAATTTTATCTATTTTACTAAGTAAATTAACTGCATTTATGCCACGACCATTTTCACCATCAGGTGCCATATAATGAGGATAGTCTTTTTCTTTTGGACTATTTACACCAGCTACAGTGAAGGGAGTTGCATTACAATTTTGTAACCAACCATTTATAGGATTAATACTTTGTACAATTTCATTGAGGCCATGCACACCTTGCCAATTAGTAGCTTTAATAGAGCCATCTACTGGTAAACTATAATCATAATTTGTATTTCTTTTGGGCATGAAATTACCATGCCAGTATGCAATTGAGCCATCGGCATCGGCATACACAGTGTTATTACTATTGTTTCCTAACAAGGATAAAGCTTTTTCATATTCTTTTAAATTGCTGGCCTTGGTTCTTGTCCAGCATTCCATTAAAGCATTTAAAGAACGATTATTTTCTTGCAAACTTAACCACTTCCCATTTTTACTACCCATCACTGGACCATGAATTGTTCTATAGGTAAGAAATGATTTTGATTTTATTTGACCCTCTTCCAAATATTGAATAGGAATATTTCTTTCTTTAATTATTTGAAGACCTTGCTCGTAATGTGAAACCCATCCTGATTTATTTTTTGCTACTTTTTCTTCATAAACATCGGCTACATCGGCATAGCTACTAGTATGCATAAAACCTAAATGTTCGTTGAAGCCTTGATAAATAAACATTTGCCCCCAAGTAACTGCGCCATATACATTTAAGCCTTGCTCACTTATCATATGAATTTCTGTTCTAAAATAAAAAGGTACATGTGGGTTAATATATAATAATGCATTTCCATTTTTGCTATGTTTAGGGGCAATTGCAAAACCATTGGAACCTTTTTGTATTTTTTCTTCTAAAGCATAAGGAGCTTCAAAATTATTCACTACTAATTTTTCTAAACCTTCTTTTTGTCCATAAAAAGATGCGACTTGGTCTACTTTTATGCCACCCGTTCTTGTGGGAGATACGCTGCCATCTGTCCACATTAAATGATACCAGGGCTTATAATAATGAATGGCTTTAGGATGTAATTCCGGATGTTTGTATAAGTAATAATTTAATCCATCGGCATGAGCTACTAGTAATGCTTTAAACCAAGCTGGACTTTTATTATAATCTTGAATAGCAGCTACACTATCTTGAATAAGACGCATCATTAAATCCTCATATATAGCATTAGGTCCTTTTACTTCAGCAGTACGACCTAACATTTCTAAATAGTTCAACTCTATTTGTTCAAAATTCTCTTCGCTTTGCGCATACATTAAACCAAATACAGCATCCGCATCGGTCTTCCCATATACATGCGCAATACCCCATTCGTCTCTTATAATGGTAACTTGTTTTGCATGTTGTTCCCACCTTGCTATTTCACTTGTTGTTATTTTTTGTGCTTTGCTTATAAAAGAACAACTAATTAAAATTAATAGTAACAAAGTATATGGAAGGACCTTCATAATAAAGTGGTTTTGAAAAACTTATTAGATACCCCAAGTTTTCATTCTTTCTAAATCAATTTTAACGCAATCTAATGGAGCCTTGCCTTGATAAGATTCTTGTTCAATGATATAATGGTGAGCACCTCCAATTTTTTTGGCAAGTAAGGCAATGGATTTAGGATCTACAACACCATCACCAAGAATTGTACTTTCGTAACCATCATTCATTTCTCCTTTTTCAGCTTTAATTTCATCTTTAACGTGAAGTGATTGGAAACGGCCTGGATATTTTTTTACCCACTCAGCCGCTCTTCCACCTGCGCCATACATATTCCCAAAATCTAATTGGTGCACTACTAAATTAGGATCGGTATTTTGTAAGATTAAATCATACATTAAAGTACCATTTAATTTTTCTTTAAATTCGAAATCATGATTATGGTATCCAAATTTCATACCACTTGCTTTACACAATTCACCTGATTTATTAAATACTTCTAGTTGTTGCATTAAACCATCATAGGTACTTCTTAATTTATCATCAATGGAGGGGCTAATTACATAAGTTTGACCCATTACTGCTGCATCTTCTACCGTGTGCTTCCAAACGTCTGTGAAATCTTTTTTCGATTTATCCCAATGGGTAGCATCCATAACAGTATGACCACTAGGCATTTTAATGCCTAAGCCATCTAATACTTTTTTAAATTCAGGTGCTGCCCATCCGTAGAATTTTCTATTCACATAATTTGCATGTTCAACAAATTCAAATCCCATTTTAGATAAAGCTGTTAAAGTTTCCAATGGTTTTTTAAACATATCTTCACGCACTGAGTATAGTTGGACTCCAATTAAATTTTTACTAGCAACATTATTTGTACTAGACCATAAAGCACTTGGTTTTAAACTTGCACCCATTATAGCAAGCGATGCGTTTTGTATAAATTTTCTTCTTGAATTTTTCATAGGAATTAATTTTTAGTATTTAAACTTACTATTATTTTTTGATTAATCTTAGACCTTTATGTTTTTACTAGGTTTTTAATCTAAGTTCGCAAAACTGCCTTATTTCAAATTTGCTGCTCGTTAAACTAAACATCAATAAAAAGGTCCAAATTTTCTTTGAATTGCCGTTTATCAATAATTATGCTTAAAAATTTAACTATTTACGAATGCAATCGTAAATTTACAAATATGAAAAAACCTAAATTACTCAAGCTTCTTATAATCAATTGCTTACTCTTAATGAGTTATGTCTCTATGGCTCAAAGTTTCCAAATTGAGGGTAAGATTATGGACAGTGCTGCCAAAAGGGCACTACCCTATGCAACGGTTTCTTTAGTCCGCTCCAAGGACTCTTCTTTAGTTAGTTTTGCAAGAAGTAATGAAGAAGGTTTTTTCACTATCAAGAATGTAGCAGCAGGAAAATATTTGTTATCTATATCTTATGTTGGCTATCAACAACAATGGTTTGCTTTTAAAACTGGAGCAAATGCAGTATTGAATCTCAATAATATTTATTTAGAAGATGCGAGTAAAATGTCAACAGTGACCGTTACAGCACGCAGGCCTCCTGTAGTCATTAATGGCGACTCTATAGAATTCAATGCTGAAAATTTTAAAACAGCTCCTAATGCAGTGGTAGAAGATTTATTGAAAAAGATGCCAGGTATTGAAGTAGATAAGTCGGGCGGTATTACAGTGAATGGAAAAACAGTCACCAAGGTGTTCGTGAATGGAAAAGAATTCTTCACAGGCGATCCTAAAATGGCCACTAAAAATTTACCTGCAGATGCCATCGATAAAATACAAGTGTATGATCGTAAATCGGATCAAGCTATGTTTACGGGTATTGATGATGGAACAGAAGAAACAGCCATTAATTTAAAAGTAAAAAAAGATAGAAATCAATCCAATTTTGGAAAATTAACAGGAGGAGCAGGTACACCTAGTAGGTATGATGCACAAGGCAATTGGAATAGATTAAATAATGACGAACAATACTCCTTAATTGGAACGGCTAATAATACCAATAGACAAAGCTTCTCAAACAGAGACTTTTCTAATTTTTCTGGTGGTGGTGGCGGTAGGCCAGGCGGTGGAGGCGGAATGACACTTTCTTTTGGTGGAGGCGGCGGAACAGATAATAATGCACAAGGGGTGGCTACCACACTTTCCGGCGGTGGTAACTATTCTAATTTATTTAACGATAAGAAAACAAATTTCAATGCTAATTTTTCATTGAATGATGTAGAGCGTAATAATATCAGCAATTCTTACACACAAAATTTAACACCAGGTAATTTATTTAATAGAAGTTCAAGTTCAAGATCAGTTACTAGAAATCAGCAACAAAGCTATGGTAGTACAATTGACCAAAAAGTATCAGAATCTTTCTCTTATAAATTTACACCTAGCATTGGAAAGCAGCACGGCACATCGGAGTCCTATGACACAACAGAAACATTTTTACCGGATGTTTTTAAAACTAAAACCAATGCCACTCGATCTGCCTCTAGCAGTGTAACAGATGCTAGCAATGCAGCGAGTAATTTATTATTAAGAAAAAAGTTTGCTAAAAAAGGACGTACTATTTCATCTACTATTACCAACAGTTATAATGAATCAAATTCGACAGGTTCACAATACACCGATCAGTTCACCTATGGTGGCGGTGGTAATTTATTAAAAGATTCAATTTTAGACCAGCATAATATTAGAAAAGGAAATACAATTACTTATTCAGCCAATGTAGTATATACCGAACCCTTGGGTAAAAAATCATTATTAGAATTCAATGCTTATTTGAGTCAAAGCATAGGTAAAACAAGTAAGAAAGTATATGATAAAAATACAGGCAGCTCAAGCTATGATCAATTAAATACAAGGCTAACGAATGAATACAATAGTGATTATACCTATACTGGAGGCGGTATGAACTATAGAACCAATCAAAGAAAATTTAATTTTTCTACAGGCTTTAGTTTACAAAGCGCCAAATTGGTTGGAGAGAATGTAAGTGCGCATTCAAAATTGAATCAAAGTTTTCAAGATATCTTACCCTCCGCCATGTACCAGTATAATTTCTCTCAAACGAAGAACTTAAATATTAATTATCGTACTTCTACCAATCAGCCTTCTATAACACAGCTACAACCTATACTTGATCAAAGTAATATCAATAGACAAACAATTGGTAATCCAGATTTAAAAAGAAGTTATGTACATAATTTAAATTTACGATTCTTCTCTTCTAAAATTATATCTGGACGTAATTTCTTTGCAACCTTAAATGCGGCTGCTACTAATAATTCTATAGTCAACTATGATAGTATTTTACCTAGTAGAGTTACTTTATCAAAACCAGTAAACGTAAATGGGGCCTATCGTGTAAATGGTAGTGTGAACTATGGCTTTGGCTTAAAGAAAATATATTCAAGAGTGAATTTTGGCTTAAATGGTGGAATGAGTAATAATATATCTTATTCTAATGCCTTATTAAATACTATTATTACTAAAACATTGGGCCCTTCTGTAACCTATAGTTTTCAGTTAGACGAATTGATTGATATTGATTTATCATCAAGATATTCTTATAGTAAAACCAATAACGCTATTAACGCAGCTTTAAATACAAATTATTTAACTAAAGTATTTAGTGCAGAGATGAATAACTATTTACCATTTAACTTTTTATTAAATCAAAGCTTTACTTATACTATTAATTCTGGAAGAGCTGCTGGATACAATACTTCCATTCCTATATGGAATGCAAGCTTCTCTAAATTTTTTATGAAAAATAAAAAGGCAGAGCTAAGATTTAGTGCTTTTGATATTTTGAATAAAAATGCGGGTATTAGTAGAAATGTATCGCAGAACCAAATTGTTGACCAACAATACAATGTGATTAATCAGTACTTCCTTTTGAGTTTTGTATATAGTTTACAAAAATCGGGTTTAGGGGGCGGAGGTCCAAGAAATGTGATGATTCGAATGAATTAATTATCTTTAGTAAATCTTTATTAAAATATAAATTTTAAAACAAAAATTATGCGTAAAATATTTTTAGTGCTTACAGTGATGCTAATTGCTATTACAGGCGCTTTTGCTCAAGTAAAAGAAGGCAAGTTAATTTTTGAAAGAAAAATTAATATGTATAGAATGATTACAGACCCAGAAATGAGGGCTCGTATTCCTGAGTTTAGAACAGAAAAATTTGAACTATTATTTAATGAGCAGGCTAGTATGTTTAAAACTATACCAGATGAAGATGCGCCAGATCCTTTCGCTAATAGTGGTGGGGGCGGAGGAGATAGAGGTGGACGTTTTAATTTTAGAATGCCTGAAACAGCTACCTATACCGATATCACCAATCAAATGCAGTATGAGTCTCGTTCCTTATTTGAAAAAGATTTTTTAATCATAGATTCTTTAAAACCAATAAACTGGAAATTATCGGAGGAAACTAAAACAATAGCTAAGTTTGTTTGTAAAAAAGCAACTACTATGATTACGCCACAACAAATGAATATGCGTTTTGGTGGAGGAAGAAATAGAAATAATCAAGATACTACTGCCCCTGCAAAACCTAAAGAAGAAGAATTAGTAGTTTGGTATACAGAATCAATACCGGTATCTGTTGGTCCTGATGCTTATGCTGGTTTACCAGGCGCTATTTTAGAAGTAAATAGTGGTAATGGGGGTAACGTAATTACAGCTTTGGAATTCACAGCTAAATATGCTGCTAAAGAATTAAAGCAACCAACCAAAGGGGATAAGATGAACCGTGCAAAGTTTGCAGAAAGTATGAAAAAAATTATGGAAGACATGCAAAGAGGTGGCGGTATGGGAGGTATGAGAATTAGAATAAATCAATAATTTTCTCTCAATTTATTATATACCATTTCCAACCGATGGTAATGGCCCTGGGTTCTCCTAAATAATAGGAATATGCACTTGTTCCCTTCACGCTAAAATTTTTGGTAGCCATGGTTGAATAGTAGGTATTGGTAAGGTTTAATATATTCAACCACAGCTCCGATTTAATGAATTGAAATCCCAACCTGGCATTAATTAAGTCGAATCCTGGATAACGAGTATCATTGGTTTCATCCATGTAATAACTTGACTGATGTTGCCATTCTATAGCACTACGTATTAATTTATTAGGTTTCCATGAAATACCGAGATTATTTAATAAATGAGGTGCGGCGTTCATTTCTTTCCCACTTACATCTACTGCTTTAATAATCGTATTTAAATATTTATGTTTTGTGTTGGATCCACTAAGACTAATTTCCAAACTTGGGATGAATTGATAGTTTAGTTGATATTCAATACCCATATGACTTGTAGCGCCCGAATTTTGATTTAAGTTCACGCCATCTGTTTGTCTTACAGAAATAATTTCGTTATTACCTTGTAATGAATACAAAGAAATTTCAGCACTTATTTTTCTATTATGATACCATGAACCTATTTCCATATTCGAAAAACTTTGAGGCAATAAATAAGGCACCCTAATGGCATTGTATATTTCAGTTATTTGAGGAGGCACAAAACCCTTACTATAATTTATATAGGTACCCCAATGCAGAAGGTTATAAGTAAGTCCTAATTTTGGTGTGAACTGTGTAAAATTATTTTTTGCAGAAGGAGTTCCAATGGGAAGCAAATTATTAAAAAGGTATTCAAAATTATCATAGCGCGCAGTAAAATTCAAATGAATATTTTTATTCAAACTTGTGATATAATTAAAGTAGATAGCTTTATTACTAATTTGAGTATTGTAATTAGTAATAAGTGAATCCCTACTTGGGTAAATAAATTTTGTGTATTTACCAACAGTGGTATCTTTTATAATATCTATATAGTGTGCTATTAAATTCTGATGCGTTATATCCCAATAACCTCCAAGCATTATTTTACTATTTAAAAAAGGAATGTTCCAAACATGTTGAAGGTCTAATACATAGGCATCAAAATGATTACTATTCACTTGACCTTTAAATTTGGTAGGGTTGGAAGTTGAAGCAATAGAATAGGTTGGATTTTGGTCCATGGTATTACTTCTGTACATGAAATTAAGTGTTGTATTGGAATGGGTATTCCAGCTATACGTTAGGTTTTGTCTTAACCTTAAGGCATCAATTTTTCTAAAGGTGAAAGTTTGCTGTGTCCCAAAATTTTTTTGAAAAAATTTAATACTATCTAACGAGCCTGTCATTTGGGTGAAGTAATTAATATATTGAAGGTTTTGATATCCATTTAATTTCTTGTTTATGCTAAAATTTCTTTTTACACTCAAAGCTTTTTTATAAAAATCGCTATAATCGGTTATGCCATTTTTTTGATCCGTCCAAGCACTACTAATTAACCAGCCTCCTGTTTTTGTTCTTGCCCCCCAACTACCTTCAATTTTTTTATATCCTGTATTGTTAATTTGAGCACTTATAAAAGCTTTTGGAGCAAGCGGAACGGGTGTAGTCAATATATTTACTACTCCTCCTATAGCCTCTGCACCATAGAGGGCCGATGCAGGACCTTTAATTATTTCAATGCTATGAATATTACTTGTATTTAATTCAATAAGGGCATTGCTGCTAAATAAACCACTTGTTCTAATGGGCATACCATCTTCTAAATATAAATAAAGTCCTTTTAAAGAAATAGGTTGTCGAATAGACATCATATGTTGTTCATTACCAATGGTGGGCATATAAACGCCACTTACTTTATTTAATAAATAATCAATTCTCTGTGCTTTTGTTTCGTCAACAATTTTGGGGGATAGCACTGAAATAGCTAGGGGCGATTCTATTCTTTTTTCTTTTAACTTATTGGCTGAAACCACAATGGTAGCTAACTGGGTATAGCTTGTATCTTGCGCGTTGGCGACTGAATAAATTAATACTAAAATTCCCAATATAAACTTTCTTAAAAAAACCATATTTGCAAATTTAGTAGTTAATTTAGTTAATCGCTTTTTCGTTGAACCTATTTTATCATAATTCAAATTTATCCAATGCGTAAAATTTTAGTTTTATCCTTATTACATTTATTGGTAAGCGCCCAGTTCAATACAACTAATGCCCAAGTGAAAAGCCTGCGCGCACAAGCAAGTATTATTAATGAAGTATTAGCAGATCGATTTAATAATCTACTACCCACTTTAATGGATCAAACTCATTTGGATTGCTGGGTTCTTATGACAAGAGAATACAATGAAGACCCCATTGTTAGAACTATGCTTCCTGCAGAATGGTTAGCAGCGCGTCGTAGAACCATATTAGTGTTTTATAGAAACAAGGACAAAAATACAATTGAAAAATATGCAGTGGCCAGGTATGCAGTGGGTACAGAAATTATTGCCGCTTGGGATATAGCTGCTTTTCCGAATC
>Ga0209829_10004289_pt1 | contig 10110 bp, 9 predicted proteins | sample C_140205_EF_Meta_FD_187311 | JGI IMG/M metagenome (GOLD analysis project Ga0209829, IMG submission 187311) | Freshwater microbial communities from Lake Croche, Canada to study carbon cycling - C_140205_EF_MetaG (SPAdes) (version 2) | ecosystem: Environmental > Aquatic > Freshwater > Lake... | reverse complement strand
TTTGGTAGCGCCTAACCACATTGCAGCCAGTCATTGGATCATGATGCTGTTTATTGCATTATTGCTGATCGCTGTCACCATCTTAGTGCAGTATGGGGTTACGCAGATTAAAGCAACGCGTGCTTCAGTCATCTTTTTGTTTGAATTAGTCGTTGCCGCAGCCGCTTCTTATTACTTAGCCCATGAAACCATGGCAATGAATGAGCTCATAGGGGGCGCCTTAATTGTATTAGCCGCTATTTTTTCGGCGAGCAGTTTTGAGGATTAACGCGTTAGGTGGGTATTAATTTTTGATTTATAGAGTGCTTGTGCCATAAGTCTAGGTATAAATTTTCCAATGACTTGGTAAAGCGCGGTGTATCAAATAGCGCAACACTACTTTTAGAAGCATGTAATTTTTCTTTAATTAGCTTTATCTGCTCAGGATTATTTAATAGATAAAGTGCTTTATTTTCATAATCTTGCATGTTATACGTGATAAGTTCAGTTAAGTCTGCAGCTGTTAATAAGCTACCTGCAACTCGTGAAGCAAAGGTGTCGCCGACACAAGTTAGTAATGGCAATCCCATCCATAGGGCATCACTACAAGTGGTATGTGCATTGTAGGGATTGGTATCTAAAAACAAATCCGCATGCACATGACGCGCAAGATGATCGGTAATCTCAACACGCGGAGCAAACACTAGGCGCGCTTGATTAATGCCAAGTAATTCGGCCTCTCGGATGAGATTTTGTTTGGCCCAGATGTTGCAGTCCAATAGCCAAAGCACGCTGTCTTCTTGCGCTTTGAGTAGGCGCATCCACAGTGTAAATACCTCGGCACTAATTTTAAAGCTTTGGTTAAAGCAACAAAAAACAAAGCCGAACGTAGGTAAGCCACAGGCCTCACGGCTAGGTGTTTTGCCTACAGGGCGCTTGCGATCGTTGGCCTGGTAACAATCAGGTAATAGCGCTAGCGTTTCGGCGTAGTCAGGCGCGCTAGTCTCAGGGGTAATAAAACCATCACTGAGGATGAAGTCAAATAAGGATCGTTGCTGGTCTTGTGCTAACTTGATGCTACCCATAGTCCCGGGAAATCCTAACCAGTTGATGCTCATTGGCGCTGGTTTCAATGCGGCAATCCCGCTGCGGCTGTTTTGTGTGAAGCCGGTTAGGTCAATCAAGATATCAATCCCGCAATCATGAATTTTCTGCGCCGATTCAGCCTCAGATAAGTTTCGAATATCATGGAAGTGGTCAAAAGCCTTAACCAGTCTCGCTCGAGCTGAGCTCTGATCATTCACCCCATACGAGAACGCGATAATCTCAAAATGTTGACGGTCATGCAGTTCTATCAATTCGCTGACCAAAAATGCGAGCGGGTGTAACCTAAAATCTGCGGAAAGGTAGCCGATTTTAATTTTCTGTTTGGGCTGCACTTCTCTAGACGCATAGGCTTTTCTTTGCGCAATAAGCGCGCTGTAACGGTTATTAACCCAGTTGTCAGCACAGGTTTTTTGTTCTTGTGCACTGGTGCCGGCCATGGCTAAAAATGCAAAAGGAGAAATTTGCGCGCTAGGTTGCGTGTTTACCCACTCCCGTATCTGTTGAATGTCCTTCTCTAGGCCTTGCCAAGCGCATGTGTGCTGTTTTTGGTGCACGAGGTGAACCTTGGCATGGTGGAGTTGCGGATTATGCGTTAGCGCCCTGTTGTAGCTGGCAATCGCTAAATCAAGCTGACCTAATTCGCGTTGCACATTACCTAGGTTGTTATGGATGTCAGCATCATCTGGCGCATAAATGAGCGCCAATTGGTAAGCCTTGGCTGCAAGCGACGCCTTGCCTAGCTCGCGCTGCGCATTGCCTAAGTTGTAATGTAAGGTGGCATCCTGTGCGTTAAGTGGTATCGCTTCTTGAAAGAAGGTCTCAGCTTCTTGGAAGTGACCAAGTGCGTGTGCCTGATTGCCTAGTGTTGTTAGGCAGTGGCAAAGCGCTAAGTGCACATCTATTTTGTTTGGGTGTATGCGTACGATACGGCGGTAATAAACGGCAGCCTGTTCAAACTGATTAAGCGCAAGGTAGGTGTTGCCTAAATTAAGCTGTATATCTAGGTCTTTTGGTTGCAAGGTTAGTGCTTGTTGTAACGGGGTTAGCGCCTCGCTGATTTGATTGTTTGCGCGTAAGACTAAACCGTAATTGTTGAGGTAATCCAAATTGCGCGGATTCAGCGCTAGCGCTTGTTGGATATGTTGCACAGCGAGGGCTGGTTTTTCGCTTTGATAGCAGACAATGCCTAACATGTGCCAGGCGTCGGCATACTGAGGTTGCTCAATCAGTAATTGTTTTAGCGCAGCTTCAGCCTCTTTCAGTTGACCTGATCGGTAGAGATTGACGGCGTCGGTATAGTTGATTGCGGACATAGGCTAATTTTAACCCGAAATGGCAAGCTCACTGCAAGTTGGCAGTGTCTGCGCCAAGCGTTTTAAGCCTAGTATGCGTAATAAAAAACGGTTTGGATTTAAGTGTGCGGCGAGCGCGGGTGTGATGGGTAGCGCATCTTTGCAAATGGCGCTCGCTAATAGTTCGGCGCATATTGGCGCCGTACTAAAACCTTTGCTCCCATGGCCAACGTTGATATAAAGCCCTTGGCTCCAAGGTAAGTCGCTGGCCTTGGCGCTGGGGCGGGGCGGCGCACTGCGCAGCGCAAGACTATCGAGTAGCTCGCCTGCCAGTGGAAAATAATCTGAAGTGGTGCACCGCATGGAAACGCGACCACCAGTAATACTTGACTGGAGGTTTTGCGCTAACGCTGGCGATATGTGTGCTAGTTTTGCTAAGTTAGCCTGATGGTCAGCGATGGATACTTCAGGCTTATCATTGTCTGGCGTAAAAGTGCCTCCTAGGCAATGCTGCTGATTAAGAGTAGGACTTAAGTAGCCATCGCTACAGACGATACTTTGTAGCTGGTTGCTCTCAGCGGTACTATTTAAGACGCTAATTTGACCGCGCACTATGGATAATTGCATTGCATTACCAGCATTGTCAGGTAGTAATTTTTGAGCAGCATAGGCGTTTGCGAGCACTACAATGTCTGCGCTAGTAATTAATTTATTGTCACTAAAAATTTCAAATAAATCATTATTTTTCATAATGTTATTAACATTAATTAATGTCATTAATGTGATATTTTTATGGGTAATTAAGCGCTGGCATAGTGCTTTAGGGTTTACCCATGCTGCCTCTGGAAAATACAGGGCGTCATGCGCAATGCTGATGCCAGCGACGGCGCTCGCCTCGATTGCGTTTAGGGGTTTTACAATGTGAGCAGGGTAATGTTGCGCAGCAACTTTTTGGATGCGGGCCAGTTCTCTAGCATTAAATCCGAGTTGCAATAGCCCGCAAACATTAAAGTCATTGGGCTCCAACGCTAAACTGGTATAAAGACGCAAACTATACAAATAGCCCGCCAGTGCAAATTCGCTTGCAGCATCATCACCGCTTAATCTTGGGTACAGCATAGCCAGTGGATTGCCTGAGGCCTCATTTGCAATTTCAGCGTTGCGTTCAATGAGAGTTATGCGTATACCACGTTGCGCCAACGCATAGGCCGTGCTGCAACCTGCAATGCCTGCGCCTATAATTACGGCGTGCTTAGGTGTCATACGCATCGCCTATGGGCCTTACTAGTGACCCTGTGAGCATTTCTCGTTTTTTACCAAAGCCAGTTTTCTTTTGCACGGCAAAACCAGCAGCGATTAGTCCGCGGCGCACATCGCCTGCACTGGTAAACGTAGCAAAAGTACTCTGCGTGTTTGATAGGGCGGCTATTTGCGCAAATAAAGCTGGTTGCCACATCTCTGGGTTTTTAGCAGGGGAAAACCCGTCCAAAAACCAAGCGTCTACGCTCGTGTGGTTCAGGTTTAATGCTTGTAAGCCTTGCGTGGCATCGCCTATGAGTAGGCTAAGCTTGATGCGTGATTCAAACAGCATGAGTGGTGTGCCGCTTTGAACAGCCTGTGTGTAATCAGCCAGGAAAGGTGTGCTGATTAGGCTTAACTCAGGCCATAGTGCTAACGCTTGGGAGATATCCGCCTGTGATAAGGGGTATTTTTCTGTGCTGATAAAGTGCAAATGTGCCTTCTTTGGCGCTAATGCGAGCCATAGCTTAGCCGCGCACAAAAAATTCAATCCAGTGCCAAAGCCAGTTTCTGCAATGGTAAAGGTCTGTTGTGCTAAGTTTTGCCAGCGCTGGGTGAGGGCGTTGCCATGCAAAAACACATATTCTGTTTCTTGCAGTCCGTGATCTGTTGAGAAGTAAACGTCTTGAAACTCGCTAGCATAGGGTTGGCCATCACGCCATTCAATATGCGGGGTTAATGCCATTTATAAACCTGCGTTCACCGCGAGCTTAAACACGATTTTGTGGATATTGCCTGTGCCGACTAAAGGCGCGTGCGCATCCTCAGGAAAAAATATACAAAAAGAACCAGTTGGCGTGGTAACCCAGGTGTTGGTGGCATCTTTAAAAAACTGGATGTCATAGTCTGTATTGAACGCACTTACCGGTTCTAGGCACTGGGCTAATGGCAACCAGCCCATGGTATCCACGCCCGCAAGCACTAATTGAATGTCGATATATTGACGATGACATTCTAGCTGTGCGACTTCAAGTTCTCGCGCTTGCACACGCTCAACAATCGCAAATAGCTGCTCGCCATGAATCGCATGACGACCATTGGCGAGCGATTTTAAGTCGTTGTTGCGCATGTAGTCGAATGCCTGGCTAAACAAAGGATGTAAAGCGGCGTAACGATCAGCGTTGTCTAGCGTATCTAGTATCATCAGTATTTAATATCAGGTGTTTTTGATTGGCGGAAAGGTCGACAGGATAGCATGCGACACTAAAAATTTGAAAAATCAAGCACTTGAGGCGCTTGATTTTAGCTTGAATAATGATTATTTAGCTTTCGTCAATGCCTGACGATATTGTTCCAACTTGGCTTGATAGTCTTCTGCATCACCAAAGGCTAGAAAATGCGCATAACGGTCGTGACTACCTAAACGTTTACGCGCATGCTTGATTGGGCAGAAATATTGCTCAGTGCGCCCGATGATTTCGCTGACATAGGCAATCATGCCACTGCCGTAAGCACAATAGGTGCAGTGGAATTTCTCTATCCAATTAAGATAATCTAAATGTTGGCGATCAAAAATAATGTAATCACCTCGGCGTACTTTTTTAATTCCATAGATAGGGAAGCAACTGAATTGGTAAAAGCTGATAAAAAGGTCCGTCACTAGCAAGGGGATAATCATTGCATAAATAATCGGCCCAGTAATGAGGTTCTGCGGCCTATCTGTTACCAACCAGCGAAAGAAGTTAAGTTTTAAGCGCCGATGCGTTTCCTGTATGTTTTTTTCAAACTTTACGCGCTTACCGTTTATTTGAAAAAATATAGTCGAAGGTTGCTCGTTCAAGGCGTTACGAAGGTCATCTTCAAGCACAGTGATTTGATCAAGTAATTGCTGTATATGTTGATTCATGCAGTTCTCAATTCGTTAATATAGGTCTGTTATTTATGGAGTATTTGGTCATGCATGTTGCGTAATCACCATCGATTTTCAATCATCTTCTCCTTCATCACCAATGTAAAAATGTTACTACAAAAAAAATATGAGAAGTGTAACCAAGCACCCATATTTAACAAATAGCTTTTTTATCTAAATTAATTGACTTTTTAATCAATATTAGTATAGTAATACTTAATTTAATTAACTTAAAAGTTAATATGTCTAATATTATTAATGCAATTATCGCAAAAGCCAAAGCGCTAAAGAAAACGCAATTAGAATTAGCTGCGAGTATTGGTATGTCCCCAGAAGCTTTCTCTCGCGCAAAGAAGCGAGGAGATATGCGCTTAAGTGATATTCAGTCAATGGCCACTGCTGTTGGTATGCGTGTTAATTTACTAGATCTTCCAGTCATGACTTCTGGCACCCCGAATACACAGATCAATAGAAACTTACGGAGGTGCGAGCTTTTGGGATTGGAGTTTCCTTATGACTGGTCACTTGGATTTATGTCAGATGAATTGATTGTCGAAAAAGTGCTTGATCGATTTATATTTCATGATGTGGTTGTAGTTTGCTGCAGGTTTGGCTTTGATTTTGTATTTAATATCCTACTTAAAATGAAACTTGGTGAAGAGTTAAACACTATTGAAGCGCGGTCTATGAATAATATTAAGGAGGCGATATTGTGAGTTTAAATTTAGACATATTGCCTGCTGAGACAAGATTAATTCTTCAAGAATTGCTTAAGCAGGGATTGCCTGAATGTTTTTACTTGATTGGCGGAACCGCGCTTGCCATTCAGTCAGGGCACAGACCAAGCGAAGATATTGATTTCGCTACACTCAGTGAAACTATTAGTGGTAGCGCTGTATCTACTGTAATTAACATTCTTGTGGCTAACGGGCACTCTGTGAAACTGGCAATGAGCCAGTCGAAAATAGTACAAGCCAAAATTAACGGACGCAACCTTCTGGATCACGTCAGAGATTACGTTGTTGATGGGAAAGTGAAGTTAACTTTTGTGGCATTAACCTATCCAGAATCATTCCAAATTTATTTGAAGAAGTTGATTCTTAATCATTCCGAGGGTGCTGCAGGCGTAAATTTTAAAGTCCTGTCAGTGGCAGGTATTTTCGCTACAAAATCAATACTTATTGAAAAGCGCATCAAATCAAGAGATCTATTCGATATTGACTTCATGCTATGCACAGGAAAATTTAATATCGGCGATCTGTTGCAGCTAACATCAACATTTGGTGAGAATGGTGAAGATTATGCAAAAGCCGTATTGACCGGCGATATTCCACTCGATTTAGACGATGAAGGCTTCTTTTCACTTGGCATTGATATTTCTATGAAAGATATCTATACAAGATTTACCCTAGCTATAAACGCGTACGAGGTTGCGTTAGCAAAAAATATATCAAGAAATCTTAAACCGATTTCGGTTTGACAATACTTCACTTGGCAAAGTGTATACACATCTGTATAGTTAAATTTTCTCACCTATTATTTGTAAAGAAGCTGTCATGCCTATATGCTTAAAGCGCAAGTTGTTAAAACGCAGTGTGTTGCAAACACTGGCTTTGTTTAGCTGTCTTGTTATAGGCAGCGCTTTTGCAGACGATCAGCCGAATTTAGCCAGCAAAGAGTGGCCTAGTTTTGGGGGTGATTTTAGTAATCAGCGCTTGTCACCATTGACGCAAATTAATCAAAATAACGTGAAGAACTTGCAGTTGGCTTGGCAGTTTAAAAGCGGCGTAGTCGCAAGTTTTCAAGCCACCCCTATCGTGACCAATGGCGTGATGTATTTAGCCTTGCCGTTTAATCATGTAGTGGCTTTGGATGCTAAAACAGGCAAAGAATTATGGCGCTATCAGCATGTACGCCGTGCTAACTGGAAAATGTGCTGTGGCCCAGCGAATCGCGGTGTAGCTGTAAGTGATGGCAAAGTCTTTATTGGTACCGTAGATGCACGCCTAATCGCGCTTGATGCTAAAAGTGGTGCCAAGGTTTGGGACATTGATGTCGCTGACGATACTGCTCTGACTGAAAGTACTAGCTCTTTGAGTAAAGCGGATGCTAAGAGCCATCAAGAAGCCTATGGCGGCACTGGGGTAGGGCTTGCTATGGCCCCCGTGGTTTATCACGGCAAGGTTATCATTGGGATTACCGGTGTAGGCTATGGCTTGCATGTTGATCAACCTAGATTAGATGCACCACTAGGCGCTGTGATTGGTGTAGATGGGCGTTATGGCCGCCCTGGCTTTTTGGCAGCTTATGATGTGAGTAACGGCAAACGCATTTGGCAGTTTGATACGATTCCTGCCCAAGGCTGGGAAGGGGTTTTTGCTGAAAAAACTTCAGACGGCATTACTTTAAATCGTGACGTGGCTGCAGAAAAAGCCAACATGAAAAATAATCAAGACGCATGGCGTTTCGGTGGTGGCTCAGCTTGGAGCACACCAGCCATCGATAATAAGACGAATACGCTATTCTTTGGCACTGGTAACCCTTCACCGCAAATGAATGATATTTCAAGACCAGGAGATAACTTATATACGGTTTCTTTGGTCGCGTTAGATACAGAAACTGGAAAATTGAAATGGCATTATCAACAAGTTCCACATGATGTATGGGGCTATGATTTAGCCAGTCCACCTGTGTTGTTTAATTATCAGCATGCAGGGAAAAGCATACCAGCCGTCGGTCAAGCCAGTAAGACAGGTTGGTACTATGTGAATGACAGAGCGACGGGTAAGTTGTTGATGAAGTCAGACGCTTTTGTGCCACAGAAGAATCTCTTTGCCAAAGCGACTAAGGAAGGTGCCGTGCTTTATCCAGGAATCTTGGGTGGTTCTAATTGGGGTCCAACGGCTTTAGATGAAGCTAATCAAATCAGCTACGTATCCGCGATACACGCCCCAATCATGTACACCTTAGTTGAAGAGGATGGCAAGGATGGTCTCCCGCCAATCCGTTACGCATCTTCTGAGCCTACTAAAGATCCGCGATGGGGCGTTTTGTCTGCAATTAATCTACGCACAGGCAAAATGAAATGGCAGGTTAAAACGGATCAGCCGCTAACAGGTGGTCTGTTAGCAACACAAGGCGGCTTACTATTTATGGGCGAGGGTAATGGTAACTTCAATGCTTACAGTACCAATAGTGGCAAGATTTTATGGCAAACTAAAGTCGATGCTGGTGTCAATGCACCGCCGATTACTTATGAAATTGATGGAGTGCAATATATTGCAGTTGCAGCCGGTGGCAATGCGATTTTTGGTTACACTGCGGGCGACAATATGATGGTATATGCCTTACCAAAATAGCTTATGTGTGTTTAGTATTTAGCTAGTCTTGATGCTTTAGTTTTAAGACTAGCACAACGCACGCAAGCACTAAAGTGATGCTGTTGGCGGCAATAATCGGCCAACTCGTAATCATTAAGCCATAAATCAACCAGCCCAGCACACCTAAGCTAAATAAGCTGTACATCGGCAATGAAACCCCAGATAAATCTCGGGTTTTCCAAGAATGGTGGGCCTGTGGCACAAAGGCGAACGTAGTTAAAAATGCGGCGAAATAGCCAACTAAATCAGTACTGTTCATTTATTATTTACTCAGATTAGATTGGTTGTTTGTATACCAATGATGGCTGTTGTTGACGATGGCCACAATAGATAACATGACTGGCACTTCAATAAGCACACCAACCACAGTGGCCAAAGCGGCACCTGAGTTAAAGCCGAATAGGGCGATGGCGGTGGCTACTGCTAATTCAAAAAAGTTAGAGGCGCCGATGAGCGCCGATGGTCCAGCCACGCAATGGGCTACCTTGAATTTTTTATTCAACCAGTAAGCTAGGCCCGCATTAAAATATACCTGAATCAAAATCGGCACTGCCAATAAGAGAATAATCATAGGCTGCGCTAAGATTTGCTGACCTTGAAACGCAAATAACAAGACTAATGTCAGTAGTAGCGCGGCTAAGGATAGGGGTTGTAGTTTAGCCAAAGTGGATTTGAGTGCATCTTCTTTTAAGAAGTAACGCCAAATTTGACTAATGAGCATCGGCACGACAATAAACAGCATGACTGATAAACCCAATGTGGCCCAAGGCACCTGAATTTCGGCGACCCCAAGGAGCAATGCCACCAATGGCGCAAAGGCGAACAACATAATCAAATCATTCACCGCCACTTGCGATAACGTGAATTTGGCATCGCCATTACATAAATTACTCCACACAAAGACCATGGCTGTGCAAGGTGCTGCGGCAAGTAGAATTAAGCCAGCGATATAACTATCAATCATTGCACTAGGTAAGTAGGGCGCAAACCAGTGACGTATAAATATGCCCGCCAATAGTGCCATAGAGAATGGTTTGACTAACCAGTTAATCGCTAGCGTAATCATAAAGCCGCTGCTGTGTTGTTTCACTTCCTGCATCTTGGAGAGATCAATTTTAAGTAGCATTGGGATAATCATCAGCCAAATTAACACTGCAACAGGCAAATTAACTTGCGCCAGTTGTAGGTTGGCAATGGCTTGAAA
>Ga0209829_10004286_pt1 | contig 10122 bp, 9 predicted proteins | sample C_140205_EF_Meta_FD_187311 | JGI IMG/M metagenome (GOLD analysis project Ga0209829, IMG submission 187311) | Freshwater microbial communities from Lake Croche, Canada to study carbon cycling - C_140205_EF_MetaG (SPAdes) (version 2) | ecosystem: Environmental > Aquatic > Freshwater > Lake... | reverse complement strand
TGGCAGGAATTTGGTGGTTCAAATGAATATCCCTGGTTTGGCAAGCATTTCAATATAGGGCTTGAGCCTTTCTCTTCTTACCCAACAAATGGTTTAGCTGAAGCAGTTGAAAATGGATCAGCCCTTGTGTTTGGACCGCTTGAAGAGAAGACTAGTTCCATTGAGTACAAAGTATTGGAGATGTCATGAACTGGAACAGTGATTATCTAGAACCTACTGACTTAGAAAAGAATCAAAAACCCGCTCTAAATGCCAAGTATCGAGTAAGAGAAGCAATAGTTACTTACTTGCGTGCCGCGATTTTGAGCGGTGATCTTCGCCCAGGTTACACACTCCATGAATCAGCATTGACGAAGCAATTCGGCGCAAGTCGCTCACCTATTCGCGAGGCTTTAGTTCAACTTGAGCAAGAAGGACTTGTTACAACGTTCCCTAAAAAGGGAAGCATAGTAACAACAATTGACAGAACTCAACTTCGTCAGGCGCTTTTTATCCGCAGCTCCTTAGAGGCCACAAATATCGAATTACTTTCCCAGAATATAACTAATGAGCAAATTAGAATCGTAAAAGCAAATATTGAAAGACAACGAAATGCGCTCTTGCAAGATGATTACACTGAAATTTATGATGCCATGGACGAATTTCACTTGCTACTCTGTGATTTCAACGAATTACCGAGAATTTGGGAAATAATAAGGAGGGAAAAAGTTCCATTGGATCGACTACACGCCTTAAATCAACCACATAGTCCGCGAATGTCCACTCTCTTTAACCAGCACATTGAAATTGTTAAGGCGTTAGAAGAACGGGATTCTGAGAGGTGTTCATCTCTTATTCGTTCACATGCTGACATGGATTTTGAGGCCATGAATTTGGTGAAGGAAAATACACTTATCGCAAATGATAGTAAACCGACAACAAGGAGGTCCGTAAAATGAAAATCACTAACCTGCGAGTGACAACTGTGACGGTTCCTCTTGAAGCGCCGCTTCGCCATGCCTCCGGTGCCCATTGGGGAAGGTTTGTTCGTACCATAGTTGAACTAGAAACAGATGAAGGTATTACCGGTCTTGGCGAAATGGGAGGTGGTGGCGAAAGTGCTGAGTTAGCTTTTGAAGGCCTCAGGGGGCACATTATTGGTGAGAATCCTTTCAATCTTGAAGGTTTGCGCTTTAAAATCTGCAATCCCACAGCAAGCTTGTATAACAATCGCACTCAGATATATGCAGCAATTGAATTTGCTTGTTTGGACATCATTGGCAAAAAAATGGGTGTTCCTGTGTATGACTTACTTGGTGGAAAAGTACGCGACGAGGTGGAGTTCGCAAGCTACCTATTCTTCAGATACCCAAATGAGAAAACTGGCCAAGGTGAAATCAAGAATTCAAAGCAACTCGTCGAAGCTGCTACTAAATTAAGAGATGAAAATGGGTTTAGGACTCATAAGCTTAAGGGTGGCGTTTTCCACCCTGATTATGAGTTGGAATGCTATCTAGCCCTTGGAGAGGCATTCCCGAACGATCGATTTAGGTTCGACCCAAATGCAACATTAAGCCTCACTCAAAGTATTGAGTTCGCTAAGGCGATTCGGCATATGCGCAATGATTATCTCGAGGACTTTACTTGGGGAATTGATGGCATGAAGAAGTTGCGTGACTTAACTTCTATGCAGACCGGGACAAATACTGTTGTCGTTAACTTCGAACAGTTAGCCCAAAATATACATAGAGAAGCCATAGATGTTATTTTGCTCGATACAACCTTCTGGGGCGGAATCCGCGCTTGCGTCAAAGCGGCCGGAGTTTGTGAAACTTTCCAGCTAGGCGTTGCCGTCCATTCATCTGGTGAGTTGGGTATTCAACTAGCAACTATGTTGCACTTAGGGGCAGTAGTTCCAAACTTATCTAACGCAGCGGATGCTCATTATCACCATCTCACCGATGACATTATCGTGGGTGGAAAGTTTGAGTATGTAGATGGGAAAATTAAGGTCCCGGATAAGCCAGGGCTTGGTGTTGAGCTAGATCGGGATAAATTAGGACAATACGCCGAGCTTTATTTTGAACTCGGCGGCTACCCTTATGACAAGGATCCACAACGACCAGACTGGTATGCACTTGTTCCAAATGACCGCTGGGCACCTGCTCTTTAATTTAACATTAGGAGTTACTAAGTGGGAATTAATCTAACTGGAAAAGTTGTAATCGTAACCGGTGGAGCCAAGGGTATTGGTGAAGGTTGTGTAGGTAAGTTTATTGAAGCTGGTGCCACAACTTCCTCATTCGATCTAGATTCTAAGGCACTTGAAAATCAGGACAATTCGTATTCAAGGCTTGGGGATAGATTTACAACTCATATTGTTGACGTGAGCAAAGAATCCCAAGTTGAAGCTACGGTTGGTCTGATAATTGCTAAATATGGTCGTATTGACGCTCTGATTAATTGTGCGGGAATTCAAACGTATGGCAGCCTCACAGAGACTACTGAAAGTGTTTGGGATCAAACCTTCAATGTAAATGTTAAGTCAATGTTTCTAACTTCTAAACATGTGGCAAAAATTATGATTTCACAAGGGCATGGTTCGATTGTAAATATTTCTTCTGTCCAGTCTCTTGTAAGCCAGAAAACAGTCATTGCTTATTCGGCTTCGAAGGGGGCGATAAATGCTTTGACTAGGGCTTCAGCGATTGATCTTGCTGGATCGAATGTGAGGGTAAACGCGATCCTTCCTGGTTCTGTAGATACACCAATGCTTCGTGAAGCCGCAGACTTACACCGAGGATCTTTGAGCATTGATGATGTAGTAGCTGATTGGGGATCTGGCCACCCATTAGGAAGAGTTGCGAAGAGTTCGGAAATTGGCGATCTTGCTGTTTTCCTAGCCTCTGATAACTCTTCATTCATCACTGGAGCCTGTATTGTTATTGATGGCGGTTTAACGGTTCAAGTGCCGGTAGTTCTCCCTGGTAAATAACTTGTGAATCAACTTTATAAAAAGCAATTAATTGAATTAGCAAAGAAGTCAAGGCTAGATTCTGGTGGCTTTGGCTGGCTAGCGGAGTCAGGGGATCTCATCCCCAGAGATAAGTTAGCAGCTTGGGTGAATTTTCGAATGACCTATGTCTTTGCTTTAGAGGCAATTCACGGGGACACCGAAGTAGATTATTATCTAAAGCATGGCTTATTAGCTATGAAACAACTTTTCCAAGATAAAGCAAATGGTGGTTACTACTCATTCGCACCGGCATCAGGGGAAAAAGAAAGTGAAAAAAGGGCGTACGAATTTGCCTTCGCTCTTCTTGCTCTAAGTGCAGCAACTAGAGCAAACCCATCGCATGAAAAGTCTGATCTAGATTCAGCTATTTCGATTTTTGAAGAGTATTTCTGGAATGATTTTTATGGCTTAGTGAATGAGTCATGGGATGAAAGATTCACAGTTTGTGATAAGTACCATGGCTTAAATTCAAATATGCATAGCGTGGAGGCATTTCTTGAACTTTTTAAATCAACTTCTGATCCTAAATGGCTAAATCGTGCCGTACGGGTTTGTAATTTCGCCTTTGATAGATCCAGGGAAACAAATATTGGGCTAATTCCGGAACATTTTGATGAGAATTGGGGAATAGATCATAAATACAATCAGGATTGTCCAGATGATCCATTTCGACCATTCGGTATAGTTGTTGGGCATCAATTTGAATGGTGCAGACTCGCAATTGAACTTTCTGCCGCTTTGGGGGAAGGTACCCCACAATGGCTTGCTTCGGAAGCTTCAAGAATTTACGAAATCGCAAAGAGAATTGGCTGGCATGCTGACCGCTCTGATGGCTTTGTCTATACCGTTGATTTTGATGGCAAGGCAATTGTTAACATGCGGATGCATTGGGTTATCACAGAAGCCATAGCTGCCGCCTGGACCCTATACCGCTCCACTCAATCGCAAGAATATTTGAATGATTTCCGGGTTTGGTGGGAGTATGCACAAACATTCTTTCTAGATCATAACAATGGTAGTTGGAAGCATGAACTGGACCACAACAACAGAGAGAGCTCTACTGTTTGGGTTGGCAGACCCGATATTTACCATGCTCATCAAATGTATTTAAAAGTTCAGGTGTAGGCGGATTTGGTTAGGCTTGCCCCTACTAACTAATCCCATAAACTATCCCCGACGAGGCGGTAGCTCAGTTGGTTAGAGCCCCGAACTCATAATTCGGTCGTCGTCGGTTCGAGCCCGACCCGCCTCACTGTTTCCGGCCCATGTTCATACACCGATTACCTGTTATTCACCCATCTGCGCCAAGATTAGACAGTGAAGAATCAAATCTCGAATTTCCAAGATCGAGAGCTCACCTGGCTCGACTTCGACACTCGCGTTCTCGAACTCACTGAAGATCCCACTATTCCCCTTCTGGAACGAGTTCGCTTCCTCGCTATCTTCTCGTCAAACCTCGATGAATTTTTCATGGTGCGGGTCGCTTCTCTCAAATCAAAGATTGAGCGTGGGGTTACCGCTCCCAATAGCGCTGGATATACACCGAAGGAGCTATTGAAGATCGTTCTTCACCGTACTCAAGAACTTGTAAAAATTCAGGCTGACCGTTTCCAAGATGTAATCATCCCCGAACTTGCTCAGCACGGTATTGAATTTCTTAAGATAAACGAAATCACCCAAGACGAACGTGATCACTTGAAGGATTACTACAACAAGAGAATTTTCCCTGTTCTCACTCCATTGGTTGTGGATCCATCTCACCCATTCCCGTATATCTCGGGCCTATCGCTGAATGTCGGCATCAACATTGAATCCAGCGAGGATTACGACATTAGCTTCGCCCGAGTAAAAGTTCCAACAAACTTACCTAGATTTATTCGCACATCTGACGAATCAAAATTTAGATTTGTACTTATTGATGAGCTCATTGCTGAACACCTTGCAGAGCTATTCCCAGGCGTTACTCTAAAAGACCATTTCTTTTTCCGTGTTACCCGTAACCAAGATCTCGATCTTGATGAAGACGAGACCGATGACATTCTCGAAACAATGCAGAAAGAACTCACTCGACGCCGCTTCGGTCCACCAGTACGCCTCGAGGTCGACAAGATCATCAATACTCATGTTCTTAACGAGTTGATGGACGAGCTTCAAATCGAACCACATGATGTCATCAAATATGACAGTCCTCTTGATTTACGAAGCCTGAATCAGATTGCAGATCTCGACTTTCCGCAGTTGAAGTACGCACCATTTAGAAGCGAGACTGCCCCCGAGTTGCGTGATGTGGATTCAAATTCTCCAGATTCCTACTTTGCAGCTTTACGCAAAGGTGAGATCTTGCTCCACCACCCATATCAATCCTTTACCTCCTCCGTTGTGAAGTTCCTAGAAAATGCAGCTCAAGATCCTCACGTGCTTGCGATTAAACAGACTCTGTATCGCACGTCGGGTGATTCACCCATTGTGGAAGCACTTATTGAAGCTGCTGAGGCAGGCAAGCAGGTTCTGGCTGTTATTGAAATCCGTGCCCGCTTTGATGAGATGGCCAATGTGCGATGGGCGCGCAAACTTGAAGAAGTCGGTGTGCACGTTGTCTACGGCCTGATGGGACTTAAGACGCACGCCAAGTTATCTCTCGTAGTGCGAGAAGAAGGCGACACTCTTCGCCGCTATAGCCACGTTGGCACAGGAAATTACAATCCGAAGACTGCTCGCTTTTACGACGATCTGGGAATTCTTAGCGCCGACCCTGATCTCGGTGAAGATCTATCTCGACTCTTTAATGAACTCTCTGGGCACTCCACAAAGCATGATTACTCGAGACTTCTTGTTGCACCTCACAGCCTTCGCAAAAGCTTGCTGATGCGTATCTCACGAGAAACCAAGAACCATCTCGATGGTAAACCAGCCTGGATTCGACTCAAGCTCAACTCTCTTCTTGATGAAGAAATGGTCAGTGCAATCTATGAAGCAGCTGATGCTGGTGTTAAGGTCGAAATAGTTGTCCGTGGAATTTGTTCCTTGCAGCTTAACACTCCCGCTCGTCGTGAAAATATTAAGGTGCGCTCAATCCTTGGTCGCTTCCTTGAGCACTCACGTATTTACTACTTCCGCAATGATGGCGCCGAGGATTACTTCATCGGGAGCGCTGACATGATGCAACGTAATCTCGATCGCCGAGTTGAATCTCTTGTCCGTATTGAATCTGAAAAGCACAAGAGAAGACTTCAGGGAATTCTCGATGATTCAATTTCTGACTCTTACTCGACATGGAAACTTGATGATGAAAACCAATGGGTTCGCCGTATCAAAGATGTCGATGGTAATTATCTCGTGAACTTCCAAGATCACTTTATCGATAAGCACAACCGCGCATGATGAGAGCAGCCGGTGCACTTCTCTGGCGGGAAACTCAAGAGCGTACAATCGAAATTGCTCTCATCCATCGCCCGCGATATGACGATTGGACTCTGCCTAAGGGAAAGATTGAACAAGGTGAGACTGCGCTGCAATGTGCATATCGTGAGTTAGTTGAAGAGACGGGAATTAAAGCAAGCTTCACTCGCCAATTAGGATCAGTTGAGTATGAAGAAAATGACCAGCGTAAGCGTGTAATTTTCTGGGCCGCTCATTGTGCGCTTAATGCAAGTACCTTCATCGCTAACGAAGAAGTAGATCAACTTCGCTGGATGCCATGTGAAGAAGCGATTGAACTTTCTACTTATCAATCTGATAGAGAAATGATTGCAAATTTCCAAGCACAAGAGCAACGTACAGACACTCTCATTATTCTTCGCCATACCAAAGCGCTAGAGCGAGGAGACTGGGATGAACCAGATTCGCAGCGGACTCTGAATGAAGTCGGTTTTGATCAAGCGCAATTGCTTATCAAGCATCTTGAACCATTTGCCATCGATGAGGTTTACACATCTGATTACACTCGATGTGTGCAGACTGTTACTCCATTGGCACATGCTCGTGGCTTATCAATCACGGCGGTTCCGAGCCTGAATGAGGAGACTTTTGAAGAAGACCCAAGCCGCGCTGTGGCGTTCGCTAATGCTTTAAAACAGGATGAGAAGAACATTCTGATCTGTAGCCATAATCCGGTAATTCCAACGATGCTCCGTGGAATTCTCAATACAAAGCTTAAGAATAAGGATTTAATCAAGCTCGAACCAGGGGATGCCTGGATTGTTCACCGCGTTAAAGGTGAAATCGTGGGCTTGGATTACCTAAGCATTTCTCACTAACGCTCGATCCAGTCCAATCTGTGCAGAACAATGCCTTCGCGCAAAGCCCACGGGCAGATGCGAATCTCTTTCAACTCTAGTGTTCGCATCAACTGTCGCGCAACCATAGAGCCCGCAACTATCTGAGGTGCGCGCTCTGTTGAGACAGCTGGAAGCGCATGACGTCCATCGATATCAAGGGCCTGCAATTTTGGCACCATCTCTTCAAGCGCTTCAAGCGTCAAGTGCTGTCCAAGCTTTGGAAACATAGTCTGAGATATTTTTGCGAGCGTTCTAAATGTCTTACTTGTTCCGGCAGCGTTATCTTTTTCAAAAGTTGAGAGCGATTGCGCAAGAGGAGAAATGGCCTCTTCCAAATGTTCTTCTAGCGACTTCAGCGACTTAGTAGTGAATGGATCTCCCTTGAGAAATTTACGGGTTAAGCGTCCAGCACCTAGTTGTAACGAGACCTTAAAAGCAGGGTTCTCATCAGCCCCGCGCGCGATCTCGAGTGAGCCTCCACCGATATCTAAGACTAAGAGATCTCCTGCAGACCAGCCCAGCCATCTACGCGCTGCTAAGAAGGTAAAGCGCGCCTCTTCTTCTCCACTGAGAACCTGTAATTCGATCCCACACTTCTTATTGACATGCGCAATAACGTCATCAGAATTTACCGCCTCACGTATTGCAGATGTGGCAAATGCTAAAAGCTCATCAATATTAAGATGTGCAGAATCACTCAAATTACTTGAGATAGATGCCGTAATACGATCAATGCCGAGTGAAGTGATTGCACCAGATTCATCGAGATACTCGGTGAGTTTAATAATTGATTTGTGAGAAGAGTTTGGAATTGGCGGCGCACCAAGGTGCGCATCAACTACCTGTAGATGAATGGTGTTGGAACCAACATCAAGAACTCCCAAACGCATATCGAGAGTCTAATGATTATTAGTCAGTTACACCCATCAAATGCTCCATAGCGAGTTGGTCGAGGATTTCATATCCATATCCTCGTTTTCCGGCCACATCTGCATCGAATGAATCCTTTGCAAGATCTTTCCAACTTTCACCTTGTGCAAGTGTTGGCTCAGAAAGTCCAGGAATATTTGAATCCTTCATGGCAGCGATAACACGTGGATCCTTGCGGAATGCAGCTGCGCGCTCCTTAAGAACCAAGTACATACGCATATTCGATGTTGCAGATGCCCAGACTCCTGAATCGCCATCTGTGCGTACTGGCTTGTAATCGAAGTGCTTGGGGCCGGCATATCCATAACGCTCGAGCAGATCAACGAGGAAGAAGGCGCTCTTTACATCGCCATGGCCAAAGACGAAATCTTGGTCATACTTTGGACCGCGCTGACCATTGAGATCGATATGGAATAACTTCTTCTGCCACAGCGCTTGCGCAATTCCGTGAACAAAGTTGAGGTTAGCCATCTGTTCGTGGCCAACTTCAGGATTGAGACCCACCATCTCTGGGTGATCAAGCATCTGGATAAATCCAAGTGCATGACCAATTGTTGGCAAGAAGATATCGCCGCGTGGCTCATTTGGCTTAGGTTCAATCGCAAACTTAATGTCATAACCCTTATCAATGACGTACTGGCCAAGGATGTTAAATCCCTCGGCGTAACGTTCGAGTGCGACGTAGGCATCCTTTGAGCTCTCTGACTCTGCGCCTTCGCGTCCTCCCCAGCAGACATAAATCTTTGCACCCAGGTCAACTGCTAAATCAATATTGCGCATTACTTTACGAATTGCAAAGCGGCGAATATCGCGATCATTGCTCGTTAATGCACCATCTTTAAATACGGGATGGCTAAAGAGATTAGTTGTAGCCATCGGAACTTTCATTCCAGTCTCAGCGAGAGCCTTCTTGAAGCGATCAATATGTCCTTGACGAGTTGAATCATCGGAGCCAAATGGGAAAAGGTCATCATCGTGGAATGTCACACCGTACGCGCCGCGCGCTGCGAGTTCATTGACTGTGCGAACTGGATCAAGAGCCTCACGTGTGGGATCTCCGAACGGATCGCGCGCTTGCCAACCGACAGTCCAAAGACCGAAGGTAAATTTATCTGCTGGTGAGGGTGTGTATGTCATGCCCACGACTCTACTTCAGGTGCGAGATATGTCAAAGATTAGGCTTGGGCGAATTCTCCAGTGACCAAGAAGTACACGCGGCGCGAAACTGATACTGCATGGTCTGCAAAGCGCTCGTAGTAACGACCAAGAAGAGTGATATCAATAGCAGAAGCGATGCCTTTGTCCCATGAACTATCAGTCAACTTACCGATTAATTCGCGGTGCAGAGTGTCGATAACGTCATCGTCCTTCTCTAACTCAAGAGCCATCACAGTGTTACGTGTCTCAATAACGGTTCCAACTTTTTCTGAAATCTTGCATGCTGCATCGCCCAAATGACGAACAATGTCGTGGAGATCCTGGGGAACCGCGGACTCTGGGTGGCGAAGTCGCGCAATCTTTGCAATATGGTGCGAAAGATCGCCCATCCGCTCGAGGTCAGCGCTCATGCGAAGAGCAGTAATCAGCGCGCGAAGATCTGATGCAACAGGTTGCTGACGCGCAATAATGTCGATGATGCGGCTATCGAGTTCGTGCTGGTAATTATCAATTTTCTCATCCGCAGAGATGACGTCTTCAGCGAGGCGAAGTTCGGCACCGAGAAGGGCCTCAGTCGCCTTCCTCATTGAGTCGGTAACCATGCTCGCTAGATCAACCAGTGATTGCGATACGCCATCAAGCTCTTCTTGGAAGACCGAACGAATAAGTGCCATGGGGCAAAAATAGGGGGGTTCGGTGAATAATGGAAATCATCGGTATGAACGCACGGTAAACAGGCGTTTTCTGCCATTACTCTTACAA
>Ga0209829_10004285_pt1 | contig 10123 bp, 14 predicted proteins | sample C_140205_EF_Meta_FD_187311 | JGI IMG/M metagenome (GOLD analysis project Ga0209829, IMG submission 187311) | Freshwater microbial communities from Lake Croche, Canada to study carbon cycling - C_140205_EF_MetaG (SPAdes) (version 2) | ecosystem: Environmental > Aquatic > Freshwater > Lake... | reverse complement strand
GCAGAAGTAATTACCCCTGAAGCGCAAGCCTCAATGGAAAACCAAGAGAAGAACCGCAAATTGGACGCCGAGGTTGAAAAAGGCGCTACAAAAGGTGACACAACCCGTAGGACTATGGGGAAACCACTTGCTAAGGGTGGTTCTGTCCGTGGTAGTGGCTGTGAATCTAGCGGTAAAACCAAGGGTAAGTTCGTATAATGGCTAAGAACTGGATCGCTGGAGCAATCAAGAAGCCGGGTGCTTTGCGGGAATCTCTTGGTGTGAAGGGTGATAAGCCTATTCCGGCTGGCAAATTGGCTAAAGCTGCTAAAGCTCCGGGTAAACTGGGGCAACGTGCGCGACTGGCTGAAACTTTAAAAAAGATGAAGAAATAGGGGATTATCATGAGTCGTGGCGACAGAAATTTAGCAGCTTTAGCGGGTCTTGCCGGTGCTGGTTACATGGCAATGCGTGATCGTGGTGGTAAAGAACGAGCTCCGGTGGAAGAACGCCGTGGAGATAAAGAACGCGCTCCTGTAGAAGAACGTGCAAATGACAAGAAAGAGCCTGTTGCTAAAGCCGCCCCTGTCGTTAATGACGATGATTCTGATACTTCTAGCGACAATATGACCTCCCTTATGCGGAGGTATTCCCCTTCTGCCGCTGCCCCTCGTGCCGCTCCCATCGCTGCCCCTGCCGCTGCCCCTGCCGCCGCCCCTGCCCCTGCCCCTGCCCCTGCCGCCGCCACTGCCCCTGCCGCCGCTAAACCTGCCGCCGCTGCTCCTGCACGTAAAATGCGAGACCTTAATGACTTGGTAGCAGAAGCTAAAGCTAACCCCGAAAAATATAACCTAAGCTCGTTGACTTCTCCTACTAATGTTCCCCCAGTTAGTCCTAAGTCAAAAGCTGCTTTGGAGGAATATTTTAATAAAAAACCGCCTGAGTATAAAATGAAAAAAGGTGGTTTTGTTCCTCCCTTTGCTAAAAAGGGTGGTTCTTCGCACAAAATGCCAAATGGAAAGCTGATGAAAAATTCAGCTATGAACGGCGGCGGCAGTATTCGTGGTAAATCCGGTTACGTTGGTATGGGCAAAAAAGAAAACCCTACCAATGGCGACTCTACGGCTGGCGAGAACACTAAGATTCAGAAAAAAGGTCTAACGGAAGGCCGTATCATCAAGATGGCAAGCGGTGGTTCGGTGTCTGCCCGTGCTGATGGCATCGCCCAGCGTGGTAAAACTAAATTTAAAATGTGCTAAATGAGACCCTCCCGTGGCATGGGGGATATTGCCCCCTCTAAAGTCCCAAAGGTTAGAACCATCAAGAAGAAAGATGGCGATTTCCCTGTGTCTTTGTATGCTGAAGGCGGGAAGGTCAATGAGGCAGGTAACTATACCAAGCCGGGGCTTCGTAAGCGTATCTTCAACAGTATCAAAGCTGCTGCGGTTCAGGGCACGGGTGCTGGGGAATGGAGTGGGCGTAAATCCCAATTGTTGGCAAAAAAATACAAGGCTGCTGGTGGGGGGTACAAAGATTGAAAGCGCCACAAAAATCCCTTAAAGATTGGGGGGATCAAAAATGGCGTACAAAGTCTGGTAAGCCTTCGTCAAAAACAGGCGAAAGGTATCTCCCTGAAGCCGCTATCAAGGCTCTTAGTCCTCAAGAGTACGCAGCAACCACGAAGGCAAAGCGTGAAGGCAAAGCAGCAGGTAAGCAGTTTGTTGCTCAACCTAAAAGCGTGGCGAAGAAAACCGCTGCGTATAGGAAATAAATAATGGTTGATAAGACTACAGGCACTACAGACTTCAACCTAGACCTAAACAATCTGGTTGAAGAAGCGTTTGAACGCTGTGGTCAAGAACTCCGTTCCGGCTACGATATGCGTACTGCTCGGCGTAGTTTGAATCTGCTGACTATTGAGTGGGCTAACCGTGGGTTGAACTTGTTTACCATTGAGAAAGTGGAGCAGGTTTTAACCTACAACGTAGGCGATTACGATATCCCGGTAGATACTATTGACCTGCTTGACCATGTGATTCGCACTGGTACGGGGCAGAACCAAACCGACATCAACATCACGCGCATCTCGGTTAGCACCTACGCAATGATCCCCAATAAGAACGCTACCGGACGCCCTATTCAGGTGTGGTTCCAGCGTAAGACGGGGGCTACTGGCCCTACTGGTACTGTTTCATACCCGCAAATCCATGTGTGGCCTACCCCGGACAACAGTCAGACCTACACGTTTGTGTACTGGCGGCTTCGTAGGCTTCAGGATGCAGGTAACGGTATTAACGGTCAAGACATTCCGTTTCGTTTTCTACCCTGCTTGGTAGCGGGACTGGCATCATATCTGTCGATGAAATTGCCAAACGTAGACCCGACACGGATTCAAATGCTCAAGGCTGATTATGAGCAACAGTACCAGCTTGCGGCTGATGAAGATCGAGAAACCGCCCCACTTCGTTTTGTTCCACGCCAGCAATTTTTCTAATAGAAAATGCCAAATAATTTTGCATCTGGCAAAAGGGCAATTGCAGAGTGTGACCGCTGCGGGTTTAGGTATAAGCTGAAAGAACTGAAAAACTTGGTTATCAAGACCAAGAATGTGTCGATCAAAGTTTGCCCCACCTGCTGGGAGCCTGACCAACCGCAGCTTTCACTTGGCCTATACCCTGTTAATGATCCTCAAGCAGTCCGTGAGCCACGCCCTGATGTCAGCTATAATTCATCTGGTACTGCGGGGCTGCAACTTACCCCAAATGACACGGGCTACCCATCAAGCGGCAGTCGCATATTTCAGTGGGGCTGGCGTCCGGTTGGTGGTGCAGCAGCTAATGATTCTGGGCTTACCCCGAACTATTTGAATTCTGTAGGTGTTGTAGGTACGGTGATGATTAATGTAGCGGCATGGGATGCGGCAGTGAATTACGCTCAAAATACCCCCGTTTCCTACAGTGGCGGGTATTATCTAGCAATTAAGTTGAATACAAACCATGTCCCTACGGACATAACCTACTGGGTAGTTAACTAGGAGTTCAGAATGGCTAAGAGTGACAGCAAAGAAGATATGAAGATGGACAAGGGGCAGGACAAAGCCATGATTAAAAAAGCATTCAAGCAGCACGATATGCAAGAGCATATGGGCGGCAAGGGCACCAAGCTGGCCCTCAAAAAGGGTGGCCCTACCTCCGCTAATATGAAAGCTGTTGGCCGCAACATGGCCCGTGTTAACAACCAAAGGAGCCGATAATGGACTTCAAGTTTCCAAATTGGGATACCAAGAATCCTATTGGTAAGTACAAACAGCCCGAAGCTAATACTCAGAAGCCCGGTAATCAGGAAGACACTGGCTACCCGCAGACTGATATTAAGACTGACGGTATTACGATGCGTGGGTACGGTGCCGCTACTAAAGGCATTAAGTGCCGTGGGCCGATGGCGTAATGAACTACGCCACTCTGTTTATAACGCTTAAGGGATATCTCGAAAACGATTTCCCAGACGTTATCTTTGCCGATAAGGATGCGTCAACATCTACCTCTACTGCTACGTTCACTAGCGCAGAGCAGATCAACACGTTCATTACGCAAGCAGAGCAGAGGATTTATAACACTGTTCAGTTTCCCTCCCTGCGCTCAAACGTAACGGGTACTACTTCAGCCAATAACAAGTATCTGTCCTGCCCTACGGATTTCTTGGCTGTGTACTCAATGGCGGTGATAAACACGGATGGTTCATATTCATATCTTCTCAACAAGGATGTGAACTTTATCCGTGAGTCCTACCCAACCCCTACTTCTACTGGGGTTCCAGCCTACTACGGATTGTTTGGCCCTAATTCAAACAATGAAGCAGAACTATCATTCCTCCTCGGCCCGACCCCAGATGCGGCTTATTCGGTAGAGTTGCATTACTTCTACTACCCGCAGAGCATCACGACTACAACGTCTGGTACGACTTGGCTGGGTGATAATTTGGACTCGGTGCTGCTGTACGGTTCAATGGTTGAGGGTTACACGTTTATGAAGGGCGAAGCTGACATTATTAGCTTCTACGAAAAGAAATACCAAGATGCGTTAGGTCTTGCTAAACGCCTCGGTGATGGTTTGGAACGCCAAGACGCCTACCGTTCAGGTCAGGCTAGGGTGCCAGTACGATGATTGCTCAAACTCTGACAACTTCGTTCAAGACGCAGCTTCTTACCGCTACGCATAACTTCACTACCTCGACTGGGGATGTGTTCAAGATCGCCCTATACCTATCTACCGCTTCGATTGGTGATGACACTACCGTGTATACGGCTACAGGCGAGATTACTGGGACTGGCTACACCGCTGGCGGGATTACTATTACTGCGATTACGCCAACGTCTTCTGGTACTACCGCCTTTGTATCGTTTAACACGACTACGTTTACCGGGTTGGTTAACTCCTCTATTGCTGGTGCGCTGATCTATAATAGTAGCAAATCTAATAAATCTGTAGCGGTATTGGATTTTGGTGGCACAAAGATTTCTACGGTGGCAACTCCGCTAGTGATTACCTTCCCAACGGCATCAGCTACAACTGCCATTATCCGGCTTCCTTGAGAGATTACTATGTCTATTGAAAAAGCTAAATCAACCGATACCGTGTCTAGTGGATTAGTGGCTGGTACTCGTTCTACTGAAAATGCTGTAGCTATTGGGCGGTTTGATATCGAGTGTATCGGTGCAGACGGCAAAGTTAAATGGACGGACTCAGCACCTAATCTGGTCGTAAACACTGGCCTTGCGTATATGGCTGGGTCGGCTCTTACTAGCGTCACGCAGATTACCTCTTGGTATCTTGGTCTGTACGGTGCTGCTGCGACCAATTCCCCTGCTGCTGGCGATACGATGGCTAGTCATGGTGGTTGGACTGAGGTGGCTCCTTACAGCAACTCTGTACGTCCCACATGTACTTTTGCCACGGCTACTACTGCAAACCCTTCTGTTGCTAGCAATGCCGCCTCACCTGCTGCGTTTACAATTAATACTGGCGCTACTGTTGGTGGTGCTTTCCTAACTAGCCAAAGTGCAAAAATACCAAACTCTGGTTACAACACTGGCACGTTGTTTTCGGCGGCTGACTTCTCCTCCCCCGGTGATCGTAACGTGTCATCTGGCGATACTTTGAATGTAACTTACTACATGAGCTTGGCTGGGTAATGTGTTTGGATTCTTCCCACTAGCGGGATCGCCGTTTGCTTCTATTGGGATAGAAGTAACTGCAAATACGTTTAATGTTTCTATTAATGAAACGGGAACTGCTACAGATACCATAACCAGCACTCAAAATTTTGTAAGTGCGGTTGGCGAAACGGGAACTGCAACAGATGCTGTAAATAACATAAAAACGCATAACTGTGAGATTTTAGAAATCTCCACAGCCACTGATGTTACTGCTGTAGTCGCAAGTACATTTAATGCTCCAGTAGTTGAAACAAGTACGGCTACAGATACCAACCAAGCGTTTGCCACGTTTTTGGCATCGTTATCAGAAACCGCAACGGCAACAGAAACATTTGTAGGCGGGTTCCTTTGGAATATAATTGATGACAACCAAACAGCTAATTGGGCAACAATTGGAAACACACAGAGTGCAAGTTGGGGTTTAATAGGCAATACTCAAACTGCTAATTGGGTGGCAATAGCAAATACTCAAACTGCTAATTGGGGGGTTATAAATGACGATACCCAACCTAACTGGCAACCAATAGAGACGGTGAACTAAATGGCCCTTGTACTAGCAGATAGAGTTCGTGAAACTACCACCACTACTGGTACGGGAACCGTTACCCTTGCAGGGGCAGTTACTGGGTATCAATCTTTTGCTGCCGTTGGCAACGCTAATACAACTTACTACACCATTGCTGGGCAATCTACCTCAGAGTGGGAAGTTGGTATTGGTACTTACACATCATCTGGCACTACGCTTTCCCGTACTACAGTTTTAGCATCTTCTAATGCTGGGGCGGCTGTTAACTTTTCAGCAGGTACTAAAGACGTATTTGTTACTTACCCATCTAACAAATCAGTTAATTTAAACGCTTCAGATATTATGGTTCTTGCAAACGATGCGTCTATTAATGGGGTTACTGTTGGTCTTGGTGGTGGATCAGCATCAAGTACGGCAGTTGGTGTTAATGCTCTTGTTAGTAACAGTACGGGTTACGGAAATACCGCAATTGGAAATAATGTTCTTTATACTAACTCATCCGGCAATAGCAATTCAGCCCTTGGGTCTTCTGCACTTTATAAAAACATTAGTGGCGTTCAAAACGTGGCATTAGGAACTCAAACTCTTTATTATAATTTAAATAGCAACAACACTGCCGTTGGATATAAAGCACTTTACGCTAATACTACTGCTGATTCTAATACCGCTGTAGGTTATCAATCTGGACTTAATAATCAAACAGGGCAATATAACACATCACTTGGGGCTGAATCACTTACTGCAAACCTTGATACTGGAAATGTAGCGATTGGATATAGATCACTTTTTTCTGGAACTACTGCTTCTTACAACTCATTTGCAGGTTTTCAATCAGGTTTGGGTGTTTCAACAGGAGATTATAATTCTGGTTTTGGTTTCCAAGCAGGGTATGGTATTACCACAGGTTCCTACAATGTAATCATTGGAAGTTATCAAGGTACGGTTGCACCTATTTCCGCAACTGGTTCTAATTACATTGTGTTGTCAGACGGGCAAGCTAACGTCCGTGCATATTTTACTGCCGGTGTATTAACCATCCCAAATTACGGTGTTGGGGTATCTGTTTTCAGCTCTACTGGTGTTGTGTCATCAGTGGCCCCCGGTACAAACGGAAACGTCCTTACAGCAAGCGGGGGTGCGTGGGTAAGCGGAACCCCAACAAGTAGCGGTACAGTTACCAGCGTTGCCGCATTAACGCTTGGAGTATCTGGTACAGACCTTTCCAGTACCGTTGCAAATAGCACTACAACCCCAGTCATTACTCTGAATGTTCCAGACGCATCGGCAACTAATAGGGGTGCATTAACTTCAGCAGACTGGACTACATTTAATAACAAAGGCAGCGGTAACGGCTCCGTCAGTAGCGTTACTGGTACTGGCACGGTCAATGGGCTTACTTTAACCGGCACGGTTACAACTTCTGGCAATCTTACGTTAGGTGGAACTTTATCTCCCATTAGTTTAACAACGCAGGTAACAGGCACACTGCCTGTTGCAAATGGTGGAACTGGGGCGATAACATTAACTGGCTTGGTTGTGGGTAACGGCACATCAGCAATGACTGTTGTTACGGCTCCCAGCGGTGCGGTAGTCGGTACAACCGATACGCAAACCTTGACCAATAAACGGGTTAACCCAAGGGTTTCTTCAACAACATCGACTGCGACGTTATCTCCAGATATTTCCGCAAACGATCAGTATTGCCTGACTGCTCAAGCTGTGGCTTTGACCATTGCTGCCCCTGCTGGAACGCCAGTTGATGGGAACAAGCTGTTGTTCCGCATTCTTGACAACGCTACGTCGCAAACCCTTTCTTGGAACCCAACCTATACGGTCATTGGAACTGTACTTCCTACTTCAACAACCATTAACAAGATGCTTTATGTTGGTTGTATATATAACGCCACCAATGCACGGTGGGATGTTGTTGCTGTGACTACGCAAACTTAATCATGATTATTATTTTTGAAATGTCATATGAAAACGGAGTTTTTCGGGATGCTTTAAATCTTCCTGACGATCATGGTTTGTCAGACGATGAACTGGCGGCTATGAAGCAAGCAAGGTTTGATAGTTGGCTTGTGTTTGTAAATACGCCCCTAGCACCGGATGCACCTCTAGCATCGGACGGGGGCTAACATGGCACTTCGCTATTGGGTAGGTGGCAATGGAACGTGGAACACCACAACAACGCACTGGTCAACCACTAGCGGTGGTAGTGCTGGTTCTGCTGCTCCTACTTCGGCAGATGATGTAATTGTTGATAGTGCCAGCGGTAGCCCAACGATTACTTTGTCAGGCACATTGAATTGCAAGAGCATCACAACAACCGGTGCAACGTGTACATTTACCAGTACGGGTACGATAACCATTGCTGGTAGCGTAACTCTATCGTCCACTACCACTTGTAACAATACTGGGACATGGACACTAAATACCACAAGCACAATAACGACTAATGGCGTTTCTCTTTCTAACGCCATCACAATTAACGGAACAGGTGTAACAGTCACGCTGGGTAGTGCTTTATCTACTACCAGTGCAAGAACCATTACTTTAACAGCAGGGTCTTTGAACCTTGCTGGGTATACGCTAACTTCTGGTCTTTTTGTTTGCACCGGCACAACGGCTAACCGTACCCTGACGTTCGGCGGTGGACAGATTACTTTATCTGGTGACTCAACGACGATTTTAAATCTGTCAGGTCAGTCTGGCTTAAATCAATTGACTCTTGTTGGGTCGCCAATTTTTAACCTTACAAATTCTAGTGCATCTGGAACGCGAACAATAAATTTAAATGGTTGGAATGGTTTTGGCGTAACGGACGGAACTGCATCTTTCAATATAACGTCAGGCGGTGGAGTGGTATCCATAGCAGCAGGATTAATACATTGGAACAATTTTACAGCGTCTAGTTCGGCAGGTTGTTCTATTACTTTTTCTGGTACTACCTATACTACTATTAATTTTGATGGTAATTTTGATTTATCCCATACTGGCGGTTTGACGATGGGAACCATTACTGGATTGGTAGCTTTAAATGGGTCGGGTACGGCAGCAACATTAAAATTACAGAGTTCTTACGTTAATGCTTTTACAACTTTAACTAGTGTTACTGGTTCAGGTGCGGCATCTCTTACATTTTTAAGCGATGCTACTTTTAGTACGGTTACGTTTTATGGCGGTTTAGTGCTTGGTGGATTTACACTTTCTACGGCAACTCTATCCATACCAAGCCCTTCAATTTCTCTTGGCGGTGGAACAATAACTTGTCGGTCTGTATCTTATGTACCGCCTTCTGCTGGTGCTACATTTAACTTTGGTTCTGGCGGTAAAATATCTGTAACGCCTGTTGCTACAGGCACAACCGCAATCAGCATTGATGACACGGCAGGAGCCATTACTTTTTCAGGTACGGGCGGTTTTGAGTTTAACGGTAACTCTAATTATGCAACCACGTTTGCTTTGGCTACTACTGGCCCTAACCTGACTTGTTATCTTGGCAACAATGGGTCAGGAACAATATCCTCAATTGCATTTTCAAGTAATACAGGTGTTGCGGTAAACGACTTTACTTGCATTTCCAATAGCACAACTTACGGCAGCATGACGGGCGACATTTATCCTACAGGAAACATATCACTTGCGGTTGCAGCATCTCCGGGGTCGTTAGTGATTCGCCATGTCGTAGCAGCAAGCACAACAAAAACGATTACGTCCAATGGGGCGACAATATTTTCACTTTCCATAGAGAATGCAAGTTCAGGAATAACTCAGTTTGCGGATACGGCATCTATCAGTGGTGGTATTTCTTTATCTACCGGCACATTGGATGGGAACAACAAGACCATAGCGGCAGGGACTGTTTCAACCAATGGAACTGCCACACGATCATTGCTAATGGGTACTGGCACATGGACTGTTAGTGGCAGCGGCACTGCGTGGAGTTTTGCATCAGTAACGGGATTAACGGTTACGCCTAGTACATCCACGGTGTCGATGACTTCCGCAAGTGCCAAGACTTTTGCGGGTGGTGGCAAGACTTGGGGTGCGTTAAATCAAGGCGGTGCGGGGGCTTTAACCATTACTGGCAGCAATACATTTTCAGAGATTAAAAACACTGCTGCACCGTGTTCTGTTCTGTTTACTGCTGGCACTACAAGCACAGTCACTACATTTAGCTTAACGGGTTCAGCCGGGAATTTGGTAACGGTTGGGTCGGTTACGGCAGCAACCCACACATTATCAAAGTCGGGTGGCACGGTAAGCGTGGATTACTTGTCTATCAGTCAATCAATCGCAACAGGCGGTGCTGCATGGTATGCCGGTGCAAACAGCACCAATGGCGGCAACAATACGGGGTGGATATTTTCGGCAGCGCCTATTCCGGGTGCAAACGCTGG
>Ga0209829_10004284_pt1 | contig 10126 bp, 4 predicted proteins | sample C_140205_EF_Meta_FD_187311 | JGI IMG/M metagenome (GOLD analysis project Ga0209829, IMG submission 187311) | Freshwater microbial communities from Lake Croche, Canada to study carbon cycling - C_140205_EF_MetaG (SPAdes) (version 2) | ecosystem: Environmental > Aquatic > Freshwater > Lake... | reverse complement strand
ATTTAATAACCCATCAGATTGGGCAAAGTTGCACCTAACGTGTAGCGATAAGAGCCACGATGGCCACGGATTAACTCAAGAGAATGCAAATAATGGAACGAAATATTGGTATCGCGATCTTGGAGAGTTCCGTTTAATTTCACTCGATACTGTCAACATTCATGGTGGATGGCAGGGATCGATTGATGAAACCCAATTCTTGTGGCTAAAGAACTTGCTCAATGAATCAAATTCAAAGCAAGTTATACTCTTTTCACATCATCCATTGCATTCTCTCTTCAATGATTACGCACCCGAAGGCGCACCACGCCAAGTTGCACGTGAAGAAATAGAAGAAGAGCTACTTCGTCACAATCGCATTATTGCTTGGTTTGCAGGTCACGATCATGACAATCGTGTTCGCTACATTGGAACCGAGGGAGTAAACGGGTTTTGGCATATCCTCACAGCATCATTAATTGACTGGCCACAACAAGGTCGAATCGTTGAGATCTTGCGAGACGGTGACGAGCTCATCATTGCAACTTCTGTTATCGACCACGATAGTCCGATCGACTTGCAGACCTCCGCTTCAGACATCAATGATCCAATCAATCTCGCTGGATTATCGCGAATCCTCTCTGCGAATCACTGGCAGCGCCGAAAGCAAAATGATTATTTCAACGAGCTTGCCTCAGGAGAGCCAACGGACCGAAATCGATACTTAAGACTGCCGCTCACTAATTAAATAATTTTCGCGAGTTGTTTTTAGTGATTCTAAGTTGAACTACTTTTTTACTACGATAGTAATAATCTTCGTAGTTTTTCCGTACTTAACGCTCACTTTGTAAGTTCCTGGCTTTGGGAACGATAGCGCTGGAGGCGAGAATGTTTTTGCGCCAGAACTCTTAACCACAGCAATGGTGTAAGTCTTACCCTTTGAATCAGTAAGAGTCACCGTGACTGGTGTTCCCTTAGGTATGGATGGCACACTCAATTGCACAGATTTACTTGGAGCAACTGTGGTTGTTGCGTTATTGCCACTCACTGCCACAGTTTTGCTCGCCTTAGTACCGGCTGGAACAAGAGTTGCTACAGAAGTAGGTGGCTTAACTGTTCCATTGGAAGTTACTGAAGGAGAAGGTGAAGGAGTTGGAGTCGCGGAAGTTGCTGCAGGAGAAGGGGAAGGTGTTGGAGTTGGAGTGGGGGTCGCTTTGGCAGTTGGGGAGGGTGAAGGAGTTGGGGTAGGTGTTGGAGTCGGCGTTGCAGTGGCTCCACCACCACCCGTATTTCCACCACCACCCGTATTTCCACCACCGGCACCAACTGCAACGATCGTTAGTGATTTAGTGGAGCTTCCTGAAAGATAGCTATCGTTACCAGATTGTGATCCCAGTATTGAACATAATCCTGTGGAGATATAGGCGATTGAAGTTCCCGAAACGGTACAGACTCCTGTTGTAGAACTAGTGAATGTAACGCTTAGTCCCGATGTTGCGCTCGCACTTGTAATTGTTCCGGGGCCAGGTAATTCTGAAGATGTGCCTGAAGGTAATGTGAAGTCGATAGTTTGAGAATTTTTACTAATAGTAAAGGTACGAGTCACAGTTGTAGCAACGTTATATGTTGCATTACCTGCTTGAGCAGCAGTTATTGAACACGATCCAGCACCTGTATATGTCACTGATGTTCCAAGGACCGAACATGTACCCGATGCTGTGAAACTCACGCTTAGGCCAGAAGACGAGGTTGCAGCGATTGTTAGGGGACCAGGCATAGTTTTTGCAGTTAGAGCAGCAAAGGTAATAGTTTGTGAACTCTTGGAAATAGAAACTGTTTTTGTTGCAGTTCCAATTGCATATGGTGACAATGCGGGAACATCTGCAGTCAAGATACAAGATCCTGCAGATACACCAGTAATAACCCCTGTTGTCGCATTAAAAGTACATGCTCCGGTTGGATTTGCGACGTAGGTGATGGTAACGAGTCCAAGAGATGGAGCTGTCGCCGTAATTACTGCAGATGTTGCGCCCACGCTTACTGCAGAGTTTGCAGAGGCGCTAAAGACAGGGGTGTTATCTGTAGTGGTTGCAGCAGCAGCAATCGTCTGAGTTGATGAAGCAGGAGAGGCGGTGCTGTCACCAACTAAGTTTGTTGCAATCACCTTAATTTTGTAATCGCCAGAGCTTAATCCAGTAAAACTAGTTGAAGTTGAACCGGAGACACTCGAGGTTTGAAGCACGGTTGTGAGGTTTGTTGCACTATAAAGCTTTACGGAGTATCCAGTGATAGCGCTTCCACCAGAACTTGGGGCTGTCCATGTGACATTTATTGTCGTTGTAGAAACAGTTCCAGTTGGAGCCGTTGGAGTACTTGGCACAGTTGGAGTTGTTATCGATGCAAAGGAAGAAGCGATAGAAGAACCAGTTGCATTATTAGCAATTATGGTGAAGGAGTACGGCGTTCCAGCCGTTAATCCAGTAACAACTTTGCTCGAAAGTGTGGCACCTGCTGATACATCGCTAGCAAGACCTGATGCTTTAATTGTGTAACCAGTTATTGCAGATCCGCCAGTATTAGTGGGGGCTGTCCAAACAAGTGTTGCCTGTCCAACTCCTTCTGTCTGAGATGAAATTCCTGGTGCTGACGGAACTGATTGTGCAACCTTGGTTACTGAGGCCGATGTTGCAGTAGTTCGGGGAGTAGCAGCATCGCTGGATTGAACAACCGCGGAATATGTCGTACCTCCTGTTAGGTTATCGAAGGTCGTCTGATAAATCGTAGTTCCGGCGCTAAATGCAACTGACGATGTGCGATCGACTTCGCCGGTCGCTGAGAGTGTTACTACATACCCCACGGCGCCAGTTACTGCTGACCAGCTAACAGTAAGAGACGCGGCGTTAGTTGCAGCTCCTGTTGAAGAAGCATTTGCTATCGCAACATTTGTCGCTATACCAACTGTGGCGTGGGCAGGTGTTTGAAAGCCAATAAGGAGAAGAATGGACGCAGCAAGAATCGAGATAAATTTTTTCATGTTCATCACTTAGTCGCTAACGAAATGTTTTTAGTGGTGCTATCCGTTGGGATAAATGCATCTACTAATCCATCCCTATATTGAACATCGGTTACTGCATTTATTGGGAAGACCTTGATAATCCAAGTCTTTGAATTATCAAGCTGTAAGCCGTAGTTTCCATTGGCATCTGTAGCGGTAATTACTGATGTCGTATCGCCTGTGGCATCACTCAAGTTGGCATAAACAATTGCACCTGCAATTGCTGTACCGCCTGCGGTGGCCGTAACCCTTCCAGTTACATTGCCAGCATTGAGAGTAATCGTTGCAGCACCAGCGGTAATTGCACCGCAGCCTGGCAGGTCAGTTCTAGTGAGCGTTCCTGAAGTATTAGTTATCTTGCAGACAGTTCTAGCACCAGATTTTCCGGGAGCAGGATTAGAAGTGATTTGGTAGTACGTTCCGCCGGTGTTAACGCTAAGCGAGAGTGCGACCCCGCCCTTGTCATCTATTCCGTAACCTCCAACCCATGAACTATTGGCTCCATCAATGAGTTCAACACCAACCCAACCCCATTTATTTACGGAGCTGTCAGGAGCTAAAATTCTGAGAACTAAGTTCGGAGTTCCTAATCGGAATGTTGTGCTGTTGTTATTGAGAGTTGCAAAGGTCAGTGTGCTTCCAGAGTTTCCATAAGTAGCTGTAGAATATGTCTGACGTTGATCCGAAGGTGCATTGACTTCAACTGTAAATGAATCATAAACAGTTGAGGTATCAATATTGAATGTTGCCCATCCATCTTTATCGGTATTGGAACCTGCAACCCATATACGAGTATTTGGATTTGATTTAGGAATTGCAAGAAGTGATACCCAAGCACCGGCACCTACTGCAGTGCCAGTAGGACCAAGCACACGAAGACGTGTATTTGGCGCAGATAGTTTGGCGATAATTGAGAGGCTTGATGGATCTGCACCGCTACCAATTGTGACACTAGGAATAGTTGCACATGGTGTGCCCAAATCTCCGGAGTTACAGTCCAATCGGACTACATCGCTATTTCCATATGGAGGATCTATTACTAAGTGGACTTTCTGACTTGAACCTGCTGCCAATCCAGTACTTGCTGCAGTGAAATCAGAATGTGAGAGGAATATTCCAACATTTCCACTCGCATCACTCTGAGCATCAGTGTGCCAGTTCCCAATTTGAATACCTACATGTGCATAGGGCAGTACTGCATTGGATGCATCCTTGATAGTGAACGAGAGGTTCGGAGAACGTAGAGCAAGTTGTACGGATGGACCAGAGACGATACATCCAACAGTGCTCGTAATTATCCCTCTGCTAACGGTGACTGTACATGGTGCAGATTTTGCAACACCGCTGATATTCCAAGGAACATTTGCCTCGATTGTGTAAACGCCATCTCCGATAGCAATACCAAAGCTTCCGTCACGACGTGAATTTGATCCATATTCCCATTTGACTTCTCCAGTAGAAATCAATGTTGGCGTAATCCAACTATCAGCAACTATTGTTGTTCCATCCGGCATTTTTACAGTTCCAGTTATCGATGGTGAAGCAAGTGACATTGAATATGCAAGGCCAGATGCATAGGTTTGAGTTGAAACCGAAGAACCAGAATTCGCATCAGTGAGCACACCTGTGCCATTTGGTTGAACCACAAATTTGTAAGTCTTTCGAGTTGAACTTGATGAACCGTTCCATGGTGGGTTCACAGTTAGTTGATATTCAGTTGTTCCCGTAAGCGGTGCTGGAGCATTGAGAGCAAAGAATCCATTTTCATCAGTGTTCGCACCTCCAACGCCTTGATACGTTGTTTTATCCATGAGATCGACCCAGGTATTAGGAATAACTGCCCCAGTTGCAGGGTCTGTAACAATTCCACGAATGTTTGGAAGTGTAAGCGTTAGAGTGCTAGCGATAGTCGTACGAGCATTTAGTGCTGCAATGGCGAGCGTTGTAGCAGCATAAATACCAGCTAATTCAGAGTCGCCATTTAGTTCTACCCGAGCATTAATTGCCTGTGCAGGATTAGCAAGATTAAACCGTGCCACGCCTTGAGCATTCGTAACAGCTCCACCTAACCATCCGATGTTTGGAGCATCTAGATTGACCCACAAATTCGCCGTGGATTCACCGTGGAGTCCAACGACAGTAATACTTGTATTTGGATTGAGGAGGCGCAGAGTAAGTCCTGTTGCACCGGCAAGTGGAAGCGTGCTGGTCAAAGTGGTCTGATTAGTGAGAACCAAATTTGAATATTGAGGATTGAAATTTTCGCGAACTTCAAGTCTCGAACTCAATGAATCAAAAGCCGTGAATCCTGTTGGCGGATTCAGTGCCCACGCGCCATTGCTATCAGTATTTGTACAGTTCCATGTTTGCACGCCAGAGACGGTCAAGTTGAGACAGACTGATGCTTCAGCAATAACGGTGCTACTTGTACCAGGTGCCTTAACAACACCGCTCCAGAGTGGAGTTTGAAGATTTATATTCAAAGTACTCGAAGGCGATGCGACTCCGTTTGTAATAGTTATCTGAGTAGAGAGCGCAGAGTTTGCATACGTTGCATTACCCCATGGTGCGCGAGCGTAAAGCTTGTATCGACCATCAGGTAATGACATTGCCCAAACTCCAGATCCTGAAGATGTGTTTGCACTGTTCTCCCACATCTCTTGGCCAGTAACTTGATTTACAGCAACAACTTGAGTGTTACCAATCGGAGTCGTAGAAGGAGATGGTGCGTACACATGTCCGGAGAGCATTGCTGCACCCAGCGCAAGGTCCAGAGTTGTTGTCACAACAGCCCCGTTATAAGTTACCGAAACCACGCCTTCAGTTACAGAGACTGTGATCGAATAAGTCTGACGAGTATTTGAGGCATAAATTGCATTGTTAGATGGATTTACAACCAATTCATACTTGCCTGCTTGCGTAAAGCTCATGGAAGCAATTCCATCTGAACCAGTACCGATTGAATCCCAGTGTTGATTATTTCTGCGGATTTCAATACCGGTATATGCAACTGGAGCTAAACCAGGTGCTGTTACGCGAACTCTTAGGGTTGGAGCTGCTAACACTAAATCACCAAGGTTTAATTTCACACCTGATCCTTCGACAGTAAATGTCGGAGTATTAGTTGTGGCAAAACTTAAGCCGTAAGGTTCAATTCGCAGACGGTAGGAGCCAGCAGTATCAACAAACATACTGAAGAATCCATCTCGATCAGTATTAGCCCAGCTAATCCAATCCCAATTGACTCCATCAGAGCGTAATTTGAAGAGCGAGAGATTTACCTGGCTAGTATTTGATGAGCCAACTGAGTTGCCACTTGAGTCCACAATATGACCAGATAAGTTTGCAGATGCAGCAGTGAGTTCAAATTTTCCAGAAACTGGAGTCAGAGCTGTCGTGGTATCACTTGGCGTAACAGTGACGCTAAGTCCAGCACTAACAGTGATGTTGTACGACTTTGATGCAAGTCCTGTAATAAATGCACCTGAATTGCTCCAAGGATAAACAGTTGCAATGTATGTTCCCTCAGCCAATTTAGTGGAAGCTAGACCGGGGCTGGAAGGATTGAAACCTACACCTGTGTAGTAATTTCTATCCTGCCCTGTTACTACATCAATTTGCACATTTCCTGATGCTAAACCTAAGCCAGTAAGTGGATTCTTAACAATCATCTTAAAGTTTGGTGTAGGAAGTTTTACAACGATTGAAGTTTTAGTCTCACCAGAACTTGAAGTAATTGTGATGTTATTGGCATCGGTAACAATGATGTCACTACTGACACCGTCGGTGTAATCTCCAATTCCTTGCGGATAAGCATGAATTCGATATTTACCTGCAACGCTTACACGAAGTGTAAATTTTCCATCCTCAGACCATGCACCGCCGCCGGTACCCTCCCAATGCCCACTACCAGCGTCAGAAGTCCATTTTTCTAAATTGATACTGAGGCCTTTTCCACCACCCGCAACCCAAGAAAGAGCTACTCCATCAGCATCTTTCACAACTCCACCAAGGTTTGCAGCAGCTAAGGCGAGTGCGTAATTGCCTGAGCCATCTTGGCTTGCAGTTTCAGCCCCCGATGTAACAGAAAAAGTTTCAGAGCTACTGACCGCAATCGTAAATTCTTTGACTGCGTAGTTAGATCCATTAGGGCCATGAATTCTCAACAAATAGGTCGTTGAAGATTTCAAACTTAGCCCTATCGGAGCAGAAATTTCTGGTGTTCCCATACAGTTAGATTGTTCACGATCTAAAGGGTCATATTCACAATAATCGGCATAACTATTATTCACAATTGTTGATGTATTAGGTGCAACAATCTTAAAATAGAAGTTAGATGACTGGAATGGTAAAACATATTTTCCAGAGTAAGTACCGGAGCTGTTTGGCAAATAGTCAACATTAGAAGAATCTTTGACAGAACTGACTGTACCTGCATCGTTGACGATGACATTGAATCGACGTCGGTTTACAGAAGTGTTGGCATCGCTAGGAGCAATATCAAGTAGGTAATTTCCTGGCGCAAGGGCAGCCTTAAATTCTCCGGAGCTATCTCGGGTTGGTAGATAGGTCCAATTGCGTCCATCATTCCCTGAATAAAATGAATAATTTCCAGCTCTTTGGTTATCTGGATTATCCAACATCCCAGGTTGACTGATAAAAAATCTAAAGTTGATGGGCCTGACAGGAATAGTGACAGTAGAAATACCACCATTACTGACTATTGCTAGATTACTTCCGAGTGCATCAGTGACAGTCAATGTATCGGGATTAGTTCCAATATTAACTGTGAAAGAAGTACTTCCGAGGCTTGCATCTGTAGGCGTGAAGTCATAACGGTATTCCTCTGTAGTACGTGGGTAAATGAAATTTGCCACATTCGTCCCATTTATAGAACCTAAATAACGATTACCTTGATCGCTTCCCTTATTGAAACTCCAACGCCCCGGCACTGCTGTTCCATTTGCAGTTTGCATACGTGCGCCAAATTTAATGCCGCTCTGCAATTGCACAAGATGAATTGTCGATCCTTCGGCCCCTGATTGAGTTTCTGAAAATCCACCAGTATGTGACCAGAATGGTTCTCCAACAAATGATGGAAAAGCACTTGAACCCTTTAGAAATACAACGGGAATAAATTGATGCGCTGTAGATGTATCGATATTAAAAAAGTTAGCAAGGCCCGAAGAACTTAAAGCGACGTCATCTTGGAGTGAATGATCGTTTTGCACAATAACCCCATCGAGTGCTTCCCAAATTTGTATGTGTCCGGTAACCCCATCAGGGAGCGTGAGAGGTGTTACTAAGTCGGGAAGCACCAATTGAATTTTGAGATTTGCCGCAATCAGTGGAAGCGCGAATACACCGCCTGAGGCTGTGATTTCTACGAAGCCGTTAGTAGCATCAAAAATATGAACCGAAGGACCAGCACCATCGTTGAAAATCATGAATATGTAGTTACCTGATGTTATGTCAGCAGCGGCTTCAGCTGAAGGGTTTGATGTAAGTGGGTAAAACCTTTTAGCCTGATTTGGTTGAAAGGGCGGCCCAAAGGCGCTGACAATGACATTTCTAGCATTTACGGTACTTGATTCTGAATTAAGAGTATTCGGAAGTGAAATACCAAATGGCCCATCTCTCAATTTATTTACCGAGAGAAGATTAGGATTTGAACCTCCTTGGAAAGGATCGGCAGGCCATACTGAACCTTGACTATCAGTTTTGACAGGAAACTCAAATGAAGAAAATTGCGGAGCCTCAGCACCCTTGCCATCTTTAATAGAGACTCTAAATGCGGCTCGTTTCAAATTTATTGTCGAACTATGCGACGTAGTGCGATCGAAGACAGGTGAAATATAGAAAGCATTTAATGTATCTCCTACCGCTGGCTCTACCTGAATTTCAGTCCAGTCTGTTGCAGTATCTGAACTCCCTTGGGGGATAGATAAAACTCCCACACCACTGCCATTAGTTACTACAATCGTTGTGCTTTCATAAGAATCTGGGCCAGTTGGATACCAAGCAAATATTTGGGCATTTGCAGCGGGAGTTCCGTTATATCCAAGCACGGTGATCGTTTGAGTAGTCATTACCGGAGCTGTCGCTGCCGCACCACTCATGAAAGTTTCAACGACCGCATTCCATGGTGAGAAGAGTCCAAGAATGAGAGATAGCACTGTGATGCGAACGACTTTGAACCTAAACATTTTGTCTCCGACCAAGACATAGATGGGATTGCCCCTGGGTAGGGTGGGGATTGCCCCTGGGTAGGGTGGGGATTGCCCCTGGGTAGGGTGGGGATTGCCCCCGGCTAAGGGTGAGGGATTGCACTCGAACTGTCAATCGCGAGAGTAAGTGTTCCCCTAGACGTATTTCTTGAATTCAGAATTAGGAGCGTGAAAACCGAGCATTATGGCCAGTAATCTCAGATATGACTATTTCAATGGATCGCTTACTTGCACATATGGTATGGGCAAAATCGTGGACAACAAACAACCTCATGGTGGTTAGTATTGTTGATGATAACTTCGTGAAAGGTCCAAAAGCGCATGCTTATATACAGTTCAATAGTTGAGAAAATTATTCGTAAAACATTTCTCGCAGTCCAGAATCATGATTACCAAGAGGTGTTAAAGGGTGTTTCCGCTAACAACCTCACCCATTGATTTGCAGGACCTAACTCATTGGGCGGCATCCGACATGACAAAGAAGCACTAGGTAGATGGTTCAAGCGTTTAGGAACCGTTATGCCTACGTTAAAACTTGATGTGAAGGATGTTGTAGTCCACGGTGGACCATGGAACACAACAGTTATCGCCCGCTGGGTTGCAACCAATACCTTGGCAAATGGCGAACCATATGTAAATCCCGGTGTGCACATTATTAAATTGCGATGGGGTAAGGCATATGACTTCGATGTCTACGAGGACACTTTTGTTGTAACTGATGCCCTAGAGAAACAAGCGAAATCAGGAATCACGGAAGCATTAGCGCCCCAAATTGTGAGCTAATCCGAACTTTTCCGGCTTATAGGGCGACTCTTCATTATTTGTTTACGCAAATCTAACTGAGAGCCTATTGACCTTGGCTTCT
>Ga0209829_10004283_pt1 | contig 10128 bp, 8 predicted proteins | sample C_140205_EF_Meta_FD_187311 | JGI IMG/M metagenome (GOLD analysis project Ga0209829, IMG submission 187311) | Freshwater microbial communities from Lake Croche, Canada to study carbon cycling - C_140205_EF_MetaG (SPAdes) (version 2) | ecosystem: Environmental > Aquatic > Freshwater > Lake... | reverse complement strand
AACACGATTTCATAGCGCTTTCGAACGACGTCTCCCTCGTCCCCTCGGGCGAAGAGATCGACGAGGCTTCCCCCCTCCACCTCGCGCGGAATCCGCGCGTCGTCAACTTCGGCCCACTCGGCAAACGTGGGGAGGAGGTCCCAGCCGACGATCGGGAGATGGCACCAGGAGCCGGCGGCGATCCCCGGCCCGCGGACGATGAACGGGACGCGGATCCCCCCCTCCCACACCGAGCCCTTGCCGCCGCTCAAGGCCCCGCGCCGACCGCCTCCACCGGCGCCGTTGTCGGAGGTGTAGATCACGTAGGTCGTGCCAGCGAGCCCGAGCCTGTCGACGGCGTCGAGGACCATGCCGACGGCAGTGTCGAGATCCTCGGTGATCGCCGCCACCTCGGCACGCTTGCCGTTGCCACCGTCGCCGGCGAGCGCCGCGTACTTCGCCTTCGTCTTCTCGAGCGCGTTCCCCGGCGCGTGGAGGGCGTTCCAGGAGAGCTGCACGTAGAACGGCTTCCCTGCCTCTCCGGCGCGGCGCATGAAATCCTCGGAGCGCTCGGCCATCCCAAACAGATCGACCGGATTGGGATCGGTGAAGGCGAAGGCCTGCTCGTTCCCGGTGTCGCCGTCGTGGTCGTCGTAGCCATGCGCGCCGGGGCCACCGCCGCCGATGTGCCACTTTCCGTAGTGCGCCGTCGCGTAGCCGGCCGCTCGCATCAGTTCGCCGATCGTGACGAGCTCGTGGGGGATCGACTTGATGATCCGCGGCTCGATCAACCGGTGCCCCGTCTCCGGAGGCGCAGCCTTCGTCCAATGGAGGGCTGCGGGGGTCCGGCCACACTGGATGCTGATCCGCGACGGCGAGCAGACCGGCGCCGGGGCGTAGGCATTCGAGAACCGGCGCCCCTGCGCGGCAAAGGCCTCGAGACGGGGCGTATGGAAGATCGTCGACGGCTCGACGCCGGGCGCCATCGCCACCGACAGCCCATCCCATCCCTGATCGTCCGCGATCATGAGGATGATATTCGGCCGGTCGTCGGCCAGGGCGACCGTCCCGGCCAGCGTTACCGCGGCCACCGAGAGCATCAACGTTCGCAAGCGACCCCCACACAATCTCATCGCTGTTTCCCCTTTCCCTGCTGCCGCCCCTTGCCCCCCCCCGGCCCGCGTGCCGGTTGCTCCGGCACGACATCATTGAGCCCGGTGAAGTCCTCCCGTGCCTTTCCGTCCGGCGGCGATTCGACGACGGTCCGAAAGGCAACGACGTTGTCGAGCTTGAGGTCGTCACTCCAAATGAACGTCGCCCCGGCGAAATCGGCGTCGTAGAACGGCTGTTTCGGCCCAACATCCTCCTCGGTGTACTCCGTCGCCCGCCCCCACGACGAGTCATCGAAGGCGACGGAAAACCAATCTTCGGGAAGCGGCTCCTCCTCGACGCGAGGGTTTGCGGTGCCGCCGCCCACCGGGCCGCGAGAGAAGCAGCGAGCCTTCCAGCGGCCGTCGGTCACCGTGCCGTCGGAGAACTTGAGGATGAATCCCGCGTCGCCGATGTTCGTGTTCGCATATTCCATCCCGGTCTGCGGATCGAAGTTGTCCTTGGCGAGGACGGCGATCGTCATCGGGTAGGCCGGGAGGAGATCGACGGAGATCACGTTGTGGGGAATGAAGGGGATCGAATCGACGGCGACGAGCGTACCGTTGACCCAGAGCTGGAACGTGTTGTCGGCGTAGACGTTGGCCCGGATCGTGTCGTCCATCGACGGCTTACGAATCCGCTTCGCCGCGGACACTTGCGCGAACAGCGGCGGTAGGGCCGCTGTCAGGGCAAGGAATGTGATGATCGCCGCGCGACGAACGGCGGGCGTCATGGACTGCGCGGGCATCGGATCCTCCACGGAGGTGGTGGCTCATTCCCAGTCGACGGGGCGGGTCGCGTCGTGGTGATGGGCGTGGTCGAAAAACTCGGCGGGGAGCTCGGCGCGATCGACGAGCTCGAGGACAACGCTTTCGGGCCCCGGGCCATCCCCCGACAGCCCGGCAAGCTCGATCCGCTCCGCCCCGGTGTCGTCATCGGCATGGAAGTCGATCGTGGCCCGGGCCGGGCCGCGGTGGCGGGGATCGGTGCGAACCGCCTCGAGCCGGAGCCGGCCTTCGGCATCGGGAGTGTCGACGAGGCTGAGGGCATAGCCCTTGCGGAAGCCGGCGAGGCCGTCGGCGAGGGAGAGAAACGGGAGATCATCGCGCTCCCCGGGAATGCCGCGGCGGAATCGACGCGGATCCTCGCTGAGATGGACATGCCCCGTCGGCGGCACCGACCAGCCGATCGTGCCGTCGCATCCATTGATGAACGCCGTGCCGTCGGCGAACGTGCGGATGAAGACGAACCGATCGGCCCCGCGGACGAAGAGCGTGGCACCATCGACGCCCGGCTTGCGCCCGCCGACATCGGCGGGAACCGGCTCGGGCACGCCCGCCGGCCCATGATCGACGACGCGGATCGCATACTGCCGGTCGGTCGCCGCAGCCGAAGCGCGGACGAGCCTTTCAAGGGCCGCCGAGGCACTGGCCGAGGCGTTGGCCGGGGCAGGGCGGAGGAGGAGGAGGCTGCCGACGGCGAGCACCGCCGCTAGGCCGAGCGGCAAGGCCAGCCGGAAGGCACGGGATCGGTGGATGGCCGGCGGTGGCTCGGCCAAATCCGCCTCGACGGGAGTGGTCGAAGCAGAAGCCTCTCCCCGCAACAGATCGATGAGCCGGTCGTGGACGAGCACCGCCCTGGCGAGCCGGCCTGCCACCGCGGCCGACTCCGCTACGAGCCCGCCCAGCCGGGCTTCGTCGGCCTCGTCGAGGGTGCCGTCGAGATGCCCCTCGATGAGCCGGTCGAGATCGGTGTCGGGCGTCGTGGGATCGCTCATGTCAGCCCCGGCTCCCGTTCGATGCATTCGCGCAGCCGGTCGCGAACGCGCTGGAGCGCCTTGGCGACGGTGTTGGCCGTCATCCCGACGATCGGTGCTATCGCCGCCGGCTTGAGGTCGTCACGGTAACGCAGCTCACACAACTGGCGGGCCTTGCTTTCGAGCGCCCCGACACACTCGGAGAGGCGATCGAGGCGGCGATAGTCGTCGGCCGGAATCGCAGCAAAAGTCGCGGCGAGCTGCTCGACGGCGGCGCTGTCGAAGCTCACCCGGGCGCGGCGGCGCGACCGGAGCCAGGTGCCGACCCGATGCCGGGCGATGCCGATCGCCCAGGGGACGAAAGGGCGTGAGGCGTCGTAGTCGTCGTAGGACTCGAGGACCGCCACGGCCACCTCCTGGAGGAGGTCGTCGCGCTCGCGGAAATCACGGACGACCGACGTCAAAAACGCCGCCACCGCCGGCTGCGCCAGCGTCCAACTCCGCGTCACCTGCCGCAGCCGTTCGTCCACGATGGACCTCCTCATCCGTTTCTTCGCCGCCCAGGCGGAATCATGACATCCGCGTTTCAGAAGTTCCGTGATCCCCTGTCGCCACTTGGCCGAAGAGCCCCGAATCGCCGGGCGAAAATGCGGGTTTCCGTCCGGCGACGCGAGGCCCGTTTGATCGATCACCCCCACCGGCCGGATCACGCGTCTGAGTGGCCACATCGACGTCGCCGGGGAGCGATGCTGATCTACGGCAGGTCATCAACTCAGCGGCAACGCTTGAGGGACGCTGCACGCCCCCTCATGCATCGGCGGCCCGGGCGGCCGCAGCCGCCACCAGCCCGCAAGCAAGCTCCCTAGGCACGAATGGACGACGCTCGAGATCGCGCAGGGGACGGCAGCGAGCGGCTCAGACGGAAAGTGACGCTGGGCGAGGACGACCCCCAGGCCAGAGTTCTGCATCCCCACCTCGATCGAGATCGTCCGGGCGATCGTCACGTCGTAGCCGAAGATGCGGGCCCACAAATAGCCGACGCCGAAGCCGATCGCATGGAGAAGGACGACGGCGCCGAGGAGTCGCGGCCCGGCGGAACGGACGGCGGCGGCGTTCTGGCCGATGATGCTCGCACACACCAGCGCGATCGTGATCACGCTCACCAGCGGCGCGATGGGGAGAACGCGACGGACGGTCCCCGGCAGCCAGCGATTCACCGCCATCCCGGCGACGACCGGCAGGACGACCACCTGGAGCGTGGAGAGAAACAGCCCGAAGGCATCGACCTCGACGAGCCGGCCGGCAAGGAGCTTCGTGAGCAGCGGCGTGAGGATCACCGCCGCGAGCGTCGTGCAGGTCGTCATGATCACCGAGAGGGCGACATCGGCCCGGGCCAGGTACGTGACGACGTTCGACGCGGTACCACCGGGGCAACAGGCGACGAGGATCAGCCCGACAGCGAAAGGCGTGTCGAGCTCGAGGAGCGTGGCCACGCCCCAGCCGGCGAGCGGCATGATGAGGAACTGGCCGACGAATCCCGCCAAGACCGCGCCAGGCCGCGAGGCGACGCGGCGGAAGTCGTCGATCGAGAGCGTTAGCCCCATGCCGAGCATGATCACGGCCAAGCCGACGACGATGGAATTGCCGCGGAACCAGGTGAACAGCTCCGGGCGAACCAGCGCCAGGCCGCAGGCGACGAGCACCCAGACTGGAAAGGCATTGGCGAGGGTGTCGAGGAGTTTCATCGGCGCTGCCCCGACGCCACATGGGCGAGAAACAGAAAATGGGAGCTCCCGCCGCGCGCCTTGGCGTGCGGCCGAACCCGCTCCACGCCGACTTCGAAGCCACTCGCTTCGAGAAGCGCGACGAACGCCGGGTCGTCGTAGGCCGACCAATAGGCCGCGCAGCCGCCGGGTGAGAGCGCGCGCCGCACCTGCCCCACGCCGGTCGCCCGGTAGAGTCGGTCGTTCCCCCGGGCCGTGAGAGCGCTGGTGCCATTGTCGACATCGAGGATCACCGCGTCGTACCGGCCGGCCCGCTCGCGCAGGCAGTCGGCCACATCCCCTTCGACGATCGTCACTCTCGCGTCGGCAAGGCAATCGGCCCCGAGCCCGAGGGCCGGATCGCGATTCCAACGAACGACGGCCGGCATCAGCTCGGCCACGATCACCTCGGCGTCGGCCGGGAGCCCGCGGAGCACGGCCCGAAGCGTATAGCCCAGCCCCAAGCCCCCGATGAGCACCCGCGGGGACTTCGCCTCCGCCAGCCCTTCGCAAGCCAGCTCGCCGAGACGTTCCTCGGAATGGTGTTGGCGGGTCGACATCAATTCGATTCCGCCGACCCGAATGATCCGGTCGGTGTCGTGCGCAAAGAGCGTCATTGGCCGGCCGTCGGGGGTCGTGGCGCTGTCAAGGAGCGTCGTCTTCTTCACGGGGTGTGGGGCGTGTGCCCACTCCTCGGTCGTGTAGCGTTACTCGGCGTGGTGTGCTTGGCCTTTGGTGAAACAAGTCGCTCGGCCAACAGCGCGAGCTTTTTGGGGCGCGGAAGCCGCTTGATGGCCGCTTCGCGCTTCAGCGCCGCGCTGTGGGTGAAGCCCGTTTCCTCGCGGACGACTCTGACAGGCCGCCGGCTCCGCGTGTAGCGCGACGCGGTGCCGGCATTGTGGGCGGCGAGGCGGCGGTCGAGGTCGGTGGTGATCCCGGTGTAGAGCGAGCCGTCGCGGCAGCGCACGAGATAGACCGACCAGGTCGTTGCCACGAAAGACTCCCCCGGGAGCCGGCCCGATCTCCCGCCGGGGCCTCGCCGCTGCAGAGTCTACCCGGCGGCGGGCTCGATCAGTGGCGGGACCGGAGCCGCCCGACGTATCCTTCACTGCGGGGATCTCGGTCGGAGGTTGTGGGGAGCCATACGATGCTGACGACACGACGATCGAGGCCAGCAGCCTTGGATTGGATCGCACCCCTCGCGATTCTGCCGCTCCTCCTCATCCCGGCCCTTGCCCCGACGCCGGCCGACGGGGCCGACGACGCCTCCGCCGCATCCTTCCGCGCCGGGTTCGCCGAGCGCGACGTCAGCCCGCAGATCGGCGACGAGGCCCCCGGCGGCTATGGCAAGGCCCGCCTCACCGCCTTTCACGATCCCTGCAAGGCCCGGGCGGCGGTCTTCGACGACGGCTCGGGGCCGGTGGCGATCGTCGGCCTCGATGCCCTCCTGATCCGCAAGCCGCAGGTCGCAGAGGCCCGGCGGCGGATCACCGAACGGACCGGAATCGCCGGGGAGCGGGTGATGATCGCCGCCTCGCACACCCACGCCGGCGGGCCGACCGGGATGATCCTCCCGGGTGAGTTCGATGCCGATTCCCCCCTTGTCCGCGAGCTCGCCTACGAGAAAACGGTCGTCGGGTCGCCCGACTATCTCGAGAAGGTCGTCGAGGGGATCGCCGCCGCCGTCACCGCCGCCCACGCGTCGCGCGTCGACTCAAAGGCCGCCGCCGGCTACGGCCGGGCCGAGGGGGTGGCCTTCAACCGGCGCTTCCGGATGCGGAGCGGCTTCACGATGACCCATCCGGGGGTCGGCAATCCCGACATCCTCGGCCCCGCCGGCGGGATCGATCCGCAGGTCGGCATTCTCGGCGCCTGGAACGCCGCCGGCGACTGCCTCGGCGTCGTCGTCAACTTCGCTTGCCATGCCACGACCGGCCCGCCGGGCATCTCGGCCGACTACGTCGAGCATGTCGAGCGCACGATCCGCGGCGCCCTGGGGGACGGCTGCATCGTCGTCTTCACCGCCGGGATGGCCGGCGACGTGACGCAGGTCAACAACCGCAATCCCCACGCCTATGCCCAGTTCGGCAACGTTGCCGCCCGCCGCCTCGGCGCGGCCGTCGGCGCCGCCGCCGCCACGGCGCTGCTCGCCCTCGAGCCCTCCGCCGCGCCGCTCCTCCCCCTCGCCGCCCGATCGCAGACGCTCGAGATCCCGCGCCGCGTTCCCAGCCCGCAGCGCGTCGCCCGCGCGCTCACGCTCGTCCAGGCCGGCCCCGAGGCGAAGGTCGACCCGACGGAATGGACCTTCGCCAAGGAGCTCGTTCTCCTCGACGCCCGTCTCCAGCAGGAACCGATCGCGCCGGTCGAAGTCCAGGCGATCCAGGTCGGGCCCGCTGTCTTCTTGAGTTGCCCGGCCGAGTACTTCGTCGACTACGGCCTCGAGCTGAAGGCGGCCGGTCCGTTCCCCGTCACCTTCCCCGTCTCACTTGCCAATGACTGCATCGGCTACGTCCCGACCGAAGACGCGATGGGCCCCCGTGGCGGCGGCTACGAGACGCGCCTCACGAGCTACTCCAATCTCGTGCCCACCGCTGGCCGGACGATCTGCGATGCCCTCAAAGGCCTCGCCGCCGAACTGACCCCGGGGCCCGTCCCGCTCCCCGCCCCGGCCCCGCCGTTCCAGGGGCAGCCCTGGTCGTATGGCAACCTCCCACCGGAATTGGATTGACCGTGGCCGCCCCTCGCCCCCGCCTCATCGCGATCCTCGCCGTCGTGGCGCTGTCGGGCGCCGCGCGCGCGGCCGATCCCCCCGGCGTTAACTTCGCCGCGGCGAAGCGCGATGCCCAATCGGCCGTGAAGTCGAGCCAGGCGGCCAAGCGGCAGCGAGCATTTGATTCCCTGGTGGCGTTCCCGACCACGGAATCGGTCGACACGATCATCCGCCTCGGTCTGAAGTCGAAGGACGAGCCGACGCGGTCCGCCGCCCGTCGAGCCCTCGCCCGCCTGGCCGGGAATCCGGCTGCGATCCGCGCCGGTGATCAGCCTGTCGATCCCGCTGACTCTCCGTCGGCCGCCGACATCCGCCGTCATCTCCACGAGGTCCTCGACCGCGAACTGAAGGGCAAAGCCCCCCCCAGCCCGGTCGCCATCGGCCTGGCCGCGGCGCTTGTCGCCACCGAGAATCCCGAGGCACCAGAGAGCCTGTTTACGACTCTCGATGGCGGCAGCGTCGCCAAAGGGGCGACCTTGTGCTGGGGGATTGCTACGGCCGCTGCCAGCGACGGTGACGACGGGGTCGCGCTCCTCCGAACGCTTTCCAAGCTCCGGTTCTTCGCTGCCGACTTTTCCTTCCGGCGCGGCGTTGTCCGCGGCCTGATCAATATCCATGCCCCGGCCTCGGTCGTGGCGTTGGTCGATCTCCTCGACACGCTCCCTGGCGAGGTTCGGGCCGATGTCGCCGGCTACCTCGCCGCGATCAGCGGAAAAAATCACGGCATCGACGCCGCTGCCTGGCGGGCTTGGTGGGAGAGCGAAGGGAGCGATTTTGAGTTTCCACCGCGGGCTCCGTTTTATCCGGCGCCGACGGTGGCCCCAGGGGACGCCGGCAATGCCTACTACGAGATCCCGGTCTACGCCGACCGGATCGTGTTCGTGATCGACACCTCGTCGAGCATGGAAGGGGCGCGGATGGAGACGGCGAAGCGCGAGCTCGTCTCGGCGATCCACACCCTCGACCCTCTCGTCGCCTTCACGGTCGTCTCCTTCAGCGACGCCGCCCGCGCCTGGCAGCCGCAGCTCGTCGCCGCCAGCGACGACGCCAAGCGGTCGGCCGCAGCGTATGTCACCGCGCTGACCGCCGCGGGGAAGACCGCTTCGTTCGACGCCCTCGACGCCGCCTTCCGCTACGACGCCGAGGCGATCTTCTTTCTCTCCGACGGCGAGCCGACGGCGGGGCGGATGGTCAACCCTGCCCAGATCATCCGCTTCGTCGCCGAGGCGAATAAAAACCGGCGCCTCTCCCTCCACACGATCGGGATCATGCCCGACGACGGTCTGGCCCAGTTTCTTCAGGTTCTCGCCACCGCCAACAACGGCGCCTACAGGCACGTTGCCGAGTGACCCTCCACCGCATCGTTCGAGCCGATCCCACGCCCCACAGTCTCGACCCACAGTCATTCGTCGCTTCCTCCACAAACTGATTTTCCGCAGGAGTCTTCCATGCCCCCCGTCTCCCGTCGCAGCTTCCTCCGGCACGCCACGCTCACCGGCATCGCCCTTCCGCTCGCCTCGTTCACAGGCGTCGGCCGGGCGGCCGCCAACGACAAGCTCCGTCTGGCCGGGATCGGTGTCGGCGGCATGGGGGGGGCCGATCTCGCCTCTCTCTCCTCCCATCCGCACGTCGAGGTGGTGGCGCTGTGCGATGTCGACTCCGGCAACCTTGCCGCCGCCGGTGAGATCCACAAAGGGGCGAAGAGGTTCGCCGACTTCCGGAAGATGTTCGACGAGCTCGCCGGCTCGATCGACGCCGTCCATGTCTCCACCCCCGATCACACCCACGCCCCGGCGGCGATGACGGCCCTCAACCACGGCAAGCATGTCTACTGTCAAAAACCCCTGACGCACGATGTCCACGAATCCCGTCAGCTCCGCGCCATCGCCGCGGCCCATCCCGCGCTCGTCACGCAGATGGGGACGCAGATCCACTCCAACACGCAGTACCGCACGGCGGTGAAGCTCGTGCAAAGTGGGATCATCGGCAAGGTCCGCGCGGCCCACTCCTGGAGCAGCAAGACCTGGGGCTACGACGGCCCGAAGCCGGCCTCGGGGCCGCAGCCTGGAAACCTCGACTGGAACCTGTGGCTCGGCACGGCAGCCGAGCGCCTCTACTGCCCCGATCAGTACCACCCCGGCAACTGGCGGCGCTGGTACGACTTCGGCGGCGGCACGATGGGGGACATGGCGATCCACATCCTCGACCCGGTCTTTAGCGCCCTCCAACTCGGCCCCGCTCGTTCGCTCCTCTCCAACAGCTCGGCGGCGCCGGCCGAATCGTTCGGGATGCAAAACGAAACCCGCTTCACCTTCCCGGCGGGGAAGTACACGACCGACGGCTTCGTCCTGACGTGGTACGACGGCGGGAAGATGCCCGACACGTCGATGTGGCCCCTCGACGGCGCCGACGGCAAGCGGATGACGCTCCCCGATCAGGGCTCGATCTTCCTCGGTGAGAAGGGGGCGATCCTCCTCCCGCACGTGGCGATGCCGATGCTCCTTCCCCTCAAAGACTTCGCCGACACGAAGATCGAGGCCGCCCCAGACGGCAACCATTACCACCTCTTCGTCGACGCCTGCCTCGGCGGCGCCCCGACGACCTGCGGCTTCGACTACGCCGGCCCGCTCACCGAGACTGTCCTTCTGGGGACTCTCGCCAACCGCTTCCCCGGCGACGAGCTCCGCTGGCAGCCGGCGGCGATGACGATC
>Ga0209829_10004282_pt1 | contig 10129 bp, 7 predicted proteins | sample C_140205_EF_Meta_FD_187311 | JGI IMG/M metagenome (GOLD analysis project Ga0209829, IMG submission 187311) | Freshwater microbial communities from Lake Croche, Canada to study carbon cycling - C_140205_EF_MetaG (SPAdes) (version 2) | ecosystem: Environmental > Aquatic > Freshwater > Lake... | reverse complement strand
GCCGGTGATGGAAGCAGTGGCCGGCATTGATGCCAAGGCGACACTGCCGAAATTCACCAGCCGCACCTTTGTCAGCCAGGCCAAACACCAAGCCGGCGAGATCAACGCGAGCGCGCCCGCCTTCGGAAAGCGCAAGGCCGCGCTCTATGCCACCTGCTTCATCAACTACAACAAGCCCGAGACCGGCATGGATGCTCGCGCCGTGCTGAACCATATCGGCGTCGAAACCAAGGTCGCCTATCCCGGCTGCTGCGGCATGCCGTTCCTGGAACAGGCCGAGCTGGCGCGCGTCGCCCAGAATGCCGCCAAGGTCAGCAAGGAACTCTGCAAGCTGATCGATGACGGCTATGACATCGTCGCGCTGACCGCCAGTTGCGGACTGATGCTGAAATTCGAATGGGCGCTGATCTGCCCCGACAATCCCGACGTGAAGCGGGTGCAGGAAAACACTTTCGACATTGACGAATATGTCGTGGACGTCGCCAAGAAGGATGGATTGCCGGCTGGCCTGACCGCCCTGCCCGAAGGCGTCACTGTGCATTTGGCCTGCCATGCCCGCGCCCAGAATATGGGGCCCAAGGCGGCGGAGATGCTGAAGATGATTCCCGATACGCCGGTCGATGTGGTGGAGCGCTGCTCCGGCCATGGCGGCACCTTTGGCGTGGTCAAGCCGACCCATGATGTCGGCGTGAAAGTGGGCAAGCCGGTGTTCAAGGCGGTCAATGCCAAGGCGCGCGGCCATATCGTGTCGGATTGCCCGCTGGCCGCGGTGCATATCATGGCGCACACCGACACACCGGCGAAAGAGCCGGAGCATCCCATCCAGATCATGGCCAAAGCCTTCGGGTTGAAAAAAGATGTCTGAAGCAGAACGCAGGATCACCCGGGCCGATATCCTGCCGCCGGGCGAGTATGACCAGCAGCGCAAGTCGCTGAAGGCCAACCTGATCCCCATGAAGAAGCTGCGCCGCATCGAGGTGGGGCCCTTCGCCACTTTCTATTTCGAGAACTACGCCACCATGTGGCTGCAGGTGCAGGAAATGCTGCGCATCGAAAAAGGCGGCGAGGAACAGGTCCCCGGCGAGCTGGCGGCCTACAACCCCCTGATTCCGCAAGGCGACGAGCTGATCGCCACCATGATGCTGGAGATCGAGGACGAGAAGCGCCGCAATGTCGTGCTGCTCACCCTGGGCGGCATCGAGGAAACCGTCTTCCTGGAAATCGGCGGCGATGTCATCCGCGCCGCCCCCACCGAATATGACGACCGCACCACGGCAGACGGCAAGACCTCATCGGTGCATTGGCTGCGTTTCAAGCTGACCGCGGACCAGATCGCGCATTTCAGGAACGGCACCGAGCGGGTCGTGCTGGGCGTGTCGCATCCCCATTACGGCCATATGGCAGTGCTGAGCACCGAGGCGCGCACGGCGCTGGCCAAGGACTTCGTCTAGCGCCTCATGCTGAGCTTGTCGAAGGGTGAGGATTAGAACTGAACTCTGCCTGCGATGATGTCCGCATGACGCTCTGATGTCAGGCGTTCATAGGCGCCGGTGTCCGGGTCCATCACATAGAGCGGATCGGCAATGTCGGTGGGATCAAAGCCCTCACGCACCAGGTCCACCTTGCGCTGCTTGAAGGTGCCGGTGACGTCGATGCGCGGTGACAGGCGCAGGAAGATTGGCCGGGCATAGGGCGCCAACCGGTGGCGCAGATTCTCCGGCAGCCGGTCCAGCTGGAAATCGCCGTTCACCACCAGCGACGCCATGCCGGCGCGTCCGTCCATGCCGGGCACAGCCACGCCATAGACATTGGCTTCCAGGATGCCGGGCTCGGCCGCCAGCGCTTCGCCCACTTCGCCGGTGGAGACATTCTCGCCCTTCCAGCGGAAGGTATCGCCGATGCGGTCGACAAAATAGAAATAGCCATGCGCGTCACGGCGCATCAGGTCGCCGGTGCGAAACCAAGTATCGCCTTTTTGAAAGACGTCGCGCAACATCTTCTTTTCGCTTTCGGCGCGGTTGGTATAGCCCTCGAACTCGCGGCCGGCGCGTTTGGACATGCCGCCGATCGCCTCGCCCACTTCGTCGGCTTCGCATTCGATGCAAAGCCCTTCGGGTCCGCGCACCGGCATTTCCTTTTCCACGTCAAAGCGCACCACGCGGGATGGCAGCAACCATTCCAGGTAATCGGGCACCCGGCCAACCGCGCCCACCGTGCCGTCGTAATTCAGCATCGAGACATTGCTTTCGGTGGCGCCGTAAAACTCCACGATGCGGGGGATGGCGAAGCGCTCCTGGAACTGGCGCCAGATTTCGGGCCGCAATCCATTGCCGGTGATAGCGCGGACCTTGTGGCCACGCTCGAGCGGCGAAGGCGGCGCATTCAGCAGATAGCGGCACAACTCGCCGATATATTCGAACATTGTGGCGCCATAGCTGTGCACATCGCTCCAGAACTCGTGCACCGAGAATTTGCGCTTGATGATCAGCGCCCCGCCCGACAGGAAGGCCAGCCCCACAGCGCACACCCCGCCGGTGGAATGATAGAGCGGCAAGGGATCATAGATGCGGTCGCTGGCGTTGGGCCGCAGCGCCCCGCAAAAGCCGGTCATCATGAACAGCATGCGCATATGGCTGAAATTGGCCGCCTTGGGCAGGCCGGTGGTACCCGACGTATAGATGAAAAAGGCGCGATCCTTCAGCGTTACCCCGGCGCGCGCCTGTTTGCCGGGCGATTGTTCTGACGCAGCCGCCAGCGCGCTGGTGAGATTACCGGTCTTGCTGTCCAGCGGATCGACGCCTTCGACCCACAGGGCGGGCGGCGCCTCGAACGGCGCATCCAGGAAATTGCGCACCAGCTCGGCGCCGACAATGGCGTGGCGCGCACCCGAGACATTGATAGAATGGGAGAGGGCCGCGCCCACCAGGTTGATGTTGATCAGCGCCACCTGCGCCCCGACCTTGAACATGCCCAGCCAGGCACAGATGAAGTCGGGCCGGTTCTCCATCAGCAGCGCCACCGGCGTGCCGCGCCCGATACCTTGCGCCATGGCCCAATGGGCATAGCGGTTGGCGCGCCCGTCCAGCTGCGCATAAGTCATCACCTGGTCCTGATACAGGATCGCCGCATTGCCGGGCCGCGCCCGCGCCTGACCCTCGACGATATCGACGATGCTGCGGGTGGAATGGGGCTTGACCAGGCGCAGCAGCCACAAGGTGCGCGCTATGCTGCCCAGATAGATGGCTTCGCGCTTGACCGCGCTTATGAGGCCCAAAGCATTTCTCCCATCCGCAGCTTGAGCCGCGCCCCACTTCTAATCAAGATAATGGCATGGATGAGACCTTGGATCTTCGCGGCCTCAAATGCCCCCTGCCCGCGCTGCTGGCGAAGAAGGCGCTGGCCAAGCTCACACCCGGCACGGCGCTGACCGTGCTGGCAGACGATCCGATGGCGGTAGTGGACATTCCGCACATGTGCCATGGCGAAGGCCACGCCTTTGATGGCGTGACCTCGCGCAATGGCTATAGCGAGTTTTCGATCAGGTCTGGTTCGGCTTAGGCGCCGCGTCGGGGCCGATGCGGGCAATCACTTCGGCGGCATTCAGAGAACGCGGCTCCTTGGCCGCCTGCTCCGGCGTCAGCAGCACGATCTCGGCATAGGCCTCGAAGTTGGTGCGCACCACCACATCCACTGCCGGCTCATAGGCAAAGCCCCAGCCGCCCCAATAACCGAAACCGCGGCGGCCATAGCCGCCCCAGAAGGGATCAGCCGGTGGGCCGTAAGGGACGGTCTGCACCGAGGTGTTGGTGCGGGTGTTGCGGGTGTCGAAAACAAAATTGGTATAGCCGGCGGCGCGGGTCACTTCGGCGGCGCGCAGCAGCAGGAAGCTTTCCACGGTCTCGCGCGGGGTGACCGTGTTGCCGGTGAAAGTGACGCGGTAGCGGGTATGGGTCAGGGCCCGGTCGGTATAGCCGGTGCGCTGGCCTTCCAGCCGGGGGGCATAGGGCGAAGGCACCATGCACCCCGCCAAAAGACCTGCCGCCAAGGTTAAAGGAAGGGTCCGGGCCAACAGGCGCCAGGAAGGGTTCAGTCGGGTCATAACAAGCTCCTGTCCGTGCCCCCCACGGATTGTCCTCTTATTATGGGAACGGCAGGCCCCAATTCCTAGTTCCCTAAGGGGCTTTTCGGGGTCTTTTTGTGTCACCGGGTTCCCCGCAGCGCCTTGATATTGTGAGGGCTTCCCCTTGGGCCGCAGGTTCATTTTGCACTGCACCCTCTTGCTAAAGGCCGCCGGTCAGTGGAAGTTCGCCCTGTCCGGTGCCGCATTACCGGTCAAAGGTCCAAAACGGGCCGGAACGGCCGGTTGCCGGTCTTAAAAACGAGCCTTGTGGGGGCCTGAACGATCGCCATGCACGGTCTTTCCCAATTCCTTCAGTTTGCCCTCTGCCTGGTCCTGATCTGCGTTTGCACGCTTTCGGTTCAGCTGGCTGCTCTTGCCTGGGTGCGCGTGTTCCGCAAGCAACCTAACCTGGGCCGCGCTGAACTGGACGATACCGAGCTGCCGCATGTGCTGGTGCAGCTCCCGGTCTGCAATGAAGGCCATCTGGCAGTGCGCGTCGCCGCCGCCGCCGCCGCGATGGACTGGCCGCGCGACCGCCTGACCATTCAATTGCTGGACGATGGCGATGGCGAAGGTCATGACGAACTGGCCATCACCGTGCGCGCCGTGGTTCCCGAAGGCGTGAATTTCCACATCCTACGCCGGGGCAGCCGCAAAGGCTTCAAGGCCGGCAATCTCGCCTTCGGCCTTTCGCATTCCGACGCGCCCTTCGTGGCGGTGCTGGACGCCGACTTCGTGCCGCCGGCCGATTTCCTGCGCCGTACCGTGCCGGTGCTGCTGGCCGACAGCGGCCTTGCCTTCGTGCAGTCGCGCTGGGGCCATGCCAATCGCGAGGCCAACTGGCTGACGCGGGTGCAGGGCCTGTTGCTGGATTCCCATTTCGCGGTGGAACAGGAAGCGCGCTGGCGCGCCGGGCTGCCGCTGTCGTTCAACGGCAGCGCCGGGGTGTGGAACCGCACCGCCATCGAACAGGGCGGCGGCTGGACCGGCGATACCCTGACCGAAGATCTCGACCTGTCCATGCGCTGCATGATGCAGGGCTGGCGCGGCGCCATGGTGTCGGACCTTATCGTGCCGGGCGAGCTGCCACAGACCGCCGCGGCGTGGCGCGCGCAGCAGGCGCGCTGGACCAAGGGCCATGCACAGGTGGCGCGCAAGCTTCTGCCCACCATCTGGTCAAGCGCCATGCCCGCCTGGAAGAAAGCGGCGATGACGCTGCAGATGTGCCAGTTCGCCTTCTACATGCTGGCCTTTGGCAGCGCCGCGATCTCGCTGATCCTGATGTATATGGGCGCCGCCTATTATCCCGGCGTCACCTGGCTGGGCCTCCTGGTCACCGTGCTCGGCATCTTTTCCTCCATCGGCTACCTGTTCCTGGGCCAGCGCATCCTGAATCGCCAGGGCGAGCCCAAGCTGGTGGCCTCCCTGCTCCTGGCGGTGGTTTTCCCCTCCGGCCTGATCCTGGCCAACACCCGTGCCACCTTCGACGCCTTCTTCTCCAGCCGCATGGATTTCAACCGCACCACCCGCGTGGGCGAGATTCAAAAAGGCGGCTGGCGCGGCGTGCCCGAGCTGGTGGTCGGCGTGGTGCTGCCCATCTTCGCCTTCGCCGAATCCAACTGGAGCGCCCTGTTCTTCTTCTTTGCGGTGTCGGGCCTTGTTTCCATCGGCGCCATGGGCGCCATCGCTCCGCGCGCTGTGCGCCAGCAGATTACTCCAGGCGAGTAAAGTTAGCTTCGGGTTAAAAAATCCCGGCGCTTTTGAATTCCTAAAATCTGAAGCTTTCGCCTAACGCTGCCTTTGCGCGTCCGCGCCTATCCTGCGGGCGGGTTGAGGTGAGCGTGTTATGGAGATCATCGGAAAATTGGTTGCGGTTGCGGCCCTCGCGGTGGCGCTGGAAGGCTGCGCCAGCAGCGGCGATGAGGTAATGGATTACGCCCAGACGCCGATGCCGCGCGAGGTCGGCCAGGCCGTGGTCCGGAACGACACCCACAAGCCGATACAATGCGTGCCCTATGCGCGCGAGCATTCCGTCATCAAGATTTACGGCGACGCTTATGCCTGGTGGGACAAGGCGGCCGGAAAATATCAGCGCGGTAACCTGCCAGAGCCGGGCGCGGTGATGGTGCTGAACAATTATGCCGACGCGAACCGCGGCCATGTAGCGGTGGTGCGCAAGGTGGTGGGCCCGCGGGAGATCCGGATCGACCACGCCAACTGGTTCGATGACGGCTCCATCTATGTGAACAACCCGGTGGAAGATGTCAGCAGCGGCAACGACTGGTCGATGGTGCGGGTCTACAATCTCAAGACCGGCGGCTGGGGTGCCAAGCTCTATCCGGTGCAGGGCTTTATCGGCGGGTCCGGTGGCGACAGCGTACTAGACGCGAAAGACCGCCCCGATCTGGTGGCCGATGGCGGCGGCGGCATGGGCGCCACCGCCCTGGTCGACGAAATAAACTAGCCGGGCCCGCGACTTACCCTCGCCACTGCGCTATTCTGCCTCTCCCCACTGTGAGCGAGTCGGGTCCGGGCCTAGTGTCCCGCCCCTTGCGGACCTGAGGGGGTACGCAATCGAGGGTTAACACGTCCTTTGATGCCACACCGCCTGTGATCGCAAACCTGCCCGAGCCTGGACAGACACCCGCAGCGGAGCCGGTGGCGGAGCATCATGCCAGCGATCCGCTGGCGGGCGTTCCGGAGACCGGCGTTCATCACTGCGCCGCCAACGACACGCGCAACATGTTCGGGCTCATGCTGGGCGCGATGGGCGTCGTCTTTGGCGACATCGGCACCAGCCCGCTTTACGCCTTGAAGGCGACGGTGCTGGCCACCGAGGGCGGCCTGCCCAATCACGTGGCGGTGATGGGCTCGCTCTCCATGATCTTCTGGGCGCTGATCCTGGTGGTGACGGTCAAGTATGTCCTGATCATCATGCGCGCCGACAATAATGGCGAAGGCGGCACCTTGGCCTTGGCCGCCCTGGCGCATCGCTCGCCGGGCATGACGCGCCGGATCAAGGCCACCATCGGCGTCGGCGCCATTGTCGGTCTGGCGCTATTCTTCGGCGACGGCATGCTGACCCCCGCCGTGACCGTGATGGCGGCGGTAGAAGGCCTGAAGGTCGAGGATCCGCACTTCGCGACACTGGTGGTGCCACTGTCACTGGTCGTCCTGGCCAGCCTGTTCCTGATCCAGAGCCGCGGCACCCACAAGATCGGCCGGCTGTTCGGCCCGGTGATGGTGTTGTGGTTTGTCGCGCTGGGCGGCTTCGGCCTGGCCTCGCTGCTGCGCACCCCGGGCATCCTGGCCGCCTTCAATCCCTGGTATGCGCTTTTGATGTTCCTGCATGCGCCCTGGGTGGCCTTTGTGTCACTGGGCGCGGTGGTGCTGGCGGTGACGGGCTGCGAAGCCTTGTATGCCGACATGGGCCATTTCGGCAGAAAGCCCATCCAGTATGCCTGGCTGTTCGTGGCGCTGCCCGCGCTGCTGCTGAACTATTTCGGCCAAGGCGCGGCGTTGTTGCGCCAACCCGACCAGGCGGAGTTCGCCTTCTTCTCGGTCATTCCGCACTGGGCCCATATCCCGATGGTGATATTGGCGACCCTGGCCGCCATCATCGCCTCGCAGGCAGTGATCACCGGCGTCTTTTCAATGACCCAGCAGGCCGTGCAGCTGGGCCAGCTGCCGCGCATGGAAATCCGCCACACCAGCGCCACCGATTACGGCCAGATCTATGTGCCGCGCATGAACGCGTTCCTGGCGGTCGGCGTCGTGCTGATCGTGCTTATCTTCAAGAGCTCGGATGCCCTGACCGCCGCTTACGGCATCGCGGTGACCGGCGTCATGGTGATCGATACCTTCAATGCCGGCATCGTGGCCGGCAAGCAGTGGCGCTGGCCTTTCTGGTTCGTCGTCGCCCTGTTCGGTGCCATGGGTGTCAGCGATCTTCTGTTCTTCACCGCCAATTCACTGAAGATCCCCGAAGGCGGCTGGCTGCCTCTGTTCATCGCCTTCTGCGTGTTTGTCGGCATGGATACCTGGCGCCGAGGCCGCCGCGTCCACCTGGAAAAAGTGCGTTCCGAATCCCTGCCGCTGTCGCTCTTCTTGGAGCGGGCCGACAAGAGCACCGTCCGCGTCGCCGGACTTGGCGTCTTCCTGTCCTCGCGCACCGACATCGTGCCGGGCGCGTTGCTGCACAACCTCAAGCACAACAAGATCCTGCATGAGCGGGTGGTGATCGTGAATGTGGTGGTCGAGGACACGCCCCTGGTCGCGCCGGCCCAGCGCCTGGACGTCGAGAAGCTGGGCAAGGGCTTCTACACCATCCGCATCCATCATGGCTTCTACGAAACCCCCGATGTCCCCCAGGCGCTGCAGGAAGCCCGCCGCTTCGGCCTGGCGCTGGACGTGGACACCGCCACATTCTTTATTGGCCGCGAGACATTGGTGCCGGCGGAAAAATCCGAGCTAGGCGTCTTGCGCAACCGGCTCTATCGCGCGCTCGCGGGTGCGGCATTATCGCCCGCCCGCTTCTATCACTTGCCGCCCAACCGGGTGGTAGAATTGGGAACACAGATCACGATCTGAGTCTGGCTGCACTGTGCACCAGTAACGAGACCTGACGGCGCCTTCTCACCGCCCGGCCTGCTTTTAAAGCGAGGCAATTTCCCCACCATGAAACAAGATGTTATGGCGCCAACCGGGCGCAGCCTTAAACGCGATCTGTCGCTCACCGTTGGCGCACTGGGCGTGGTGTTCGGTGATATCGGCACCTCGCCGCTTTACGCCATGCGGGAATCCGCGCTTGCCGTGGGCGGCCACGCCGCCAGCCAGGCCGCGGTCTATGGCGCGCTCTCGTTGATCTTCTGGGCGCTGGTGATCGTGGTCACCGTCAAATATGTCGGCTTCATCATGCGCGCCGGCAACAATGGCGAAGGCGGTGTCATGGCGCTGGCGGCGCTGGCGCACCGGGCGCCGGTCTCGCGCAGGGCCAAGACCGCCATCGGCGTGGCGGCCTTGATGGGCCTGGCGCTGTTCTATGGCGATGGCATGCTGACGCCGGCCATCTCGGTGCTGTCAGCGATGGAAGGCCTGGGCGCGTCTGACACTTTTAAACCCTGGATCCTGCCGCTCACACTGTTGATCCTGGTCGGCCTGTTCCTGATGCAAAGCCGCGGCACCGAAAAGATCGGCAAGGTGTTCGGACCGGTGATGGTGGTGTGGTTCATCGTGCTGGCGGTGCTGGGCAGCATTGAAATCGTCAAGCAGCCGCAGATCCTGTTTGCCGCCAATCCCGTCTACGCCCTGAATCTGTTTCGCACCGAGCCCTGGACCGCCTTTGTCGCGCTGGGTTCGGTCGTGCTGGCGGTCACCGGCTGCGAGGCGCTGTATGCCGACATGGGCCATTTCGGGGCGCGTGCCATCCGCTGGGCCTGGCTGTATTTCGCCTTTCCCGCGCTGGTGCTGAACTATTTCGGCCAGGGCGCCCTGCTGCTGTCCAATCCGGGCGCCGCACCCTTCCTGTTCTATGCCCTGGTGCCGGGCTGGCTGCACTATCCCATGGTGGCGCTGGCCGCCATCGCCACCATCATCGCCTCGCAGGCGGTGATCAGCGGCGTCTTCTCCATCACCCGCCAGGCTGTGCAGCTGGGCCAGTTGCCGCGCATGGAAATCCGCCACACCAGCGCGGCCGAGATGGGCCAGATCTATGTCCCCAAGAGCAATGCCATGCTGGCGGTGGGCGTGGTGCTGATCGTTTTGATCTTCAAGACATCGGACTCGCTGGCCGCCGCCTACGGCATCGCGGTTACCGGCGTGATGGTGATTTCCACCGCGCTGGTGGCGGTGGTGGCGCGCTATCGCTGGAAGTGGAAGCGCACCAGCGTGATCCTGATCTTCGGGTCGCTGGGGTTGATCGATGTCGCCTTCATGGGCTCCAACGCCCTCAAGCTGGTTCAGGGTGGCTGGCTGCCGCTGGCGGTTGCCGGCGCGACTTTCGTGGTGATG
>Ga0209829_10004278_pt1 | contig 10130 bp, 10 predicted proteins | sample C_140205_EF_Meta_FD_187311 | JGI IMG/M metagenome (GOLD analysis project Ga0209829, IMG submission 187311) | Freshwater microbial communities from Lake Croche, Canada to study carbon cycling - C_140205_EF_MetaG (SPAdes) (version 2) | ecosystem: Environmental > Aquatic > Freshwater > Lake... | reverse complement strand
GTCAGAATAGCACTGCTATTTTGCTTAAAGCACCTATTCATTGTAGAATGTTAGGCTGAACTCAGGATACGTGGCGGGCGATCACAGGCGATCTGCACCAGATACTTTCTCACCCACCGGCGACCCGACCAACCTTAAAGGATTCAAAATGAAAGACGGCATTCACCCCAAGTATCAAGACGTGGCCTTTGTTGACTTACAAACCGGCAATAAGTTCGTGACGCGCTCAACGCTCACTAGCCGCGAAACCATCGAAATCGATGGCAAGACCATGCCCTTGTTCAAATGCGACGTCACATCTGAATCTCATCCTTTCTACACTGGCGCCCAAACACGCTTGGTTGAAACCGGCCGTGTCGAAAAATTCCGTGCGCGTTTTGCTCGTACTACAGGCACAAAAAAGGCGTCTGCGTAAGTTGATCTGTCACGATCAATTTGTGTAAACCAAGGCAGCCTTTGGCTGCCATTTTTTTTGTCAGGTCGTCACCGCAGGCAACATTCAAGACGTGTCACCCAAGCACCCCGCCACTCCCGCTCGCATGACAGCACCTGCCACGGTTAAATTGCCGCGGTTGCTTTTGTTTGTGCTGGCGCTCGCTTACATCGTTGGGGGCTTAGTAGGGCGCGACCCCTGGAAAACAGACGATGTCGTCGGCTTAGCGAGCATGCTTTCGGCCTTGAACGGCAACAGTGGATGGCTCACCCCGCACGTCGGGCCGCTCGCCTTAGCGCAAGATGGCCCACTGACGATGTGGGTCGGCGGTGCGCTAATTGGAATGTTCGGGACGCTACTGGGCGACATCGTGGCCTCGCGTCTGGCAAACCTGATATGGTTTTCGCTCACCTTCGCCTCGTTGTGGTACGGCACGTATCTGCTTGGTCGACGTACCGAGGCCCAACCCCTGGCACTCCCCTTTGGGGGAGAGCCCTCAGTCAAAGACTACGGCAGATTGCTTGCCGATGCAGCTACCCTGCTGCTCTTGGCCACGATTGGTATCTTGTCTCGCCTGCACGAAACCTCAATCGTACCGGCCCATATTGCGTGCCATGCACTGGCGTTTTTTGCGTTAGCACGCATGCTAGACAAGCCAAAGTCTGGGGCGGCGCTATTAGCCGTTGCCCTTGCTGGTGCCTTTTTCAGCCGCGCGTGGCCGGGTCTGATCCCAATATTGTTTGCCTTGTTGTTTGCGATTCACCCCAGAAGTGGCTTATGGCAAAAGCGCCACTACATTTTAGGTGCGATTGTGCTTGCAAGCGCCGTCATCACAACCTGGTGGACGCTCGCCACGCGCGCAGACCCCGATTGGATTGAAGCCTGGCGCTACTGGAACACGACCCGCCTTGGCCTACCAGAGTTTGAAGTTGCCCTGCGCCCGCTGCGCGATTTACCCTGGTTTCTTTGGCCCATTTGGCCCTTGGCCTTGCTCGCGGTTTGGCAGTGGCGGCGCTGGATCACAGCCCCTCACATCTGGTTGCCTTTGGCTTTTCTGTTTGGGGTATTGCTCACACTGCCCGCGCTACAAGAGCCCGGCGAACCCGAATATGTTCTATTTGTCATGCCTTTAGCCGTGCTGGCCGCATTTGCACTACCCACGATGCGACGCGGTGTGATCAATGCACTCGACTGGTTTGCCTTGATGTGCTTCTCGGTCACAATCGTTTGTGTGTGGGTCGGCTGGTTCGCCCTGCACTTTGGTATTCCCAAACAAATCTCTTTGAATATCGCTCGACAAACCGTTGGTTACGAGCCACAGCTTTTATGGTGGCCCGTCGTTGCGGCTGCGCTGGTCACACTTTGTTGGATTGCGCTGATAGTCTGGCGCCTGCGGTTACGTCCCGCCGTGCTCTGGCGTGGCTCACTGCTGTGCGCTTCGGGCGTCACACTAACCTGGCTACTTTTGGTGTTGCTTTGGTTACCCGCGCTTGATTATGTGCGAAGCTATCGCCCCATGTCAGGGCAAGTCAAACAAGCTCTCGCGCTTGCGGTCGCAAACTCTGGGCAAGCAAGTTGTTTGCGTGCGCAAGGCTTATCGCTGGGGCCGCGCGCCTCGCTCTATGTGTTCGACGGCATCACCTTTACGTATGACTCGCGTTGTCCCTTCGTGCTGCTTCAAACCACACTGACGCAAATCGAAGATGGCTCAGCGGGCTACAGCGATGTCGCAAAAGTGTTGTGGCAAGGCTCGCGTGGTGCTGATCGCTATGACCGTTATCGACTGCTGCGCATCTCAATCCAATGACCACCTTACCTGCTGTGCCTAAATCTCGCCAAGCGACCTTGATCGCGATTCTGAAGCAATCTTGGCCTGTGCTGATCAGTTCGTGGGCAGGCATGGCCTTTGGCGTACTCGACACAGCAATGACAGGCCACGCGAGCCCAACCGACCTGGCGACGATGGCACTCTCAATCGCCATCTATATCACTGTCTTTATCGGGTTGATCGGCGTCATGCACGCCTTGATTCCGATCCAAGCGCAGCACTTCGGCGCTGGCGAGCTAAAAAAAGTCGGGCAAGTTTGGGGTCAAGGCGTTTGGGTGTCACTACTGCTCTCGGTCGTTGGCGGCGTTGTCATGCTTTTTCCGGATGTCTGGCTCAGCTTCTCGGGTGAAATTGCGCCCGAAGTGCGTGCCAGCGTACATCACTACCTGTGGGCCCTTACCTTTGGCCTGCCTGCTGCGCTGATGTTTCGCACCATCTATGGCTTGGCAAACGCGGTATCTCGACCCAAGCTCGTCATGAGTCTAAATTTGGTCGGCATCGCGCTGAAAGCGTTTTTAAACTGGCTGTTGATTTTTGGTAACTGGGGCCTGCCTGCGCTTGGCGCAACTGGCGCAGGGATTTCGTCGGCCATTGCGTTTTGGATCACACTTTTGCTCGGACTTTGGGTTGTGCTGCGCCAACCCTTTTATCGTAAATTTCATTTAACCCTTGGTGCGCCCGATTTAAAAAGTATCGGCACAATTTTAAAGCTTGGCCTACCCATGGGCGGGTCGTACCTCGTTGAGGTCTGCGCCTTCACATTTATGTCGTTGCTGGTCGCCCAAGAGGGCATTGCGGCCATCGGTGGGCACCAGGTGATGTCCAACCTGGCGGCTCTGGCCTACATGATGCCGATGTCGATTGGTGTAGCCACCGCAGCCCTCACCGCCCAGGCGATTGGCGCTCAACAAATTTACCAGGCCCACCGCACCAGCATGATGGGGCTCGTGGTCGGGCTGTATGGCGCGATCATCACCGCACTGGCCTTATACTTTGGCCGCGAACTCATCGTCGCGGCTTATACAAGTGATCCAGCTGTTGCACGCGTTGCGTTGTCGCTGCTTGTTTTGCTGCCCTTCTTTCATCTTGTTGATGCGATGCAGTGCATTAATAGTTATTTGTTGCGGGCCCACAAAATCGCTTTTGTGCCAATGCTTTTACAAACCTTTGCCTTAATGGTGGTTGGCTTGCTAGGTGGTTGGTGGATGGGATTTGGCCCCGGCAAAAGCTTGCTTGAACCCCTGCGCAATCAACTACTGGCGGGTTCGCCTGCTGGAGCAGGCAGCATGTGGCTCATGGCCACCATCGGGCTGGCAACGTCAACAGTGCTGCTGCACTGTTGGTACAGAATTATCATTCGCAAAAAACTTCACGAAGCTAAAACACCAGTTTAAGGGCTGCGCACGATGCCCCCACAGGGCATCGGCCTGTGTACGAGGGCACTTAGGCACTTAGGCACGTCGGCACTTAGGCACCCGTTGCTTGAGACACACGGTCGGGCCAGCACCCAAGGCAGCCTTGTGTTAGATTTTGATGAAGTGTTCGCGGTAATACTTGAGCTCATCAATTGACTCATAGATATCTGCAAGGGCCTCGTGCTTACTGCGCTTTTCAAAGCCTTTTAGTAGCTCAGGCTTCCAGCGCCGCGCAAGCTCTTTGAGCGTGCTAACGTCGATCGTGCGGTAATGAAAAAATTGCTCAAGCTTGGGCATGTAATTAAACATAAACCGTCGGTCTTGGCTGACGGTGTTACCACAGAGCGGTGACTTACCAGCTGGCACATATTGGGCCATGAAGGTGATCAGCTGATGTTCGGCGTCAGACTCTGAAAGCGTCGAGGCTTTGACGCGATCAATTAAGCCGCTTTTGCCATGTGTCGATTTGTTCCAGCTATCCATCGCGTCGAGCAAACTATCGGGCTGGTGAACCACAAGCACCGGGCCCTCAGCCACAATCGTGAGGTCGTGCTCAGTGATGACCACCGCAACCTCAATGATGCGTTCTTTTTCAGGATCAAGCCCGGTCATTTCCATGTCGAGCCAAACCAGACGAAATTCGTTTGGATGCGGCTTGGTGGTTTGCTTGGTTGCAGCCTGCGCGCGAGTGTTAGCCATATAATCAATCCGATGAAACCTTGATTTTCTCACACACGGCCTTTTGGCCAACAGGTCTTATGCTGACACTTTTATTTGTTGTTTTTTTGCTGGCGATGGTTGGTATACGGTTATGGCTCGCGAATCGTCAAATCAGGCATGTGCTGTCGCATCGATCCGAGGTGCCCGCCGAGTTTGCCACTCGGATTGGCTTGGCAAGTCATCAAAAGGCGGCAGACTACACGACGGCACGCGTGCGCCTCGGTATGCTTGAGTTAGTGTTTGATGCTGCAGTATTGGTGGGTTTAACGTTGTTAGGCGGCCTGCAAACAATTGATCTTTGGGTCAGCTCGTTGACCACCCATGACTTATTCAGGCAGGTGTTACTCATTGTTGTCGTCAGCGTGCTGCTAGGTGCCCTTGGTTTGCCCTTTTCAATTTATCGGCAATTTAAGCTCGAAGCCAAGTTTGGCTTTAACCGTACAACCCCCGGGCTGTTTGTCAGCGATATGTTTAAAGGGCTTTTATTAGGCTTGGTGCTTGGGCTACCCCTACTGGCCGCCGTGCTGTGGTTGATGGCTGAGGCAGGCACCTATTGGTGGCTTTGGGCCTGGGGGCTCTGGTCTGGTTTTAACTTAGTGGTGCTGTTTATTTTTCCGACATGGATCGCGCCCTTTTTTAATAAGTTCACCCCACTCACCGACGAAACCCTTGCCAGCAGTATTCGCGCCCTCGCCCAACGCTGCGGCTTTGCGTTAAATGGTTTGTTTGTCATGGACGGCTCAAAGCGTTCAGCACATGGCAACGCGTACTTCACTGGATTTGGTCAAGCGCGCCGCATTGTATTTTTTGACACCTTACTGGCGCGCCTCACACCCGACGAAATAATCGCCGTTTTGGCGCACGAACTGGGTCACTTTAAACACAATCACATTCTGAAGCGACTCGTCTTCAGTTTTGCCGGCGCCTTGTTCTTTTTTGCGATCCTTGGCTGGATCGCACAGCAAAGTTGGTTCTATACCGACTTGGGCGTGATCCCACAGCTTGGGGGGCGTAACGATGGCATGGCCCTGTTACTCTTTTTTATGGTGATCCCCGTTTTCACTTTTGCGCTAACACCGTTGTTTAGCTGGTTTTCTCGTAAAGACGAATTTCAAGCCGATTACTTTGCCACCCAGCAAAGCTCGGCCGAGCAACTGGTGTCAGCACTGATCAAACTGGTCGACGATAACGCCTCAACATTGACCCCAGACCCGATCCATTCGGCGTTTTATGATAGTCACCCTCCTGTAGCGATTCGCATTCGACAGCTACTCGCGTCATGACCGCGCGCACGCAGGGACGCGTCATTGCAGCGCATGGCCGACATTACACGGTCGAACTGCAAGACGGGTCTCTGATCAAGTGTTTTCCGCGCGGTAAAAAAAATGAGGCGACCGTGGGTGACTATGTTGTGCTCACCCGTCAGGGCTTGGACGAGGGTTCGCTCGAAGCGGTCTTACCACGCAAAAATTTATTATTCAGGTCAGATGAAAACCGTAGTAAACAGTTTGCGGCCAACGTAGACCAACTGTTAATTGTGATTGCAGTGGCGCCAGCGTTTTCAGATGATCTGCTTGGTCGCGCCCTCGCCGGCGCTTGGTCAGCCGGTATCACACCAATCATTTTGCTCAACAAGGTAGACCTGCTTGAGGGGTTACCTGCCGCGCGCGCCAGGCTTGCACCTTTTTACAACCTGGGTGTCAAAATTATGGACATCTGCGCACAAGATTCGGCGCAAGTGATGTCTACCATCTTGCCCTTGTTAACCGCAAAAACTTCATTGCTGTTAGGACAAAGCGCAATGGGAAAATCCACCTTGCTCAACACCTTGGTGCCGCTGGCTTTAGCGGCCACGCGCGAGCATTCGGTGGCGCTGGGCGCGGGTAAGCATACGACCACTAGCACCCGCTTGTATCACCTGCCAGACGCCGGGGGCGATTTAATTGATTCTCCTGGCTTTCAAGGGTTTGGCTTGCTGCACCTTGATCGAGAAGAAATCGAGCGCGGGTTTCCTGAGTTCGACGCGCATATCCCAGCATGTCGATTTTACAACTGCACGCATCAGCGCGAACCAAACTGTGGGGTGCTTGCTGCGTTGGCGCGACACGAAATCGATGCTGGTCGCCATGCGTTGTATGTGCGGCTTGTTCAAGCCAAAGCCGAACACGAATCGTATTGAGCCTCGCTGCGACGTGTTAAAGAAGCATCTCTACGCAGCACGACAATGTGCCTTGAGGCAACTCTTCGAATTTGCGTGCACACCGACTGCTTTTCACAAAACAACCGCTAGCTTGACGCGGCCGCCTCAGACAGTACCTGACACATCCCAAGCAACATCGCTGCAGTCGCGCCCCAGATAAAAAACTGTTGATACGGGATCGAGTAATACTGCCGCAAGCCACCATCGGGCAAATGCGCTTGATGAAACCGATAGTTCGCGGGGTCTGTCAAAAAGGCCAACGGCACTTCAAATACTTCGGCCACCTCAAATGCATCGGGTGCCAGGATAAAGCCTGGACGCACCAAGGCAGTCACTGGGTTAATCGCAAACCCCGTGCCGGTGATGTAACGCGGCAAGCCGCCTAAACACTCAATATGCTCACGCAACAAGCCGGTTTCTTCTTCGGTCTCGCGTAGGGCAGTGTCTTGCACATCAACGTCGCTTGCCTCGCAACGCCCACCCGGAAAGCTAATTTGCCCCGCATGATCGTTTAAGTGGGCCGTACGCTGGGTTAAAAGCACCGCCAAGCCCTCAGGACGCATGACGATTGGTACCAGAACAGCCGCTTCGACGGGTGTCCCCTCGCGCCCTGGCATCCGTCGCAGCGACTCGTTGGGTATATCCAGCGGACGTTCAATATTTTTAGACAATACCGAGCGTAACCACTCGGGATTTAAGTGCGTAGAGGGTACCGCGCCAAACTTTAAAGACGATGGTACCCAAGGCTGGGTCATCGGATCAAACGAGGGACGGGTTGGCGCACGTCGAACGCGCGGACTTTCAGGGGGTGTGGCAGACATAACAGCGAATAGTTTCCAGGCAGAGATTGACTCCTTTTTAACAGAATGTGCGCAAACTCGGACCGCAGCCAATCTAGTCGTTACCCATTCATTGAACCCTAACCATAAAAAAAGCACCCTTTCGGGTGCCTTTTTATCGGAACTGTAAAACCTGAGGATGGCCTACGCGGTCACAACAGGCGCAGTTACAACAGGAGCAGTTACAACAGTTTTGCGAACCAGTTTTTCTTTGATACGGGCCGACTTGCCTGAGCGATCGCGCAGGTAATAAAGCTTGGCGCGACGCACATCACCACGACGTTTCACTTCGATCGAGGCGATTTGAGTAGAATAAAGTTGAAATGTACGCTCGACGGCTTCGCCAGAAGAAATCTTGCGAACGATGAACGATGAGTTCAGGCCACGGTTGCGGCGGGCAATTACAACGCCTTCAAAGGCCTGGGCACGCTTACGAGCACCTTCAACCACATTGACGCTGACAATCACAGTATCGCCAGGGGCGAACTGCGTGACGGGTTTACCGCCGGTGAGGCGAGCAATTTCTTCTTGCTCAAGAATAGCGATTAGGTTCATATGAACTCCAAGTCATCTTGCTCTCGGTGATTTCACCAGTACACTACAACCATCGCCGTCACAACAGCGATGACAACAGTTGAGGCCTGGATCGGTATTGTTTGACGTGCGCCTGACCTATTCAGGAGCCGCTACCGGGCAGAGGATGCGTTAACAAAGCCATTGATTTTACAACACTTTTGGTTGGCTGGCACGCTTTGCTTTGGCCATGCGCTTTGCTTAACCGGTTTGAAGCCTCAAAACCCAGCGGCATTACCGATCAACAATACGGCAGGGATCATGGCAACCCAGAAGGACAGTAAAAGGATGTCAGACAACATGCCTTTGGCACTTGGTACACCCTGACGAGCGGCTGAAGATGCAAACGATGGTGCAAAATGAGGACGTGGGGCTTGCTGTGAAGTAGATTGACGCATGGTGGGGCTCCTGTTGTAAGTTAGCAATGCACTGCGTTAAGTAACCACCCCCGACCGAATGAACGACCCAGGGTGGTTGCCGGGGACCTAGAACCGGCAAAACTGTTTGGTTAGTAACCATAAACAGTACTGTACACGTATACAGTACTGTTTGCAAACACAGTTGTTAGAAATGGCTGTTTTTTTGCAACAACCATGAAACGTCACTTCAGGCGCGATGCGCCGCGCTGTGCTAATTTTCGATCTTCTCAAAAACTTTTTGCCTGACTCGCGCCATGACAAACTTCACCTCTAGCCACGCCCTGTTTAAAGTGTTCTCTGACTACGGCATGGATCGACTTTTTTTGGTGCCAGGCGAAAGCTATCTGGGGCTGCTCGACGCGCTGGTGGATTTTCCGGCGATAGATGTCGTCACGTGCCGCCACGAGGGCGGAGCGGGCTACATGGCCGTCGCAGACGGCCGTTTGACCCGTCGCCCTGGCCTCGCGCTCGTCAGCCGTGGTCCGGGGGCGTCAAATGCCACGATTGCCGTGCATACCGCGCAGCAAGACGCTGTGCCAATGATATTGGTCATTGGCCAAATTGCTGCGCGTGATTTGCGTCGTGAAGCATTTCAAGAAATCGACTATCAAAAAATGTTTGGCTCGATCGCAAAATGGGTATTCGAGTGCACGGCGCCCGAGCAAATTGCACAGGCGGCCTTCAAAGCCATTCGGATGGCGACCTCGGGAGTACCGGGCCCAGTCGTGTTAGTGCTGCCCGAAGACATCCAACAGCAGACTGTGCCTGAACCGACGTTCAAACAGCGCCCCCACGTGTTTGGCTTGCCGCCCGCCGACACCCTTTCAGAGATTGTTGAACAGCTCAAAGCGGCACACCACCCCGTTGTCATTGCGGGAGGAGTCTTTGATTGCCCGGGTGGTCGTGAAGCGTTGGCAGCCTTTGTTCACCACTGGCAGTTGCCGACGATGGTGTCCTTTAGGCGTCATGACATTTTTGCAAACGATGATCCGCTTTTTGTGGGTGACTTGGGGCTATCAAACCCCGCCGCTCAAATGGCGACGTTACAAACCAGTGATTTCATTCTTGCCTTGGGTACCCGCCTAGGAGACATCACGACGCAAAACTATCAGTTTCCGGCGTATGCACAGGCAACACAAACACTGTTGCACTGTTACCCAGATTCGCGCGTGGTCAGTTGGGATACCGTCGCAGATTATCCGTTAGTGTGCGACCCCGTTGCGTTGGTTCAGGCTTTAACACAAGGTGCTGCGCCGGCAGTAAGCACTGTCAGGGTGAGCTGGCTCGAAACACTTCGACAGCACTCTCAGTCTTGGGCCGCGTGGCCGTCACGCCAAGCAAAAAAAGGTGTGAACTTTACCGAAGTCGTGCGTGCGCTCATGGCGCATGCATCGCTTGACACCACCATTTGTCTGGACGCTGGCACGTTTGCAGCGCCTGTCTATCGTCACTTCACATTCAGAACGGGGCAGCGCTTAATGGCGCCCCTAGCAGGCGCCATGGGTTACGGTACACCGGCAGCAGTAGCCTGCGCCTTACGCGAACCGACTCGCACCACAGTTTGTATCGTTGGGGATGGCGGTTTTTTAATGACCGGCAACGAAATGATTTTGGCTGTTGAGCGCAACCTGCCGATTATTTTTATCGTTTCAAACAACGCCAGCTACGGCTCAATTCGCCTGCATCAAGAGCGGGGCTATCCG
>Ga0209829_10004275_pt1 | contig 10141 bp, 10 predicted proteins | sample C_140205_EF_Meta_FD_187311 | JGI IMG/M metagenome (GOLD analysis project Ga0209829, IMG submission 187311) | Freshwater microbial communities from Lake Croche, Canada to study carbon cycling - C_140205_EF_MetaG (SPAdes) (version 2) | ecosystem: Environmental > Aquatic > Freshwater > Lake... | reverse complement strand
CGCAGGCAACGCGCCAAGTGTTGACGCAAATCAGTCGGCCACGAAGCCGAACCACGTGGATGAGCCTTAAAAATCTTTCCTGCGAAAATGGGTGTTTCTTTAAGGACCTATTGAGACAGCGCGGCGGCCCACAGCGATACGACCTAGGGTCTTGCTCGCGAGCGAGGGGGGTTTTTGAAACAATGAAATTCGCCGTGGTTTCTGGCGGAATCGGCATCACGAACCATCCCACGTGAACTCGTGTGCTCCGCGGTTTGACTCCGTCCGGGGGATGCGAGGGCCGAGTATTGTGCACATCAACGCGGCCGCACCGCGGCTGGTCTGGCTGTATCGGAAGAGTCGGCGGTGTCGACAGGCCGGGCACCCTGAGCAGCAAGCAGAGCACCAGACGGGCCGTGCCGTGCGGCCCGACTATGCCCACCAGACTACTGCGCCGCCGCTTCGGCACTCCCGGAGCGACGCCGCATCCGATCGGAGATCCCGCGGCGATCGCAGCCTCGGGCGCAGGCCCTCCGCCGGAGACTGCTTCTGGCCGCACCTCGTTGCACCGGAATCCTCCCACCAACCCCGGCGAATTTCAGACCGAAACCTCCAGCCGCTTGATCCGGACTTCAGTGACGTAGGCGGGGGTCTCCCGTTCTGCCGAGTACCGGTCGTCTGTGCTGCTCGGCCTGATGGCAGTGCAACTGGCCTCGCGCACGCTCTCGTAGATCTCCTCCAGCCGGCCTCCTTTCACCAGCACCTCGTAGTGAGAGAAAACCAGTTGCAGCAGGCATGCGTCGGAGGCCATCTCCACCTCGAGCAGCAGGGTGTACGGCAGCGCCCGGCGCTCCTGCCTTGTCTCCAGCGACAGAAAGATCTGAGGCGAACGGCCTTTGGCGTAGCAGCTATTGCGGTTCACACTCATAGGCGGATTCGCACCGACTCCGCCTGCTGGACGCGGACGGACCGATGACTGGAAGTGCTCTCTGCCGGGCCGGGATCCCGACTCAAGCGTTCGCGCACCAGGGCAAAATACCGGAGCGACAGGCGGAGCGGCTGGAGCCACCGCGGCAGGCCGCGGGGCAACAGCGGATCGCGCAACTGCGCAAACTCCAATGCCGACATTCTCGCTTCGCGGCGAAGGCCCGCTCCGTTGAGAAACTCCTCGCGATCGGGCACGAAGATACGGATGCCCAAGCGCCCGCGGGTGGCCGACACATACAAGCCTTCCTGTGACGCCGCGCCGGCGATGAAGACGTGATCAACCGTGAGGCCCTGCGCGGCGTGCGAGGTCGTGGCGTAAGCGGCCACGGCCTGACGACCCTGCAGCGTCGAACCATCCGCGAGTACGAGCCTCCCGTCGGCATTGACCGACTGCACGACCACCGTGGTGCCGTTGGCCAGTCGCCGACGTTTCCCTTCGGTCGCCACGGTCTGACTAACTGCCCGCAACCGGACCCGGTCGCCCGCTGCCACCGCCAGCGGCCGCTCTTCGCAGACTACCCAGGCGCGCCCGGACTGCCGCGGCGAAACGGAAAACTCCTCTTTGCCCCGCGCCACGATGAGCCGGCGCCGGTCCCGGCGCACGACGCGCAATTCGTCGTTTTTCTGAAAATGCTTGGTCGCCGAGTGGGCGACGAGTATGTCGCCGGGTCGGTAGTGGCGCGCCTCCTTTTGCTGTGCCCGGGTCAGGTCCCTGTTGCGCAACGAGACGAACGTTTGGTCGGTCCCGCTGATTTCACCCGCCTTCCGCAGCATGGCGCGAGCGCAGGCGTTCAATGCGTCGATCTCATGCCAGGTCGGGGCGATCATCAGCGCAGTCTGGGGTTGCCCCTCCGCTACGGTTTGACCGATGGTCTTCTTGCCCCGAATCGTGGCGTGCCAGAGTTCCACCATGCGTGTTCGCCGGGCGACAGGATCGGCGATTTCCACAACGGCTCCCATGGCGTCGAGTTTCTTCAAGGCCGACGTGAATTGCCCTGCCGCGAGGTCCTGGGCGGCGGCGAGATACACGGGATTGGCGGCCTGCCGGCGAATGGTGCGGAGTTCCGCCATGGTGACGCGGGTTTCCTTTTCCAGAATCCGTGCGCCGTCGCCGGCCTCGACGCTCTTGTGTTGCGTGGAATCGCCGACCAACAGCACCCGGGCACCACGTTTGCCGGCGATTTTCAGGAGCGAGTTGAGCTGGCCGGCGGAAAGGAGTCCGTATTCGTCCACCAAGAGGAGTTTGGCGGTGATTGATTGCTGCAGGGCCTCATCGACGAGCAATCGCTGCACGGTCGTGGCGTTGGCGAGCGCCTGCGCGGCGGCGGTACGGCCGGCGCGAAGCTGGTCGGCGCCGTCCCGCTGAAGGAGGCTCACGGCTTGCGTGCTCGGGGCAAAGCAGGCCACCTCCCGTTGGACGGCCGCCATGCCCTCAATGGCGTAGGCCAGGGTTGTGGTCTTGCCGCTGCCCGCGCGGCCGCGAAACACGGTGACCGTGTCCCGTGAATTGAGAATCTTCTCCACGGCGACGCGCTGTTCCGAAGCGAGCCGATCGCGGACCTCGCTGCGCAGGAACCCCAACTCCCCGTAGGTGGCGACCCCGGCGTTGACGCGGGCCACCAAATCCCGTTCCGCATCGAGCGCCGCCTGGGTGCTGACGTTCCCATGGGCATGCAAGAGGCCGCATTGCTTACGGCCGACGGCGGCTTTGATGTCGGCCAGCGGGTGGTCGCCATAAGACTCCCGAATTGCCTCGGCCGTGAACTCGGGCAGCGGCACCACGGTTCGACGCTCGAAGACATGCGCGGCGGTGCGGGCGATGACGGCTTCGAGCGGTTCGCGGGCAGGAGGCTCCTTGGGCGGATCCCGTCGGAGCGAACGCAACTGCTGGAGTTCCTCCGCGCTCATTTGCTCTTCCTGGCGCCGACGTACTTCGTCGGAGCTCAATTCGTATTGCTTCTTCGGACGGTGCTCGCGGACGAGCAGAGCGATTTCATCGTGGGAAAGCTCGCGACCGAGTTCCGCTTCGCGGGCGGTGATGGCGCGGTCGCGCTCCTCCGCGCGCTTCGAGAAACGCGCGAGCAGTTCGGCCGGAACTTCCGCCAACTCGAAGCCGTGCTCCCGGCGTTCGATGGCGTAACCCAACTGGCGGACTTCGCGGGCCAGGATATTGCGGTAGACTTCAGAGAGGTAGCAGGCCCGATCGTAGATCGGGCGGGACTCCAAGGCATAGAGCGGCGCGCTTTTGGTCCCGCCCGTGGTGACGTTGAAGATGAATGCATGGGAGTGCAGGTGCGGATCGATGGCTCGGCTTTCGCCGTGGCGAAATACCGCGCCAGCCAGTTGCCCGGTGGAGACGTGGCGCTTGTTGATTCCCTGACCATCTTGCCGGCAGGCCAGCGACTCCAATTCCTTGAGGGCTTCGGCTACGGCCCGTTCATGCGCGGCGATCAGCCGTTCATCGCCGCCGAGGAACGCCTGGATCGAAACCGACTTCGGAGCGTTGAACGTCGCATCGTAACCGGCCCGACGTTTCGACTTCATCCGCGGAGTGAGTTTGACCTCGGTGATTGCGTGGTGGTTGCTTGCCACGCGCTCGAAGGCCACGTCCGAAATCACCTCGCCGCCGACCAGACCGACTTGTTCGCAGAGCAGCCCGAAACAACGGCCCTCAACCTTCATCCCTTCCGAGTAATAATCAGCCTGCCGCAGGTATTCACCCAAGGCATGACTGAAGACCTTGCAGGTTCGAATCGTCAGCATGACGCACCTGCTTTCAGACCGTACCACTCTGACCGACCGACAACGCGTACCCACGACACCGCCTTCGCATCCAATTGTCCACGACAGCGCCGTGCGAAACTCACTCCCAAAATATCCTCCCGCTGAGAATCACAGCAATCTGTCCCAAGCAGCCGCGGTTGATCCCGGGAATTATCTCTCAAAATCCACGAAAAACCATGGGGCAGGACACCAACGTCTAAGCCTTTTGGCTTAGATCCAGACCGGGGTGCGCCCATTGCGCGACCGCGCGATGCCCGGTATTTTACCGGCATGAACACGACCGACGCCCCGGCATCCGCCTCTAAACAACCCACTCTCGCCCTGGATTCAACCGTGCCGCCACCTACCGGCCCCACGGCCGTGCCCGCCGACACCCCGCCGGTGCTTGCTGAATCGCGGGCCAGCGACGGGGAGACGCCCGCCGATTCCCCGGCGCGTGCCGCCGACATCACCGCGGCGTCCACCGAGAATGCCCGGAGGCTGGCACAGTTGGTCGCCGCAGGGCGACAGCCGCGCTCCCAGCGTTTCGCCGCGCTGGAACCGTATCGCGACGTGTTGCTCACCGAACGCCGCGCGGGTGCATCGATCAAACTGATCGCGCAGTCGCTGACCAAGCTCGACGTGGCGATTTCCGAGGAGACGCTACGCGTCTGGTTCTTGAAGGAAAAATTGCCGAAGCGACGCCGACCGCGGAAAATGCGCGCGGCGACGCCGACTCCGAAAGTCAACCCGGTCAGCCCGACGATGGCGACACGTCCTGTCATTTGGAGCGTGCCGGCACCAGCGCAGGCTGCCGCCGGGACGCAACCCGGGCGGCGCGGTCCGAAGATCGCGCGGGACAATTATTGAATGAAGGCGAGCCCATGCCGCCAACCTGCCACAAAAGGCGGAGTTGGCGGAGCCTCCGCCGCGCACATTCAGTTCCGCCAATGTTCGCTTTCGGTCTTCCAGCTGGAAACGAGCGGTTTCCACGGGTCGCGGGACTCAAGCAGGCCGATCAACCGACAGTGGAGTGAACCTCGGACGTCTTCGTCATTGAGATAACCCGGCGCACACGCCTCGTACCATTCGTGGAGTGTACGCGCTTTCGCGGCGGCGCGGTCGGCGAGCATCCGGTAATGACCGGGACCGTCCCAGCCCCATCGGTCCGACATGCCTTTCGACCATTCGGCGACTTCCGCCGACAGTTTCTTGACGCTGACCCGGGCGCGAATCGTGGGCAGATGGTCTAGGAAGACCCCGTCGGCCGCATGAAACCTCTGACACCGATGTTGCAGAATAAGGAAGAACTCGCGCCACCACCAGGCTGGTTCGATGCGGCTCATCAGGGCCGGAATCGAATCCGCCGGACAGTCGTCGAAGAAGTCGTCTCGCAGTCCGCGACTCGTAGTCTCCGACCAATAGCGACGCAGGGCTTCCTTCTGAGCCTGCGCGACCTGCGGCGTGTGGCGTTGGCGAATCGCAAAGTAGCCAGCCTGGAGACGCTCCATTTCGGTCAGCGCCACGTGGAGAACCGCTGACTTGGCCTCGGTCCGCAAGAAGGAGATGTACCTGACTTGAGCGTGCTCCATCGCGTTGCGCACGGCGACGTACTCTGGTCCGCCGGCGGCATCGTAGATCGGTTCAACGATGCGTTCGCGCACCAATGCGGTTTGGATGCTCTGGCGATCAACCTGCTGGACACGAATGGCGCGACCGATTTCCGCCACGAGCGGTGCGGCAAGTTCCGGGTGCGACGCCAGCGAGGGCGGAAGCCGTGATTTCGCCAGTGCTCCGCACACGTGCCAGTCGGTGAGGACCTGGGACCAGGAGGTGAAGCCGTTGGGCAGTTCGGGATGCAACAGTCGCGATTATACCACGAGAGACGAAATGCCAAAAGGACGGACTGTGCGGTCCGGCAATAAAGAACACCCTTCCACCGGACTCCGCAGGCTGCGTCCGGAGGAACGGTGTTCCGGGCCGGGGAGGTGCCGGAACGGCCGCAAAAGGTCGGGCGCGGACCGCTGCGCTCGCTCCGGCCCCCGGGGGGCCTCCGCGTCCGACCCGACCCTTTGCGACTCGTCCGGCGGTGGCGTGTCAACGCTGGCGCTGGTCCACAAGGGGACGGAGCCTCGCCCAGCCGCTCGATGGTGTCGCGCCGGTCAAGCTCCTCCTCGCTTCGCTGCGGTCCAGCATTGACCGGCGCAATCGGAAGGCGGCTGTTCTGGGCGAGACGGGTCTGGCCAACGACCAAATGCGACGGAACGCTGCGCTCCGGTGCGCGTGGTTCGGAATTGCCGGACCAGCGGTTGGCTCGTTTGGCCAATGAAATGCGAACATTGGCTGCCGGCGATGTTCGCCGCACGCTCTTCCGTCGACGCCGGTTCTGAGTAGGTTTGCTGCAGCAAAAATTTCCCAACTAATTCCATGAACCCTCATTCTCTGGGTCGGCACATCAGCGACGACTTCGCGAACAGCCTCCCGACAAAAGCCAGTCTGAAATCCTATTCTTGGAGTCGGCGCTTCGCGACTCACTCCGCAAGCTCAGGGGCCGAGATTGACCAGACGAAAATTCCGCCTACCGTCGACCGCGTGAAACTGCGCCATCTCAGGACAAAGCTTTCGCGGCTCGACATGAGCGACGCCGCCCGGGAAGCCACTGCCCTCAAGGCTCAGTTTCGTCGTGACGACGAGGAGCTGTACCGCCAGGGGAGAGGCGCCGAAGTGTTGGCCGATCGGATGAAGAATCTGGGCATGGGCGAAACCGGCAGAACGAGACTCATCACCGTCAATGGCGTCAGAATCAATCCGTGATCAGACCTACCCGCACGACTACCGGCTGATTTGCGCCGGGCGGGAGATGCCAACGGTCGTCGGCGGGCAAGCGATCAACCTTTGGGCGATAAGCTACCTGGAGCCGGGTGGTCCGGACCTGCGCTCGCCTGCGTTTGGCAGTAAAGACCTGGATATTTTGGCCGACAAGCCGGTGCTCGATTACTTGAAGAGGGTTCCTGGGTGGGTGTTCAAACCGAATCGCACCCGAAACTGGACTGACTCTCGACAAGGATTTCTTCATAGCACCAGTGAGGACGGACGTAAGCTGCTGGTGGAAGTGCTGCACAGCGTGCATGGTCTGGATAGTGAGGATATCTCCCACGTGGAGACCATCGAACACCGTGGTTTTCAGTACCGGCTGCTTGACCCGATTGCTATGCTCAAAGCCAAGGCGGCCAATGTGCGTGACATAAAACAAGACGATGTGCCGCCGAGGCACGACCGTCAGCACCTCCAACTCATCGCTCGGTGCGTGCCGCCGTATCTGCGGGAAGTGCATCAATCTGCGGTCAACAATCCGGATTTGGAGAAGGATGCGCTGGCAGTGGTGAGCCGGGCGTTCAAGACGCTGCAGCGCGGAAAAACAGCGGAGACATTGCGCACCGAGGGGATTGCCCCGGCCTTACTGGTGCCGGATGAATTTCGAGAATCCCCGCTTGCCAGAATTCGTGCCGCGTATCGGTGGCAGATGCCCTTGATTGCGTCGCGAGAGACGGGTCCCACTGTCGCGCTGCAACCTTCGTTTCCGTCTAACCGGGAGAACCAGGGCCCGCGGATGGGAGTTTGACCATGATCGATAATGTTCGCGACGTTCTGCAAGACTGCGCGCAGCAGGGTATCATCGAGGAACTGCGGCAGGCACTCGGGCTCGAACCAAGACACGACGACGCGGCGGTTCGCGTGGTCCGAGATCTTGTATACGAATTGGCGGGTGCCCGGAATCGCGATCTCGCGGTTGACGTGTTGATCTACGCCACCGGTGTCGCCGAGTTCGACGTCACGAGCCTGCGCGGTTACGCCGCCCGGCACGGCCTCACCCCCGAAGGCTTCCGCCAACAGGTGCTGGCGATCCAACGCCGGCTGGGCCTCCCGCCGCGGCCAATGCAGCACTGCGATGCGAACTGAGGTCGAACAACTCGTCGGCGAATTGCCGGCCGCCGGCATCGCTCGCGCTACCCGGCTCGGGTTGCTGCTGAAACCCGGAATGGAAACGGACACCTGGCGCGGGTTGGTCGCACACGTGGCCCGGCTCGTGCGTAGTTCGACCGGTGCTCGCCAGACTCTGACGGCGTGGCTGGGCGATGCACTGGCCTACGGCGAAGCCGGTGGCCGCGGGTTGATTACCGAGTGTGCCGCCGCGACCGGGATCAACCCGGGGACGTTGCGCAACGCCAAGATGGTCTGCCGACGAATTCCGGTGTCATGTCGCCGCGACACTTTGAGTTGGACCCATCATTGCGAAGTTGGGATCGCGTTTGCGGACCCGCAGGAAATCGAGCGATGGCTCGCGGTCGCCGAGGCCGATGGTCTCTCGGCGATGGCGCTCCGCCGCCGCATTCGGTCACACGTGGCCAGCCGGCAAGAGCAGCGCGGCGCAGGTCCCGACGAAGCTTCGATCACGGTGTTTCAACTGATGCGCGAACTGCGCGCCGGCGACCGGATGCTCGACCGGCATCGTGCGGTGTGGCGCGAATGGTCTCCCGGCGCCGCGCAATTCGCCCTGAAGGAGCTGCGGACCGTGGCTGTCTTTCTCGACACCATGCGCGCCCGTGTGCTCGATCCGTCGGCTCCCAAGCCGAGTGACTTCGAGGCAAACTGACACTCGAGGGGTCTGCCGGCTCCGCTCCCACCGGGAATCAACCTGGCCAGACTGTGCGCAGGCGGACGGCGCGCCGCAGTTTGGTCGCGGCGATCCGCCGATTGCTTTTCAGGTATTCCCGCACCTCGGCTGGATCGAACCGAACCAGCCGGCCGAGATAAAAGTGCGGCAGCCCATTGGCCTGCAAATTGACCACGTGCCGTGGGGTGCAGCCGAAGAACCGCGCGACGTCGGCCACGGTCCAGAGGGCCTCTGGAGTCGCAGGCGAGTCAAATTGGGCGGTGACCTGATCGTTCGGCATCGCTCAGGCCACCGCTGTCAAGTCGGCCGCTGAGCCGTCAGGCGGACTTCTTCGCGATCACGTTTTCCGGCTTTGTGATCGTGGGCAGGACTACGGCGAACCACCGGGCAGCGTCCTCCGGTGTGACCAGTTCCCGGTAGTGCTGGAAGATGACCTGCGGTGAATTTCCCGCTTCCAGCGCAACCCGCGCAGTATCGTGGATCGCGGCGAGACGATAGCTGATGTAGCTGTGACGAAAGCCGTTCGCCTTGAGTTCGAGCCCTACCCGGGAAGCGATGCACTTGAGCGCGGCCTGCGGATTGAAGTAGACGTTGATCGGGCCGAGGTCGCGCCGATAGGGCTGCAACCGGGATTTCAGCGCCTCATGCAGCGGCACGAGGCGACGGGCCTTGGTGCGCACTTTGCTCGATTCGATTTCCACAAAATTACGCTCGAAGTTGATGTGCTCCCACGCGAGATGGTCGATTTCGGAAACCCGCGCCCCGGTGTAAGCCGCACAGGCGAGCCACGGCAACAGCTCCGGCCGGCGCGACTCGACCGCTGCAAACAGGGTCCCGAGTTCGGCCGGGGTGTAAATCTCAACCTTGGTCGGCGGCTCCTTGTAGCTCATGAGCCCGTCGAACTCGGTCGGGCGGTTGGCGGGGAGGTGGCGATTGGTTTTTGCCCAGTTGCCAAACGTGATCAGGATGTTTCGGACGTTGTTCTTGGTGACCGGGTGCCAGGCCTGACTGCCGAGCCAGCGATCGATCTCTGCGGTCCGCAATTGCGTGAGGCTGCGGCCGGGATTGGCGGCGGCAAGGCGGCCGAGTTGGCGGCGGATGTTGGTGACGTAGGCATCCCGGACCCCCATCGCCTGCCGGCGTTCGGCGAAGTCGTTGATCACGTCCACCAGCGGTTTGGCCAAAACATCGTTGGGATGGTAGTCCATGAAGAACTCGACGGCATCGAGCAAGGGGCGGCCGCCGAGCTTTGTATGAGCCTGGGCGAACAGCTCAGCGCACACGTGCAGCGGAAGCCCGGTGGATGCGATGTGCTTGCGCGCGATGACGTAGCTCTCCATGTCGGCGGTGGAGAGTTCCTCGGCCTCGTGCGTGTTCACGGCGAGCCGGCCGAGAACGACCTTGGCCTCGCGGCGCGCGTCGGACAGCTTGCCGTAAGTTTGGCGTTGTCGATGACCGCCCTCGTAATACGAGAGCTGGAAAACCGCGCGACCGCGATTTTGGACCGTGTAGATTTTGATTTCGTGTTGTCCGTTGGTGAGAACGATGGGTTGGCTCATGACTTCGGTTGGGTTGTCAACCGCGTGTCATGCAGACCCTGTGGAGCTGCGCATCTCGTTGATTTGACGAGAATCTAACGTCACGTAATACGTGACACTTCCTCTGGAAAAGAGCTCTTCATGGCAGGCAAAACAGCAGGCCCAAAACGGTCCGAGATTGTGATCCGGCGAGGACGCG
>Ga0209829_10004274_pt1 | contig 10142 bp, 12 predicted proteins | sample C_140205_EF_Meta_FD_187311 | JGI IMG/M metagenome (GOLD analysis project Ga0209829, IMG submission 187311) | Freshwater microbial communities from Lake Croche, Canada to study carbon cycling - C_140205_EF_MetaG (SPAdes) (version 2) | ecosystem: Environmental > Aquatic > Freshwater > Lake... | reverse complement strand
CACTGCCCAGATAAGTGTCAGCGCTGCCCCTACAAGTGACAACTCCGCACATATCAGCGACAAGGTCACTTGTTAAGACAGATGAAGACCCTAGAGTCTCTAAGTGCTCAGGGGTCTTCTTTGCCTCCATGCCACGTTCAGCAAAGTGAGATCAAGTGTTGTGAATTCTTCACAAGGGCCATCAAACCTTTACAATAAGGGATCACCATAGCTTTGGTCCCCACTTGGAAACCTCCCCTTTTGTGAACACCTCACTTGAACCGTCCTTGGTTGAATTCAAAAGCGTTCGCTTTGGCTATGGCGAGCGCATCGTTTTGGACGATGTGTCCTTTCAAATTCCTAGAGGCAAAGTGACGGCCTTGATGGGGGCTTCAGGGGGCGGCAAGACCACGGTGCTGCGCTTGATTGGTGGGCAGTACGTTGCTCAATCGGGTGAGTGCTTGTGGCAATCCAAAGAAATTTCAAGCTTCACGCCCAGGCAAATGTATGAGGCCAGGCGTGAGATGGGCATGCTCTATCAGTTTGGCGCCTTGTTCACCGATCTAAGCGTCTTTGACAATGTGGCCTTTCCCTTGCGAGAGCACACCCCATTGAGCGAAGCCTTGATCAAAGACATCGTGCTGATGAAGTTGCAGTCCGTCGGTTTGAGAGGTGCCAAGGATTTGATGCCCAGCGAAATTTCAGGGGGCATGGCCAGACGGGTTGCTTTGGCAAGAGCCATTGCCTTGGATCCCCAGTTGGTCATGTACGACGAACCCTTTGCGGGCTTGGACCCTATCTCTCTGGGCACGGCGGCCAGGCTCATTCGTCAACTCAACGACAATTTGGGACTGACCAGTGTGATCGTGTCCCACGATTTGGACGAGACCTTTCACATTGCAGATCAAGTGATCATTTTGGCCAATGGACGCATTGTGGCCCAAGGCACCCCCCAAGACGTGCGTCAAAGCACCGACCCCTTGGTGCATCAATTTGTGACAGCGTCTCCAGAAGGCCCCGTGCAGTTCCATTACCCCAGTGTCGCTTTGGAAGAGGACTTTGGTGCAAGCTTCAAGCTAAAAGCGCCAAGCAAGACCGATCCATCGCCTCGCAGCAAGGCGCACGCTTGATGCAAACCCTCTTTCATCAGTTGGCCTATTTGGGCGCTTGGATCAAAAACCTCTTCAAAGACGTGGGCTATGCGTCGTCTTTGTTTTTGAAGTTGTTGCTCTCCATAAGGATCAGTTTCAAGCGCTCGGCGTTGATTCGAGACCAGATTCATTTTCTGGGTAATTATTCCTTGGCCATCATCTCGGTCTCAGGCCTCTTTGTGGGCTTTGTCTTGGGCCTTCAAGGCTACTACACCTTGCAGCGCTATGGATCGTCTTCGGCCTTAGGGTTGTTGGTGGCTTTGAGTTTGGTGAGAGAGCTCGGTCCTGTGGTGAGCGCACTGCTCTTTGCCGGTCGTGCGGGCACGTCCCTGACCGCGGAGATTGGACTGATGAAAGCCGGCGAACAGTTGAGCGCCATGGACATGATGGCGGTGGACCCCATTCAGCGCATTTTGGCGCCTCGTTTTTGGGCTGGAGTGATTGCCATGCCGATCTTGGCAGCGGTCTTCAGCGCCGTGGGTATTTTGGGCGGCTGGGTCGTGGGTGTGGTGATGATCGGTGTGGACTCCGGCTCCTTTTGGGGGCAAATGCAAGGCGGCGTGGACGTTTGGAAGGACGTTGGCAACGGTGTCTTGAAAAGCTTTGTTTTCGGCGTGACGGTGACTTTTGTGGCCTTGTACCAAGGCTATGAAGCGCAAGCCACACCAGAAGGAGTTTCAAGAGCGACCACTCGAACAGTGGTGATGGCGTCTTTGAGCGTGCTGGGCTTGGACTTCATTTTGACCGCTTTGATGTTCAATATTTAAATGGCAGTGAAAGAAGCAAATGCAAAGATCTAAAAACGATATATGGGTGGGTCTCTTTGTGGTGATTGGCATGGTGGCCGTTCTCTTTTTGTCCCTGCAGTCGGCCAATTTGATGAGCGTGAGTTGGCAAAAGAGCTACAGCATTTCAGCCAATTTTGACAACATTGGGGGACTTAAAAAACAAGCCGCCGTTAAAAGTGCTGGGGTGGTGGTCGGTCGGGTCGAGCGCATCACTTTTGATGACAAGAGCTATCAAGCTCGGGTTGACATGGCCTTGGATGAGCGCTTCGCATTCCCCAAGGACAGTTCGCTTAAAATACTCACCAGTGGTCTTTTGGGCGAGCAGTACATCGGGATCGAAGCGGGCGCAGAGGCTGAGAATTTGAAGGCCGGTGACAAAGTGCAAGCCACGCAGTCGGCCGTGGTGCTGGAGAATTTGATCAGCCAGTTCCTCTACAGCAAAGCCGCAGATCCAGCACCCGCTAGCAAATAAATCGTTTTTTCGCTTTCAGCCTTCTGGGCTTGTGAAGCTTCTCACTGAAAAAGGACTCCCCATGGGACCGTATTTGAGCCTGACTGGGCCAGAAAAAAACATCAGCTCTCTCGCTCGCAGTGCTTTTCTTGCAGTCGCCTTTTTGACGTGCGGTCTTTTTAGCGCTTGGGCCATGGCGCAACCGCTTGAAAAGGATCTTGCGCAAAACCCCAGGCAAGCCAACCCCAAGGACCCGTGGGAGGGTTTCAACCGTTCGATGTTTCGCTTGAACGATCAAATCGACCAAAGCGTCACCAGACCTTTGGCTCAAGCTTATGTGGACGTCACGCCCAGCTTGGTTCGCAAGGGGGTCAGGAACTTCTTTGGTAACATTTCCGACTTCTGGTCAGCGGCCAACAGTGCCCTTCAATTCAAACCCCTTGAGGCCACAGAAGGCTTGATGCGTGTGATGATCAACACGACCATCGGTGTGTATGGGTTGATGGACTGGGCAACGCCCATGAAGCTTGAGCGCCACACCGAAGATTTTGGACAAACCTTGGGCGTCTGGGGGGTGCCCAGTGGTCCTTATGTGGTCCTCCCCCTCTTGGGGCCATCGACACTCAGGGATTCCAGTGCACTCTTGGCCTTGGACGTGAAAGCCACCCCCATCCAACGCGTGAGACCCAGTGAGAACAAGTACGAGCTCACCGCCTTGAATTTGACCGACAAGCGGGCCAAGTATTTGGGCCTAGAGCAAGAGTTGGAGGAGGCGGCACTGGACAGGTACAGTTTTGTGCGCGATGTGTACCTGCAAAAGCGCCGCTCAGACATCTACGACGGCGAGCCACCGATTGAAAAAGAGGAAGATTTCAGCCGGTAAAGCCTGCGTCTGCTGGGGTCGTCATGAGCTTTTGGGGCGCAAAATGCTCAGTGGACAGGCAAAATAAGACCTTCGGCGGCTGAGACGGGCGGAACAAGGGATAATATGGGGTTAACTCCTATGTTGTGTCTTTCAAGGGGGATGCTTTGAAAAGAGGCTCCCAAACTCTTGGGCGTCACCAAGACAACAAAAAATAGGGATCCTTGTACACCTGGGCTTCAAGCCCTTCTCAAAATGTGAATGTCATGAGCGTGAATAAATTGATTACCAAACGAGCCATGTTCGGCCTGCTGAGCTGTTGTTTTGCTAGCCTCTTCATGGCGCTGCAACCGGTCCATGCTGCAGATGAAGGGCCTGATGAGTTCATCAAGCGTTTGAGCGTGGAGCTCTTTGACATCGTTCGCAACGACAAATCCCTCAAAAATGGGGACATGGGCAAAATTCGAGCTTTGGTCGACACCCAGGTCATGCCGCACTTGAATTTTCAGCGCATGACCGCCTCGGCGGTCGGGCCGGCTTGGAGGCAAGCCACGGACGAACAAAAGGCCAAGTTGCAAGAGGAGTTCAAGACCCTTTTGATCAGAACCTATGCTGGCGCCCTTAATCAAATCAAAGACCAGTCGGTCGTGGTCAAGCCTTTGAGAGCGAGTGCGCAAGACACAGAGGTGCTGGTGAGAACCGAAGTCCATGGCGGCGCTGAACCCATTCAAATTGACTACAGGTTAGAAAAACCTGCTGGACAGTCCCATTGGAGAATTTACAACTTGAATGTTCTGGGTGTTTGGTTGGTGGACACCTACCGCACGCAATTTGCTCAAGAAATCAATGCCAAAGGCTTGGACGGTTTGATCGTGAGTTTGAGCGAGAGAAACAAAAACAATCTTGCAAAAAATAAATCCAAAGCCCTTTGCACCCCTTTCATGAGTGGAGCTCCAAGATGAACACGTTCTCTCTTCCCGTCAAGATCACCCACTCAGAGGCAGAGCTTGTTTTGAAGCGCTTTAGCGAGAGCCTTAAAGCCTTGACGGCGCCTGACTTGACAAGCTTTGTCGTGGACGCTAGCGATTTGAAGGAGTTCAATTCAAGTGCGCTGGCCCTTCTCTTGGCCTTTAAAAGACAGCTGCAATCCAAGGGCTTGTCCATGGAGGTGACCCACTTGCCAGCTCAACTGCACAACTTGGCCAAGGTGTATGGTGTCGATATGTTTTTAAAGCTTGCATGAGGCGTCTTGATGCCTCTGAAGCTATGTTCCTCATGGCCGTCTTCAGTTTGAGCACCCAAGTCCCTTAAGCCTCACCCACCTCCCGCCCTCAAGAAAAGCCCCCTACATGTCCGCCATCTCCATCCAGTCTGTCAGCAAAACTTTTGAAACCTCAAAGGGGCCCTTCACCGCCTTGAACAAAGTGAGCTTTGAGATTGAGCCGGGTGAATTTTTTGGTCTTTTAGGTCCCAACGGGGCTGGTAAAACCACCTTGATCAGCATCTTGAGCGGTTTGGCTAGAGCCACGTCGGGGGAGATTTTGATTGAAGGCCACAACGTGCGCACGGACCCTGCCCAAGCCAGGCGTCAACTGGGTGTGGTGCCACAAGAATTGGTGTTTGATCCCTTTTTCACGGTCATTGAGGCCCTGCGATTTCAGTCAGGCTACTTTGGCATCGATGACAATGCCTTGTGGATCGAGGAGTTGCTCGACAGCTTGGGTTTGGCTGACAAAGCCCACAGCAACATGCGCCAACTCTCTGGCGGCATGAAGCGACGCGTGTTGGTGGCACAAGCCTTGGTGCACAAGCCCCCCGTCATTGTCTTGGATGAGCCCACGGCAGGCGTTGATGTGGAGTTGCGTCAAACGCTTTGGCAATTCATTGCCAAATTGAACACCGAAGGTCATACGGTCTTGCTGACCACCCATTATTTGGAAGAAGCCGAGGCCCTGTGCTCGCGCATTGCCATGCTCAAAGGCGGCGAGGTGGTGGCCTTGAACACCACGAGCGAGCTTTTGAAATCTTCCACCAGCAATGTGCTCCGGTTCAAGCTCGATGGCAAGTTGCCCCCTGAGCTGGAGGTTTTGTCTCGAATCACCGGGCGCATTGTGCAGTTGCCGGCCCACGACGCCCAAGAGATCGAGGGCTATTTGGCCACCCTCAGGCAAGCCGGTTTGAAGCCTGAGGACATTGAGGTGAGAAAGGCCGACCTGGAGGACGTCTTCTTGGATGTGATGAACAGCAAACAAGGAGCAAAAGCATGAAAGGCTGGAGAGCACTTTTTTACAAAGAAATTTTGCGCTTTTGGAAGGTGAGTTTTCAAACGATCGCCGCTCCCGTGTTGAGTGCCGTGCTGTACCTCTTGATCTTTGGCCACGTGCTGGAGGACCGCGTGCAGGTCTATGGCCAACTCAAGTACACGTCCTTTTTGCTGCCCGGACTCATCATGATGAGTTTGCTTCAAAACGCATTTGCCAACAGTTCATCCTCCATGGTGCAAAGCAAGATCATGGGCAACTTGGTGTTCATTTTGTTGTCGCCCTTGGGTCACTGGAGTTGGTTCAGTGCCTATGTCTTGTCCGCCATGGTGAGAGGTCTGGCGGTGGGTTCGGGCGTGCTCCTCGTGACCTTGTATTTTGTCCCTTTGAGCTTTGTGCATCCACTTTGGATCTTGGTGTTTGCACTTCTTGGAGCGGCCATGTTGGCAACGCTTGGATTGATCGCGGGACTTTGGGCCGAGAAATTTGATCAAATGGCAGCGTTTCAAAACTTTGTCATCATGCCCATGACCTTTTTGAGTGGCGTGTTTTACTCGATCCATTCCTTGCCGCCATTTTGGCAAACCTTCAGCCATTTGAACCCTTTCTTTTACATGATCGACGGCTTTCGGTTTGGTTTTTTCGGGGTGAGCGATGTCTCTCCTTGGTTGAGTTTTGGTTTGGTGTCGGGCGCACTGACAGCCATCGCAAGTTTGGCGCTGTACCTTCTTAAAACGGGCTACAAAATCAGGGGCTGATGGACGAGCGGCCATGAACATGTTCTTTAATTATTTATCGGTTTGAAAGCGACGACCCCATGACCTCACAAGACGTGCAAGACCTGATTTCTCAAGGCATGCAGTGCAGCTTCATCTCCATCGAAGGAGATGGCCGTCACTGGTTCGCAACCATCGTCTCTCCAGAGTTTGAGGGCCTCAGATCCATCAAGCGGCATCAACTCGTCTACAAAACCTTGGGTCAAAAGATGCACACCGATGAAGTGCATGCCTTGTCCATGAAGACCTTCACGCCGCAAGAGTGGGAGTTGCAAGGCCCTCAGAGCGCTGGAGCTTAAAGCCCATGGACCAATTGATCATCCAGGGTGGCAAGATGCTGAACGGCGAGGTGAGCATCTCGGGCGCCAAAAACGCGGCGCTGCCTGAGTTGTGTGCTGCGCTCTTAAGTGCTGAACCCGTCACCCTGCACAACGTGCCCGATTTGCAAGACGTGGCCACCATGCTCAAGTTGCTCAAAAACATGGGCGTGCACATCCATCAAGCGCCAACGGGTGACATCCAATTGACCGCGATCGATGCGTTAAAGCCCGAGGCGCCTTACGAGTTGGTCAAGACCATGCGTGCTTCGGTCTTGGCCCTGGGGCCCTTGCTGACACGCTTTGGCCATGCGCGCGTGTCTTTGCCAGGGGGGTGCGCGATTGGATCTAGGCCAGTGGACCAGCACATCAAGGGCTTGCAAGCCATGGGTGCAGACATCAAGGTCGAGCACGGCTACATGATGGCCTCCATCAAGGACGGTCAACGCCGTCTTCGCGGTGCGCGCATCACGACCGACATGGTGACCGTGACGGGGACCGAGAATTTGATGATGGCTGCCACTCTCGCCCAAGGCGAGACGGTGCTGGAAAACGCCGCTCAAGAGCCTGAGATCCCTGACTTGGCCAAGATGCTGGTGGGCATGGGGGCCAAGATCGAGGGGGCGGGGAGTTCCAAAATTAGAATTCAAGGCGTGGAGCGTTTGCACGGGGTCGAGCACACGGTGGTGAGCGACAGGATTGAAGCGGGCACCTTTTTGTGTGCCGTGGCGTGCACGGGTGGAGAGGTGTTTTTAAAAGGCGCGAACGCACAGCATTTGGAAGCGGTGATTGAAAAACTGGTCAGTGCAGGGGTCACGGTCAAAGAGGTCGCGGGAGGCTTATGGGTGAGTGCGCCCAAGGACCCCCATCTGCATTTGAAGGCGCAAAGCTTCAGGACCACCGAGTACCCCGGTTTCCCAACCGACATGCAAGCGCAGTTCATGGTCTTGAACGCCGTGGCCAAGGGCCATGCTAAAGTGACGGAGACGATCTTTGAGAACCGCTTCATGCACGTGAACGAATTGGTGCGCTTGGGCGCACAAATTGAAATTGATGGCAAAGTGGCTTTGATTGAAGGCGTCTCAGAGCTCTCGGGTGCTGAGGTGATGGCCACCGACTTGAGGGCGTCGGCCAGTTTGGTGATGGCCGGTCTTGTGGCCAAAGGTCAAACCACCGTACAACGCATCTACCACTTGGACCGTGGGTACGAAAAAATGGAGTCCAAGCTGAGGGCACTCGGGGCCGACATAGAAAGAGTGAAATGATTACTTTAGCGCTGTCCAAGGGACGCATTTTTGATGAAACCATGCCGCTTTTGGCGCAGGCCGGGATCGAGGTCTTGGAGAACCCCGAGACCTCCAGAAAACTCATCTTGGCCACCAGCCAAGCGCATGTGAGGGTGGTCCTGGTCAGAGCCTCCGATGTGCCCACTTATGTCCAGTATGGTGGAGCCGATCTGGGGGTCACGGGATTGGACACCTTGATTGAGCATGGTGGGGCTGGCCTGTACCAACCCCTGGACTTGAAAATCGCCACCTGCCGCATGAGTGTGGCCACCCGCGCGGACTTTGATTACGAAGCCGTGGTCAGGCAAGGTTCGAGATTGAAAGTGGCCACCAAATACGTCAACATTGCCAAGGACTTCTTTGCCAAAAAGGGCGTGCACGTGGATGTGGTCAAGTTGTACGGCAGCATGGAGTTGGCCCCTTTGACAGGTCTTGCCGATGCCATTGTGGACTTGGTCTCGACAGGTGGCACCTTGAGGGCCAACCATTTGGTGGAGGTCGAGCACATCATGCCCATCAGCTCCAGGTTGGTGGTCAACCAAGCCGCCTTGAAGCTCAAGCAGTCGCACATCAAAGGCCTCATTGAAGCCTTTGCTAAGGCTGTCGAAAAAAGATCTTGAGAAAGAACGAGAGAAAAAACGAGAGAAAGATCAAAAAAGACCGATCAAAGTTAAAGTGTTGGTGTGTCAGCTTTGCTTCACCTCCAAGCCCCTTGAATTTGTACTTGCACAAGAACCCCGAACCCAGATGAAACTCAATCCCTTAAGACTCAGCAGCACCGATCTCCATTTTGAGCGAGATTTTCAGGCGCGTTTGCATTGGTCTGCCGAGGCCGATGAGGCCATTGAGTTGCGCGTGCAAGGGATTTTGGCCCGCGTGAAAAAAGAAGGGGATGGCGCTTTGTTGGCCTATACCCGAGAGCTCGATGGCATCGATGCCTCGCACATGGACGACTTGAGCCTAGGTCAAAGCGACTTTGAAGCCGCATTTCATGCCTTGGGTGAACAGCAAAAAGAGGCCTTGGTGGCCGCAGCTGATCGGGTCAGGCGCTACCACGAGGCCCAAAGAAAGGCCAGCGGGGAGAGCTGGAGCTTTAGAGACGAGGACGGCAGCTTGCTGGGTCAAAAGGTGACCCCTTTGGACCGCGTGGGCATCTATGTGCCTGGGGGCAAAGCGGCTTACCCCTCCAGTGTGCTGATGAACGCCATTCCAGCTCAAGTCGCCGGTGTTGGCGAGGTGGTGATGGTGGTGCCGACCCCTGGTGGTGAGAGAAACACCTTGGTCTTGGCCGCGGCCCATGTGGCCGGGGTCCACCGTGCCTTCACCCTTGGGGGCGCACAAGCAGTGGCAGCTTTGGCCTATGGAACAGCCTCTGTGCCCAAAGTCGACAAAATCACCGGCCCCGGCAACGCCTATGTGGCCAGTGCCAAGCGGCGCGTGTTTGGCGCCGTGGGCATTGACATGATTGCTGGACCGAGCGAAATTTTGGTCTTGGCCGATGGCAGCACCCCAGCCGACTGGGTGGCCATGGATTTGTTCTCACAAGCCGAACACGATGAGTTGGCGCAAAGTATTTTGCTTTGTCCGGATGCGCATTACATTGAGCGTGTTCAGGCGTCCATGCAAAGGCTCTTGTCCACCATGCCGCGTGCAGAGATCATCCTGAGGTCCATGAACAACCGTGGTGCCCTGATCCAAACGAGAAGCATGCAAGAGGCGTGTGAGATCAGCAATTCGATCGCACCTGAGCATTTGGAGATTTCATCGAGGGATCCGCATGCCTGGGAGCCGCTCTTAAAGCATGCGGGGGCGATTTTTATGGGGGCCTACACCAGTGAGTCGCTGGGAGATTATTGCGCGGGCCCCAACCACGTCTTACCAACCTCTGGGACTGCGCGCTTTAGCTCCCCCTTGGGGGTCTACGATTTTCAAAAGCGCAGCAGCTTGATTGAGGTGAGTGCCAAAGGGGCGCAACATTTGGGACGAATCGCCAGTGTGTTGGCCCATGGCGAGGGTTTGAGTGCACATGCCAAAGCGGCCGAGATGAGGCTTCACGAGGAGGCCCCCGGCTTGGACGCAGAGGACTCGGCGCTCTTGAAGGCTTTGCAAGCGAATTCTTACCATAGTTCCCCCACGTCGTCCACTTCGTAAAATTCCTCCACCCAAGACGAACACCGATTTCATCACGTGCACACCATGAATTCAAAGCCAGGAACGCCCGATTTGCGTTGCATCAGACCCGAGGTCAAAGCCTTGTCCGCCTACCATGTG
>Ga0209829_10004273_pt1 | contig 10142 bp, 7 predicted proteins | sample C_140205_EF_Meta_FD_187311 | JGI IMG/M metagenome (GOLD analysis project Ga0209829, IMG submission 187311) | Freshwater microbial communities from Lake Croche, Canada to study carbon cycling - C_140205_EF_MetaG (SPAdes) (version 2) | ecosystem: Environmental > Aquatic > Freshwater > Lake... | reverse complement strand
TACAACTCCGAACTGGAAGATTTAACCCAATAGCTACGGTTTCTGTAGCAAAAAGCAGTTTAATAAATCCTCTAGCAAAAAATATTTCTACAATTTCTTTGCATCTCTTTGCACCATTTTTCATATCATCCAAGTCCACTAGGGACTCCTCAGACCAGTCATCTTCCAAAGATAAAAGAGAAAGTGCCGCTAGAATTCCTGCCAAAGGATTATTAAGCTCGTGTGCAATTGAACTAGAAATTATTCCTAACTCATCTACCGACTCCTTTCGTACCCCACTTCGAGATTCGCCAACGTCGTTTTTGCTAGGGGAATTTTCAAGCCCACGACTTTCCGATGAATAGAAAACAAAATAAGAAACATCACTTAAATGTATTGGAAATTCAAGTCGTCGAACTTTGTAAAAATTTTGAAAAATTTCAATGCTTTCCTGATCTCTAAATCGCAAGCATTCCTTAGGAAGAATCCCAATTTTAGCAAATGATTCGTTATAAATTAGCAAGTCACCCAAATTAGAAATAACCGCCATGGGATAAGGTATTTTTGAAAATATTTTTTTCCAAAAATCAATTTCGCCATCACTCTTAATAAGTTGCTGGTCTTGGATTTCAACAACTCTCAAAGTCATAGCTAAAATCAATTCAATAATCAGTGCTTGTTCAAAACTTTCAATATTTTTAAACTTCAAGGTTAAAAACAAATCATTAAAAGGTAAGCTAAAAATCAAAACACCGTCTTCAAGAATATTTTCTTCAACAAGAAGATCTCTAGATTGAAATATTCCCATCTTTTGAATTTTAATGTGCTTTTTAATGAAGATTTTAAAATGATTGTTCCAATTGCTCAGTTGATCATCTTGAAGTAAAAGAACTTCAAGATCAAACAAGCTCTCCAAATCTTTTTTAACTTCATTCATTGCTACCGAAGATTCTGTTAAAGCAGTCAAGTTCATGCGCATTTTCATTTTATCGTAAAACGCTTCACTTTCCTTTACCCTAAGCTGCAACTTTGTTCTTCTTTCAATAACGACTATCTTTTCTAAAAATAAACTCACTTCCTCATATGAATTGAAATTAATCTTTTCGCTTACGCCAGATTCATAAGAGTCATTTGAATCGCAGACAATAATATGATTTTTAAGTTTATTGAAAACTTTGATATTCTTTTTATGAGAAAAGATGATTGAAATCTCTTGTTCAACATTTTCAACACCATCTGTCCCTGCAATATATTTTATCTTATTGTCCTGTAATGCATGCACAATGATATCGGAACTTCTCTCTTCAATTAGTTTTGAATCAATGATGAAATTAAACTTAGAATTAATTATATTTTTCACAAGACCCTAATTTACTTTTTTGATCAATCTTGCGCCATCAAAAAAATGTAAATTCAATTTGGCGTCAGGGGATAATTTATCCAAATCCTTACCCGAGGCCACCACTGAACCATCAAGAGTTTCAACATAACCATAACCTCTCTCCAGTACATTTTTTGGATTTAAAACCTTCAGCATGGCATTTGACTTATCAAGTCGATGATTCAAATTGATAAATTGGCTTTGTAATAAATTTTTCATTTTATCAATACTTTCGTCAAGACGAAGATAGAATTCATGAATATGAGTTAATTCATTAAATCGTTTTTGAATATCACAGCGATTTATTCTTTTTTGATAATTATTAAAAACACTCAAAATAATATTTAAAATTGTATTTGGATGAGCATATTTGAGACGATTGTTTTGGCGACTCATTTTAATTTCAATACTACTGAGTAACCGCCCCTTTAGTGTTTGCATTTTCTCTTTGATTAACGTCTGATGATGGGTAATAACTTCTGCTGCAGCGGAAGGAGTTTCGGCCCTTAAATCACAAACAAAATCAGCGATTGAAAAATCTACCTCATGTCCGACAGCACTGACCGTTGGTATGGGACAATTAAATAAATCCCACGCCAGCCCTTCGTCATTGAAGGCCCATAAATCTTCTAGGCTTCCGCCTCCTCTAGCTAATACAATAATGTCTATTTTTTTTTCTATGGGAGCGTCTAGGGAGAATTTTATAATATTATTTAGTGATGCTCGAATCGACCTCGGAGCATCATCGCCCTGAACCAAGGAAGGTATGATTACCAAGTCCATCCAAATAGATCTTCGTTTATAGATATTGATGAAATCTTGAAGTGCAGCACCTCGAAGTGCAGTTATAATGGCAACTCTTTTTGGTAATTGTGGAATTGCTTTTTTACGATCAAGATCAAATAAACCTTCTCTTGCGAGTCTGCGTTTTAACTTTTCGAATTGCTCTTTTAAATCACCCACACCAATTGGTACTATTTTTTTTACGATAATTTGAAAGGTACCGCGTTTGGGATAAACGTTTATATCTCCAAGTACAATTACTTTTTCGCCATCTTTAATGGTTTTTATTATGGGATTTCTAAACGCATCCATTTTGAACAAGGCCGAACTTATAGACGAATCTTTATCTGAAAGACTAAAATACCAATGTCCTGATGATGAAAGAGAAAGGTTGGTTATTTCACCTTCCATCGAAATATTAGTAAATTTTGTCTCCAAAAGATTTTTAATTTCTAAAATAACTTGTGAAACACTTTTCCTGTCGATGTCCATGTCTCTTTATCCTTATTTGTATTCTAGATTCAAACATTTTTAATTCTAAAGTACAATACTTGCATTCCTGACGCCGGAATTAAAATCAGTCGAGATCAGGCCATGAAAAAAAAGGCCGGATACCCGGCCTTTTAAAAATTACTACTAAAATTTTAAATTTTTTATTAACCCAATAGTTTTCAAATAATTAATGGCCTGATTAACTTGATAATCATCCTTAGGTGAAATAATGCGATTGTCATCATCATCGCTATTGTTAGCAACTACAACTTCTTTTGATTTTCCCTTTTTCTTCTTTTCTCTTATTTGTCTATAGCGCTCTGCTCTTTCAACCCGCTCATTAAGTTCGTTTTCTTCACGAACTTTCTTCTCATCTGCTGTTTCAATCGTTGCCGTTAAATGATTTTTTAAATCTTTTTCACGAATGAAAGTCGATTCTTTCTTATGATTTTCCACAAATTCAGAATCCACTTCATCAATAACGACATCGGGCCTTATTCCCACTGCCTGAATTTTTCTTCCACTTGGAGTCATGTATTGCGCGATTGTTAATTTTACACCGATTTGGTCATCAATCTTAGCAACAGATTGAACAGACCCTTTTCCAAAAGACTGTGCTCCCATGATTATGCCACGCTTAGAATCTTGCAAGGCCCCCGAAACAATTTCTGACGCCGATGCAGTTGATCCATTTATTAAGACAACGATAGGAACATCAAGTTCCTTGTGACCAGATTTTTTAACATAACGGATTTCTTTATTTTTTGGATCGCGACCTTCTGTCGAAACAACGATTCCATCTTTTAGAAAAATAGAAGAAACATCAACAGCTTCATCTAATAATCCACCTGGATTGGATCTTAAGTCTAACACTATCCCCTTAAGTCCATTGCTGCCTTTAATTTGGGCACGCATTTTTTTGATAGCATCAATAATATATTCTGCAGATTTTTTTTGAAATTGAGTTAGGCGTATATAGGCATAATTATTTTGTAGCAATTCATACTTCACTGGCTTTAAATAAACAATTTCACGAGTGATTTCGAAATTTTTAATTCCTTCAACTCCTTCTCTAGCTATTCCCAAGATAATTTTACTTTTAGTTTTCCCTCGAAGGTGATCGATGGCCTGCTCAAGTGAAGCACCAACCATACTCTCATGGTTAATTTCAACTATCTTATCTCCCGGCTTAATCCCTGCTTTAAATGCGGGAGAATCCTCAATAGGAGTAATGATAACTAACAGCCCGTCCTTTTGAGTTACTTCAATTCCAAGGCCACCAAATTCTCCAGAAGTCTCTTCCTGCATTTTTGCAAAAATATCACGATCGAGGAATGCAGAATGCGGATCAAGCGTATTCATCATCCCATTCATTGCGCCTTCAATAAGTTTTTCTGTATCTACTTCTCGGTAGTACTGAGACTCTATTAAGTATAGAACTTTGTTAAATAGCTCCAGCTTTTCATAGCGTGATTTTTTTGCTGCATCTGTTAGAGGTTCTGCAGTGTGGGCACTTGATAATGGCAACACTAACGTTGCTAAAACCAAGAGACTCCTAAGTTCTCTTTTCATAAATCTACTCCTTCCTTGGATAGATGCTATTTAGAAGAATTACGTTCGATATTTTTCTTATCTAAAAGCAAATATGTATTTTGTGCTAAATTATTTTTTCTCACTTCAAAATAAATCTTCCCATCCCCTAGTCCATTTTGGGATCTAGGATTCGTGTATCCTACAATCTGCGAAGCCTGTATAGCGTCGCCATTTTTTACATTATAATCAAACTGTCCCAATAAAACTGTCCGCGTATCGTTACCGTGATCGATCATCAAAACGTTTCCATAGCTGGCAAGACTTCCAGTATAAACAACCTTTCCACTTTTAGGTGCTCGTACTTCATTTTTCCCTTGAAAATTAAAAGTCACTCCTTTTTTCTTATAATCTATACCTTGAAAGAGTGCCAAGGGAAGCGCAAAGTCAGCACCACTCAGTGCAGTTTTATTTATTGCACCTGAGGTATGATCTTGCTGAGATGGAATTTTTATTTCTTCGGTAATTTGAACCGGCAAAAGTTTTTCTTTTAACTGATTTTTATGCAATGACTCTCGCTCCATTGCCATTTTATTTTTCAAATCATCAAAATAATTTTGTGCATTTGATTTTTTTGCATTTTCTGAATCAATATTGGCATGAAGATTCTTCTTCTTTATTTCCAACTCTTTCAAAATGGAGACGAGTTCTTTTTCCGTCCTCATGGAATCTTCAAGCCTTTGGTAGAGTCTTTCTACGTCATCTTGAAATGCTTTGTTGGTTTTCATCGTACCATCTAAATCAATCAGACGCCTTTGAAGATTAGTAACCAAAATTTTGCGCGATAATAAATCAGAAGCACTTTCGTTTTTTTCTAATTTATTTAAAAGCACACCCATAAGGATTAGCTTGGTTTCGTTATAACTTTTTTTCAGACCTTGATTATCTATATCGGCATTTTTCCTAGCACTCGCCAAACTCTCTTCAATTTTTGCTCTTTCGTCTGCTAAACGGAAATATTTTTTATTTTGCAACCCAAGATTCATTTCAACATTATTTACTTCGCGATTCATCTCTTGGATTAATTTATTTTGGGCAATAATTTTTCTCTTCATTTCGAAGACATTTAATTTATCTTCGCTTTCAATTGCCGCTGAAACAACACAAGGTAAAACAAATAATAAAGTTAATAATTTGTATTTCATAAAGTTTTAGTGATTCTCCCATTGGTACTTTTTACTGTGGAGAATTATTCCCACCACGAAAATCATAAAGGCCAATGAAAGGTTTAGCAGTTGCGGCATCCCAAGGATAAAAGTTGTTGCAGACGAGAGAACAAAAATAAGACTCAGACCAAATGACGCCATCTTCACGCCCACTTTTCTTTTGCGTTGGTAACTCTCTAACAGATAAGATGCTTCAGCGATTTTTGCTCTAATTGATAAAAGAGAAATCATCCAAAAGATGCAAACTATAAATAGATAAAGTGAATATCCCCAACTCTTAATAACATTGATAAACTGGTTGCGCTTATCCAAAGTCTGGTCGTTAAGCTTTATTGCACCAAGAGTAATATTGCCTTCTCCCGCTAAATGAGTAAGGTAATCACGGACTAACTCTTGGGCCCTAGGTTTTAAATCTTTAGCATAAATAATTTTAAGCCCAGCATAGTTTAGATCCATTGATGTCTGATTCAGATTTATTTGAAGAGAGCCTAATATACCTTTTACTTCATCTTTAATTTGCGCCTCAGACAAAACATCTACTTTATGCACTCCTGGAAGTACGGCCATTTGACGAGAAATATTTTGGTATGATTCAGTCGATGCAATTAAAGCATAAAAATAGGATCCCGCTTTGTTTTCTGGAATTAATTTTAAAAACTGTTCTTCTAAAAAAGCTTTTTGCCCAATAGAAAAAACCATTAAAATGGAAAAGAAAAAAAGAAAAAATCCTCTTAATGGTGATTTAAAAAGGATTTTAAAGAATTGTATTAAATAAAACATGCATGCCCCGAATAGACTAAACGGCCATTATCTAAATGAATAATACGACCGGTGAAACTTTTGCAAAGTTCCTTATTGTGTGTCGCCCACACTACGGTCAATCCACGTTTGGCATTGTAGAGGTTGAATACGTCAAACAATCGTTTTGCATTTTCGGTATCAAGTGAACTCGTGGGTTCATCAGCAATTAATATATCTGGTCTAGTCAGAAGGGATCTCACGATTGCGATTTTTTGCTGAAGACCACCATTGGCCTGATTGATTTTAAGATGGAGCCTGTCTTTAATGCCAAGAATTTTTGTAAGTTCATTCATATCTTGCATAAACTCAGCTTTGTCTTTGTAAATGGAGGAGTCATAAGCAAACATCAAATTTTCTTCACAAGTGTATTTTCCCATTAGACGCAAATCTTGAAATACATTTGAGATATATAAGTTTTTTTTGCCGCTGTAGTAATTTGGCCGAATGATTTTACCTGAAGTAGGTTCTTGCAAGCCTGATAATAATTTTAAGAGGGTTGTTTTTCCTGCACCAGAAGCACCGGTGACAAAAATAATTTCTCCGCGCTCAATTGTTAATTGAATATTTTTTAGGGCGCGAATTTCATTGAATTCAACTGAAACATCTTCACAATAAAAAACTGGTCCAATAGGACCCGGAGGACCCTTGTTCTTTTTTTTATTAAGTGAGCCAGATTGATTTAACATAATGACTATATCTCCAAAGTCTATTTCAAAGATCGTCCTGATCTAAGTTGGGTTTACCCCATTAAATTTTAGCTTAATTTTATATTTTTAGGTAGGGTTTCTCTATACCTGAGAATTTTATTCAGGATCCCCCCATTTTCTAACTAAAACTACCCTCAATTACACCTTCTGAAAGCAAGAGTTCATAGGCAGATGTTGAGCAATATACATTTGGAATAAAGTTATTACTGTTAAATAGTTTAGAAATAAGAGAATTCTCAACTTCTGCCAGAAGCTTGACTTCGCCATTTTCCATAACAATTTTGACTGAGTCTCTATCTAATAAAACGTTGGCCGATTGGGATGAAGAGTTTTTTGCCACATTTTTAGGAGACTTAACGAACAAAATGGCCTTTTTAGGTATGTCATAGATCATCCAATGGGCCGGATCACCTTTCTTTTTTAAAAATTCCTCTATTTCATGGGCCTTTTGAATGGCGCGTTTTGAGTATTTCTCCAGGGCCTGAGGGTCATCTTGCGAAAGAAGTCGGGATTTGAATTCTTCACAACGAATGGCCTTTCCGCCGGTTGCCAATAATATGGTTTTTGCCATATCCTTAATTTTAGGATTTTTATCAAGATCCCCATTCATTAAATGTTTATGAACAAGAGTCATAAAATAATTATCATTGAAGCCATAAAACTTCATAGGGTCCTTTTCGATCATTTCTAAAAGTTCGCTATAGCGATAGATATATCCCTTTTCTAAAAAATAATGACAGATGGTCTCAGCAATAGCATCGAACTTTGCGCCCCTAGGTGAACGAATAACTTGCGAATACCAAGCAAATCTTGAAGTTAAAAAATCTTCTACACAATGAAGAGCATTATGTCTTATTGTTAAAATATCATGGTTATCAACACGTTTAACTTGAAAATGATAAAGTAAATAGTCGCGGTCATAAGAGCCATATTTTAGGCCCGTATAATGAGCATCACGAAGCAGGTAATCCATTCGGTCACAATCAACTTCAGAGTGCAATATTTGATTGGCCAAAATAGACTCATCAACTCCTTTAACTAAATCTGAAATTCGTTGAGGGTCGATTCCATACTTTTTTAAAATATAAGTGATCCCACCATCATAATCAGTATTTTTAATGATAAAAGACCCTAAATTTTCGTGATCATCAGGCAACCCCTTTCCACCTTTAGTACGAGTGGTTTCACCATAATCGATGTAAGCCCCCTCAGTTGTATGAGAAAATAAAAAGGTTCCAAGATCATGCATTAAGGCGGCTAGCCTCAAGCTCTTATGATAGATGGCCGGAGCCGATAGACAATTAACATCTAATAAATCTTTTTCTGAAACTGCTCTGCCACATGATTCTAAAATTTTGTGAGAATTATACATGACCCCAATGGAGTGATGAAAACGTGAATGTTCTGCACCCGGAAAAATATAACAAGAAAAACCCAGCTGCTTAATCCAACGAAGACGTTGATAAAAAGGTGACGAAATTATTTCCCATTCAATTTGATTAAGTTTAATGAATCCATAAATTGGATCATAGATAACGTGATTTTTTATATGAGGAGACTGAGTTGCGACTTCCATGTTCAACTTCTTTTAAAAAATATGGCCTTAATTTCGGCATGAAATTAAGGCCATTTTTTATTTTAATTAATGTAGGTTATTATTCTTTTTGCTAGCTGCTTTTGCTTCTTTCTTTTTCTTTTTAACTGAGGCCATAACTTTTGCTTGGATAATATCCAGCATAATTTTAGCTTCTTTTCTAAGATCGTTATCGTTTACGAAGCGATAAAAATTTTCAATATCAATGGCCGTTCTAAAATTTCTTGGAGTTTTTGGACTCTCAACTGCTGCTTCTGTTTCTATTATCGACATGGTTTCCTCCAGATTTATTAATAATACTTTTTTGCTATCGTAATTACAAGATTTTAACTCTTATGCTTCCTTATCAAACTCAACTCCGTAAGAGTGAAGTTTGTTGTATAGAGTCTTAACTGTGATTCCAAGAACTTTAGCGGTTTTTGTCTTGTTTCCGCTCAAGTTTTCAAGAGTGCACATAATATGATTTTTCTCTAATTCTTCTAAAGTTACATGAACAAATTCTGCTGGCTTTATAACTACTACCTTTTCTTGGACAGGAGCAACTTCGGCATTTTGTATATTTTGGTCAAGGTGCAACTTCTCAATAATCATCCCTTCAGAAAGAATATAAGCTCTTTCCACAACATTCTGAAGTTCTCTTACGTTTCCTGGCCACGCATATTCAGTCAATAACTTAATCGCGCTTGGAGAAAAAGATTTTTGTGCTGCCGGAACCTTGCTCTGATTTAAGAAAAAATTAGCTAAGATTTCGATATCTTCTTTTCTTTCTTTTAAAGCAGGTGCTTTTAAAATCACAGAGCTTAAAGCAAAGTACAAATCTTCTCTGAAAGAATTTGTTTTTACTAGATCCATTAAATCTTTTGTAGAAGCTGCAATGATTCTAACATCAGATTTAAAGAATGCTTGGCCACCAGTTTTTACACCCATTTTGCTAGTCAAATATTGCATAAGTTTATTTTGAACATTCATTGGAATTTTTTCACTTGCACTGATGAATAGTGTTCCAAAATTTGCTAGTTCAAGCATTCCCATGCGTGACTCGTCACCGAATAATTCAAGATCAAGTTGCTTTTCATTCAATGTAGAACAATCGATCGAAATAAAAGCTCTATCACGTCTATGACTTCTGCAGTGAATTCTTCTTGCGATCATTTCTTTACCAGTTGCCGCTTCTCCAATAATAAATGCTGAAATATCTTTATCGCAAATTCTATCTACTAGAGATAAAAGTTCTTTCATTGCAACAGATCTACCAATGATTTCTTTTTCTAAAATTTTAAAAGTATCTTGTAACTTAAGTCCTGAGCGAGACTCTTGAAGTTCTTTTTCTTTTAATTCAATTGTTCTTAAAAGAGTTTCATTTAAATGTTTTGAGGCCAAATACATTTTCATGTTTTGAATTGGTCCTTTTATTTCATTGATAATTGACATCCCTAAAGTCATGTCTTCACGAGAAAATTCTTTTGACGAATCATTCATTTGGCAATGAATTGAACCGATAACTACACCTTCAACAGATATTGGAAGGCAAAGTTCTGCTTTAATTCCAAGAGTAGCTTCACGAGTAAAAACCGGGTCTCTTTCTACTGTATTTGAAAAATATCCTTTCTTTGTGCGAGCGATATACCCAACTGCTCCAACACCTTTAT
>Ga0209829_10004271_pt1 | contig 10143 bp, 5 predicted proteins | sample C_140205_EF_Meta_FD_187311 | JGI IMG/M metagenome (GOLD analysis project Ga0209829, IMG submission 187311) | Freshwater microbial communities from Lake Croche, Canada to study carbon cycling - C_140205_EF_MetaG (SPAdes) (version 2) | ecosystem: Environmental > Aquatic > Freshwater > Lake... | reverse complement strand
TGCCCTCGTAGACGTGGGCCGTCCGGCTGGTGAGCGTGAGCACGTTGAACCGTTCGATCGATGCGGCGATGCGCACCAGCGGCATCGTGTGGAACGTGTCCGTGGCGAGAGCCAGGGGCGCGACCGGCTGTTGGAGCAGGAACACCTGTCCGACGCCGTCGGCGGCCAGCACCACCAGACCGTCGCCGGTGTGCTGCCAGAACTCATGGTCGGTTTGGAGGGTGTGGAAGGGGTGGAGCAGCCGCGCAATCTCGGCGCGAGGGTGCGTCAGCGAAAGCGCCATCTCCAGCGCCTCCACGAGATGCCGGTAGGCGAGTAGGTCGACCGTATTGTCGGGCGGCCGGCGGTGCGTTGGCAGGAAGAGCGACAGGCAGGGGCCGGGATGCGGCGAGAGCAGAGCCCGCACTGTCTCCAGCGACACCTGCCCGATCGAGACTGGGTTGCCACTGAAGCGGTTTGGCATGGAAAACTCCCGCGGAGAGAGAGGATGACGAGGCTGGGCCACGCTGTCCGTGTGGCGACCGGCATCCTGTTGCCGCGGGCCGTGCACACGCACGGCGATCCAGGGAAGCTTTCGCTCCGGCGGCTGGCGGGGCAAGTTTTAGGTGCTGGTGAGGCCGGTTTTCCCTCGGCCTTCTGGTGAGATGCAGCCTGCTAGTGCTTGAACCGACCATCTTTGGCGTTGCCGCGCGAGAGCGTGTAGGCCAGCAGGTCGAGCACCTCAGCCTCGTTCAGTTGGTCGAGCAGGCCCTTGGGCATGAGCGACTCGCTTGAGGGCAGGATCTCGTCGATGTCGGATCGCTTGATTTCGACGAACTTCGTGGCATTCTCCGGATCGGTCACGATCGTGATCTTCTCGGGCGATTCGCTCACGATCCGGCCGGTCACCACCCTGCCATCGGCCGTCTGCACGATGCTGGCTTTGTACTGGTCAGACACCACCTTGCTGGGATGGACCAGTGCCTCCACGAGGTCTTTCACCTGAAACCGGCCGGCCGCCTGGGTGAGATCAGGACCGGTGGCGCCGCCGTCCTCGCCGTAGCGATGGCAGACGATGCAGCGGGCGGCGGCGAAGGCTCGCTTGCCGTGGTTGAAGTCGCGGCCCTGGGCGAGGCCCTTGGCCCCATCTTGGCCCGCGGCGGCCAGCACGTCGTCCACCGTCCATGCGCGGCCCGGGCCCTCTGGCATGGGCAGCGGCGGCGGCGTGTAGGGCTTCCTGGCGCCCAGCGTTTCAAGCGCCAGCTTGTCGTTCTCGCTCAAGCCCGCGAGGCTCTCGTTTTCAATATTGAGAAGGAACTTCCGGAAGCTGTTGCCGCCGGCCCACTGCATCGCTCGGGCGAACCACTCGTGGTAGCCCTTGCGATCGGCGAGCGTCCAGGCGTTTTTCTCAGCGACGGTGCGCAGCGCGTAAGCGTAGTGGATCTGCAGAAGGTCGGACCGCTTTTCAAGCGCGGCCCGCACGGCACCGCCGTAGCCGGCGTTGCGTTCGATGATCCGGCGCAGGTCGTTTTCGCTGGGCGCGAGGTTCGTGGCCCCAGCCGAGCTGCTGGGCGTGGCGAGCATGCCCACGAGCTTGGTCACGATCCCCGGTGCCCGCACGGCCACCAAGAGGCTCGACAGCTCGCGGTCGAGGTCGAATTGCCCCGTGGGAAAGAGCGCTGAAAATCGGGCCGCGATCCCGGCCTTCGCGTCTGCCGTCGGCTCGCCCAGTCGGATCAGCGCCAGCTCATAGCCGCGCACCAAGTCGATCTTTCCGGCGGTGTCGAGCTTGGCCAGATCGACCGCATCGAGCGCGGCGAGAACGGCTGGCTGGGCCGCCTGTTCGGCCTGGTGGGCGACGGCGATCGCCGCCGTGATCCTTCCCAGGGGATTCTGCACGGCGAGGGCCTGCTCCTGCCAGAGTTCCACCGGCTGGTGTTCCAGCACCACGCGCGCCGCATACCGGATGAACCGATCGGGGCTCGAGAGCTGTGGCAGCGCGAGCGAAATCGCCGCCGCGGGATCGGCCACCCGCTTATGCAGTGCCTCAAGATCGTGCCGCAGCTGCCGCTGCTGAGCGTGGGCTGTGTTCTTGGCGTTTGCCGGCCCGGTCTGCTCACTGCCAGCGTAGGTAACACGGTAGAGCTCGCTCTGGGCCCCCCGACCGCCGACGGCGAAATACATCGCCCCGTCTTGGCCGATGGTCATGTCGGTGAGCGGCAGCGGCGTTCGAGAAACAAACTCCTCCTTCACGGCCTTGTAGGTCGAGCCCTCCGGCTCCAGGTGGATTGCGTACATCGTGCCGAACGTCCAGTCGCAGATGTAGAGAGCCCGCTGGTATCTGGCCGGGAACTTCGTGCCGTAGCCGAAGGCCACGCCCACCGGCGAACCGGGGCCGATGTCGACGAACGCCGGCAGGCTGTCAGGAAAACTGGCGGGCCACTTGCCCGTGCCCGACCGCCAGCCCAGTTCGCTGCCGCTGGTTGCGTGATTCACGCGGGTCGGGCGATACCACGGCGATCCAAAATCCCATTCCATGTCGGCGTCATAGACAAACATCTCGCCGTCGGCGTTGAAGGCGAAGTCGTAGGGGTTGCGGTAGCCACCGGTCCAGATCTCCCAGGATTTTCCTTCTGGGTCGGTGCTCGCGACGTAGCCGCCTGGGGCAAGGATGCCGGCAGCATGCCCGTTGGCGTCCCACATCCGCGTGATCAACAGGTCCTCGTCCCAGTTGGCCGGCAGCCGGCTCGTGCCTTCCGGCGGGAGTTTCACCCGGCGCTGCGTGGAGCGGATGCCGCCAAGAGTCTGGGGCTCGGTGAGATCCTGCATCGCGAACGGCACCTGCGTGTGGTTGCCGAAGATGATGAACAGCCGCGTGCCGTCGGGCGATCGCTGGATGTTGTGCGGGCCGTGCTCGCCGCCCCCCTTGAATTCGCGGAGCTTCTCGACCTTGTCGAGCGTGTCATTTCCGTCGGAATCGGTGACGCGGTAGAGGCCGCTGCCGGGGCCGCCGTTGCAGACGACATAGAGCGCATCAAACGCCCAGAGCAGTCCCTGGGCACCGCTGAGTGCCACCGGGATTTTTTCGACGAGCGTGGGCCGCGAGCCGTCGAGCGGCGCGGGAGTGATCCGCACGAGGCCCTTGTCTCCCTGATCGCTGGTGATGAGCCGTCCCTGCGGATCGGTCGTGAGGCAGACCCACGAACCGAGCTCTTCCTTTGGCACGACGAAGAGCCGCTCCACCAGAAAGCCGGTCGGTACGGAAAACGGTTCGCCGGTTGGCTGCGACCGGTTCGTTTTTCCGTCGAGCACGTTGCCCCAGGGCCCGCCTCCCGCCGGGGCGACGGCCCGCAGCGCGACCGCGGTCGGCGGCGTGGTCGTCTGGAAGGCGGCCCACGATGCGTCGCTTTCGACCACACGGACGCTGCCGTCGGCAGCGGTGATCGCCAGCCTGCAGGAGAAGCCGGCCGGGCCGCCGGCATTTTTCACCAGCGCCGTGAGTTCGTTGTCGCCGCTCCGGATCTCCTGCGTGACATCGACTGAGATCGGTCGTTCCCAGGCGTCGCTCTGGGCGATCTCTTTGCCATTGATGAAGAGCGTCATCTGGTTGTCGCAGGTGGCGACAAGGACAGCTGATTTCGCGGGCCCCTGAAACGTCTTTGTGAGCCGGTAGGCATGGTTGTCGTCCGGCCCCCAGATCCACGCCGCCGCGCCGGATGCCGACGCCAGTGACGGAGCCTTGGCCTTGGTCTCAGCGGTGGCCGCGCCGCCGGCCACGGGCATCCGTTCGGCCGGCTGCTCCCAACGCGTCTTGGGGCCTGGCGCCGTTGGCTCAGCGACAGTGTCGGCAGCAGTGAGCAGCAGGCCCGGAGCCAGCATCAGCAGCACGGCTCCCGGGATCGACAGGCTGTGGGCACGTGACAGAAAACGCAAGCAAAGGGAACGGCGCATCGCAGGGCCTCGGATGGAATGGTGATGCCGGGGAGGTGGTGCTCTCTCGTGCCAGCAGAAGACTGGCAGAGGGCCTTACCGTTGGCGAGGCCCGTTCACTTCGCGGCCGCCTCGACGGGGATCTGGGCCTCAGAGTATTTCGCGATATTCGGGACGAAGGGGCTATTGTAGGCCAGCGTGCGCGGCACCCCAACAGGTTGCCACTCGGGGTGCTCCGCCAGCCAGGCCTCGAGACGTTGTCGGCCCCGATCGAACGTTTTTTTCTCGTAGCCGCCGCGGAGTCCGATCGACACCACGCGGACCTCCGGCACGTCCTCGACGACAACTCGCGGGTCTTCCGGGTCGACCCCTGCCGTGCCGCTGGTCGCCTTCCCATAGAGAAACGCCATCGCTTCCGGCTCCCTGGGACCGGCCGGCTGTTGGGCTGGTTTCTCCGGCGCAGCGGCGGCCCACGACATCTCCACCGGCGCCGTCATCGCGATCTCTTCCCGCTTGATGTGGCGAAAGAGCTTCATGAACATGCCGTTGGAGCCCCCATCGGCCTGCACCCGCGCACGTCGATGCGCCGGATAGAGTTTCACGACGACCTGGTCGACAGGTCCGGGCTCCGGAAAGCCCTCGGGCAGCTTCGACTCGGAAAACATCCACGGTCGGTTCACGTTTGCCTCCTGGCCACAGGCCGTCGTGCCGCCACCGCAGACCGCCGCGGTGCCGACCACAGCGGCCAACAAGAGCACTCCAGCAGGGGACAAAAAGAAATGTGCCATCGGCGTCAGTGGATTTCGATTGAGTGGATTCTCGCGCCCGGCCACCTGTCGGCCACACCAGCATGTCATAGTCATCATAATAACCCGCCGTCTCTTCTCGGTGCAGAGGAGCGGGAACTCGCGGCGGATCGTTTTCCGCGTCAGGCTCACAAGGCAGAACCATGCGTGTGAGGAATCATAGGCGCCCGCCGCGTCCAGCCGCCCTGCTCGCTGCGGCCGAGAGTGCAGGACAGACGCACCATGCCGTCGCGATCTTCACCAGGATTTCCCAGCCGATTCCGCTCCGTGTGGCACTTGATGTGCGATTGCCCACTGAAAACCAATGACGTGCTGCCACAAAAGGCTAGGACCTCCTCTTTCCTCCCCCCCCCTCTTTTCTCTCGCCCTCCTCGTGGCGACAAGATTCCATCGTGTCTTTTTGTGGCGACAAGATTTCATCTTGTCGGAATCTGCAAGTTGGAAACTTACAGCCACAAGAGGCCAGGGCCGCCGTGCTTCAGGCGCGGCTGCCAGCCCTGGCGGACGGCCGTCGGAGCGGCCATGCCCCCTCCCAATCCGCAGCCGGTCGACCCCTTCGGGCCGCTGATGCAGTGCCGCGACGGTAGCAGCGAGATACACTGGTTCCCTGGCATGTCCCCGGCAGTCCGCGGGGGAGACACGAGGAGGTGCTTCTTGATGCGCATGATGCAAGGGTGGAAGTGGCTGGTGGCCTGCGTGGCCCCGGCGCTGGTCTTCGCGGCTGTGTCGCGTGCCGACAACTGGCCCAACTGGCGCGGACCGGCGCTGGATGGTGTCGCTGGTGGCAGCGGCTACGTCTCCTCGTGGAGCCCGACTGAGCATGTGCTCTGGCGGGTGAAGTTGCCGGGGCTGGGTGCCAGCACGCCGGCCGTCTGGGGCGACCATGTCGTCGTGACCTGCGAGATCGACGGGAAGAACGCAGCGATCTGTCTCGATCGCGCCGGCAAGGAACGCTGGCGGCGGGAACTCGGCGAGGTCGCGGCGGGCAAGCACAAGAAAGCCACCGGCTGCAACTCGTCGCCCGTGACCGACGGCACGCATGTCTGGGTCTATTACAAGAGCGGCGAACTGGCCTGTCTCAACCTTTCCAATGGCGCGGTCGTCTGGAAGACAAACCTCCAGGAAACATTCGGCGAGAACACGCTGTGGTGGGATCTGGGCACCTCGCCCGTGCTCACATCCAAGGCCGTGGTCGTCGCCGTGATGCAGACTGGACCGAGCTATCTCGCCGCGTTCGACCGCACGACCGGCAGCCTCCTCTGGAAGCACGACCGGATGCTCGACGCTCCCGAAGAGGCTGCGCAGAGCTATTCCACGCCGCTGGTCGTCGCGGGCGACGCAGCCAAGGAAGAGCCCGCGGAGATGCTCGTCGTGCTGGGTGCCGACCACGTGACGGCGCACAACGCCGCCGACGGGAGGGAGCTCTGGCGGGTGGGCGGCCTGAATCCGACGGGCCACAAGTATTTCCGATCGATCGCCTCACCGGTGGTGGCGGGCGACCTCGTGATCGCGCCCTACGCCCGGGGTGCGACGATCACTGCGATTCGCCGCGGCGGCTCCGGTGATGTGACGGCCTCGCATGTGGCGTGGGTTCGCACCGACTTAGGCGCCGACGTGCCAACGCCGGCCGTGCGCGACGACCGCATCGTCGTCTGCACCGACAAGGGAAAGGTGGAGTGCGTTGCCGCCGCGACTGGGAAGACACTCATCGCCACAGAATTGCCCAAGAATCGCAGTTCCTACAGCGCGTCGCCGGTGATCGTCGACGGCAAGGTTCTCATCACCCGCGAGGACGGAGAGTCGAGTGTGCTCGAGTGGCCGGGCGTCAACGCCACCGCCACCGCGGATGCCTGGCAGCCAGTGGGGGGCGGCACGCTCGACGAGATGACCGTGGCGACGCCGGTCTGCGTCGACGGCCGGATCTTCATCCGCACGCACGATTCCCTCTGGTGCATCGGGGCCAAGTAGGCCTGGGCCCGTGGCACGGGGCTGGCCGCAGGGCCTCCATCACGCACTTTGAGTCTTCTCGATTCCAGTACCCATTCCGATCCGTTGTCTCACTTTCACGGGGAACATCATGCGATTCCTGAAAAATGCTCTCGCGACCGTAGCGATTCTGGCCGCGGCCTGGTGTGGTGCGGCGTCCAGTTCCTCGCACACGGGGGCCGCCCGCGCCGCAGAGACTGGAAAACCGGCGCGGTTGCTGGCCGTGACGGTTACGAATGGCTTCCGCCACGGCTCGATCAACACGGCGGAACTGATGCTCGAGGAACTGGGCCGTTCGAGTGGCCTCTATCACATCGACTTCCTGCGGATGCCGCCGGGCCGGCCCCCGCAGCCGCAGGCCCCCAAGCGGGCCGAAGGCACCAGCGACGCCGACTGGCAGAAGCAGGAGCAGGCCTTCAAGGCAGCGCAGGAGACGTTTCGCGCAGCCGACGCAGTCTGGCAGGCGGCGCTCAAGGAACAGTTTGCGAAGGCTTTTGCGCCGGAGGCGCTTGCCGATTTCGACGGGGTCATCTTCGCCAGCACCACGGGCGAACTGCCGATCCCCGACCTGGCGGCGTTCTTGGACTGGATCAAATCGGGTAAGGCGTTCATCGGCTTCCACGCCGCCAGCGACACGCTCAAGAGTTCCGACGCCTATTGCGACATGGTCGGCGGCCACTTCGCCGGTCACCCGTGGAACGCCGGCGGCGAGCACGCCTTCGTCGTCCACGAACCGGGGCACCGGCTCACGGCGATGTATCCAGAGCGGTTTCGGCTCAAGGACGAGATCTATCAGTACGACGCCCGCTTCAAGCCGGAGAATCTTCGCGTGCTCGTCAGCATTGATATGGCAGGCAGCACACCCAAGGAGCCGTGGCATGTGCCGGTGTCGTGGGTTCGAGACTATGGCCACGGCCGCGTCTTTTACACAAACTTCGGCCACAACGACGCCACCTGGAAGGATCCCGCGTTCGCGAAGCATGCGGCCGAGGGCATCGCCTGGGCGCTGGGAAATTTTGCCGTGCCGACGACGCCGAATCCCGATGTGCAGGCTGCGGAATATCTGCGCAGCGTCGTGGCCGCCGCCGCGGCCGCCACTGGTAAGAACGCCGACGACCTGCGGGCTGCGGCCGATGCCAAGATCGCCCGGAACGCCACCTGGGCCACCGGGCTGCGGCCGATGCTCCTAGAATTGCGGGGCCTTCAGCCGCCGGCGCGGGCCGAGGCCTACACCAAGGTGATCGCCGAGATCGAGAAGCCGTAAGCCAGGCTGGTCTCGGGGGTCTTGTTTCCAGCCTCCTCAGCAGAATCTGTGGGTACATTCCGGCTCGGGTAGGTTTACCCCATCACATGAAACAGCGCGATTTCGATGCCTATAGGCGTTCTCAACGCCGCACGCTTTTCTGGCGGTCATTTTCGCCTTGCCGCTGAATCCCTCGTCGACGCCAGATGAGATCACGTCTCCAGCTCGGAACCAGTTGAGGATCACATGCCGGCATCTCTTGTGGCGACAAGATTTCATCTTGTCGAAGGCATGTGCAAGTTGAAAACTCGCACCCACAATTCATATTTCCCCTCCGCACATCTCTTTGTGGCGACAAGATTTCATCTTGTCGAAGGCATGTGCAAGTTGAAAACTTGCACCCACGGGTTGAAAACTTGCACCCACGGGTTGAAAACTTGCACCCACGGGTTGAAAACTTGCACCCACAATTCAAAAAACCCTGGCTCGTTCTCATCTTTCTCTTCCCTCCTCCCTCCCTGTGGCGACAAGATTTCATCTTGTCTCTTCTGCACGTTGAAAACTTGCAGCCACATGGGAAAACTTGCACCCACAAAAGGCTCGGGGGCACAGCCCCGTCCGCACAGGCATTGTTACCCACAGATTCTTCTGAGGAGCCTGTTTCCAGACGTAACAAACGTGAGGTCATCAGGATGCGCTGGGCTGTGAACGTGGCGGGCACCAACGCGGCCCGCCTGCTTGTGTGCGTGCTCTTGTCGCTGCTGCCCGGCGGGCTCCGCGCCGCCCTTCCCGCGGCGCGGCAGAACGTGCTCTTCGTGATCTGCGACGACCTCTGCTGCTCGCTTGGCTGCTACGGCGACGGAACGGCCATCACGCCCAACATCGACCGGCTGGCGGCGCGGGGCGTGCGGTTTGAGCGGGCTTACTGCCAGTATCCGCTCTGCAATCCCAGCCGCGCGAGCCTGCTCACGGGCCGGCGGCCCGCCCACACGACCGTCCGCGACAACTCCAAATACTTCCGCGACGTCGATCCCACGATCGTCACGCTGCCGCAGGCGTTTAGGCAGGCGGGCTGGCGGAGTGAACGGATCGGCAAGCTCTACCATTATAATGTGCCGGACGGGATCGGCAGCTCCGGCCTCGACGATCCGCCCAGCTGGGATGCGGTCTTCAATCCCAAGGGCCGCGACGTCGCCGACCAGCCGCGGATCTTCTCGCTGGAGCCCGGCACGTTTGGTGGCACGGTCAGCTGGCTGGCCGCCGACGGCAGCGACGCGGAGCAGACCGATGGCATCGCCGCGGCCAGAGCGGTGGAATTGCTGGAGGGATTCGCCCAAGAGAAGGCTACGTTTTTCCTGGCCGTCGGCTTCTATCGGCCGCACACGCCCTACGTGGCGCCCAAGCCCTGGTTCGAGAAGCACCCGTTGGCCGAAGTGAAATTGCCCGACGTGCCAGCCGATCACGATGCGCACGTGCCGCGGCCGGCCATCGCCAGCCGGAAGCCAGAGGAGCGGCGGCTGGTCGGCGACTTAGGTCGCGAGGCAGTGCAGGCCTACCGAGCAAGCGTGTCGTTCGTCGACGCGCAGGCGGGGATCGTGCTCGACGCGCTCGACCGCCTGGGCCTCGACGACAACACGATCGTGGTTTTCACGAGCGACCACGGCTATCACCTGGGGGAGCATGGCCTCTGGCAGAAGCGGAGCCTGTTCGAGGAGAGCGCCCGCGTGCCGCTGGTGATCGCCGCCCCGGGCGGACGGGCCGGCGCGGTGGCGGCGCACACGGTGGAACTGGTCGACATCTGCCCGACGCTCTGCGATCTCGCGGGTGTGCCGGTGCCGGCGGGCGTCGATGGCAGGAGCCTCGCGCCGCTGGTGCGTGTGGATGATGCGGCCCGGCAGGACTTCGCGGACCGGCCGGCGGTCACGGAGGTGCAGCTGGGTCAATTCCGCGGCGTGAGTCTGCGGAGCAGCCGGTGGAGGTATACCGCCTGGGAGGGCGGCCAGGGCCCCGTCGGCCGGCAGCTCTACGACCACGACGCCGATCCGCACGAACTGGCGAACCTGGCCGCCGATCCCGCGCACGCCGCCACGCTGGAAAGACTCGATGCTGAGATGCGTCGTTCGACCGTCCCTTCGGGAGCCGTGCCATGATCTCGCAGCGGCTGCATCCATTCGTGTTGGTCGTTGCGGCCGCACTCGT
>Ga0209829_10004270_pt1 | contig 10150 bp, 7 predicted proteins | sample C_140205_EF_Meta_FD_187311 | JGI IMG/M metagenome (GOLD analysis project Ga0209829, IMG submission 187311) | Freshwater microbial communities from Lake Croche, Canada to study carbon cycling - C_140205_EF_MetaG (SPAdes) (version 2) | ecosystem: Environmental > Aquatic > Freshwater > Lake... | reverse complement strand
CTGATGGATCAACATATTCTGTTATTTCATTTCCACTCTTGTCCCATTTTGGTTGCCAATAATGAGGAATAATTGTGTCCCTATTATTACCAAAATATTCCCTAAACTTTAATTTATAATAGGATGCTTCATCTGATAAATTATCTAATTTTGCTATATCTTGCATCTTCATACTGGTATATTCTTGAATCACACTAAACCACGATCTTTCCTTACTACTAACTCCATCTGAAAATGCTTCTTTCTTTCTCCATAGAACTTCAGTTGGTAGCATATTATCATTTTCAAATGCTTTCCTTAACATATATTTTTCCATATTGTATGATGGTAACCGATACTGTGGATCAACTCCCCAATATGCCGATATGAATTCTGGATCTAACAAAGCAATTCGTGATTCCATACCCCATCTAGATATACATCTATCAGCTCGTCTGCCATCATACATATGAATTTCCTTCACATATTTTAATGCTGTTTTATGTAGTTCAGTTGCATTAGGTGCATAATAATTAAATAGGTAGGAACTACATACTTCATCAGGACCTTCTCCTACTAATACCACTTTACAATCAGTATTGTTTGCAATATATCTAGATACTATATATTGACCAACTGAAGCTCTAATAGTAGTAGTATCCCATGTTTCTGTAGTTCGTATCACATCATCAATTGTATCTAATCCTTCTTGCTCGGTAAAATATACTTCACTGTGAATACTTCCAATATGATCTGCTACCATTTTTGCATACTTCATATCGGTACTACCTTTAATACCACAACAAAATGTTTTAATTGGCTTTCCTAATATTTTCATACTAATTGCTGCTACTAAACTACTATCAACCCCACCAGATAATAGAAATGCAATAGGTCGATCGCTACATAATCGTCGTCTAATACTATTTATAACACTATTTCGTATATTAACCAGATTATCTTTTTCATTTAGATTATTTATTGGTGTTTGATAAATTGTGGAAAAATAATATGGAGTATATCTGTATTCAAAAGAATCATAATTAACACATAAAATGTGTCCAGGATTAAATTCTTTTATTTCTCCTTCGTAATTCAACAGTCCTTTTATTTCAGAACTATACATATCCAAATTATTGTCTTGTACATTATATAATGGTCTTATTCCAATAGTATCCCTTCCTACAAAATAATTGGTTAAAACATTCAAGTTATTAAATTCTAACATGATAAATGCATATTCTCCCTTAATCTCATTTGCAAATAATTGTAGCCATTGTTTTTTACCTAATTTTAAATATAGTGCTGGAATAACTTTGCAATCACTCATACCAATATTTAAATTATATTTTTCATCTAATTCACGAAAATTATAAATTTCACCATTACAGATGAATACTATTGTATTATTGTTATCTTGAAAAATATATGGTTGATTACTATGATGTGATGTATCCATAATAGCTAATCGATGAAATCCAACATAACTGTTATTAAAGGTATGCAATTGTGAATTATCAGGGCCTCGATGTTTTAAATTCCAATAATCCGCTATATATTTTGTAACATCACATTTTGATTTGTTGATTAAAGTCCAAATACCGCACATTTTAAATATAACTATTATAATATAGTTATATTTAAATCATTATTTTAATCAATTTTTATTAAATCACTCCTAATAGGAGTGATTTAATAAATGTTGTCCGATGGAAAAGAAAAAAAGATTCTTCGAATCTTTTTCTTTACATCATTCCAATTTTTATTTATTAAGTAGAATTATTCGAAGAATTATTCAAAGAATTATTTTATTTAAAAAGAAGTTTATATTATAATATAATGACTTTATCTCAACGTTTATCTGAATTTCAATTTAATCTTGAAACATTTGATCTACTTCTATCTATGGGCCGTTCCGTTCAACAAGTAACTGAGGAAATGAAAGGACTTGGTTTCACATCTAATCATGTTAATTTTATTTTAAATAGTAGAATGTTACTCAATAGTGTTTTACTTAGATGTAAATTATATAGTGAACAAAATTTAAAAGAAGCAACTGTTCGTTCTAATTTAAGTGTATTAAATAATACAGTGGTTACTAGTTTTCTAGATAGGTTTTTTTTTGTTAAAAGTAGTGAGAAACAAAATGAAGTTTTAGAAATAGTTACACAACCTATCACACAACATGTTGATGAAGATGAACATGTTAGTGATGAAGAAGGTGAAACTGTAGAAGAATCATCTCGTTTTGATCAATTTTTCAAAGCTTGTGTTAAACAAACTCAAGACAATACAGATGTTGTTAAATCGACAGAGTTTTATAATGCTTTTAGTGAATGGTGGAACGGAATTTATGAAGAAAGTGTTCCTGATAAGAACGAGTTAAAGGAATTTCTAAATGGTAAATTGGGAAAGCCTAATAAAAATACTTGGTCTAATGTTTGTATGGTTTAAATATATGAAAATAGTTTAGAAAAAATAATATAAAAAATAGTATAAAAAAATAGTATAAAAAAATAGTATAAAAAATAGTATAAAAAAATAGTATAAAAAATAGTATAAAAAAATAGTATAAAAAATAGTATAAAAATAATTTAAAATAGTTTAAAAAATATTTTTCTAAACTATATTATATAAATGTCTTATTATAATACTTATCCTAATAATGTATACACTCCTAATTTAGTATCAGCTGCTAGTAATACACTTCAAGTAAGTGGTAATTTAAATGTATTAAATAGTGTAACATCTCCTTTATTAAAAGGACAAAATATAGTAACTAATGCTAATCAAGGAGGTGGACTTTCTTTTAAGCAAGCAACCGCAGCAAACCAGCCCGGAACATTCTCTGTTGTAAATAATAATAGTAATGATATTACTACTATTAATAATGACGGTAGTATTAGAGGAGTTACCAGTATAAATGGTGCTGGTAATAATTTAACAGTAAATGCAAATGAAATAGTTAATGGTACTGTAAATGTTAATGGAAGCAACCATGTCACAGGCGATGTAACATTGGGTAATCATCTTGTAGCTACTGACACATCAACTCTAGTAGTTACACATATTCCAACATCTGGTACACATTATACCTGCAGTGTTGTAGATGGTAGCAATGACGTACGTGGTACTATTGTAGTAAAAAGTGTAGATAATTTTTCTTTTAATGATAAAATTCAACTTACATTTACAAGACCATATGAATCCACTCCATTTTGTGTTTTAGATGACGATATGCTTGTAGGTACTGGTGGTTTTGGTATTTGTTTATATTCAAATAGTTGTACCAATACAACCTTAACTGTTACAATACAAGTAGCTTTCACATTTGACGAAACTAATGACATACATTTTAATTATATTGTAATGGGTTAACTATACATACTACCAAGATAATAACTATCAGTTACTTCTTTATTCTTAAACATATTTATACTCTTCGTAAAATCATCTCTTGAAAGTATTCTCTTACTACCTTCAAGTGACACACTCGTTTTCATATTTCTAACACTATATTGTTCTTTAGCTAATTGTAATAATTTACGCATATCCCCACCAAAATATTTGAATAATTTTATATTACTATGTATATCTTCAACTGTAATAGCTCCATTCTCTATAGTCCAATTCTCTTCTTTAACAAATTTCATTAATATATTAAACATCTCATCTGCACTGTATTCTTCAATTTCTAATTTAACAGTAAAACGTCTTTCTAACCCCCTATTATATGCTAGAAATTCCTTTTCTATCTCTTCTTTATACCCTCCCACAATTAATAACCATGGCATATCAGTTCTACTCATATTTAAATTAATTGTGTCAATACATTCTTTTGCAAAGCTATCCCTTTTCTCACTATTCCCTAAACTATACACCTCATCAATAAATAAAACTCCACCCATCGCACTATCAATCATCTCTTGTGTCTTAATAGCTGTTTGACCTAAATATTTCGCAATTAAATCAGAACGTTTTGCAACAATAAAATTATCATTATGAAGGAAACCTAATTTCAAGTATATACCACCAATTATCTTAGCAACAGTTGTTTTACCCACACCAGGTGGCCCCATTATCATACAATGATTCATTTCTTCAGTGTTATTTAAACTATGAAGAAAATAACAAATTGATTGAAATAATTTTGTTTTAACATTCTTCATCCCAATTATTTTATTTAATTCCTCTAGTGCTGGTATCACATTATATAGGGCGGTGAATTTCTTACAATCAATGAAATCAAACTTATATGGAATGTCTTTCAATCCTATAATATCTTCAATTGAATTAATCTTGTTATATATTTCTATTGCCATTTTATTTCTTTTTTCAATTGTCATAAATTTATATTTTTTCTTTGATATACTGGTGTAAATTGTTTTATATTCTTTCTTAAGAGCATTAATTTGTATCATTTTAATATTACATGGTTTTTTACGAGGATTTTCATCATCACAGCAATCTAGTTTTCGTTTTAATTTCAATACGGTATTTTCCATTTTTAATTCTTCATTCTTAATAGTAAGATTATTTATTTCTTTCTCAACAAAATTATTATAAACTAAAAAATTCCACATATTAGTTACCAGTCCTTCCACTCTATTGATGTGTTCAAACCACCGAGTGTTAATATCCATATTACTATTATCGATATTATTTTCCATTAATAATATTAAATATTTTCGTTTTAAAGTATTTAATATTTTTATCAAAAAAATTGTGTCTAAATATATTTAATTAATTTATTCCAGCATTTCTTAAATCTTTATATTATTACTATGATATAAAATATCACCCATATATTGCAAATGATTTTCGTATGATAAATAATTATTTACAAATAATTTATTTCTTTTAATCATTTCAAGATGTGTTACAGTATCATTGCAATCTATTATTTTTTTAATTTCATCAATATTAGTATATTCATAATAATTATTATTATCTAATAATGAATAATACCAACATATATTATCTGTTTTTTGTTTAATGCAAATACAATTTGAATTTAATATCCATGGAAAACGATCCCAACAACATGTATTACCATCTATATTAAGTAAATATTTATATTTATGATGTTCTTCAAGTGTAAATGTTTTTTTACCAAATAATGATATTATATCTAATGAATCTGGATGTGCCTTACTAATATCTTCAATATTCATTTGACATACATTTGATATATGTGATTCACAATAATTAATATCATTCCATAAACATATTTTTATTCTTTCATTATCTATTGGATTTAAGGAACCTGTAGTTGATCCTGAAAAAAATGCTTTATTTACTTTATCTTTTAATGGAATATTATCAACAATATTTAACTTATTATAATAGTGAAGCATAGCATATATATCTGGTATTAATATTTGTTTGGTATTATTTTTATTTTTTGAAAATACAAGAATATTTTCATAATAATTTTCATCATACTTATCATGTAAACCTATCATGTATTGTCCGTTAATATTTTTATTATATTTATTACAAACATCTTGAATAAATTTTAATACTATTTTTTTTCTATCTAAAAAGTTATTATCACAATCATCAATTAATTTAACTACATTATTATTTATTTCTATATGTATAAAACTATTATCATATTTAGTTAATTTATTATTATATTCTTTTAATTCATCTATTGCAGATTTTTTTATTTTTAATTCAGGATATGAACAACATTCATTTTCACAAGGTTTTGTATTTTTATCTTGTAAACCAGAAAAAGAAAATGGAAATTGAAAACCATGTGTTAGTAAACTACGGCCTATAGTATATTTTGATTTATAATGATTATAAAACATATGACCCATTGCATTATATTGAATATTTGGTTGGGGTTGAAATGAACAATGTCCGCCAGTTGCGGGAATTTTCATAGAACCAAATTTTTTAACAAGAACATGTTTACGAAAACAATTTTTTTCATTAGGGTTTGCTTTTATATTAGGTAGTTCTGTATATTCACAAATATTATCCCAATTATATATGTGGAGATTACTACGAAGTCCAATATTATTAGCGCCAATATTTTCCGCATTTTTTATTAATATATTAATATTTTTTAATAATTCTTGATTTGGTATTTCATCAGCATCCATAAATAAAAACCAAGAATCTATAGGTAAATCTTCAATTGCAGCTGCATATGCTTGAGGCCAATCGCCATTCCATTCTGGTAAATTTTTTAAAAATACATTTTTATAAATTGATGCTAAACTTGATGTATTATCACTACTACCAGTATCAACAATTGTAAAACTTTCAAAGTATTTATAACATATATCTAACATATCTTGTAAAATATATTTATTATTATCACGTCCTGTCATTGTACAATAATGAACCATAAATATATATATAATATAATATATATATTTAAATCATTTCATTATAAATTAAATCAGCGTAATCTTTCCATGTTGTTAATTTTAATGTATTAATTTCTTCTCTTAATTTGTGTAAAATATTAGGATTTTTTATCAATTTATCAAGTGCATTATATATAGAATCCGTATTAGTTGTATCTACGGTATAACATCCTCCAACTTTAGCTATTTCCATCATTGAACCGAAATTAGCAGTTAATACAGGAACACCATTCCATAAACTTTCTGATATCGGTAATCCATATCCCTCATACTTTGATATAAAACAAGAAAAACTTGTTTTCTCATATAAAGAAATTATCTCCTCATTACTAATTAATCCCATATAATTAAATTTTCCTTCTGATTTATTTATTTCATTATAAAATTCTTCTTTAACAGACTCAAATATACTACCATAAATTATAATTTTAATATCAATCAAAGGGTTATTTTGTATAAATTTATTAATAATATTTAATAATAACACTTGTTGTTTTCTATATTCAATAGAACCAGCAACTAAAATAATAAACTCAGATTGCTCACAATCAGATATTCGTGTAATATTTTTATTAGTATTTCTATATTGATATGGTAATAATATTGATTTTATATTATTTGAATTAAATTTACAAATAATATTATAAATATCAGTAATAGATATATTATCTGTGTTTTTTATATCATAATTTCTAATATATTTAATTAATTCATTTTTTGTAAATTCTGATACTGTTATTATTTTATTTGCGCTTAGTATCATTTTAAATATATAATTATGAAAAGAATTATAATTATTTTGATGTTCTATACTATTTATATCAGTTAGTGGTATAATATCATGTAATACAAATATATTGTATATATTATATTTTTTTAAATAGTCACTTAAATTATTACATACATCTGTAACTAATTCAGCACAAAAAAATATACTAGTATTAAAATCAATATTTGTATGTATCATGTTGTAATTATCATAATTTATAGTATCTACTAATTTTTCTGTAATCTCGTAATTAAACATATGATTTATTTCATTGCTATTACATGGTACTAAACTACCATATGGAAGATATGACCACTTTACAAATACAATGTTAATATTATTATTTTTTATTAATTCACGCGCTAAATATATAACAACATTTTGAATTCCTGATCTATAATTTGTTTTACATGTATGATTAATATAATAATAAATTGTTTTTTTAGTCATGTATTATAAATATATTATAAATATTATATTTATATTAAACGAAATTTATATTTATTTGCAAAATATTTTCTTTGTAGCAGGATTTCGTGTTACAATATTTCGAATATGAGATGAAGTCCATAATTTACCCCTACAATATATACTGTTATCATTCAAAACAGTTGCAATATTAGATGGCAATACATTACCATAATACAAATTATCAATTATATTTCCACTGTTATCTTCCAACTTGTATTCACATTCACTCTCAACGTCATATAATGCCTTATAAAATTCAACAGATGTGCAACCATAATACATTTTTTGTATCAATCGTACTGTATTCATTTCAAGAGAATGACGAACTAATTTCCTAATTTTCATCCCGCTATTCAAATCTTGAACATGTTCAATCTTATAACCATATGGTGCAACACCAATATGTGAACCCATTTGCCTCCGTGTATTAATACTACTACGAATACGTTTACTAATTGTTTGACTTTCAGTCATTGCATCAAAAATTAGATTTGTAAATGCCTTAAATTCATTAATTGTGGAACATACCAAATTATCCCTAACACAATGTAGTGTAATATTCTTCTTAATACAACCATCGATAAAATTAGATGCATTACCAATATTTCGCGACAATCGAGATGGATCAGAAATAACAACATTGGTATTCTTATATTTTTCTAAGATAGTGTTATAGCTTTGTTTACTACTATTATGACCACTAATAACTTCACTTATTACCTCGGTAATTTCAAAATTATTAGCATTACAGTAATGTCTACATTCAGCAATTTGTGTTGCCAAACTAGTTCCTTTATCTTGATTCTGTGAAGGGGTGCTGCATCGCGCATAAATTACTGCTCCCATTTTAGTATCTTTAACGGTAGCTGAACTAAACATGTTAATCATATTACTGATTCGCTTATACATTTAATAATAATAATATTCTTTCTTTCTATGTTGTATTTAAATCAATTTTTTTTAATTGAATAATTATTTCATACTGTATTATAGTTCCAAAAGTATATTTCAATACATAAAATAATTATAAAAGTCCCACTACCAAAATATTTAGTATATTTTATAATTTTTTTAGCATATACATCGTTTTCTATAAATTTATTGAAAATATGTAAAGTAGGTGATTCATTCATACCATATATTTTTTCTTGACAGCTGAAATGTAATAATAATATAATAAATAATACGACAAATATTCCTATCATCTCATAAAATTTTTTATGATTTGACATGTATAATAATATAAAAACAACTATTACTTTTGTTATATCACTAAAATGATCATAATAATCACCGAATTTAGTCACTTTATTATATTTTCTAGCAATTTTACCATCCACGCAATCAAAATAATATGATAATAGGAATAATAATGAGGCAATTCTATAATTTTTTAAGTAGATATTATATGAGGAAAGAAATCCAATTATTAAACTAACGGTTGTAATTGTATTTGGAGATATATTACAGTATAGATGAAGATGACAATCTATAAATTTTAATAATAACATATCATATGGACATTCGTATTTATTTAATATTTTATTTACCATTATTAATATATTACTTTATAAAATATTACTTTATAAAATATATTATTTTAATAATAATTTAGTAGTAGGAGACATATCATATAATAAAGGATCTAATTCCTTTATAAAGGGTGATATTGATTTATCATTTGATGTAATAATAAGATGTTTTTTTGCACGAGAACATGCTACATAAAAAAGACGTCGTTCTTCCATTATATCATTAAAATTTAATTCATTATTGCAATCAATTATATAAACACGATCCCATTCTAATCCCTTACAACTATGAATTGTAGAAAGAGATAATATGTCACATTGTTTATCATCTACTTTACTCAGATTAGAATCAAGATATAATGAAATAATAAATTCTTCGTATGGTATTAATTTAGTTTTTTCATTAATATATACTATTATATTTTGTAGGTCTTCTTTTCGTGTATCTATATCAGTCACTTTTTTTGTAACCCAGAATTTTTCAATATATTTTTTAATTTCTTTTATGGATGGATTATTTTCAATAATATTATACAAATCACTACAAGTATCTTTCAACCCTAGTTTGTTATATTCACTCCCACTAATTTTATGCATATTAAAAACATGTTTCCAATAAAAAGTAGCTTCCTTATTTATATTTATTATTAATAGGGCAATGAAATCTTTAATATAATCTTTATTTAATATGTTGATACCATTACTTTTAATAGTAGAAATTGATAATTTCATTAATTCTAATTCAATCATATCTAATGATTTATTTGTTCTTGCTAATACTACCATGTCACTTAATTTTATTCCCATTTTAAAATATTTTAATATATTCATTGCTACCATTTTATATTGTACACTACTGCATATTATTTTAGGCTTAGTTCCAATTATTTTAGAATGTGAAACAACATTTTTTTTAAACTGATTTGTATTATTTTTTATACTGTCTTGAAATAAATTTATTATTTCAGGAGTTGAACGATAATTTGTTTCGAGATAATATACTTTGACATCAT
>Ga0209829_10004269_pt1 | contig 10151 bp, 6 predicted proteins | sample C_140205_EF_Meta_FD_187311 | JGI IMG/M metagenome (GOLD analysis project Ga0209829, IMG submission 187311) | Freshwater microbial communities from Lake Croche, Canada to study carbon cycling - C_140205_EF_MetaG (SPAdes) (version 2) | ecosystem: Environmental > Aquatic > Freshwater > Lake... | reverse complement strand
CCGCCGGCATAAGCCAAGCTAAGTTGAGTTGCAGCTGCCACATTGGGAATGGTGACAGCCCAGCCGGATTGGTACCAACCCAGGTATTCCGAGCCGGACGCATTCGCATCGTAAAGCGGGCGGGCAAGGTCGTCATCATAGTCGCAATTTTCAAATTCAATCTTGCCGCTTTGCGGGCTGCCGGCCACCACCGCGCCGGTGACGCTCTTGGCACCGCCGTTGTACGTCCACAGGTGGCCTTTGACGCTGACGTTCTGGTTGAGCAACGTGCCGTCGATCTTATAACCAAAGGTGCGCGGCACCACCTTGATGGTTGTGAGGCTGTCGGGGGTGCTGACTGTATAACTCGTCGCCGTCACTTGGGTTACCTTGCCGGAGAATCTGGCCAGCGTGCTGTCGGGCAAGGCCGCCAATTGGGTTAGATCGTAGTCGTGATAACAATTGGTGGTGAGGACCTTGGCGGATCTTGGCGTTGACCATGCGGATTCATTGAGCTGTGGCGATCGGTCTCTGAGTTTGAAGCGGAACGTGTAGGTGCCATCAGCCATGGCGGAAGTGACCCACATTTTATTGCTGGTCCACCCGCTGGTAATCGTCGGCACCTCCACGCACTCGTAGTAGTAGTCCACGGCCGTCTCAGCGGGATCGGCGGCATACATGCGCAAGGTCTTGTCGAGTTGAGTGTATGGATAGGTGCCCCATTGCAACCTGAAGTCCGCGTCCAGGGCCGGCGCTGTATCATCTCTGGCCACGGCAGAACCCGAAGAGGTGGTGGAGGTGGTGTTGCCATGGCCGTCCATCATCTGCAGGGTATAAGAATGGCTCCCCCCGGCCAAGACCCCCGTGTCGGTCCAATTTCGACTACCGGTCCAACCACTGGAGGCACCAGTGCCGTCCCTGGTGAATTTATACAACACCGTGCCGTCACTCGCGCTGCCGATGCTGGCGCTCATCGAGATGGCAGTGGTGCTTATGCCTTTGGGGCCGGCGGCAAACACCGGTGGGTTAGGCGTGGGAGCAGTGGTGCCTGCGGCGTTGGTGCTCGCGCCAAGCAAGCCGCTTTCGACGCCAGTGTTGCCCAACTTATCCATCATTCTTACGGCATACGTATAGGTGGTGGCCGCCGCACAGCCGCAATCGATGTACTTATTTTCGGATATCCATCCGCTATCGTGGATGCTATCGTTGACGCACCTGAAATAATACAGCACGCCATTGCCCCCGGCGTCGATGCCTTCGGTCGCGCTCATTGTGATTGAGTTATCGGCGGCGGCTATGGGACTGACCAGCCAGGTGGCGGTGTTGGGCGTGGGTGGGCTGGTGTCGGCGGCGGGCACGCCGCCGGGGGTGATATCACTGAGTAGAGCGGCAACCTCCGCGGCGCTGAGAGATTTGTTGTAAACCCTGAACTCGTCAATGCGGCCGGCGAAGTAGTTGCCAGCATTGCCCCGGCCGATAAAGTTCCAATCCGCCATCAACGGGGCATGAAGTTGATCCGGGTCGATGGTGATGGCGGCGTTGGTATCCACCGCCGTGCCATTGACATAAAGTGTGGCGGTATTTGTGGCTAGCGAAATGGCGACATGGGTCCACGTGTTAGCCGCCAGTGCGCTGGTGCCATTGAGGGCTTGGGTGGAGGTGCCGTCGGAAATAACCCACCGCAGCTTGCCGGTGGTGGCATCCTTCGGGGTGAGATACATGACCCGGGCGTTACCGTCACCGGTGGAGAAAATCATCTGGTCATTGTTGGAGCCGCTCCACTTGACCCAGGTTGCTATCGTTAGGTCGGCGAAATCAACCGCGTCGGGCCTAAGTTCGATATACTGGTTGGCGCCGTTCAGATTCAAGACACTGGAGGCCACACTGTTGAGGGAGTCGCCGACGACTTGCGGCGATCCTATCAGGTAGCTATGGTTCATTCCATATTGATCCATGGCAAAGACGCCGCTTAGCTTTTTGAAGTTATAGTCCAAATACTGGTACTTATTATCCGCGACGCTCATAGCGGGAAACTCGCACCAGATGCCCCTGTCGCTCGTCATCACGCCGAGGCTTGAGCAGTCGCCACCCACCTGCGCGGAACCGCTGTAAGTGCCATTGTAGTTGAGGCCGGAATCGCGCAAAGGCGCCTGATTCATGACGGCGCCGCCAAACACGCTTGCGCCGTTGAGCATGGAATGCGCCATGACGATGGCATTGTCATAGATTTTCGACGCGCCCCAGACCCAGCCGTAGTCGCGGACTTTGGCATGACCATAGACTTGGGCGGTGCCAGTGACGTAAGCGTGCCCGGAGATAACGGGATTATCCGTTAGTCCGCTGCGGCCGATGACCGCCGAACTGTCCACCACCGCGTAGTCCTCGATTCTCGCGTTGCCATAGACTTTGGCCGTGCCGAGCACCATCGCATTGGGGCCGATGTAGGCGCTCGAATCCACCGTCGCGGTGCTGGCCTTGATGCCGCCGCCGTTGCCATGATAGGTGAAGCCGCTCGTTGGAACCGGCCATTGCCAGCCTCGGGGAGTCGCTCCGGCGAGACTGATGCGGTAGGGAAACATCGCCACGTTATCGAGAGTGTAGTCGCAATGAGCGGACGCTGCATTTTGAATTTTTGGGCAGGCAATGATTGCGAGGTAAACCGCGGTTTCGTCGTCGGCGAGAGTGAATGAGTTAACGCCCACGTTCCACAGCCTGCCATATCGGGGTTCTTTGCTCTGACCGAACGCCACGAAGCATGCCCGGAAGCTGGTGCCTCTAACCGCATCGGCGACGGGCCGGAAGTCGCAACTGATTGAGCGCGGCGACCCGGTGGCGGTTACGTTCAGAGGTATGTAGCTGTTCATCAGCGACTGCGGGACGCAGGTCCACTCCGGGCGATACCAGATGCCGCTCACACCGGGTTGCCTGACCATCGGGATGCGGCTCCACTGGTAGCCCGACCAGGTTAGATCCTGATCGTAAGTGTAGGCGTTATTGACGCGGTGGTTCCAGAAATCCATGCCCAACATTTTGGCATTCATCATGCCCAGGCCGTCGTGGATGGCGCCGGCCTTGTCCACCGCGCCGGAAGTATCCACGCGGATGGCCTTGCGGATCACGTCATCGGATAGGTAGTCGGGAGCTGTGTTCAGATTGGGATCAAAAACGAGTTTGTTGATGAAGGTGGCACCGTAGCCGGGAGCAGCCATGAAGTAGTTGAACAGCGACATGCAATTGTAGCCGACTGCGGCATGACCCATCGGCATGCCGACGACGGTCCAATCTTGCGGATAGCCTGCGATGGCCAGTTGCTCCCCCCAATTCGCGAGGGATTCGGTGAGTCCCTGCGGGGTGGTAGCAGGCAAGCCGCCCTGGTTCTGCCAATTGTGGGTACACTCATGCGGAGTGGTGCCGTTAGGAGCCTTGTAACCGAGCGAATTGCCCGGAATGTGGATGCCGGGCACCCAGTATGAAGTTGCGGCGATGGCTTCGCCGAAACTCACCGCAGTGCCCGCGGTATCGCCATCCCAGGTTTCATGCGGCTGGATGATGAGTTTGTACTTGGTGTTTGGATCGGTGCCGCCCAAGGGGTGGAGTCCCAAGCTTTGCCAAGTATCATAACAGTTTTCGAGGAACTGCAAATGCCCCTGATACATCTGCTCCACCATGAAGCCTTCTTTGGGTTTGGGCCCGAAGCGGATCAGGAAGTGATCCGAGCGCCGACTATTCACGCTTGGATCGGTATGATAGGCGTTGCGACCGCCGGGTGCCTCATACTCGAAGAACACATCGGCTGATGCCAGCGCCGTCATCAAGGCCAGAAGCGCCGTGGCGCAGAGTGAGGGAAATTTGGGGGGTTTGTTTGCCATCGTTGTATGCGGCTCTTGCTTTGGGCGATTAAGGGAATCCAACTTGCCCGCACCTTTGGCTGTATTGATGTCGAACGCCGAGTTGCGGAGCTTGCTTCATGGGTTTGAGGCTCTCTTCATCGGTATCATCCGAGGTTTCTTCCGCGCCTATCGAGCATTGGCGGTGCCACGACAATAAGGTCGCGGCTCCTTAATTGACGCGCGGCGCTCTCTTATCTTATCTTGTGTCTTGTGTCCCGCAGTCTTGTGCCTTCCCGTCTTGTGTCTCGCAATCAATAACTCCGACCCCAGATCGCCCGGGTGGCGGTCGGTTGGCCGGTGAGGAAGCACTTGCCGCTGCTGGCATTGGCGAGATCGGGCGGCAATGACGCGCCGGGGACGGGGATGCAGCGGATAGTAATTTTGTGTTGTTTGGAAAGTTCCTCTTCCTGCTCGCGACTGGCGGCCCACGGGGTGTAGAGCCAGCCGGGGTTATCCTGAGCCCAGTGGGCGTGGAAGGTGGCGAGATCGTCGCAGTGAGTTATGTTAGAATCGCGCAAGCCGGTGGCGCGGGCCAACAACGCCTGATGGACCTCGTCGAGCAACTCGTGAGCGCTGCGGATGAAATCCTCCTGAATGACAAATTCCTTGGCGGCCACCGCTTGGTCGCGGCGCTGCACGCAAATTTTACGGGTCTCCAAATCGCGCGGGCCAATCTCGATGCGGATGGGCACGCCTTTTTTGATCCACTCCCATTTTTTGACGCCGCCGCTCAGGTCGCGGGTATCCACCAGCACCCGCAGCGGTTCGCCGCAATACGCCTGATGGCGCAGGGTTGCGGCGAGCGCCTGGCAGGCATCGAGCACCGCCTGCCGACTGTCTTCCTTGGGGGTGATCGGGAGAATAACGATTTGTTGGGTGGCCACACGCGGCGGCAGGATCAACCCGTCGTCATCGGAGTGGGCCATGATGAGGGTGCCGATGAGGCGGGTGGACACGCCCCACGAGGTGGTGTGGACGTGTTGGACTTGGCCGTCGCGCCCGGCAAAGGCAATGTTCTGGGCCTTGGAAAAATTTTGGCCGAGGTAATGTGACGTACCGGCCTGGATTGCCTTGTTGTCCTGGACCATAGCTTCGATGGTGAGGGTCATATCGGCCCCTGGGAAGCGTTCGTTCTCGGTTTTTTCGCCGGCGACGACGGGGATGGCGAGGTGGTCGCGGAGGAATTCTTCGTACAAGAGGTGGATCATCCGGGTTTCGGCGATCGCCTCGTCGCGGGTTTCGTGTGCGGTGTGGCCTTCCTGCCAGAGAAACTCGGCGGTGCGCAAAAACAGCCGCGGCCGCATCTCCCAACGCATCACGTTGGCCCATTGGTTGATCAGTAGCGGCAGGTCGCGGTACGATTCAATCCAGCGCGCAAACGCTGCGCCGATGATGGTTTCTGATGTCGGCCGAATCACGTAGGGCTCGGCCAGCTCGCCGCTGGGAATGAGCTTGGTCTTGCCGGTGAGCGGGTCCTTGACCGCCTCGAGCCGGTGATGGGTGACCACCGCGCATTCGGTGGCAAAACCCTCGGCGTGCTGGGCTTCCTTTTCCAAATAGGCAAGCGGAATGAGCAGCGGAAAGTAGGCGTTCTGGTGGCCAGTGGCTTTAAAGCGGCGGTCGAGCTGCTGCTGGATGAGCTCCCAAATCCCGTAGCCCCACGGCTTGATGACCATGCAGCCGCGGGTTTCCGAGTTTTCGGCGAGGTCGGCGGCCTTGATGACTTGCTGATACCATTCAGGAAAGTCTTGGGCGCGGGTCGGGGTGATGGCGGTCTTTTCGGAGGACATGGTGGTGGACCACGATTCAATCCCCGAACCAAGCTGAAAACCACCAAAAATATCCGCCCGGGTGATTTTGGCTAGCCAAGATCACTCGAACCGCAATCCCGCACAGACGCTTTCAACGCTAGGGCCGCAGCGGGTTCACTGAAAAAACCAGACGCGGGCGAGATTCGTGGTATTGGTATCCGGCTGTGTGAAAGCAAGCGGCAGGCCGTCGTCTGGCCCCGCGACAGCCGATGGCACAATCGTGGCCCAGCCCAACCCACGCGTCACGGGTTCCATTGTTGGGTCCAGGCGGCAGGCAGGCGCAGCGGTTTGCCTTGCGGCATGGCGACGAGGGCAAGGGCTTGGCGCGCGGTGACGAGGATTTGGCCGTCGGCCTCCCGGATCATCTCAAAGGCGCACCAAAAGCGGGCGCGTGAAATCTCATCGAGCCGACCCCGAATCACCAGCCAGTCGCCGAGCTGCGCCGGGCGCTTGTAGTCAATCTCGGTGCGGATGACCACCGGGTATTCGCGGGTGGCGGCCATGCTCCGCAGGTTCATGCCCATCAGCGCAGCCAGACGGGTCCGGCAGGTTTCAATCATGCGCAAATATGCCAGGTTGTGGACGACACCGCCACAATCGGTATCGAAAAACATCACTTCCTCACGGGTTTCGAGCTGGGGGCGGGCGCTGCACATGGCCCGAGCATGCCTCAAGCGCTAGAAATCCGCAATCCCGGCTTGAATCCGCGGCGATTGATTTCATACTTGGCTTCGACAATGAAGCTGCCTCACCTACCAACCTACCTTGGGATTTGCGCGGGACTGCTGGCAGCACTCCCGTTGCAGGCGGGTTGCTTCGCCGCACCCACCGAGGGGGCCTTGGCATTTCGGCGCGACCGGCTGCCACTGGATGCCGAGCGCATGCTCGACCTGTCTGCCAACCTGTGCAGTCTGGCACAAGCCCAAGGCGGCGAAAATCCGCCGCAGCGCCGCAGCGCCGCCCAAATGCTCGCCCTCGCCCTAGCCTTGCAGCCAGGCAATCCCGACGCCCGCAGGCTGGTGGAAACATTCACCAAAAACGAGCTCAAGCCCGCAGGTGATGCGAAACAAATCGACGCCGCCCGCAACCAGCTGTGGCAGGTGCTCGCTTGGCTGGAAACGCCTGCCGCGGGAGCCGATGCCAACGCACTGGCAGCGTGCCTCGGCGACGTCATGGCCAGCGCTGAACCACAACACCCGCACGCCGAGGCATTACGCAAACTCGGTGAACAAGGTGCTTGGGGCGGCTGGGTCGAGCCACTTGAGGCCTTCCGCAAAGCCGAGGCCACCAAAGAAACCCCGTCCGGACCCGCCCAAGGACGCCTTCCTGCACAACCCACCGCTGCCGCCAGTCCAATATTGCTGGCGGCGGCTATGGTGACCACCCCGCTGTGGAGTACTGACAAGGCGACTGGTGCGACGGCGATGCGGGCGCTGCCGGTGCACATGAGCGCCAAGTGGAAAGACGGCAATGCTAGGGCCGAGCCGCTGTCGTGCGCGCTGGACGCGCCGCAAGCCCCCGTGACACCAGAGTCGAGCCCGTTCAAGTTAACCAGCGCCACCATGGTTGCAGCGCTGGCCAAAGACCACGGCCCACTGCCCACCGGCGTGGCGGTGGGATTGGTGTGCGGCGACAACGTCGACTACCTCATCGAGCGCAACCACAGCGCTATTTCCGCGGCGGCGGCGGTGCTGATGAGTGCCGCCATCACCGGTTGCGAACCCAGCGCCACTGTCATTGGCGAGGTCCAAGCCGATGGCAGTTTGAAATTGCCGCCGTTTTTCTGGGACAAACTCCGCTGCCTGGCTGATGGCCCCGGCGGCCGCCTGATCCTGCCGATGGAGGCAGCCAAGTACCTGCCTGCAATGCTGGCACTCGAACAAACCAGCTTTTTCTTCCACTACGAAATTCTCCTCGCCGCCAACCTCCACGAACTCATCGAACGCAGCGCCAAAAAACCCAGCCCTGAACTGGCCAAGCTCTCTGCTAATTTCCTCGAAGTCCGCTCCAAACTCGGCAATCAACGCCCCACCGAGTACCTCGCCAACCGCTTTGTGCGCCTGCGCCTCGATGAGATTGTCCACGAAGCGTCCTACCATGCTTCCGCCCGAATGTTGGCGCTGCAGGGATCCGGGGATCGGCCCGCCTCCCTGACCCGCAACATCCTCGCCAACGAACTGCGCCGACTCATCCGCCCCATGGCTTGGATCGCCTCCTGCCAAGTCGACAAACTCTCCAACAAAAGCCTCAGTGACACCTGCGATGTCTGTCTCCGCGATGTCGAACACCTCGAACGCTATGCGGAAATCCGCGACCACGAGCTTTACACCCAGGTGCACGATCTGGTGATCGCCTTGCGCACACTCACCCGCGCAACCCACGACCGCTCCATCAATCCAAAAACTCATGCCGTGCCTTGGCGTGCGGAATTCACGGCCTTCAGCCGCTCCTATCAAGCGGTTGGCGAGTCGCTGCACCGCGCCGCAGCCGACGGCTGAACCCGAGGGTGCTGGCTCAATCCGCCTCTATTGAAGGAACTGCAAAGATTTTCAAGTCCGGGCTAAACATGGCTGCTGATTTTGTCATGTGACCCGAGTCATGACCCTGCTGCACCTTTGCTCCACGCTCGATGCACTCACCCAAGGCCTTGAAGTTAGGATTCTCTACTATTTATCTGTCACCATACACCGTCACGGTGGTGCGACCGTTCCATGGCGGTGTAGCGACGGGAAAAAATTGCAATAGCGGCTTGACGGCAGGGTGAGTAGGCCTAGAGTGATGCCGGTTTTCGGTAAGTGCGCGAAGCGTATTTTGGTGCATAATTTCTCAGTTTCCCCCATTGTTGTCATGATTTCCAGCCTCCTTCTCGGCCTTGTTGCAGTCGCCAGCGTGCTGCTCGTGTCATGCTCCCCCTATCCGGAGCATGCGAATCAGGGACGGAGATCGGGCACCAAGCCGGCCAAGCCGAGCGCGGCACAAGTGGAGCAGGCGAAACTCCAGGCGCAGCAAGAGGAAGAGAGACGCGCCGAGGAAGAGAAACAGTTGCAGGCCCAGACCCAGGCCCAGGCCGAGCCGACCGCTCCCGAGTTGCCCAAAGAGCACGCGGTCAGCCCGTCTACCAGCCGCAAACTCCCCGAGCCCAAGCGCTTCGACTACCCCACCGCCAAAAAAGTTCCCGGCAAGGAAGGCGTGGTTCTGAGCCCATACAACAACATGCAGGTGAGCATCCGCAATGAGGACGGCTCACTCATTCCCAGCCATACCCTGGTGAGTGATCCGACCTACCCGGCGTCGGAAAAAAAGCGCTTTTTTGTACCGTGAGCTGCGGTCGAGCCACCGCCGACAGATCTCAGGCCATGAGCAAGCGCGTCTGGCACGGCTGATGGTGGCTTGCGGATGAGCCACTTTTCCGGCAGCCTCGCCTTGACGGGTTGGCGGTTTTGGCCAAAGTGACCGGCGCTGCCCGTGATTCCCCCTTGTCCTAAATTTTCTGCATGGCCTGTCCTCCCCGTTTCAGCATGATTCCCCGGGTTCTCCCCTGGCTGGCTGGGCTCGGCTGTGGGCTACTGGTATCCTGCTCGCCCTATCCGGAAAACCCGCCGCATCGGCCGACCCACCGCCCGATCCACAAGCCCGCCCACGCCCCACAAATCACCCGGCCCGCGGTTTCGGCCACGCTGCCGGTCGCGCCGGATAAATCGCTCGATCCGGTGGTCGCACGGCCCCGCCCCCCGGTGGCAAGCCAACCCATCACCCTCCCGCCAACCCGTCCGGCACCTCCACCCGCCAAGGAAAAGCCACCCGCGACCGCGAGTTCGGACTGGCCCGTGGCCCACCCAGCCCCCGGCAAAGTGGGCTACGTCCTGAGCCCGTACAACCAGAAACTTATCTTGGTGCGCGGCATTCCGAGCGGTACCGAAGTGCGGGATCCAGCCTCCCCAGACGCCAATAAAAAGTATTTCCGCGTCCCCTGACGAACTCACCTCGACCACAGCAAACTCCAAATTTCGGATGACCGACACCTTTCCACACATTGCGATTCTCGGCGGCGGTCTGTTAGGCGGTTCGCTGGCTCTGGCGCTTGCCGAGTTGGAGCGGCCGCCGCAAGTGCGGCTGTGGGCGCGCCGCGAACAAACCTTGGCCGAGGCCAAACGCCGCGGCATCACCCACGTCACCCATCAACTGGAGGAGGCCATCGCCGATGCCAGTCTGGTCATTCTAGCCGTACCGGTGGGCAGCATGCCGCAACTGGTGAGCGCCGCGCTGGCGGCGGGTTTGCCGGCACATTGCCTCATCACCGATGTGGGCAGTGTGAAACAAGCACCGCATCACTCGCTCGCTCCGTTGTTGGCTAACTCCCCAGTCAGCTTCATCGGCAGCCACCCGATGGCCGGCTCCGAGCGCGTGGGTATCGCTGCCGCAGACGCCCGCTTGTTCGCCGGTGCCGCCTGCCTGCTGACCAATGATGGCG
>Ga0209829_10004267_pt1 | contig 10153 bp, 7 predicted proteins | sample C_140205_EF_Meta_FD_187311 | JGI IMG/M metagenome (GOLD analysis project Ga0209829, IMG submission 187311) | Freshwater microbial communities from Lake Croche, Canada to study carbon cycling - C_140205_EF_MetaG (SPAdes) (version 2) | ecosystem: Environmental > Aquatic > Freshwater > Lake... | reverse complement strand
GATTTAACGGCGGCGTGTTGACTTCTTGCCCTTGCCCTTAGCCTGTTTTCTGCGTGTCTGGCGACGGCGAGCGCCGCCAGATAGGGGCGGCAGTAAAGCCTTTAGATCAGCCGGTATTTGCTTTTCGACTTCAGCTCGCAATAATCGTCTACATAAACTGTCACCATAATTATCACAATAATATTTTAAGGTACTACGTTCCTTTTCAAGACCTGTTGTTGTATATTCTATTATTTTTCTTTCCCAATATTTGGAATCAGCTGATACTCTTGTGTTAGACCTCATAAGTTCTAATCTAAGTTCAATTGCGAGGGGTACTGCTCTTTGAGCTATAAGATTTTCCGCATCTGTATCAAGATCATTTTTTACCAGTTTTACCTCTTTCTGAATAGCAGCGTTCTCTTTTGCCCTACCCTCAGGCATAGCCTCAGTTTCTTCTTCAATCAGCCTACGTATTCTTTGAATTTCTCTACATGTTGCACTCTGTGTTCCAAACTTTGAGTTATTTTTTGAGAATCCATTGACTGGATTTTCCCATTTACAATCAGCAATAGATTTAATTCCTTTCGTTCTTTGTTTGTAGTTAGTTGATAGACGAAGTTCATGATACTGCCGTAGAAGATCTAAGTTAAATAGTTTATCTAAATTCTTAGAATCAACACGCTTTTCTCCTTCTGCTTTTGTTTTTTCAGCTGCTATCTTTCTAATAACTTCTACCAGTCGTGGCCTATAAGATTGTGCTGTAGGTGAGAGTTTACGCAAGTTTATTAGCTCTTCTAGAATATCATGTAACGGTCTAGGCATTAATAGCTTAAGAAATGCAGGTGTTCTCGATGCTTCTCCTGCCATAGTTCTACTCTATACATTTAAAAATTTGATTTTTGTCAAGTTGCCTAAGGTTATGTACACACAATACACAATAGAAAATGTCTACACTTCCCGAACTCGTTAAGAAGCTCAAAGCCGCCTCTGAAGCGTACTACAATACCGCTACCCCAATGATGACCGATGAAGAGTACGATACTCTACGTGACGAACTCAGCCAAAAAAGCCCCAACCACCCGTTTCTCCGTGAGGTTGGAGCTATACCTAGGTCTACCGTAGTGCGGCTGCCCTTCATTATGGCTTCTCTGAATAAGATCAAGCCTGCAACCGGTGCCGTTGAGCTGTTTGCTCGAAAGGCAACTGTGAAGCAATGGGTTCTGAGTGAAAAGCTTGATGGAATCTCGGCGCTTTGGCATGAAAATCATCTGTATCTACGCGGCAATGGACAGATGGGCGTTGATATCACTATGTTTGCTCCACACATTCAAGGCCTGAAAGCATGTGAACAACCGATTCGTGGTGAACTTGTAGTGAAGCGGAGTTGCCCTCTCGTTGCCGGAACTCTTGCACGCAGCTGGGTGAATGGCCAACTTCACCAGAAGGAGCCGCAGCCTGAGATTCGCGTAGTAAGATTCCTTGCTTATGAGATCCTATCCGCTGATCTCACACCAAGTGATCAGTTCAAGGCTCTCGTCACAGCCGGATTTGAGGTTCCATGGCATCAGCTGATTCCTGAAAAGTTTCTGACGGATGCGCACCTTGGGACTGTACTCACGATGCGTCGCGAGAAGTCCGAGTATGACAATGATGGAATCGTGGTTGCGGAGAATATTCCGTCGGCCCTTGTAACTACTGTCAAGAATCCGTCGAATAAGATGGCCTTCAAGATGCTCGTCGCCGACCAGTGTGCCGAGACAACTATTCTTGAGATTGAGTGGAATCCGAGTGCGCAGGGCTATCTGATTCCTCGACTCCGTATTGAGCCGGTTGTCGTCGGTACGGCACGCATTGAGTTCGTCACGGGCCATAATGCGCGATTCATCGTAGAGAACAAGCTGGCGCCCGGTGCTAAGATCGTCATCCGACGCAGCGGAGATGTGATTCCTGCCGTGGATCGTGTCGTTGCCTCTGCGGCGGCTCCAAAGCTGCCCGATGGCGCAGAAGGTGCCGCATGGGTCTGGGTTGATGATGTTCATATCATCCTTGTTCGCGCAGAGGGTGCGGCAGAGTCAAAGGAGGTTCAGATCGCACAGCTAGTCCATTTTGCGAAGACTCTGGAGATTGAGGGACTCGGTCCTGGAGTTGCTACAAAGCTCGTAGAGGGTGGACTTACACAGCCGCAGAAGCTCTTCGCAGCCACAACGGAACGCCTTATGGCCGTCGTCGGCAAGAGTCTCGGACCCAAGCTGGCCGCACAGTTTATCGCACTTGGCGAGAAGGCCACAGAGATTCTTCTGATGGTGGCGAGCAACAAGATGCCCCGAGGCATTGGAGAGAGAAAGCTGAAGATTCTCTTTGATCTAAATGCGGACCCGCGCAAATGGTCTACACTTCCGGTGCCGAATGGTTGGACGACGGCCACGCTAAATGAAGTGTTTGCCGCGCTGCCTGCCTATGAGGTCTGGCGCCGTGAGCAGACTCCTCAGATTCCGTATCCCAAGATGATTGTTGCCGCTGCCGCCGCTGCTGCGCCTTTGGTACAGAAGGGCACCGTCTGCTTCACGGGTGTTCGCTCAAAGGAGCTCGAGATCGCTCTTACTGCCGCTGGATGGAAGAGTGTTTCAGGCGTCAGTTCCAAGTTGTCCGTATTGATTGTACCCGATGGCCCGATTGAAGAGACAGAAAAGGTCCGCAAGGTACGAGAACTCGGCACGATTCGCATTCTCCAACTCTCGGATGTTCGCGCCGCGCTAGGAATCGTATAAGATAGAATATCGCATGAAAATCTAGATGTCAGTTCCGAGACCCACTACTTTATTTGAATCGGTTCTCTATCCATTCAAAAAAATAGCAACTTATTTTTCAGGTGTGAATGGAATTATTCCTCCAGGTACTGGATATGTTCTACTTGTTCTTCTTGTAGTCGCAGTTGTTGCTACTGCTATTGGAATGGCTACAAAGCAACCAGATGTAAAATCAACAGAAAACTCACAACTACAGGCATTCCGTCCAGCCTATGGCTCGATTGCTCTTACTCGTAAAGGAGTAGGTGACTATCTTTCAGTTCCTGCTGTACAAGCATCAAATACGAACTGGGTTCTACTTAACTTTGCCCCACTGACCTGTTGGAATGCTGGCTACGTTGGTCCGTATATGAATGGTGTATATTCAACGGATGCGCTTCGTCTTTCTCTTGATCTTGGATTCCGTTGTTTCGTATTCCATATTGATCATTACACTGGAAATCCGAAAACAGGATTTCCTGCTCCAAAGACACCCTGTTTACTTCACCGTGATTCAATGGGTGTTCTTCGTTCAGTAAATGCGGGGGACATTGGTGCGATGATGAGAGCTCTTGATGAACAGGCCTTTTCACCGAGTCTACATACTGGTTCGGATCCGCTCATTGTTATTTTAGATTTCAAAAATACACCAGATCCTGTAAACAACCCTACTGAATATAAAACCTTCTTAACCACGGTAAGCAAGGCTATACAACCCCTTCGTAGAACACTCTTAACCAAGTTAGGTGAATCTCAGTTCAATGGACTTGCGAATCAGAATCTTTTATTTACACAAAACTTTCAGAGTTTACAGAAAAAGACGTTGATTTTTACAAATGCGAATACAGATTGTTTTCTCAATGCAACGGATGGGTCAAAGCCTGAAGAAAATCTTCGGTCCATGATCCATGCGCAGGTCTATTCTACATCTGGAGGTGTAATACCTAATGATAAAGTTACACAGGCGGCGCCGAGTGGTACACAGCTTGCTGTAGGTCGTCAAACAGATATCTATTTTTTACAATCACCTGCGGATCGCGTAAATGATATGACAGCAAAGACGAACAATGTCTATACATACAGTGATATTAGTCAGTCATCATCAAACAAATATATAAATATATCAACACAGGATCAAGGAACTCTCCTTACAAAGTTCGGAGTTCAAATAGTTCCTTATAATGTATTTAGTACACCTGAAGAAACATCAAAGATGCTAGATACGTGGGGGGCTTATAGTTGGAAACTCAAGCCTCCGACCCTACAATATATTGTACAACGAACAGTGCCTCCTGCGCAACTCTCGAGAAAAGCAGATGCGGCTGGGGGAAATGTAAGTCCACCTCCATTAAATCTCTAGATAGACTAGATGGAAGAGGATCTTTCAAATAAGGTGATTCACAGTGCTTATTTGGAACGAAGCTATGTAAAAGAACAGATTGAGGTTCTTAAAAAAATAGCTGATGAAGCCCAGGCAAAAATCGATGAACGTCTGGTAAACAATGAAGAAGTTCAAAAATCAATCCGTACGGTGGAGGCCTTTCTCAGAAAATCAGGTCGCATTTGCTACGGTGGTCAAGCTATCAATGCAAATCTTCCGCAGGATTTAAAGTTCTATAAGAAAAATCGCGAACTTCCTGATTATGATTTCTTTACACCGAATCTTGATAAGGATGTACAAGATATTATACGTATGTTAAAAAAGGAGGGATTTACAGAGATTCATGAAAAAAGGGGGATTCATGAAGGAACACGAAAGATTCTTGTGAACTTTAATGCGATTGCCGACATTACCTATTTAGAGCCAAATCTGTATCACCATTTCTATGAACACACACTTCTTTTTGCCGGCATTCGTTATGCTGGTCCTGATTTATTACGTATGATGATGTATTTAGAGTTAAGTCGCCCTGCTGGACAGGTTGAACGATGGCCGAAAGTATATGAACGACTTCTCCTACTAAATCATGCTCATCCTATGAGACTATGTGATGATCATAAGATTCCAAAGAAAACAATTAATCCTTTTTATCGACAGAAAATCATTGATTATATTATTCAAGAAAAATATATTCTTGCGGGAGCAGAAGTTGGATTTGTGTATCGCAAGCATGATGAAGCCGACGCGGAAATGGATTGGATTCTACGTTCAGGTGGTACGATTCTTTTCTTCAGTTCAGATTTTGATAAAGATACAGAAGCGATTAAAGATATTCTTGGACGCAAGGGAGTACGTATTGAAGATAGGAAAGGAACAATTAATGTGATTCCCGATCGCCGTCTGATTCGTAAGGGAAAGCAGTTAGTTGTCTATATGATTGGACAGGAAGCTTGTAACTCCTATAATAGTCTTGATTTGAAAGAATCTGGTCATATTCGTATTGCAAGTATAGATACACTGATTACACTCTATCTTCAAATGGGTTTACTCACAGAGGATGAAAAGATTCTAGGAATACCGATTCTCTGTTTGGCCCAGAGATTCATTCAACTTGCGAATAAACTTCGCACGGGTACAAAGTTTCCCAGTTTCTCAATTAAATGTTCTGGTCATCAAACAACTTTTCAGAGTTTACTTCGTGAACGTGATAAGAAACATAAGAAAAAGATAGCAAAAAAACAGAAGCCTCGTAAAACAGTTAAGAAACGCCCCTTTATAAAACGATCTACACGTAAGCAGTCCCAAAAAAATGAAGCGCCTGTAGTTCCTGAAGAGAAATAAAATGATTGAAATCGATGAGATTATTGACGACTGGCATGCTCTACGGAAAGCAAAGCTCGGATCTCGAAAGAAGGTCGGTTCATTAGTTCGAACTATCTATACTCCAGACCATTCTATAAAGGATACAAAATCACCTCTTTGGTGGCGTCAACAGACGCTACGAAACAAGTGGTCAGGTCAACTGATTGATTCAACTCCACTCGATGGAAGTGCTCTGATTGGCATTTGTAGTGTTCCTGGTGTACAGTATATTACCTATTTGGGAAATAAGCGTCATCAAGAACGTCTAGAAATGCTTGTACGGATTCTAACTTTACCTGTGATTTTCTGTGAATCACAGAAAGACTTTGAAACCTATGTAGGGATTGATATTCGTTCCTCTATCTAGAAGATGAAACGGAGTTTCATTATAACTGTAGTGACAGGGCTACTTTTTTTACTGGCCCTTTTATTTATTATTCAGACAGTTCGTGAAGGATTTGCGAATCCTGTGACAGAAGTCTATGATTTTCATGAGTTTTTCAAACCCTTTCCGATTGATCAGATCTGTCCGATCTATTCAGTGATTTATGAAAATATTGCGAAAGGTGAAACGGTGGATGATAAGGGACATCCTGTTCCAGCTGATATTGCAAAGACAAATACAAATAAGAAACTTGTCGCAGTGCTACCCGATGGCCCGATTTCATGTCCCTTTTCATTTCCTGATTCGATTGATCTAGATACTGTACTTTCTTTTCTGAAGAAACAAGATCCTAAACTATTGCTCCAGGCCCACCGAACCCTTATCTATTGCCAGCAGCAGCTCCGCCAAAGTCTTACGGATGCGAAGAAATCAATCGCCGATATAAAAGCTCACAAGGAAGGCTTTCTTACAGAATGTTCAGCCGAGGAACTTATGAGTCGTTCTTTTTTACCGCTACAGTGTATTGATCCAGCTGTAGAAAAAGGGACAGAACAGAAGCAAATACAAGACCAGGATACCGAGGACACGACTGCTTCTGTTAAGAAAAAGATAGAGATTACTGGTCTTCTTAAAACAATGTGGCTAACCTATACAACTGCGATTCCTCCTATAGCACGTATCTCCTTTCCTGCTGTCATTCAAGACTGTATTCAAATGAAGGATGAGTTAGCGGAGATGAAGAAAAAAGCGGAATCAGGTCAGTTTTAAAAGAGATTGAATAGAAGAATGCCGAATTTAAAACCAGGAACACCAAGAATCAGCTCGATTATACCAGGTAATCAAACGGCTATTATATATTTTACACAAGGTTTAGGAACTGCGCCGACAGATTATCAATATTCAACTGATAATGGAACTACGTATACCTCAATGGGAACAACATCAAGTCCATTTACAGTTAGTGGACTTACAAATGGACTTACATATCAAGTTAAAATCACTGCATCAAACTCAAATGGTACAAGCGATCCTTCAACAGCAACAAATGTAACACCATATACTGTTCCTGATGCGCCTACCATTACATCGGGTATAGGCGGTGATGAAATAATCACAGTAAACTTTACAGATGGCAGTTCAGGTGGTAGTGCTATAACAAATCACGAATATTCAACGGATGATGGTATTAACTATACGCCATGTAGTCCCGCAGTTACAACAAGTCCAATCACTATAACTGGACGTGTAAACGGTCAAGTCTATGGTGTAAATATAAGAGCGATTAATGCCGCGGGATCAAGCGATTCATCGAATACCGTTGAAGTCACTCCTCAAGCCCCAGCACCTCCCTCTGCACCCACAGGTCTAAGTGCGACACCAAATAATCAATCTGCGATTATTAGCTTTACGGCTCCCGCAACGGGTGCACCGATCCTTGATTATAAATACGCATTATCAACCGATTCATATGGAATATGGTATTTAATTGGTACAAATACTAGCCCCGTCACAGTGAATGGACTTACAAACAATGTAGCCATTTCAATTAAGCTTCTTGCAGTGAATGCTTCAGGAGATGGAACTCCATCCGCCGCAGTAACGGTTACACCGGTAGCAGGTACAATACCAAATCCTCCAACTGGACTTTCTGGATCTGCTGGAGTGAATCAAGTTACGATTAGCTTTACACCAGGTTCAGATGGAGGAAGTGTGATTACAAACTATCAATACGCAACATCAACGGATGGAACTAGCTATTCTTCCTATACTGCTTTTTTCCCAGCTACTGAAGCTGCTTCAAGTGTAACGATCACGGGACTTACAAATGGCCAAGCCTATTATTTTAAACTCAAATCAGTAAATGCGAATGGTGTGAGTGCTACAGCTTCCTCTGCTGTAGGACCACTTACACCGGCTGCCATTGCTCCATCGCCTCCTACAAGTCTTAGTATTGGGTCAGTTGGAAATCAACAACTTACCATTAACTTTACACCAGGATCTAATGGAGGAAGTGCGATTACAAACTATCAATACGCAACGTCAACAGATGGAACAACCTATTCATCCTATACTGCGTTTTCGCCGGCCACTGGAGTCGTCTCAACTGTTACAGTCACAGGACTTACCAATGGGACTGCGTATTATGTTAAGTTAAAGGCGGTCAATGCGGTAGGAACTGGAAGTGCCTCCGCTGGAGTAGGCCCAGGAATACCTTTAACAACACCCTCTGCGCCAACGATTACATCAATCTCTCCATCCAATCAAGGTGCAACTGTTTACTTTACTCCTCCAGCCGATACAGGTGGGAGTGCGATTACAAACTATTATTATTCATTGGATGGCGGCCCCTATACAAATACTCTAAATGTTCCATTTGAATCCTCATTTGGAACTATTACAGGACTTACAAATGGAGTTAGCTATGCTGTAACACTGAAAGCAGCCAATGTTCAAGGGAAAGGAACTGCTTCAAACTCGGTGAGCGTTATACCAAATGTAACGCCTGACGCGCCTACAAATCTAACAGCTACTCCTGGAAATACCACTGCACTTCTAAGTTATATTGCACCATCTGGAACCATTACAAACTACCAATATTCATCGGATAATGGAACTAACTGGACATCGATTGGAGTTGTTACATCTTATACAGTAACAGGACTTACAAACGGAACTACATATACATTTATTGTGCGCGCACAGAATGCGATTGGCTATGGAGCCGCAACGAGTCCTGTAACCGTGACTCCAGCAACAACTCCATCTGCGCCCACAAGCTTGACAACAAGTCGCGGAGGAAGTGGTATTCTTGTTATAACATTTACCGCAGGTTCAACGGGAGGAACTGCGATTACAAACTACCAATACGCAACTTCTACAGATGGATATACTACGTATACAAGTGTAACATCGTTTACAACCACTACGGCAACTATTGCAGGACTGACAAATGGAACATCCTATACATTCAAACTTAGAGCAGTGAATACGGTAGGCAATGGAGCCGTGTCAGCGGCCACTGGACCCACTATACCTGCCGCAGTTCCTTCTGCGCCCACAAATCTTGTTTCTGTATCGGCAAATCAGGCTCTTATTATAAACTTTACGCCCGGCAATAATGAAGGCAGTCCCATTCTGAACTATAACTATGCGATTTCACTCGATGGTGGTGGAAGTTATTCTACTTATTTTCCCTTTTCACCACCTACTGGTCCTGTATCAAGTATAACAATCACAGGACTAGATAATGGATTTCTATACTATGTAAAAATAAAAGCAACTAACTCGCTTGGAGATGGAGGTGAATCTCAGCCAGTAAGTGGTACACCCAGACAGAGGCCAAATCCTCCGACAATAACAGATTTTGCAATTAATGGCCAAACAGTCGCATTTTCATTTATACCAGGATATGATGGAGGAGCACAAATCACAAACTATACATTCTCGCTTGATGGTATTACATTTACACCCTTCGCACCTTCACAAACAACAAGTCCTCTTATAGTAAGAAGTCTTCCACAAGGAGTCTCCTATAACTTCCAGTTTCAAGCAGTTAGTATTGCGGGAGCAGGAACACCCTCAACAAATCTATCTATTTTTGTTCCTATTACTCCACCTCAATATAACCCTGATGAAATCATTACAGGAGATATCTCAAGTAGTGTAACCAATCGAGCAATCCGAAAATCACAAGCATGTTCTGTGACTGCGGCAATTGCGCGAGCAAGACTGATCGCACCCTGTGAATCCTGTCCACCTCCACGATATTCGGGTACTGGAGGAGTATCTGAGAGTGATCGTCTTTTAAAAGAAACTAATGATTGTGCTATTATCACAGCGAGTAAAGCAAATATAATAGCGAATCAAACTCTCCGAGGAGTTCCCGAGTCCGTTCGTACTGCGAAAATAGGTGCGAATACAATACTTTGTAGTTTTTCTCCAACAGATCCAAATAGTCGATTTGTACAGTACCAGGGACGATTTATTCCTCCCGCGTGTCCACCTCCTTCGGCTGAACAACTTAACTCAACTTTACCTAAACCGACTGAAACATGTGTTGCGCAAATACCAAGTTATTTACGCCCTTCTCATTAAAAACCTTTTTCTACTGTAGAAAATGCCTACCGCCGTGTATGACGCGTCCTGGATTACCCGAAAGAATCGCAATGTAGCGTTGAGTTCCTTTAAGAATCAGTTGACATCAGCGGTAAATACAGGAACAAGTGTGTTACGTGCACAGCCGAACACACAGATGGC
>Ga0209829_10004264_pt1 | contig 10158 bp, 9 predicted proteins | sample C_140205_EF_Meta_FD_187311 | JGI IMG/M metagenome (GOLD analysis project Ga0209829, IMG submission 187311) | Freshwater microbial communities from Lake Croche, Canada to study carbon cycling - C_140205_EF_MetaG (SPAdes) (version 2) | ecosystem: Environmental > Aquatic > Freshwater > Lake... | reverse complement strand
TGTGTACGCTAGGCCCATGGCTGAACTACCTGCAACACACAAACGTACTCATGATGTAGTGCCCTCCACGGTCTTCGCAGATTTTATGAAATCTGGATGGGCACCCTCCCCGCTTAATGGAATCACGGTTGCTGAAGTAGCCGCGTGGTGTGTGGCTAGGCGCGACGCGTTATCCGCTGCGTTTCCTGGGATTCGCTTAGTTATACCTGCGGGAACTCTGAAGGCACGCGCGGGAGACAGTGACTTTAGATTCCGTCCGCAATCTGCATTTGCTTATTACACCGGCGCACAAGGAGTGGAAGCAACTCCTGATGCCGTTTTCATTATGGAACCAAACGGCGTGGGACATCAGCCACTGCTTTACATACATCCACGTTCCTCACGCGACACTGATGCTTTTTATCGCGATGCTAGATACGGAGAGTTGTGGGTTGGGCGTCGCTTCACACTCGATGAGGCGCAAATTCGATATGAGATTCAAACCAAGGCGTTAGATTCTTTAGATCAACTATTGAGCGATAAAAAAGCAACTCTAGTATTGCGAACACATGATGCTGATCTTGATTCTAAGATAGATAAGCATGATCGAGAAGAAGAATTCACGGCTTTTGTTTCGGCGCAGCGCCTTATTAAAGATGCCTACGAGATAGCTGAACTTCAGGCCGCGTGTGACTCAACAGAGCGTGGCTTTGCAGATATCGTCCGCGCAATGCCTGCAGCCGTTGCCACCAAGCGTGGAGAGCGAGTTGTAGAGGCAGCATTCTTTGGACGTGCTCGAATTGAAGGTAACGACATTGGATATCCCACAATTTCTGCATCGGGATCTCATGCATGCGTACTCCACTGGATCAACAACGACGGGGAAGTTCGCCCTGGGGAATTAATTCTTGTAGATGCTGGCGTGGAAATGGATTCGTACTACACGGCAGATATCACTCGCACCTTGCCAATCAATGGAAAGTTTTCACCAGCCCAACGTTCGCTATATATGTTGGTTTATGAAGCGCAATTAGCGGGATTTGCTGCGGTAAAACCCGGAGCCAAATTCGCTGATATCAACCGTGCGTCACAGGCGGTTTTGGCGCGTGGACTTGCAGATATGGGTGTACTCACCGTAACTGCAGAGGAATCTATGCAGCCAGAAGTCTCACTACATCGTCGCTGGACCTTGCACGGGGTAAGCCACATGCTGGGGTTGGATGTACATGACTGCGCACAAGCGCGCAAAGATCAATATATAGAGGGCATCATCGAGGTCGGCATGGTCCTGACGGTTGAACCAGGTCTGTATATTCAAATTGATGATGAGCTCTTTGCACCAGAGTTTCGTGGAATCGGAATTCGTATCGAGGATGACGTTCTTGTCACCGAAGATGGCTGCAGAGTATTGAGTCAATCCTTGCCTCGTCACCCTGACGAAATCGAAGCGTGGATGGCTTACTTAGCCCGCTAGGTGCATTCCAAGTGATACGGCGATAAGCCCAAAAATTATCGATAGCACCATATTTGTAGCAGCCCTTTTGTACCGCTTCTTTTCAAAAGCTAAATAAAGGTCGAGGATAAAAGTTGACCAGGTTGTAAACGCGCCTGCGAAACCTACAGCAACAAGTGCGTGCACCGTTGTGAGAGAGCCGGCGGCGAAGTAAGCCACTGATCCCCTTGGTTGCGTGATGGTCAACCCAATAACGAATGAACCAAGAGCATTGATGATCAAGATTCCGTAGGGATAAGCAATGAATCTGCGCAAGTATTGGTCTAGTAAAAATCGAGAAGGCGCACCAACTCCGGCGCCCAAAATAATATAGAGCGCGGTCATCTTCGCTCCGGAATGAAGAATCGAGCTATAGGTATGCAAACAGCAACAACTGCCAAGCTAAAGACCAGTGTTTCTAGTAAATAACTCAGCCCGACTCCCATGGGAATAGGCAAAATTGCAGAATTCATGGATTGAAGAGAGAGCAACATAACTGCTGAGAAAGTTGTTAACCCTCCACAAAATCCTGGAAGTAAGAAGTGGCGCACTGTGTCACTACCTTGGCGTTCCATGAATACTAAGAAAAATGAAGCAAGGGCAACTCCCAACAAGTTTGCCTTGAGCGTACCTGCGCGATTTTCGTCAAAGGATGTAGCTAAGGCCCATCGAAGTAGCGAACCTAAAACTCCACCGAGTGCTACCCAGCGAGCAGATTTTAGAATGGAGTAGCCTTCTTATAGAAACTTCTAAGTAGGCTCGTCACCAAACTAATAATTAAACTGGCAAATAGTGCAGACCAAAAACCCGATACATCCAGGGCGCTACTCCAGCGGGCTGTAAGCATCAACATTGCAGCGTTAATGACGAAAATAAATAGCCCGAAAGTAATAAGCGTTGCTGGAAAAGTAAGAAGTTTGACGAGGGACCCAAGGAAAGCGTTAATCAATCCGAAGAGAAGTGCAACCCAAAGATAGGTGCGAAAACCACCGTTCACAGTAATTCCAGGAACCAATGAGGTAGCTGCCCAGAACGCGAGCGTTAGAGCGGCCCATCGAAAGATCAAACGCATGTATTAAATAATACCCTCACGCTTGCTGATCTTGGAGCCCAACCACCGAAGTGGGTCATATTTCACGTCAACAACACGCTCCTTCATAGGGATTATCGCGTTATCGGTGATGCGGATGTGCTCTGGGCAAACCTCGGTGCAGCATTTGGTGATGTTGCACATTCCAAGGCCGTGCTCTTCTTGCGCAGTCTTTTTGCGGTTACGCAATGTGTCTAAAGGGTGCATATCGAGTTCTGCGATGCGGATGAAGAATCTCGGGCCCGCAAAGGACTTCTTGTTCTCCTCGTGGTCACGGATAACGTGGCAGGTGTCCTGGCATAAGAAACATTCAATGCATTTGCGAAACTCTTGGCTGCGCTCTACATCCACTTGCTGCATTCGAGCTTCGCCGGGGGCTAACTCTGCAGGATGCGCGTACGAGGGGATTTCCATCGCCTTGCGATAGTTGAAGGAGACATCCGTAACCAAATCCTTAATGACAGGAAAGGCTCGCAACGGTGTGACGGTAATCGTCTCATCAGCTTCAAATGAGGAGATTTGAGTCATGCAGGCAAGGCGTGGTCGACCGTTAATCTCCATAGAGCAAGAGCCGCATTTACCGGCTTTGCAATTCCAGCGAACAGCAAGATCTCCCATTTGGGTTGCTTGTACGCGGTGGATTACATCCAGAACCACTTCACCTTCGTTAGCATCAACGACAACGTTCTCGAGACCGCCATCTGTGGCATTACCGCGCCAGATTCTCATATTGATCTTGCGTGCCATTAGTTGGATCCGCCTTTCGCAACTTCATCTGCGGTCAAGTATTTCTCGAGTTCGTGAACGTCGAATAAATCGAATAACTCTTTGGGAATTGCTGGAAGTGCTTGGGCTTTAATATTCACTTGAGTGCCATCAAAACTAGAGATGTGATTGATTTGGCGCCACTTGTTATTCATTCCAGGGAAATCATCTCTCGTGTGACCGCCACGAGATTCCTCGCGAAGCACTGCGGACTTTGCTGTGCTTTCAGCGACCAACAACATGTTGTCTAGGTCGAAAGCAAGGTGGAATCCAGGGTTGAAATGTCGATCTCCACTGACAGAAACATTGGCACTACGTTTGCGAATCTCTGCAATCTTTACGATCGCCTCATTGAGTTCGGCGCCAGTTCGGACAATTCCCACAAGGTTGTGAGTGATCTCCTGCAGTTCGGCATGGAGTGAATATGAATTCTCTCCGCCTTTACGGCTAAATGGCGCCTCAATTCGTGCCGATGCGGCTTTAATATTTGCATCGCTCACTGGAATTCTCTTGGCCGATTTAGCATATGTTGATGCGCCAATTCCTGCGCGACGCCCAAATACCAAGAGGTCGGAAAGTGAATTACCGCCAAGACGGTTAGATCCATGCATTCCACCCGCAACTTCACCTGCGGCAAATAGTCCAGGAACTCCCACGGCAGCTGCCGTGTCTGGTTCTACCTCAACACCACCCATTACATAGTGACATGTTGGGCCAACTTCCATGGCTTCCTTGGTGATATCTACTCCTGCTAATTCGTAGAACTGATGCCACATAGATGGAAGGCGCTTCTTAATAACTTCCGCGCTTAGACGTTTTGAGACATCGAGGAAAACTCCACCGTGCTCTGTGCCGCGTCCAGCTTTTACTTCAGAGTTAATTGCGCGCGCAACTTCATCACGAGGCAATAGTTCTGGAGGACGGCGGTTGTTATCTTGATCGAGATACCACCGATCTGCCTCTGCTTCATTATCTGCATACTTGTCAATAAAAACATCGGGAATGTACTTGAACATGAAACGTTCGCCTAATGAGTTGGTGAGTACGCCACCTTCTCCACGGACAGATTCTGTAACAAGGATTCCGCGGACAGATGGAGGCCACACCATTCCTGTTGGGTGAAATTGCAAGAATTCCATATCAACTAAGTTGGCCCCGGCTTTTAGCGCAAGTGCGTGACCATCTCCCGTGCCTTCCCAGGAATTGGAAGTGATTTTAAATGTTTTGCCTACGCCACCCGTTGCGATAATTACTGTGGGTGCTTCAAAGAGAACCTCAGCGCCACTTTCGCGCCAATATCCGTAGACACCAGCAATCTGACCATCTTCTTTAAGAATTTCAGTAACAGTCAGCTCAGCGAATACTTTGATATTGGATTCCATAGATCCAGTTTTCTTTCCGTCTTCTTGTTGAAGAGCAACAATTTTCTGCTGCATTGTTCGGATAAGTTCTAGACCAGTGCGATCTCCTACGTGAGCAAGGCGAGGGTATTCATGTCCACCAAAGTTGCGCTGTGAAATCTTTCCTTCTGTGGTGCGATCAAAAAGCGCGCCCCATGTTTCTAACTCCCAAATGCGATCTGGTGATTCTTTAGCGTGAAGTTCTGCCATTCGGTAGTGGTTAAGAAATTTGCCACCGCGCATGGTGTCCCTGAAGTGGACCTGCCAATTATCTTTCTCATTCACATTGCCCATGGAAGCGGCAGCGCCACCTTCAGCCATAACTGTGTGAGCTTTTCCGAAGAGAGATTTGCAGATAATGGCCACACGAAGATTGGCTTCACGTGCTTCAACCGCAGCACGCAATCCTGCTCCACCTGCACCAATAACAATTACGTCGTATTCGTGGCGTTCGATAGTAGACATTATGAGCGCCCCTTAGAAGAAGAAGAAGTTAGTAATGGATCCGGATGAAACTTGACGTACATATATATCGGCAAATGCAACGCCGAATAGCGAAATCCATGCGAAGTTTTGGTGTTTGTGATTAAGGATTGAGACATATGTCCATGCCTTGTATCGCACTGGGTGTTTAGAGAAGTTACGTAAGCGTCCACCGATTGTATGTCGGCATGTGTGACATGAGAGCGAGTAGAGCCATAAGAAAGTGGCGTTCGCTAGCAAAACAAGAGAGCCAACGGAAACATGGCCCCATTCCATCTGGCCATTTACTTGGCGTCTAAATGCGAGTACCGCGTCGATAGAAAGGAAAACGTTAAGAACTAGTCCAGCGTAAAAGAAATAGCGGTGGGCATTTTGCAGAATAAGTGGGGCGCGAGTTTCACCCGTGTAAGTCTTATGTGGTTCTGCAACCGCGCATGCTGGTGGAGACATCCAGAAAGAGCGGTAATAACCCTTGCGGTAGTAGTAGCACGTTAGGCGGAAACCGAGTGGGAAGAGCAAGATGAAAAGTGAAGGAGAAACAGTTGCACCGAAGATATGAAAGATCCCAAACGGCGTCCCGACAAGTGATGCCCCGTCTACGCAAGCCTTAGATAGGCATGGCGAATAGAAAGGAGAGATTAGAGCGTTGCTGGCAGAGAAATAATTATCATTTTCGAATGCTCGGAAGGTTGAGTAGATAATAAAAGAGGTAAGTACCACCACGATGAACGCTGGTTGTAACCACCAACGGTCTGTTCGAAGTGTTCTTTCCGAAATCTTGGCTCTCGTCGCTGAGAAAACTCCAGACATCTACATATCTCCCTCTGCCTTTTTACGCATGGCGTTAGAAACGCCTCAGGGAGAAGTTTCTCGCTTCGATGAGTGGGTGCATAGGCGGATTCAGGCGTAAATGGCTATGAATTCAGCCACACGCCTACCCGCCAGGGTGAGTGAAAAAGAGCGGAGGACGAGGGATTTGAACCCTCGAAGGTTTCCCTTGCCGGTTTTCAAGACCGGTGCACTCGGCCGCTATGCGAGTCCTCCGCGGCGTAATCTACCTGAAACTAGGGCCGAGACGGAAGTTGAAGCAATTGCTCGAGAATCACAGCGACTCCATCTTCGGTATGAGGCAGCGCAATACCTTTGGCGTGATTCTTGCCATCAATATGTCCATCCGCCATCGCGAAGGATCGGCCACACCATTCCAACATTGAAAAGTCATTGGGGTTATCGCCAAAGGAGACGCAATCTGATGCGCTAATTCCTAGTCGCTCCGCCATTTTGGCAAGCGTTGCACCCTTTGACACACCCAGTGTGGAAATCTCCAGTAGTGATTCATGAGGGTTGGAGTGAGTGGCTGTCACAATCCCATCAAGTTCGCGAATAGCGATATCCAGCATCTCATCGGATGAAAGTTCTTGCTCTGAGCACCGGGCCAACAGTTTGAGCGCAGGTGAGGTAATAATTTCTTCAATGGAATCAACACCAACGTTATCGAGTCCTACATCCCAACGTGCAATGTAACTTTTCTCCCGATGAAAATATTCATGGGACTCAACGGCGAAGGAAATACCTGGTATCGCTGCACGAAGTTTTGCCACCGCCTGCAATTGAGCACTGATAGGGATAAGCCACTCTTCCAGAACTACTCCTGCGTGCAAGTCATAAAGCATTGCACCATTACCGCAAATGGCAGAGCCAATTCCAAACGCATCTTTTATTTCCGGCATCCAACGTGGAGGCCGTCCAGTAACGAAGAAAACTTCGACACCCATTGCGTGTGCTTTGAGAAAAACATCAATCGTGCGTTGAGAAATAGCGCCATAGTTTGCGACGATCGTGCCATCTAGGTCAGTTGCGATTAGTTTGGGCCGAAAGTTCACACAAGCTCAAATCGTGTCATTCCTAAGAATGGTTGCAGTGCGGCTGGAACGTTAACAGTGCCATCTTCGTTTTGATGATTTTCAAGAATCGCAACAATCATTCGGGGAATTGCTACAAGCGTTCCGTTAAGTGTTGAAACATGTTTCGTGCTTTGTGAATCTTTCATTCTGATATTTAAGCGACGAGCTTGAAACTCGGTGCAATTAGAAGTACTGGTGACTTCACGATATGCATCTTGAGTTGGTATCCATGCTTCGCAATCAAACTTACGAATAGCGCTAGATCCAAGATCTCCAGAGGCAACATCGATAACTCTAAACGGAATCTCCATAGCGTTAAGGAAATCTTTTTCCCATTGAAGTAAACGTTGATGTTCGGCAACCGCATCCTCTGGTTTACAAAAAACAAACATTTCCACTTTGTCGAATTGATGCACCCGAATAATGCCCCGCGTATCTTTTCCATAAGTGCCTGCTTCGCGTCGGAAACATGTGGAGTACCCTGCGTAACGCAAAGGCAATTTTTCCGCATTGAGAACTTCATCCATATGATAGGCAGCCAATGGAACTTCGCTTGTGCCCACCAAATAGAAATCATCTTTTTCTAGAGTGAAAACATTTTCGGCCGCTTGACCTAAAAATCCCGTGCCCTCCATCGCCGCAGGTTTGACCAAAACTGGAGGAATTACAGGTATAAAACCAGCTTTTACTGCGCTGGAAATCGCGTAATTGACGAGCGCAAACTCCAAAAGCGCGCCCACGCCTGTGAGGTAATAGAAGCGTGCTCCTGAAACCTTGGCACCTCGTTCAGTATCGATAGCCCCGAGGAGTTTGCCAAGTTCTACATGATCTTTAGGCGCAAATCCGTCTTTGCTGAAATCTCTAGGTGTTCCAATATGTTCAAGGACAACAAAGTCAGCTTCGCCACCAATGGGTGCTGCAGGATCCAAGAGATTAGAAAGCAGCAAGGTGAGTTGTGCAGAATTCTCTTCTGCTTGCGCCCGACGAGTATCTGCCGCTTTTACGCCAGTGGATAATTCTTTTCCGCGCTCAAGCATTGCTGATTTCTCTTCTGGCTTTGCCGCGCCCATGGTTTTAGAAAAGATATTTTGTTCAGCGCGCAGCGCTTCAAATTCCACAATTGCTTGGCGCCGAGCCTCATCTGCGACCAGAATCTGATCGACAATTGTTGGGTCTTCTCCGCGTCCGCGCTGTGAGATTCGAACTGCTTCTGGGTTTTCCCTAAGAAACTTTATATCAATCATGTTGCCCGTCCATTTCGAACTTCGCTCAACCATTCCCTGGATTCAGAAAAAGATCGATCATTCATATTCTTCGGTGTTGTCGGTTCCATTTTATCTGCTCGTGCATATGAGCCCAAGAATCGAATATCTTCACAGATTCTTCGCAGGCCGGTGAGGGCGTCTCCGACTCGTGCTTCGTCAATGTGACCTTCGGCATCGATTATGAAATGGTATTGACCAAGTTCGCTGCCAGTTGGGCGGCTTTGAATGAAAGTAAGGTTTACTCCGCGCACTGCAAACTCAGTCAAGACCTCAAGCAATGCTCCTGCGTGATCTCGACCAATGAAGGCAGCTAAAGAGGTACGGTCGTGGCCCGTTGGAGATGGATGAGTGCCAGGTTTGGAAGCAAGGACAAATCGCGTGATCGCACCTTGAGTGTCACCAATATCCTCAGCAACAATCTTCAAACCGTACTGGGCTGCTGCTGAAGGAGAGGCTATAGCCGCATCAAACTCTCCGCGTGAGAGAGCTTCAGCTGCCGCTGCAGTTGAATTCGTAGCGATGACTTCGGCGTTCGGGTAATTATTGGCAATATATGTTCGGCACTGGGATTCGCCATGAGGATGTGTCGCGATTCGATTGATGACAACCGTTTCCGGTTTTGTCATCAAAGCGAAGGTCACTGGAAGTGTCACCTCAGCAACAATTACCAAAGGATCACCGGTGGCTAGTTCATCTAAGGTGCGCGCAACGACCCCTTCCACTGAATTCTCGATCGGGACCAGGGCGAATTCCGCCTTGCCATTTCGTACTGCATTAAGGGCAGCCGTCACGTTCGCGTATGGAATTAATTGATCGCTATCGGTGGTGATTTTTCGAAGCGCCGCCTCAGTAAAAGTTCCCGAAGGACCTAAGTAGGCGTATGTGCTCATTGGTTAAGGATAGCCGAGCACCTTCCGCGCTTGAGCCGGTTTATTGGTAATCACGACGTCAGCGCCATTTTGGGCGCAAAATTCAACATCAGCGGCTTCATCCACTGTCCAAACAAAGAGTCGTTTCCCATCATTCTTGGCATCAGTAATAAATTCTGGTCGAGATTTGATCATTTCGATATCTGGACCAATTGTTTGAGCAGAAGTGAAACGTCTGCGCTTTTTGGCTCGGAGTGAACCCAGCAACATGACCGTGTTTATATCTGGCATGAGGCGACGAATGCTTTCAATAGCCAACCAGGAAAACGACATCACTGAAATTTCTATTCCTGACGCGAGAATTTCGGTTTGTCGAGATATGAGTTCTTTCGCCAGCACGGCTTCTACCTCGCGACTTGTGGCAACAGGGTGCTTAGTCTCAAGAGCAAGATCTTTTCGTTCTGTAATTGCAAGGGTAAGGAATTCATCGAGGCGCATAACCTGGGGGTAGCGTTCAAATATCTCTTCATAGGTGAGTGCGGCAATAGTTCCTGAGCAACCTGCAGTTCTGTCCATAGTTGCGTCATGCCACAAGATTGGGACTGAGTCCTTGGTGAGGCGAAGGTCGCACTCAAATCCGTCGGCCCCTTGTTCAATCCCAGCCATATACGCGGCGAGGGTATGTTCAGGAAAATCATAGGAAGCCCCACGATGGGCATAGATTTTCGGCGTGCTGGGTTTGTGGTTATTTTTCATGTGCGCGAGAGGGGATTTGAACCCCCACACCCTTGCGAGTACACGGACCTGAACCGTGCGCGTCTGCCGTTCCGCCACTCACGCAATCTAGCAATGTGTAAGACTTACCAAAGATTAGCACCATTAGGCTTACGCTCACAGATTCGATTTCCATA
>Ga0209829_10004263_pt1 | contig 10159 bp, 8 predicted proteins | sample C_140205_EF_Meta_FD_187311 | JGI IMG/M metagenome (GOLD analysis project Ga0209829, IMG submission 187311) | Freshwater microbial communities from Lake Croche, Canada to study carbon cycling - C_140205_EF_MetaG (SPAdes) (version 2) | ecosystem: Environmental > Aquatic > Freshwater > Lake... | reverse complement strand
GCCCTCATAGAGCGTATAGATCGCCTCGTTGATCATCGGCAGCAGGATGCGGTTGACGATGAAGGCGGGGAAGTCTTCGGAGACCGTGGTGGTCTTCCCCAGCCGCGTCACGAAAGCCTTGGCGGTCTCGAAGGTCTCGTCCTCGGTGGCGATGCCGCGAATCAGTTCCACCAGCTGCATGCGCGGCACCGGATTCATGAAATGAATGCCGATGAAGCGCTCGGGCCGGTCGGTGACCGAGGCCAGCCGCGTGATGGAAATCGATGATGTGTTGGTGGCGATGAGCGCGCCCGGCTTCAGATAGGGCGAGAGGCGGGTGAAGATCTTGCGCTTCACCTCTTCGTTTTCGGAGGCGGCTTCCATGACGAGGTCGCAATCCACCAGGTCCTCGAAGCTCGTGGTGGTCGCGATTCGTTCCATGGCTGCCTTGCGGTCGGCCTCGTTGAGCATGCCCTTGGCCACGTCGCGCGCCATGGCGCCGTCCACCGTGGCCAGGCCCGCATTGAGCCGGTCCTGGGAAACGTCGCTCATCAGAACGTCGAGCCCCGCAAGCGCGCAGACCTGGGCGATGCCATTGCCCATCTGCCCCGCGCCGATCACCCCGACCTTGAGAATCTCGTACGTCATTCCGCCTACCCGCTCTGTGTCGGTCCAATCATAAGCCATGATCGGCCGCCGTCCAGCGTCCATCTGCGCAAAGGACTATTTGTTCAGCCTGGCCAGTTCCGCGTCAAGCTCGGGCATGGCCTTGAAGAGATCCGCCACAAGGCCATAATCGGCCACCTGGAAGATCGGGGCCTCCTCGTCCTTGTTGATGGCGACGATGACCTTGGAGTCCTTCATGCCCGCCAGATGCTGGATCGCGCCGGAGATGCCGACAGCGATATAGAGTTCCGGCGCCACCACCTTGCCGGTCTGGCCGACCTGCCAGTCGTTGGGGGCGTAGCCCGCGTCCACGGCGGCGCGCGAGGCGCCCATGGCCGCGCCCAGCTTGTCGGCGACGGGCTCGATATAGGTCTTGAAGTTGTCCGCGTTCTGCATGGCCCGGCCGCCGGAAATGACGATGCGGGCTGCGGTCAGCTCCGGGCGCTCGCTGCGCGCCAGCGCCTCGCCCTTGAAGCTGGAAAGGGCGGGATCGGTTGCGGCGGCCACGGCCTCGATGGGGGCGTTCCCCGTGGCGGGCGCCGCCTGGAAGGCGGTGGCGCGCACGGTGAGCACCTTGATCGAATCGCCGGACTGCACGGTCTGGATGGCGTTGCCCGCATAGATGGGCCGCTCGAATGTATCGGCGGAGACCACCTTGGTGATTTCCGAAATCTGCATCACGTCGAGCAGGGCCGCGACGCGGGGCATGATGTTCTTGGCCGCCGAGGTGGCGCTGGAGACGATCGCCCCATAGTCCTTCGCCAGCGAAACGATGAGGGCAGCGGTGGGCTCGGCCAGTTGATGGGCGTAGAGCCCATCCTCGGCGATCAGCACCTTGGCGACGCCTTCAAGCTTTGCGGCCTCTTCAGCGGCGGCGCGCGCGTCGGGGCCAGCCGCCAGCACATGGACCGGCGCGCCCAGTTGCACGGCGGCGGTCACGGTCTTGGCGACCGCATCGCCCAGTTTTCCTTTCGCCACATCGGCGAGAACGAGCGTCGTCATCACAGCACCCCGGCTTCGTTCTTGAGTTTGGAGACCAGTTCCTCGACCGAGGCGACCTTGGCGCCGCCCTTCCGGCCCATGGGCTCGGTGGTCTTCAGCACGGTCAGACGGGGGGAGACATCCACGCCGTAGTCCGCCGGGGTCTTCTCGTCGATGGGTTTCTTCTTCGCCTTCATGATGTTGGGCAAGGAGGCGTAGCGCGGCTCATTGAGCCGCAGGTCGGTGGTCACGACGGCGGGCGTGTGAAGGGTGACGGTCTGCAAGCCCCCATCGACCTCGCGGGTCACGTCAACGGTCCCCTCAGCCATCTCGACCTTCGAGGCGAAAGTGCCCTGGCCCCAGCCGAGCAGCGCGGCGAGCATCTGGCCGGTCTGGTTGCAATCGTCGTCGATGGCCTGTTTGCCCATGATGATCAGGCCCGGCTCTTCGGCCTGCGCGATCCCCTTGAGGATCTTGGCGATGGCCAGCGGCTCGACGGTCTGGTCCGTCTTGACCAGGATGCCGCGATCAGCGCCCATGGCGAGTCCGGTGCGGATGGTCTCGGAGGCCTGCGCTGGTCCGATGGAGATGAGGACGACCTCACTCGCCTTGCCCGCCTCCTTGAGGCGAAGGGCCTCCTCGATGGCGATTTCATCGAAGGGGTTCATCGACATTTTGACATTGGCGAGTTCGACGCCCGACCCATCGGCCTTGACGCGAATCTTCACATTGTAGTCGACGACCCTCTTCACGGGGACGAGAATTTTCATCGAGGGCGCTCCTCTTGATGTCGGTCGATTTTCGTAATGGCCGCCAACACGGGTGTCAAACCCGACATAAGCCGGATTTCCGCGCCATGCCGGGCCTTGGACTCACCGATTCTTGCCCGGGGTCCACAAAACATCGCCCCCCGCGTTCAGATTGGCGTAGCGCGAGGCGACGAAGAGAAAGTCCGACAGGCGGTTCACATATTGCAGCGCGGGCGCGCTCACCACTTCGCCTTCCGTGCGCGACAGGGCCACCATGAGCCGCTCGGCGCGGCGCGAGATGGTGCGCGACAGATGCAGGGCCGCGGCCGCAGGCGCGCCGCCCGGTAGCACGAATGAGCGCAGGGGCGTCAGAGAGGCGTTCAAGTCGTCGATCTCGCGCTCGAGACGCTCCACCTGCGTCTGGATGATGCGCAGGGGCTCATAGGCGAGCTTTTCGCCATTGTCCGGGGTGCACAGATCCGCGCCCAGATCGAAGAGGTCGTTCTGGATGCGCGCCAGCATGGCGTCGAGCTTCGGATCGTCGCCGGTGGACAGGCGCGCCATGCCGATGGTGGCGTTGGTTTCGTCCACCGTGCCATAGGATTCCACACGCAGGTCGAATTTGGGGCGGCGCTCGCCTGTGCCCAGCGCGGTGTCGCCGTCATCGCCGGTGCGGGTATAGATGCGGTTCAGAACGACCATGATGAAGTCCTCGTTTTTCCGTTAGCCGCGAAACCAGAGCACGCCCATGATGAGCACGAGGGCGCAAAATTGCAGGCCCACGCGCCAGCGCATCAGCTTCTGGCTGAGATTTGGGCTGCCGCCGCGCAGCATGTTGAAGAGGCCGAGCGCCAGCACGACCATCACCGCCGCGACGGCTGCGGCGACCAGATAATTCCCGACGCTGTATGACATGAGAAAGGTCCGGTGATCCCGCAGGGGCTCCGCAGGAGGTCTCAACTAATCGGCTTGGCGCGCCGGAGCAAGCTGACGCAGACCATCTACGCGCGAATCCGCATGCGGGATCAGTAGCGTTTGAGAAGCCGCTCCAGATAGTCCAGCTCCTCGCGCGGGCGGGCGGGATCGCTGAGGCGCCGACGCAGCTCCTCCAGCACCTTCTGGGCGCGCTGGGCGGCGGGCGTGCCGAGCGGGTCATAGGGCGCGCGGGAATTGTCGCGCTTGTCATGGGATTCGCGCCCCAGCGGGTCGGGATTGCCCGCGCGGCCCTGCCGCATGGGGCCATTGGGATCGCCCGGGCCATTTTCCTCGCCGGGCCCGGGCTGCATCTGCTGGGCCAGGGCCTGGCCGCCCTTGCGCAGGGCCTCCAGCGCGCGGCCCTGTGCGTCCACGGCCTTGCCACGTCCGGACTCGCCCTTGCCCAACTCGCCCTCGGCCTCCTTCATGGCCCCTTCGGCGTCGCCCAGGCTCGGGTCGCCCTTCATCCCGAGCTCCTTCATGCGGCGCTGCAACTGGTCGAGCCGCTGGCGCAGGGCTTCCTGCTTCTGCTGGAGCGACTGTTCGCCCTCGCCCTCGGCGTTCTGCTGGCCGTCCTTGCGGAAGGTGTTGTCGCGCAGCTCCTGCTGGTCGCGGGTCATCTGGTCGAGCTCGTCCAGCGCCTTGTTCATTTCCCGCGCCATGGGGTCCGTGCCCCGCTGGCGGCGGGCGGTCTGAAGATTTTCGAGCAGTTTCTGAAGCTGCTCCATCATCTTCTGGGCTTCGGCCATCTGCCCGTTGCGCATCATCTCCTCGATGCGGTCGAGCATGGACTGGAGGTCTTGCGGGGTGACGGTGCGGGAATTGTTGTCAGCCTGGCTCTGGGGCTGCTGATCACTGTCCTCGCGCTGGGCCTGCTGGGCGAGCTCGTTCAGGAACTTGTCCAGGGCCGCCCGCATCTGGTCCATCAGCTTGCTGATCTCGTCCGGCGGTGCGCCCCGATTCAGGGCGTCGCGCAATTGCTGCTGGGCGGCGCGCAGATCGCGCTCGGCGTCGCTCAGGCCCCCATCCTCGATCCGCAGGGCCATCTCCCACATGAAATCCGCCACCGCCAGCAGGTCCGCATCCTTGCGGGCGCGAGTCAGGCGGGTGGCGATGTTCTGGAACCCCAGATAGACGCCGGCGGTCACCGCAAACTGGTCGGGCGCGATCATCAGCGCCTTGATGGAGGAGAGAACCCGGGCCTTGCTGTCCGGCGCCAGCACCAGATTGCGCCGCTGCTCCACCAGCGCCCGCGCCAGCGGCTTGACGAAGGGCCGCTGGGGAAGCGTCACCTCGACCGGATCGCTCCACCCCTCGTTGCCGCCCTCGTCCTTCGCCGAGAGGGTCATGGTGACGCTGGCGCCGGCCCAGGGGTGCTCGGAAAGATCGGCGGTGGTCTCCGCCTCGCCAAGCCCGCCTGCGCCTGCGGGCAGGGCGAGACCCATCTTCGGCGCCTCCGCCAGAGTGCGGCCCGTGACGGGCTTGCCCGCCACCACGGGCCGCGTGAAATTGGCTTCGGCGCCGGTCACGCCATAATCGTCGTCGATCTTGTAGCCCAGCGTCAGGGAGCCCCGGCTGTTGCGTTTCGCCTCGCCCCGCAGGGTGATGGTGGGAGGGTGGTCGGGGATCATGTTCAGGTCGAAGGTGGAGATAACCGAGCCAAAGCGCTTCAGAACGAGCTTGCTGTCGCCTTTGAGGGTCCAGCGCTGTTCTGCGTCGGTCGCGGGGGCCTTGGCCTTGGCGGCGCCCTCGTCGGTTTTCGCGACCTCAAGCCCGCCCGCGATGTCCACCGAAACATTGGAGCCTTGGGAGCTGCGCACCACGATGATGGAGCCCGCAGGCGCCTGCACGCGGCGGCTGGCCTTGGCGCCCGCCTCGTCCCGCAGGTTCAGGATGACCGGAGGCTTGCCCGTATAGGCGGGCGGATCGACCCATGCGTCGAGCCGGTAGCCTTGCGAGAGGGCGCCCTCCGTTCGCCAGTCGAAGGCGGCGAGAACCCGCGCCTCTTTCTCCGGTCCCGCCACGAAGGCTGTCGCGACCACGGCCAGCAGCGCCATGGCGCGCAGGGCGTAGCGGTCGCGCTCCACCAGACGGGGGGAGGGCAGGCGCAGACTCAGGGCCTGCGCCACCCGCGCCATGCGGGCGCGATGCAGGTCCCAGAGCATGCGGGTGGCGGGATCGCCGCTGGCGTTGGCGAGCTGGTCCTCCATGGCGGTGGCCGGGCGATGGGCCAGGCCGGAGTCCCGGTCAAGCCGCGCCAGTTTCTGCGCGCGGCTGGGCGGACGGAACCCCGCCAGCGTGGCGAGGCTCGCCAGCCCAAGCGCCGCAAAGACCGCCACGCCGAGGATGCGCGCCCAGCGCGGAAGCTCCAGCCACAGGCCCAGAAACGAGATCGCGACGAAAAAACCGAGGACAGTCAGAAGCATGGCCGCTGTCGGCCAGACCTGTTCCCAGACGATGGCGAACCCGGCGCGGGCCGCGAGCCGATCAAGCCGCTCCCTGGCGGGGCCTTCGGGGGTCTGCTGATCGCTCATGGCTGCTCCAGCGCGCTTGGCCAAAGGTAACACGCCTTGCGCGGCTTTCCAGTCTGAAGTTCAGGAATCTGGCCCCTTCAGCCCAGCCAGCCGGGAATCCTGTCGAGGCCGATCAGCTCTTCGTAGGAGCCGCGCGGGCGGATCACGGCCCAGTCGGCGCCATGGACCAGAACTTCGGGCACGAGCAGGCGCGAATTGTAGGTGCCCGCCTGCACGGCCCCGTACGCGCCTGCCGACATGATGGAAATCAGATCGCCGGACTCCAGTTCCGGCAGATCCCGGTCCAGAGCCAGATAATCGCCGGTCTCGCAGACCGGGCCGACCACGTCAGCGTGCATCGTGGGGCCGCCAACCGGGGTCTCGCGCACCGGCTTCACGTCATGATGGGCCTCATAGAGGGTGGGGCGCACCAGATCATTCATGGCCGCGTCCACGATCACGAAGGTCTTGCCCTCGCCGCGCTTCACATAAAGCACTTTGGCGACCAGCACTCCGGCGTTGCCGACGATCAGGCGGCCCGGTTCGAAAACCAGTTTGCAATCAAGGCTTTTCGCGTGTTTGCGCACGACCTCCGCATAGCGCTCGGGGTGATAGGCGTCGGGATCCTCCCCCTCGCGATAGGGAATGCCCAGACCCCCGCCCAGATCGACGTGATCAATCACATGGCCGTCCGCGCGCAGCTCGCGCACGAAATTGGCGAGCAGGGCGAAGGCGCTGTCGAAGGGTTCGAGATCGGTAATCTGCGAGCCGATGTGCATGTCCACGCCCGTGACGCGCAGGCCCGGCAGGGCGGCGGCCTCGCCATAGACCGCGCGGGCGCGGGAGATCGGGATGCCGAATTTGTTTTCGGATTTGCCGGTCGAGATCTTGGCGTGGGTGCGCGCGTCCACATCCGGATTCACCCGGATCGAGATGGGCGCGACCACGCCTTTAGCCTGCGCGATGGCCGAGATGGCGAGCAGCTCGGGCTCCGACTCCACATTGAAGCACAGGATCTTCTCATCCAGCGCCAGCGCGATTTCCCGCGCGGTCTTGCCGACCCCTGAGAAAGTGATCCGCGCGCCCGGCACGCCAGCGGCGCGGGCGCGGCGCAATTCGCCTTCGGAGACCACGTCCATGCCGGCGCCGAGGTTCGCCAGCGTCTTCAGCACCGCCTGATTGGAATTGGCCTTCATGGCGAAGCAGACCAGCGCGTTCAGATCAGCGAAGGCGCCCGAGAAGACCTCGTAATGGCGGCGCAGGGTGGCGCTGGAATAGCAATAGAAGGGCGTCTCCACGCTTTGGGCGACGGACGGCAGGGCCACGTCCTCCGCATGGAGGACGCCCTCGCGATAGGCGAAATGATGCATGGTCTGCGCTCGTTCAGAGAAGCGGGTCGAGAATGAAGGGCTCGTTGGGAGCCGAGATCCCCCGGGATTTTTGCGCCTTCGCACCATCAAGGCCCGGCGCCACGGTGGTTTGCCCCGAGGGGGCGGGGGGCGCGGAGCCGGGGGCCGGTTCAAGATTGCCGCGGCGGCCGCAGCCGCTCAGGCCGCAGGCTGCGAGCGCGATGGCGATAACGGCGCATCTGGTCAGGGCGTGGATCGACAAGCGAATTCTCCGGTGTTGCGCGCACTATAGAGGCAAACGCGGCGTTGCGGGAGCTTTAGAGCCAGCTTCGACAACGCCGCTCAATCCAGCGACCTTTTGACGCACCCCCTCAGCTGTCCTTCGCCGCCTCTTTGCCGAGTTTGCCGACCCAGCGTTTGGCCTGGGCGCGCACATTGGCGGGCGCGGTGCCGCCGTAGCTGGTGCGGCTGCGGATGGATTTCTCCACCCCCAGCACCCCGAAGACAGCCTCGGTGATCTCAGGCTCGACGCTCTGCATCTGGGCGAGGGTGAGCTTTTCCAGCCCCACCTTGCCGTCGGAGGCGAGCTTCACGAGGGCGCCGGTCACGTGATGGGCCTGGCGGAAGGGCATTTTCAGCTCGCGCACCAGCCAGTCCGCAAGGTCGGTGGCGGTGGCGAAGCCCGCGCCCGCCGCCGCCTTCATCCGCTTGAGGTCAGGTTGCAGGTCGCGAATCATGCCGGTCATGGCGGCGATGCACAGGGACAGGGACTGAAGCGCGTCGAAGGCGCCTTCCTTGTCCTCCTGCATGTCCTTCGAATAGGTCAGCGGCAGGCCCTTCATCACGATCATCAACCCGTTCAGCGCGCCGATCACCCGGCCCGCCTTGCCGCGCACCAGCTCCGCCGCATCGGGATTGCGCTTCTGCGGCATGATGGAGGAGCCGGTGGTGAACTTGTCCGACAGCTGGACGAAGCCGAACTGAGGCGTCACCCAGAGCACGATCTCGTCGGCGAGGCGCGACAGATGCACCGCGCAGATGGCGGCGGTCGCCAGCACTTCCATCACGAAATCGCGATCCGACACGCTGTCCAGCGAATTGGCGGTGGGCCGGTCGAATCCGAGCGCCCGGGCCGTCTGCTCGCGGTTGATGGGGAAGGAGGTTCCCGCCAGCGCCGCCGCGCCCAGGGGGCATTCGTTGAGGCGCTTGCGGGCGTCCGCGAGGCGGCTGCGGTCGCGACCCAGCATCTCCACATAGGCGAGCAGATGGTGCCCGAAGGTGACGGGCTGGGCTGATTGCAGATGGGTGAAGCCGGGCATGACCGCCCCCGCATGGTCGAGCGCCCGCTCGGCGAGCGCCTGCTGGAGGCCGCGCATCTGGACATCGAGATCGTCCACGGTGTCGCGGACCCAGAGGCGGAAATCGACGGCCACCTGATCATTGCGCGAGCGGGCGGTGTGCAGGCGACCAGCGTCGGGGCCGATGATTTCGGCCAGCCGTGACTCCACATTCATATGGATGTCTTCGAGGGCGCGGGAGAAGACGAAGGTTCCCGCCTCGATTTCCGCCTCAACCTGGTTTAGACCCGCCGTAATGGCGTCCGCATGTTCGCGGCTCACGATCCCCGCGTCCGCCAGCATGGCGACGTGGGCGCGCGAGCCCCGGATGTCCTGGGCGGCGAGACGGTAATCGAAGCCGATGGAGGCGTTGATCTCCTCCATGATAGCGTCGGGACCGCTGGCGAAGCGTCCGCCCCACATCTTGTTGCTCATGAGCACCCCTGAGGTTCTGGTCCCGGCATGACGAACGAACCAAGCAAGTTGAAGCCGCAGCCACGCCGTCGCGCCGCAGCTCTCGCCGTCGCGCTGGTTCTCAGCGCAGGCGTCCTATACGGGATTTACGGCCACGCCGGCAAGGAAACGGCGCCGGGCGCATGCGCTGCCGCCGCAACCCTCACGCAGACCCTGGCGCCCTTGGCCCGGGGCGAGGTCGCGGCCCTGTCTGTGGCGAAGCGTCCACGCGGGGCGACCCCGCTCGCCTTCACCGGACCCGATGAGGCGCCGCTGTCTCTGGCTGCGTTCAAAGGACGCACCATCCTCCTCAACCTCTGGGCGACCTGGTGCGTCCCCTGCCGGGAGGAGATGCCCTCCCTCGACAAATTGCAGGCGCAGCTTGGCGGCCCCGATTTCGAGGTCGTGGCCATCAACATCGACACCACGCGCCTCGACCGGAGGCAGGCGTTTCTGAGGGAGGCAGGAGTCGAAAGGCTGGCGTTCTATGCCGATCGGAGCGCCGATGTGTTCCAGGCCCTCAAGAAAGCAGGCAAGGTCACGGGCCTGCCGACCACCCTGCTGATCGACCCCGATGGGTGCGAGCTGGGGGTCATGCCCGGCCCTGCGGACTGGGCGTCGCAGGATGCGCAGGCCCTTGTGAAGGCCGTGCTGCGGCGGTGAATTTTCGAGGCCTAACACTAACTGCGCAGGCGCGTCTTTTTGCGTAAGCGTTGCGCAAGTGCACAATCTCCATTAGGGAGACGCAGCATTTCGCCAATGAGGGAACCAAGATGGCCGAGCTCGATACTCGCCCCGTCAATCCGGCGCTGAACAGGCCGCTCTCTCCGCATCTGGGCATCTATCGCCCGATGCTGACCATGATGATGTCGATCACGCACCGAATCACGGGCGCGGCGCTCTATGCGGGCACGCTGCTTCTGGCCTGGTGGCTGCTGGCGGCCGCCACCGACGCCAAGAGCTTCGAGACCGCCGCCTGGTTCATGGCCTCGCCCTTTGGCCGCCTGATCCTGTTCGGCTTCACCTGGGCTCTGTTCCACCATCTGCTCGGCGGCCTGCGCCACTTCGTGTGGGACATGGGCCGGGGCATGGATCATCCCGAGCGGGAATATCTCGCGCAAGGCACGATGATCGGCGGGGTCGTTCTGACGGTCCTC
>Ga0209829_10004261_pt1 | contig 10161 bp, 10 predicted proteins | sample C_140205_EF_Meta_FD_187311 | JGI IMG/M metagenome (GOLD analysis project Ga0209829, IMG submission 187311) | Freshwater microbial communities from Lake Croche, Canada to study carbon cycling - C_140205_EF_MetaG (SPAdes) (version 2) | ecosystem: Environmental > Aquatic > Freshwater > Lake... | reverse complement strand
GCTCCACCCTTGGAGATATTCATAAATCGGCTTTGCATGGTGGAAATCGGTTTGCGAAGCGGGAAGCTCTTCAACCCGCTTGCCATCTATTTCGTAGGCAACACATACTGGAATTTTTTCCCAACCCGTTAATACATCTAGTTTCGTTAGGAAGAAATCGGTTAAACCATTTACGCGCACTGCGTAACGGGCAATCGGTGCGTCATACCAGCCACAACGACGAGCTCGACCAGTAGTAACGCCGATTTCGCCGCCGATACGACGTAGGGCCTCACCATCTTCATCAAAGAGTTCGGTTGGGAAAGGGCCACTGCCAACACGTGTTGTGTAAGCCTTGACGATTCCAATTACTTTATCTATTTTGGTAGGTCCGATTCCACTGCCAGTGCAAGCACCGCCCGCAGTCGGATTACTTGAAGTAACAAATGGATAAGTTCCGTGGTCAACGTCGAGGAGCGTTCCTTGTGAGCCTTCCAACAAAATACGTTTTCCGGCTTTTAACGCTTGATCCAGAAGCAAAACCGTATCGGCAACGTAAGGGCGAAGAATTTCTGCATATGCTAAGTACTCGACAAGAACCTCATCGACTTCGATGTTTTTACGGTTGAAAACCTTGATTAATACTTGGTTTTTATCGCGAAGGGCGCTTTCAATCTTTTGGCGAAGGATTGATGGATCAAAGAGATCTTGTACTCGAATACCGATGCGATTGATTTTGTCGGCATACGCTGGTCCGATTCCGCGGCCCGTTGTGCCAATCTTTGACTTACCTAAGAAGCGCTCTGAAACTTTATCGATGGTCCGGTGATATGGCGTAATCAAATGCGCGTTAGTTGAAATAACTAACTTGCTGCAATCAATGCCACGTTCGGTTAAGCCCTTGATTTCTTCCAATAGGACGCCGGGATCAATAACGACACCATTTCCGATTACTGGAACTACGTTGGGTGAGAGAATTCCTGAAGGTAATAAGTGAAGTGCATACTTCTGGTCGCCGATTACAACAGTATGGCCAGCGTTATTGCCACCTTGGTAGCGAACAACATAGTCAACTCGATCACCTAATAAATCGGTGGCTTTACCTTTGCCTTCGTCGCCCCATTGGGCACCAAGCAAGACTAGAGCTGGCATCGGTAAAGCCTTTCCGTTACGTTAGAAATTACTTGAGGGATGAAGTACCAGTCGAGCGAAGATCTTCACAACCACGAACTACGCGCGCGGCCATTCCAGCCTCTGCAGCTTTACCCCATGCACGTGGGTCATAAAGCTTTTTGTTACCAACTTCGCCATCGATCTTTAATACGCCGTCGTAGTTCTTAAGCATGTGGTCAACTACTGGACGAGTAAAGGCGTATTGGGTATCGGTATCGATATTCATCTTGATAACGCCGTAATCAAGTGACTCGCGAATCTCCGAAAGCAATGAGCCTGAACCACCGTGAAAAACAAGGTCCATTGGCTTACTTCCGGCAGGAAGGCCTAGCTTCTTTGAAACTGCCTCTTGCAAAGTTGCCAAAATCTTTGGCTGTAAAACAACATTTCCTGGCTTATAAACTCCATGAACATTTCCAAAAGTTGCTGCCACTAAGTAGCGCGCATCGTTTCCGAGAGTTTCGAGTGTTAGCAATGCATCCTCTGGAGTTGAATAGAGTTTGGCATCATGCTTGGCCTCAACACCATCTTCTTCTCCACCAACTACACCGATTTCAATTTCAAGAATTGTTCGAGCGGCAATTGACATCGCCAACATCTCTTTTGCGACCTTCATATTCTCAGTCATTGAAACGGCAGAGCCATCCCACATATGTGAGTTGAACAAAGGTGCTTTACCCGATGAAAGTCGTTCGGCGCCAAATGCTAGAAGTGGGCGCATAAAGCCCTCTAACTTTTCAGCTGGACAGTGATCGGTATGAATTCCAATATTTACGTTGTAGTTCTTAGCAACAACATGTGCGTATTCGGCTAAGGCAACTGCGCCATCAACCATTTTCTTTACAGTGGAGCCCGAAGCGTATTCAGCCCCGCCCCAAGAGAATTGAATGATTCCATCGGACTCGGCTTCGGCAAATCCACGAATAGCTGCTGTGATGGTTTGGGATGATGAAACGTTAATCGCTGGATATGCAAAGGCGCCTTTTTTCGCGCGATCCAACATGTCTACATAAATTTCTGGCGTTGCAATTGGCATTTCTCTCCTAGCGGCCTTGTGGCTCTCTGGTGTAAAACTCTAGGAGAGCGCTTCATTGGACCATCTAGAGGCTTACGGCCAATCCTCTCACTTATCGGCCAATTCCCATAAAAGCGGCACGAAAAAGCCCCCGAGCTGCGTTTCGGGGGCTTTGCTACGAGGGCTTTACATCATTGTCTTAAGCGCGCTGGTCAAAAACCTAGCAAAAGCGGCAACCAGTGTTGAATTGCTAAAGAATTTGAGGAAGAGCATGATCAAAGCGGTAATACTCATATTTTCTCCTTTCGTTGGGTTCACGCATCTTGCATGGTGGAAATAGTTGAAAAAGCCCATAGTAAAAACCCTGTTGATAACAATGCTGGACGGGTAACCTCTCTGACTATGAGCCAGGACCATGAATCACTCGAAAATCTGCTGAACGAAGACCGCCATTTTCCGCCAAGCTCGGAGTTCGCAGCGGCGGCAAATGCTAAGCCTGAGATTTATGCCCGCGCCGAAAAAGATCGTTTGGCATTCTGGGAAGCTCAAGCCGGCGAGCTTACGTGGGAGAAAAAGTGGGATACGGTCCTAGAGTGGCAAGCACCCTATGCCAAATGGTTTATTGGTGGAAAGTTAAACGCCTCCGTAAACGCACTTGATCGTCACGTTGCCGAAGGCCGCGGTAACCGTGTTGCTTTTCACTTTGAAGGCGAACCTGGTGACACGCGAACAATTACGTATGCACAGTTACTAATTGAAGTTAAGAAGACCGCTAATGCACTTATTGAACTTGGCATAAACGCCGGAGATCGCGTTGCCATTTACATGCCGATGATTCCTGAAGCGGCAGTTGCAATGTTGGCGTGTGCTCGTATTGGTGCACCACACTCAGTTGTTTTCGGTGGATTTTCTGCCGATGCACTTCTTTCTCGTATTCAAGATGCAGATGCAAAATTAGTGATTACCGCCGACGGTGGCTTTCGCAAAGGCGCACCCTTCGCATTAAAGCCTGCTGTCGATGACGCGCTCAAAGGAAAACATAACGTCGCCAAAGTATTAGTTGTTCAGCGCACAAAACAGGAGACCGCATGGGATGCCACCCGCGATATTTGGTGGCATGAAATTGTTGGCCGTCAAAGCGAAGAGCATGTGGCTGAAAGCTTTGATTCTGAACACCCATTGTTTATTTTGTATACCTCTGGCACCACTGCTAAGCCAAAGGGTATTTTCCATACAACTGGCGGTTATTTAACCCAAGTGGCCTATACGCACAAGGTTGTCTTTGATTTGAAGGCAGAGACGGATGTCTATTGGTGCACTGCCGACGTCGGCTGGGTTACCGGCCATAGTTATATTGTCTATGGCCCACTTATTAACGGAGCCACACAAGTAATGTATGAGGGCACTCCCGATACGCCACATAAAGGTCGGGTCTTTGAAATCATTGCTAAATATGGCGTAACTATTTTGTACACCGCGCCAACGCTTATTCGCACCTGGATGAAGTGGGGCGACGAATTTCCAAATGCCCATAACTTAAAATCTCTTCGACTACTTGGATCCGTTGGTGAACCAATTAACCCTGAGGCGTGGATGTGGTACCGCGAAGTAATTGGCGGAGATCGTTGTCCGATCGTCGACACTTGGTGGCAAACTGAAACTGGCGCAATAATGATTTCGCCACTGCCGGGTGTGACTTCAACAAAGCCTGGCTCTGCGATGGCAACTATTCCCGGGATTAGCGCAAAAATTGTCGATGAAAATGCAGTTCCGGTTGGCAACGGTCATGGCGGATTTTTAATTTTAGACAAACCGTGGCCCGCAATGTTGCGTGGCATCTGGGGCGAAGACGAGAGATATAAGGAAACATACTGGTCACGTTTTGATGGAATTTATTTTGCTGGAGATGGCGCAAAATTTGATGATGAAGGCGCTATTTGGTTGCTCGGCCGAGTCGATGATGTCATGAATGTTTCAGGTCATCGAATCTCTACAACCGAAGTTGAATCCGCACTTGTCTCCCATGAGGCTGTGGCAGAGGCTGCAGTTGTAGGTGCAGCAGATGCAATGACTGGCCAAGGGATTGTTGCTTTTGTTATTTTGCGCTCGGGTGTCGAACACTCCGATGGAGATGTACTGCTAGCCGAACTTCGAAATCACGTAGCAAAAGAGATCGGTGCCATCGCTAAGCCTCGTCAGATTTTGATTGTAAATGAACTACCAAAGACTCGAAGCGGAAAGATTATGCGGCGTCTGCTAAAAGACGTTGCCGAGGACCGTGTAGTTGGAGATGCCACAACGCTGGCTGACCCAAATATCATGAAGAAGATCGCAGAGGGCTTAAAGACTGCCAAGGATGAGGATTAGAGCTTCACGCCTAAGTACTTACTAGTGAGCGTAATTAGTTCAATCTCATTTTTAAGCACGCCTATTTTTTTATAGGCAATAGTTCCGTCGACTGCAATAAACCATGTGACTGGTACGCCCATTCCAAAATATGCACGCGATCGACCGTCACTATCGAAGAGGTTGGGCCACGTCATGCCGTGCGTTAGAACAAATTTTTGTCCATCTTTTATGCTGGCCTCTTCAACATCAACACCAACAAGTTGCAGTTTGTCTTTTGCTTTTTTATAGAATGATCGAAAGATTGGAATTTCTTCTTTGCATGGAGCACACCAAGAACCCCATACATTAACAATCATGGGACCGTGTACTGCATTTATTGAAGCGCCTTTAGTTCCATCTAAACAATTTAACTCGATTGGGTTTGCAGTACTAGTGCTTTGTATCGCTGCACAAGAAACGACTTTACCTGCGACTTGATTAGTTGGTGTTGAACAACTAGTCAGCAGCAATAAAGCGCAGGCGAGAGCGATTCTTTTCAACGAAAGTCCTTATCTGTCTTTACGAGGAGCTTAGCTTTTTCGACATCCATTTCACCAATGCCGACGCTTGGACAGATTTTTGCAACCGGGCATACTCCACAAGCGGGCTTGCGCGAGTGACAGATTCGCCGCCCATGCCAAATCATGCGTTGAGACAAATTAGTCCATTCGCTTTGCGGAATTAATGCACCCACAATGTGTTCGACTTTCACGGGATCTTTTTCGGTCGTCCAACCAAATCGACGAGAGAGTCGACCAAAGTGGGTATCAACTGTTATTCCTGGGATATCAAATGCGTGTCCTAAGACAACGTTTGCTGTTTTGCGTCCAACGCCCGGAAGCGTAATTAGCTCTTCTAACGTACACGGAACTTCACCGCCAAAGTCGTCAAGAATTTTTGTCGCTAAGCCTTTGATGTGACGGGCCTTTGCTCGGTAGAAACCAGTTTGGTAGACAAGTTTTTCTACATCGTGGATATCTGCCTTTGCAAAAGCTTTTGCATTTTTATACTTTTTAAATAGGGCCGGAGTGACCGTATTAACCCGTTTATCCGTGCACTGTGCACTTAGTACGGTAGCGATTATTAATTGCAAGGGGTTCTCAAAATCTAATTCGCAGCGGATATCAGGGTAGGTCTTGGTAAGGATGCGATAAACGGCCCTGGCCTGCTTGCGGCTTTCTTTATCGGCAGGCATGAGGCTAAAGTACTCCTCGTGACCCCAGAAGCAGATGTATTCCGTAAAGCCCCACTCTTTACCGCCCTTGACGATGCTGCCGCCGATTCATTGCGGGCATCGATGGATCCAGTGAAGATTGCAAAGGGCGGCGTCCTTTTTGCCGAAGGCGATGAGGGTGATCACCTGTATGTAATCGTTGAAGGAAAATTGAAACTCGGTACTTCAAGTGGCGATGGCCGCGAAAATCTTTTATCAATTCTTGGGCCTGGCGAAATGTTTGGTGAACTTAGCCTTTTTGATCCAGGTCCGCGCACATCAACTGCCACTGCAGTCACTGATGCGAAACTGCTCAGCCTCGGACATAAAGATTTAATTCCATGGTTAGCTCAAAATCCCGCAGTGGCTCTGCATTTACTTGCGCGTTTAGCTCAAAGACTTCGTCGTACAAATGAGGCCGTTGGTGATTTAGTTTTCTCTGATGTTCCAGGTCGCGTCGCTAAAGCCCTTATCGATCTTGGTGAGCGTTTTGGAAAACAAACCGCTGAAGGTCTTTATGTGCACCATGATTTAACCCAAGAAGAACTCGCGCAGTTAGTCGGTGCATCACGTGAAACCGTTAACAAAGCCCTTGCCGATTTTGCTGGTCGCGGCTGGTTAAAGTTAGATGGACGTGCAGTGCTTATTACCGATTACGAACGCTTATCAAAGCGCGGTAAATGACTAGTCTGTAATTTCTACAGTTAGTTCGATTTCAACTGGTGAGTTCAGCGGCAATTCAGCTATTCCAACGGCACTTCGCGCATGCTTTGCGCCATCGCCCCAAATAGCTAAAAAGAGTTCGCTGGCGCCATTCACGACAACAGGTCCATTGATATAGCCAGGTACACCATTAACGTAGCCAACTACGCGAACAATCTTTGAGATTTTATTTACATCGGCAACAGTTGCAACTGCAGCTAATGCATTCAGAGCACAAATCTGAGCCAACTCTTTTGCGCGCTCGGGTGACATTTCTCCGCCAACTTTGCCAACGCCAGCCATTTCGCCATTTACTAGCGGCAATTGCCCTGCAGTAAATACAATATTTCCGGTTCGGATCGCTGGAACGTAGGCCGCAATTGGCAATGCCGCCACGGGAAGTTCAAGGCCAAGTTCTTTCAGCTTTGCACGGACATCTAGAGAATTCATTTGATCTCTCGTTTCATATACGCAACTAGTTGCTCGCCAGTTCCTGGCGCTGGAATAACTTGGACGAGTTCCCAACCATCTGAACCCCAGGTATCTAGGATCTGCTTAGTTGCATGAGAGAGTAATGGGACAGTTGCGTATTCGAATTTCATTTATTTAACGCTTCTTTCACTAGGTTTGAAACTACAGAACCATCGGCCTTGCCCGCAATTAATCCTTTAACTGCGCCCATAACTTTGCCCATATCCCCTGGCCCGACAGCACCAGTTGATGCGATTGCATCGGCAATCATCTTCTTAATATCATCGGCGCTCAATTGAGCCGGTAAGTATTTAGCAATAACTTCGCCTTCGGCCTTTTCCAGTGCGGCTTTGTCAGCGCGACCGGCGGCTTCAAACGCCTCAGATGCTTCGCGACGCTTTTTAGCCTCGCGCGAGAGGACGATTATTACTTCATCATCACTCAAGATCCGTGCCTCTTTGCCCGAAACCTCTTCATTAGTGATTGCAGTTAGAACCATTCGAATGGTGCTGGATGTTATTTCATCACGGCTTCGAATCGCCTCAGTTAAGTTGCTACGTAGGGTCTCCTTGATGCTCATGATGTGAACTCTATCGCGAGAAGCTCGGCGATTTGAGCGGTATTTAACGCCGCTCCTTTGCGTAAATTATCGCCGCAAACGAACATATCTAAGGCCATTGGATTATCGATGCTTTTGCGTACGCGTCCTACCCACGTTGGATCCGTTCCAACTACATCGGCAGGTGTTGGAAACTTATGATTTGCTGGATCATCGACCAACTTCACTCCAGCAGCATTCTCCAAAATATCTTGTGCCCCTTTGCGTGAAGGCTCTTTCGCAAAAACCGCATGCACTGTAAGTGAGTGTGTAGTAATTACTGGAACGCGTACGCACGTGGCAGAAACTTTCAAATTAGGTAAACCTAAAATCTTGCGTGATTCATTGCGCACTTTGAGCTCTTCCGATGAATAACCATCTTCCTTTAGCGATCCGGCCCAAGGCACAACGTTTAATGCAAGTGGTGCAGGAAACGGACCGTTGTCAGTTATGTACTTCCGAGAATCACCGGCAGTGGTTCCTGCATCAGTACCTGCGACCTGTTTCATTTGTTCACGCAAAATATCAATGCCTGCTTGGCCCGCACCCGATGCTGCCTGGTAAGAAGAGACAACAAGTTCTACTAATTCATAGTCGTGGTGAAGTGCACCAAGGGCGACGATCATTGAAAGCGTGGTGCAGTTAGGATTTGAAATGATTCCACGCGGGCGCTTCTTAACATCAAGGGGATTAACTTCAGGAACTACTAGGGGAACGTCGACATCCATTCGAAATGCCCCGGAGTTATCGACAACGACTGCGCCACGTGATGCGGCGATTGGTGCCCATTCAGCTGAAATCTCATCGGGGACGTCGAACATTGCAACATCAATGCCGTCAAAACTCTCAGGCGTTAGTGCAACAACTGTTAACTCTTCGCCGCGACACATGAGCTTCTTGCCAGCGCTTCGGGCCGATGCGATTAATCGAATCTCTCCCCAAACATCCGGGCGCTCAGACAAGATTCCGAGCATGACGGTTCCAACCGCCCCAGTTGCACCAACAACTGCAAGTGATGGTTTGCTCATCGACCAGAGCCCCCATAAACAACGGCTTCACTCTGATCGGCATCTAAGCCAAAGGCTGTGTGGGCAGCTTTAACGCCACGCTCTACATCAGCTTCTCTGCAAATTATCGAGATACGGATTTCAGAGGTTGAAATCATTTCGATATTTACTCCAGCCTCTGAAAGGGCGGCAAAAAAAGTTGCAGTTACACCTGGGTGTGAGCGCATTCCAGCCCCGACTAATGAAAGTTTTCCAATTTGATCGTCGTATTGAATAGACGCAAAACCGACTTCACCTTGAAGCTTCTGCAAGATTGCAGTTGCATCAGCACCTTCATCTTTAGGTAGAGTAAATGAGATATCAGTTAAGCCAGTTGCAGCTGCGGAAACATTTTGGACAATCATGTCAATATTGATATCGCCATCGGCAATTGCTTGGAAAATCCGGGCAGCAACGCCTGTGCGATCGGGCACTCCCACTACCGTGATCTTTGCTTCACTCTTATCGTGGGCGATTCCTGAGATGATGGCTTGTTCCATGGCTCCTCCTTCAGGGTGATCTTTGACCACCCATGTTCCTTCGTTGCTTGAAAAAGATGAACGTACGTGAATAGGTAAGTTGTAACGACGCGCGTATTCAACACAGCGCAAGTGCAAAACTTTTGCACCGCTTGCTGCCAGTTCTAACATTTCATCATAAGTAACTGTTTTTAATTTGGTTGCCGTTGGCACGACGCGCGGATCGGCGCTGTAAACCCCATCGACATCGGTATAAATTTCACAGACATCAGCATCTAAAGCAGCAGCGAGCGCAACTGCAGTTGTGTCACTGCCTCCGCGACCAAGCGTTGTTACATCTTTTGTATCTTGCGAAATTCCTTGAAACCCGGCAACGATTGCAATCGCGCCTTCTTTTAACGCTTCCTGAATTCGTCCCGGTGTCACATCGATTATGCGGGCACGGCCATGTGCTGATGTTGTAATCACGCCAGCTTGACTGCCGGTGAATGAGCGGGCTTCATGACCTAAATTTGTAATTGCCATCGCAAGCAGCGCCATAGAAATTCGCTCGCCCGCCGTTAGCAACATATCTAACTCGCGCCCCGATGGGATTGGCGTTATCTGTTTTGCTAAATCAATGAGCTCATCGGTCGTATCGCCCATCGCCGAAACTACGACGACGACCTGATTTCCATCGCGTTTTGCCGCCACGATGCGATTGGCTACGCGTTTCATGCCCTCGGCATCGGCTACCGAAGATCCGCCGTATTTCTGAACAATGAGTCCCATGTGTTAATGGTGGCCTATGGGATTAAATGGCGCGAACCCTTTTTCTGATTTTCTTACTATGTGAGACGGAACCAGTACCACATTGTGGGATTAAACGCTACGGCGACCTTCAAATGCCCGTCCGAGCGTAACTTCGTCGGCATATTCCAAATCTCCGCCTACTGGCAGACCTGAGGCCAGACGAGAGGTCTTGATGTTGAGTGGCTTAATCAAGCGAGCCAAATAGGTAGCCGTAGCCTCTCCCTCAAGGTTTGGATCCGTTGCCAAAATAACTTCAACAATTTCCGGGTCGCTCAAACGCGCCATTAATTCACGGATACGTAACT
>Ga0209829_10004258_pt1 | contig 10164 bp, 7 predicted proteins | sample C_140205_EF_Meta_FD_187311 | JGI IMG/M metagenome (GOLD analysis project Ga0209829, IMG submission 187311) | Freshwater microbial communities from Lake Croche, Canada to study carbon cycling - C_140205_EF_MetaG (SPAdes) (version 2) | ecosystem: Environmental > Aquatic > Freshwater > Lake... | reverse complement strand
TCGCGCATCCGCTCCAGCCCGCTGAAGGCGCAGACCAACATGAAAAGCGTGGAGCGCGGCAAGTGGAAATTTGTCAGCAGCACATCCACCGCCCTGAACTGGTAGCCGGGCGTGATGAAGATGGAGGTGTCGCCCGCAAAGGCGCGCAGCCGCCCATCCTCCCCCGCCGCCGTCTCCAGAATGCGCAGGCTGGTGGTGCCGGCGGCCATGATGCGCCCGCCCCTGGCCCGCGCCGCCTCCAGCCGCTGCGCCACCTCTTCGCGCAGCACGCCATATTCGGCGTGCATGCGATGGTCGGCGGTGTCGTCCACCTTCATGGGCAGGAAGGTACCCGCCCCCACATGCAGCGTCACCCGCTCGATGGTGACGCCCGCCGCCTCGATGGCGGCCACAAGGGCGGGGGTGAAATGCAGGCTGGCGGTGGGCGCAGCCACGGCGCCGGGGTCGCGGGCGAAGAGGGTCTGGTAGTCCTGCTGGTCCCGCGCATCCTCGCCCCGCTTGCTGGCGATATAGGGCGGCAGGGGCATATGGCCGTGGCGCATGATCGCCTCATCAAGCGCCGGGCCTGAAAAGGAGAAAGCGAGCAGCGCCTCGCCGCCCTCCCCCTTCTCGATGACTTCCGCGTCCAGCCTATCGAGCTCGCAGGCCGCGCCCTCGGGGGCCCGCCCGAAGCGGATGCGCTCGCCGATGTTGACCTTCTTGGCGGGGCGGACGAAAGCGCGCCAGCGATCCCGCCCCTCGCGCTTGTGCAGGGTCGCCTGAATGCGCGCCGAGACCTCGCCGCGCGTGCGAAAACCGTCGAGCTGCGCGGGGATGACCTTGGTGTCGTTGACGACAAGCACGTCGCCGGGACGCAGAAAGGCGGGTATGTCGCGCACCCCCGCATGGATGAAATCGCCGCCCGCAGGAACCACCAGCAGCCGCGCCGCATCGCGCGGTTCGGCAGGGCGCAACGCGATCCGATCTTCCGGCAGTTCGAAGTCGAAGAGATCGACGCGCATGATGAGACTTTGGATGAGGGCTGCGAAGGATGAGTCAAAACAAAGGGCTGGACCCGTTTGTTATCGAAGTGATTCACACCGCCAGGGCAGCATACCCTCCCCCCTGTGGGGAGGGTCGGCCGCGTCAGCGGACGGGGTGGGGGTCTGCGCATGCTGATCGTTGGCGCCTTTGCGACGGCGCTAACGACGGAGTCGCGTGGACCCCCACCCCGCACCCCTCCCCACAGGGGGGAGGGGAAACGGCGGGCGTTTCGTTCAGATCATTCAGAGCCCTGGAGCCCACAGTCAGGGCTCTCCCCCGACTGCCGACTGCCTAACGCCGACTGCCCCAAAATCAGCCCAGCTTCGCCGAAACGATGCTGTCGGGATCGCGCACGGGCTCGCCGCGCTTGATCTTGTCCACATTCTCCATGCCGGAGACGACCTCGCCCCAGACCGTATATTGACGGTTGAGGAAACCTGCGTCGTCGAAGCAGATGAAGAACTGGGAATTGGCGCTGTCGGGGTTCGACGAACGGGCCATCGAGCATGTGCCGCGCACATGCGGCTGAGCGTTGAATTCCTGCTTCAGGTTCGGATACTTCGACCCGCCCGTGCCGGAACCATGAGGGCAGCCGGTCTGGGCCATGAAGCCGTCGATCACGCGATGAAACACGATGCCGTCATAGAAGCCCTCGGAGACGAGCTTCGAGATATGGGCGACGTGATTGGGGGCGAGATCCGGGCGCATCTTGATGACGACCGGGCCCTTGGTGGTCTCCAGCGTCAGCTTGTTCAGATCCAGAGATGTCGTCTCCAAGGGAGCCGCAGCCACAGCCTCGGCGGGCTTCTTGACAGACTTCTTGGCAGGCTTTTCCGCCTTCTCGGCCTTGGGGGCTTTTCCTTCGTCCGACATGGCGGACCTCCTTGGGTAATGGTTTCGTGATCGCGCGCGCGGTGAAGCTGGCGGCGAACGGGCGGATTGCTATAGCGGTCCGCGCCGCCCCGGTAAACCATCAAGCAGGTTTGAAGGTTCTCAATCCGGGCTGCTGGCCAGCCGCACCTTCAACATCCGGTCGGGCGAAGTGACGGAGCCATTGTTATTGGGATCGCCCTTCTTGATCTTGTCCACGAGATCCATGCCCGAGGTTACCTCGCCGAACACCGTATAATCCCCCTTGAGATGAGGAACTTCGTCCAAGCAAATAAAGAACTGCGAATTGGCGGAATTGGGGCTGCCTGACCGGGCCATGCCCAAAGTGCCGCGCTTGAACGGGGTCTGGCTGAATTCGGCGGGAATGTTCGGCAGGTCCGAGCCGCCCGTGCCATTGCCCTTGGGATCGCCGGTCTGGGCCATGAAGCCCGCGATCACCCGGTGGAACACGATCCCATCATAGAACTTGCGGGCCACCAGCGCCTTGATCTGCTCCACATGCTTGGGGGCAAGGTCGGGACGCAGGCGGATGGTGACGCGGCCGTCCTTGAGGTCGATAAAGAGGGTGTTGGCGGGGTCGGAGGCCTGGGCGAAGGCCTCGGAGCCAAAAGCGAGCGCGGGAATGGCGGCGAGAAGGCTGCGGCGGTCGATGGTCATGGGTGATCCTCTTTCGAACAGGTCTGGCAGTGATGAAGGGGTCAGCCGCGCGCGAAACGCTCGGCCAGCGCCTGCGCCACCAGCGGCGGCGCGAAGGCGGCGACATCCCCGCCCATGGCGGCGATCTGGCGCACCAGGGTGCCGGTAATGTGGCGAAGGCCGGGGGATGAGGGCAAAAAGACCGTGGTGATCTCAGGCGCCATGGTCCCGTTCATCCCGGCCATCTGCATTTCATAGTCGAAATCCGCGCCATCGCGCAGGCCGCGCACCAGCAGCGTGGCGCCGTGCTGGCGCGCCGCCTCCACCGCAAGCCCGTCGAAGGTGACGACCTCCAGCGTGCAGCCCGTGCCCGCCACCAGCGGCGCCCCGCAGGCGCGGATCATGTCGGCCCGCTGCTCCGCTTCAAACACCGGCTTCTTGCCGGGATGGACGCCAATGGCGACGATCAGCCGCCCGCAGAGCCGGGCGGCCTGGCGGATCACATCCGCATGGCCGTTGGTGAGGGGATCGAAGGTTCCCGTATAGAGCGCCGCCACCTCAGCCATGTCGCTGTCTCCAACCGTCTTCAGCCCTCGGCGCCGTCAGCGACTTCAGCAGCTTCCCCATCGTCGCCATTCGCGTCGTCATCGCTGATGCGCTCGACGGAGACCACATGCTCCTTCGCATCCGTGCGGAAGACGATGACGCCCTGGGTGCCGCGACCGGCGACCCGGATGCCATCAACCGGGCAGCGGATCAGCTGGCCAGCGTCGGTGACGAGCATGATGCCGTCGCCCGTCTCCACGGGAAAGGAGGCCACGAGCGGTCCATTGCGCGGATTGACGACCATGGCGACGATGCCTTTGCCGCCGCGTCCGGTGATCCGGTATTCATAGGATGAGGTGCGCTTGCCGAAGCCGTTGTTCGACACGGTGAGGATGATCTGCTCCAGCGCGCCCAGCTCCGCGTAACGCTCCTGAGAGAGCGTCTCGGCGGCGGATCCGGTGGCCAGCGCCTCCGTCTCCTCCTCGACGACAGCGGCCTCAGCCTCTACCTCACCCGCCACCGCACGGCGGCGGCGCAGATAGGCCTCGCGCTCCTCGGCGCTGGCGTCCACATGGCGCAGGATGGCCATGGAGATCAGCCGGTCGCCTTCGCTCAGGTTTATGCCGCGCACGCCCATGCTGTCGCGGCCCTTGAAGACGCGCACTTCGGTCGTGGGGAAGCGGATGCACTGGCCCTTGGCGGTGGTCAGCAGCACATCGTCCATCTCCGTGCACATCTGCACATTGACGATGCCCTCGCCCTCGTCGAGACGCATGGCGATCTTGCCCGCGCGATTGACCGAGGTGAAATCCGACAGCTTGTTGCGCCGGACCGTGCCGCCTGTCGTGGCGAACATGACGTCGAGCGCCTCCCAGGCCGCCTCGTCCTCGGGCAGCGGCATGATGGTGGTGATGCGCTCACCCTTCTCGAGCGGCAGGATATTCTCGAGGAAACGGCCCACGGCGGTCGGGCCCGCCTGCGGCAGGCGCCAGACCTTGAGCTTGTAGACCTGCCCCAGCGAGGAGAAGAACAGCACGGGCTGATGGGTGGTGGCGACGAAGAGGCTCGCCACGAAATCCTGCTCGCGGGTGGACATGCCCGAGCGGCCCTTGCCGCCGCGCCGCTGTTCCCGATAGGTGGCGAGCGGCACGCGCTTGATATAGCCCGCATGGGACACGGTGACGACCATGTCCTCGCGCTGGATGAGGTCTTCATCCTCCATATCCAGATCGCTATCGGTGATGATGGTGCGACGGGGCGTGGCGTGGGCGGTCTTGATCGCCGTCATCTCGTCCTTGATGATGGTGAAGACACGCGCGCGCGACCGCAGGATGTCGAGATAATCGGCGATTTCGACAGCCAGCTTGTTAAGGGCCTCCGCGATCTCGTCGCGGCCCAGCGCCGTGAGGCGTTGCAGGCGCAGTTCGAGAATGGCGCGGGCCTGTTGCTCGCTCAGGCGATAGCTGCCATCCGCGTTCAGGGAATGGCGGGGATCGGCGATCAGCGCGATCAGGGGCGCCATGTCATGAGCGGCCCAGTCGCGGCCCATCAGGGCCTCGCGCGCCGCCGCCGCATCGGGCGAGGTGCGGATCAGGCGAATGACTTCGTCGATATTGGCGACCGCAATGGCCAGACCCACCTGCACATGGGCGCCGTCGCGCGCCTTGTTGAGCAGGAACTTCGTGCGCCGTGTGACGACCTCCTCGCGGAAATCGATGAACGCGCGCAGGAAGTCCTTCAGTGTCAGCATGACCGGCCGACCGCCGTTGAGGGCGATCATGTTGCAGCCGAAGGAGTTCTGAAGCTGCGTGTAGCGATAGAGCTGGTTCAGCACCACATCGGCGACCGCATCGCGCTTGATCTCGATGACGATGCGCATCCCGTCGCGGTCGGACTCGTCGCGCAGCTCCGCAATGCCCTCGACGCGCTTCTCGCGCACCAGTTCGGCGATCTTCTCCAGCAGGGTGCTCTTGTTCACCTGATAGGGAATTTCGGTGATGATGAGCGCTTCGCGATCCTTGCGGATCTGCTCCACCTCGGCCTTGGCGCGCACCAGAACGGAGCCGCGCCCAGTCTGATAGGCGAGCCGCGCCCCGCCCCGGCCCAGCATGATGCCGCCGGTGGGGAAGTCGGGACCGGGGACGATCTCGATCAGCTCGTCGGTGGTGATGTCCGGGTTGTCCATCATCGCGAAAACGGCGTCGATGACTTCGCCCAGATTGTGGGGCGGGATATTGGTGGCCATGCCGACCGCGATGCCGCCGGCGCCATTGACCAGCAGGTTGGGGAACCGCGCCGGCATGACGACGGGCTCATGCTCCTTGCCGTCGTAGTTGGCCTGGAAATCGACGGTGTCGAGGTCGATGTCCTGGGCCAGCGCCAGCGCCGGACGCGCCAGACGCGACTCGGTGTAGCGCATGGCCGCTGCCGGATCGCCGTCGACCGAGCCGAAGTTGCCCTGGCCGTCGATGAGCGGCAGGCGCATGGAGAAGGGCTGCGCCATGCGCACGAGGGCGTCATAGATCGCGGAATCGCCGTGCGGGTGATATTTACCCATGACGTCGCCGACGATGCGGGCGCTCTTCACATAGGACTTGTCGGGCGTGTAGCCGTTCTCGGTCATGGAGAAGAGAATGCGCCGATGCACGGGCTTGAGCCCGTCGCGCACATCGGGAAGCGCGCGGCTGACGATCACGCTCATGGCGTAATCGAGATAGCTGCGCTTCATCTCGTCGGTGATGGAGACGGGGCGAATATCCGGCCCGGAGGGCTGCTGAACGTCGTCGTTATCGGCCAATGCCAAACAATCCCATCGGGGTGAAAAGGTTGAGTCTGTTCATAGCCGATTCCCGCCATGATAGCCAATTATCGGCAGTCAGCAGTCGGCAGTCGGGGAAGGCTTCGGCGTCGCGGGGGCGCGGTCAAGCGGAACACGCAAGCGCGATATCAATTATTGAGGTGAACGCCAGCAGGTCCCCTCCTCCCTGTGGGGAGGGGTGCGGGGTGGGGGTCGCGACACATCGGGAGTTCGCACTGTCGCAACCGCGCATACCGATCAGCATCTCGCGCCCCCCACCCCGTCCCGCTTCGCAGGCCGACCCTCCCCACGAGGGGGAGGGTAAGAAAGTGCGCGTTATTTCAGAGCGTTAGCCAAGGCCAAACTTCCCGACTGCCGACTGCCTAATGCCGACTGCCTCGGCCACTCAGAACGGGATATCATCATCAATCGGCTCGGAGCGACCACCGCCGCCGCTGCCGACCTGAGCCGGACGACCGCCGCCGCCAGCCGCCGGACGGCTGTAGCCGCCACCACCACCACCGCCCGAAGACTGGCCGCGGTCATAGCCGCCGCGATCATCGCCGCCGCCGCCGCCGCTATCGCGACGGCTGTCGAGCAGGGTCAGTTCCCCGCGGAAGCGCTGCAACACCACTTCGGTCGCCTTGCGCTGATTGCCGTCCTTGTCCGTATATTCGCGGGTCTGGAGCTGACCCTCGAGGTAAACCTTCGTGCCCTTCTTGCAATATTGCTCGGCGACCTTGCCCAGCGCTTCATTGAAGATGGTCACATTGTGCCACTCGGTGCGCTCCTTGCGCTCGCCGGTGGCCTTGTCCTTCCAGGTCTCGGCGGTGGCGACCGAGAAGGAGACGATGGGATCGCCATTGCCGGTGCGGCGCACCTCGGGGTCGCGACCCAGATTGCCCACGAGAATGACCTTGTTGATGCTGCCTGACATGAGGCTCTCCGAAAATTGGGGTCGGCCCTTCGCCGACGCATTCGCGCACCCTAACCGCCCGAAGGCTCCCGCGCCCCTCCCTGCGGAACATTGTCCACAAGGCTGCGGGCTTCGGAACGTCAAAAAACGGACGGTCAAGATTCGTTCTGTATTTGTTCTAGCAAACGGAAACGGCGGGCGCAAGCCCGCCGCCGTCCTGTTCGCTGCATTCAGCCCGTGGTGACCGCCGTCTCGATGTCGGTGGGGTCGATCACGCGGTTGAGGCCCTTGTTCAGCTTGTCGCGATCCAGCTCGCCCTCCCACCAGGCCACGACCACGCAGGCCACGCCATTGCCGGTGAGATTGGTGAGGGCGCGGCACTCGCTCATGAACTTGTCGATGCCCAGAACGATAGCCATGCCGGGCAGCAACTCCGGTCGCACCGCCGCCAGCGTCGCCGCCAGGGTGATGAAGCCCGCCCCGGTGATGCCGCTCGCGCCCTTGGAGGTGAGCATGGCGACCAGCAAAATGGTCACCTGCTCGCCCGCGCTCAGGGGCACGTTCAGCGCCTGGGCGATGAACAGCGTGGCCAGAGTCATGTAGATATTTGTGCCGTCGAGGTTGAAGGAATAGCCGGTGGGGACCACGAGGCCCACGACCGACTTGGAGCAACCAAGCCGCTCCAGCTTCTCCATCATCTGCGGCAGGGCGCTCTCCGAGGAGCTGGTGCCCAGCACGATCAGCAGTTCATCCTTGATATAGGCGATGAACTTGAAGATCGAGAAGCCCGCGATCCGCGCGATGATCCCCAGCACCACGATCACGAAGATCAGCGCCGTCAGATAGAAGGTGGCTATCAGCCCGGCCAGGTTGCCCAAGGCCTGCGGACCATAGCGACCGATGGTGTAGGCCATGGCGCCGAAAGCGCCGATGGGGGCGGCGCGCACCACGATGGCGATGACGCCGAACATGGCGTGGGCCATATCATCCACCAGCGCCCGCACCGTATGACCCCGCTCGCCCAGAGCCATCAGCGAGAAACCGAAGAGGATAGAGAAGAGAAGCACCTGCAATATGTCGCCACGCGCGAAGGCGCCGACCACGCTGTCGGGGATGATGTGGAGCACGAAATCGACGCTCTTCATCTCGCCCGCCTGCTTGGCGAAGCCCGCCACGGCCGCCGCATCCGGCTTGCCGGAGAAGCCGGCGCCCGGCTGGAGCAGATTGGCGACCAGCAGGCCCAGAACGAGGGCGAAGGTCGAGACGATCTCGAAATAGACCAGCGCCTTGACGCCGACCCGGCCGACCTTCTTGGCCTCGTTCACATGGGCGATGCCCGAAACCACCGTGCAGAAGATGATGGGGGCGATGACCATCTTGATGAGGCTGACGAAACCGTCGCCCATGGCCTTGATCCAGTCGTTCTTGGCCAGAACGGGATCAAAGGTGCCGAGCAGCGCGCCAAGCACGATGGCGATGAGAACCTGAACATAAAGAAGACGATACCAGGGCTTGCGGCCGGAGGCGGGAGCGTCGGCGGTGAGTGCGGGAGCGGACATGGTGCCTCTTGGGGACCGGGCGAGGTTGGGCGCCTGATGAGATTGGACTAGTCCAACGATGACCCGAAACTACCCGCAAACCCACTCACACGCGAGGGGGTTACGTCCCCCGCTTATTAAACTTTAGTCGCACAAGCGCATGCATGGCGCCCGCGCGCTGCGGACCGCACCCCATTCCTCGGACGCGTGGCCCGCAAGCATCCGCCTACTTTGCGGCCGCCAGCGCCTTGTTCCACCTGACAACCTCGGCCTTCACGAAGTCGCCCAGGTAGGCCTGCGTCTGCTCGGAGGCGGCCGGCAGCACAGCGCCAAGGTTCAGCAGACGATTACGCGTCGCCTCATCGCCCAGCGCCTTGCCAAGGGCCTCGTTGAGCCTGGCCGTGATCTCCGGTGCGGTCCCGACCGGCGCGAAGATCGCGTTCCAGGCGATGACCTGATAGTCGGGCAGGCCAGCCTCCTTGGTGGTGGGCACGTCGGGCAGAGCAGGCGAGCGCTCGGGACTGGCGATGGCGTAGGCGCGGATGGCGCCGCCACGGATCTGCTCGGCCAGATTGACGATCTGGTCGCACATGAAATCCACCTGGCCGCTGATCATGTCGTTCAACGCGGGGCCGGTGCCGGTGTAGGGCACGGCGGTGGGCTTGATCCCGAGCTGGCCATTGAGCATCACGCAGGTGGAATGGGAGACCGAGCCGATGCCCGCATGGGCCTGGTTGAGCTTGTCCGGATTGGCCTTCGCATAGGTCACGAATTCCTGCAGGGTCTTGGGCGCGAACTTCATCGAGCCCACGATCAGGATCGGGGTCGAGGCGGCGACGCCGACCGGCACGAGGGCGGTGGGATCATATTTCAGGCCCGGATAAAGGGCGGGCGCGGCGCCATGGGTGCCCATGTGGCCCATCATGATCGTGTAGCCGTCAGGGGCTGCGCCAGCGGCGCGGGTGATGCCGGTGGTGCCGCCAGCGCCCGCCACGTTCTCGACCACGATCTGCTGGCCCAGCGTGCGCGACATGTGTTCGGAGACGAAACGCGCGACGATATCCGTCGGCCCTCCAGCGGCGAAAGGAACGATCATGGTCACGGGCTTGGTGGGATAGGTCTGCGCCATCGCGGGGATGCCCAAAAGGCCTGTCAGAGCAAACGCGACTGCGAACAGTTTTTTCAAGACACTCTCCTCCCATGTCACTATTTTCAGAGCCTCATGCGAGACCACTGGGTGCGCCAGCCTCGCGATCAAAACAACGAGCCCCCTCATGGTCTTGCCGACTGGCGCATCTGCAACTTCAGACTAGTCCAAGATAAATCCGGCGATCAATCTTGAAAACGCTCGATTTTCGATATCGCGGGAACGTGAAGACGGCGCGAATCGCCGATCAGGACTCAGCGCGCTCCCGCAACAAAAAACCCGAGGCGCGAGCGCCCCGGGTTCGATGTTTCGCAATGCGTCTTGCGCCTATTCCGTGAAGACTGCGTCGCGTTTCTGCCGCATGGCGGGCAGGATGGCGATCACCAGCATGATCACCGAGACCACCAGCAGCGCCGCCGAGAGCGGACGCTCCACGAAGGTCATGAAGCTGCCGCGCGACAGGATCATCGCCTGACGCAGCTTCTCTTCCATCAACTTGCCGAGCACGAATCCCAGCAGCATGGGCGCAGGCTCGAAGCCGAACTTCAGCAGCGCATAGCCCACCACCGCGAAGAAGGCCGTGAACAGCACATCCGAGGTGGAGTTGTTGATGGAATAGATGCCGATGCAGCAGAAGATGCTGATCGCCGGGAACATCATGCGGTAAGGC
>Ga0209829_10004253_pt1 | contig 10171 bp, 9 predicted proteins | sample C_140205_EF_Meta_FD_187311 | JGI IMG/M metagenome (GOLD analysis project Ga0209829, IMG submission 187311) | Freshwater microbial communities from Lake Croche, Canada to study carbon cycling - C_140205_EF_MetaG (SPAdes) (version 2) | ecosystem: Environmental > Aquatic > Freshwater > Lake... | reverse complement strand
CATGCTTGTGAAGTCTCTCAACACAATCACAACACCGGATTATCGAAAAGAAGAAATCATGATGGGCCACCGTAAATTGATCGCACCACTTCGCGAAGCGCTTACACAAACAGGAATCGCGGATTTAGCAGGTGCCGCTGCATTTATTTCTAGCGTTACTGATGCCGCAAGTGTGCGAATCGAATCTGGAAATGAACCAATGCGCGAAATCCAAAACGCAACTACTTTTGCGTTGGCTGGATTGCGCGCACTAGCAACTAACTAGGCTACTTATTTACTTCGAAAGAGATACTGCCTTTCAGGGCTGAATAATTCACAGTTCCTGGTGCCTTAACACTCAACATACAAGTTCCGACCTTTTTACCGGTTATTTTATTTCCAGCGAGTTTGCAGGTTGAATTTGTGGCAACTTTGTAAGTCACGCTTTCACCAAAGTTAGTTTGGGCTGACAAGGTAATCACTTGCCCAACTTTCATTGTCTTAGGAGCAGAGCGAACGAACTGCACACCAGGTGTTAAGGCAAAAGGAAAGTTTGCTTTCCCGTTGGGTGTTGCAATTTCGAGGTTACAGTAGTTGGTTCCGGCTAGTGCGGTAATCAAGTTATCTTTAACACTGCAGAAAGTTTTCCCTGATGGATCCGCTGAAATTTTAAGTGTTGGTGTTGAACCATCTGATGTGGTCACAACAACGTACTTAGGTGTCTCATATTGCAGGCTACCTGGCATGGTAGCCGACAGGTTTTTTCCATCAATCTGCGCAGTAATATTTACGCTTGCGACTGGGGCACTTGATGCAGGTGCCGTTGATTGCGCGGCAAAAGTAATCGGAAAGAATTGATCCTCGGAATGATCTGCCGTTGAATTGTGATCAAAATTGATAGCAATACCGCAAATTTGATGTGCGCAATCTGCACCCCAAGCGTGGCCATTATCAACTTTTATCACAATTAAATCTGTTGGCTTTGCCGTTCCACCCATTGCTGTTGTGACCCATTGCTGAGAGCTCTGATTGATTTGAGTTGGTCGGGCACCCATTGCGCCTTGCACGCCTTGATAAACATAGAGACCCTTACCTGTTGGGAAACTTCCTATTGTTAGTGTGACAACATCGCCAGCGGGGTTTAGTCCAGTTAGTGATTGGCTAGCAAGTGGTGCACCATTCGACGCGGTAAATGTGATTTTAGATTGAGCGTGTGCTGCTGGTATGAAACCAAGTGCAATCAATCCAGCAACTAGTGCTACTGACATACTACGTTTTTTCATCTCTCCTGCTTTCGGTTAGTTTATTTTGAAAATTGAATGGGAATGAATTGATCATATGTGCGATCATCACCTCGAGTGTGATCAGCTCGGACATAAACAGCACAGCTAGTTTTGCGACAATCTACGTTGCCGATAATTGGCGAAACTTTAATCGAAACTGAAAATCGGCCACCTGGTTGATATGGCTTGGCAAGTCCGATGCCATATTGTGGGGGGTTTGATGAAATCCAGACAGATGAACCTGTCGTTCCCGTTTTATCGGCGCCACCACCACAAACCGATGGCCTGACCCCAGGTTTAACAATTTTGCAGAGTTCAATATAAATACCAACAGTTTCATCAAAACGAGCGCCAGAAATATTTAACTTCTCGCCCATTTTAATTGCACTAACTTTTGAAACTGAAAATATTGCGCCGTTGTTTGCAGTAACAGAGGCAGCGCTTGCCCCGAATGGAATTTGGGTAAACCAAATAACGCAAGCCAATGTCGCTATGAGTTGACGTTTAGAAAAGGGCACAGCCGAAACTTATTCCTTGGTGAGCCATTCTTTTCACAACACTATGGGTGTGATCTGTCGGGAACTTGCGTGTGATAATCATCCAATGAAGCGCCCGTTGATTCTGATGCTAGTTCTGATTTCAGCCACAGCGCTCTCTATTATGTCCGGAGCTAGCGTTCAAGCATCCGGAATAAACATTGGACCAGAACAACTGAAGCTTCCTGTTGTTAATTCTGGTGAGGTAAGTAAATACAAAAGGATTGTTGCCCTTGCTGACGGAAGTGCGGAAATCATCGCCGCGCTCGGATACAAATCAAATTTAGTTGGGCGTGATATCGCCTCCACAATGCCCGAGCTAGTGAGCGTTCCAATCGATACAAATGCTCATCAAGTGGCCGTGGAACGAGTCCTATTCCAGCACCCAGATTTGATATTCATTGATGCGAATACAAGTCCAACTAGTGCGTTAGATGTACTCACGAAATCTGGGATAAAAATTGTAAAGATTCCAAGTGCATTTTCACTAACAAGTGTCGTATTAAAAGAGCGGGCAATTGCATCAGCACTGGTTGTTCCAAAGGCCGAGAGACTCCTTGAGGAGAAGCTGGCTTCTTCCAACTTCCCCAAATCAAATATCAAAGTGACATTTTTGTATCTGCGGGGGAACGCCTCAATCTATCTCGTTGGCGGCAAAGGCTCCGGGGCCGATTCAATTCTTTCAAAGATTGGTTTTACCGATGTTGGAGCCAATTTACTAAAAACTCCCTTCACCGCTCTAAGTGCTGAAGAATTAATCAAGTTGCAACCAGATGTGCTTCTTTTGATGACGAAGGGGTTGCAATCAGTGGGTGGCGTTAGTGGCCTTGTCACACTTCCTGGAATTGCCCAAACACCGGCAGGTAAAAATAAACGTTTTGTGACGGTTGATGATTCGTTACTACTGTCATTTGGACCTAGAACTATTTCGATGCTGCCGCTCTTACAGCAAGCAATCGCTAAGGTTGCGAGATCATGAAGAAATTAACGCTTTACCTTTCGTTGGTTGCGGTAATACTTTTACTCTTTATTGCTTCACTTCAAATTGGAATTATTCATCTGCAGACACCACTCTGGGATTTGATCGGTAAACACGATGGAATAGATGCTACGACTGTTTGGGATGTCCGGTTCCCGCGGGTATTTGGCGCCGCCTTACTTGGGGCAGCACTAGGTGTGGCTGGTGTTATGGCTCAAGGAATATTTAGAAATCCACTAGCTGAGCCAACTCTGATTGGGTTAACAAGCGGCGCGACTCTTGGTTCAATAGCCGTAGTTGCAACTGGAGCCGCTACTTTTGGTTCACGAACGAATGTGGAGTCGGCTATTCTCTTTGCCGGCCTAGCAGCCCTCTTGGTTCAATTACTCGCACCAAACAAAGGGTTGGGCTTTCTTATTACGGGCATTGCCATCTCGGCAATCTTGACTGCTCTTGCAGGTGTAATGATCTCAATTTCAGCTAAACCAGGAGTGCAATCACTTTCGTTTTGGAACTTTGGTTCGTTAACCCTTTTAAATAATCAAACGCTCAAAGTAATTGCACCTTTCATTGAGTTGGGTTTTATCTCTGCCTTCATCGTCTCGCGAAAGTTAGATATCTATTCCCTTGGTGAAAACTCCTCGCACTACATGGGGGTAAAGCCGAAACAAATTAGGTTGTGGGCCATAATCTCACTTGCTTTTCTAATTGGTCCCGCCGTTAGTGCGGTTGGTGCGATCGCTTTTCTGGGTCTTCTGGTTCCACATATTGTTCGCTTGTTAGTTGGACCAAGCCATCGCCAGGCACTTTCATTTAGTGCGCTAGTTGGTGCAATAATTTTGATGCTGGCAGATTTAGCATCTCGAACTTTATTTCAACCCCATGAAATTCCGCTCGGGCTCCTAACATCTTTAATCGGCGCTCCTGCCTTGATAATTCTGCTCCGCCTGCGAAGCGCCCAGTGGGTCAGCAATGATTAACGTAAAGAACCTGTCGTTTTACCGCGGTAGCCACGTGGTGTTAGATGAACTTGATTTGCAGCTAGCAAAGGGTGAGCTAGTCCTTTTATCGGGTTCAAACGGAGTCGGAAAGTCCACTTTGCTCCAATTAATTGGTGGCGTGTTAAAACCAACTTCAGGTGAGATAACAATTAATGGCACTGCAATTTCAAAAATGAAAGTTAAGGATCAGGCGCTTTTACGTTCAATTGCGCCACAACGGCGGGTATTTACGCTCGCTTACAGCGTTAGTGAAATCCTCCATCTATTGCCAGAAAAAAGACGGAGCTTTAACGTTGACTTAATTATTGAAAGTCTCGGCTTAGCCGAAATTATGGCGAGTAAGGTGACAGAACTTTCAATTGGCCAGCAACAACGTGTCAGCTTGGCAATCGCCCTAATTCAAGAGGCGGATTTCTATTTATTGGACGAGCCTTTTAGTGCGCAAGATGTGGACAGTATTCTTAATTTAGTTGCACTTCTTGTAGAAATTAAAAAAGAAAAAGGAGTAATGGTTGTCAGTCATAACACTGGCACTCATTACTCCCAATTCGATAGAGAGATAAAACTTACTTAACTCGAGGCTTCTTTCCACCGGTTGACTTGTTTGGTCCAGCCTTCTTAAAAGTTCCCTTAGGGACTGAAGCTTTTTTAGCAAACTTCTTTGGTGCCGCCTTTGAGAATTTACTTGGCGCCTTCTTCGGATCTGCCTTCTTAAATGCTGGTCGCTTTGTTGATTTAGAATCACTCTTCTCATCATCTGCGCGCCAAGTAGAAGTACCTGGACGAGAATCAGATTTGTAACTCTTCTTTGCAACGTTAAAGCGATCTACCTTTGCTGGACGATCTGATTTTTCAAATCGTTCTGCCTTTGGATGACGATCAGCACGAAAAGTGCGTTCTGGACGAGCAGTTGATGCTGGGCGATTGTCTCTGGCATCTCTCGCTGGTCTTTCATCTCTGGCATCTCTCGCTGGTCGCTCGGTGCGAACTGGTCGTTCGGTGCGAGCCGGACGATCATCATATTTTGGCTTTGATGGAGTGACACCGCGGAATGATCGGACTGGTTTTTCACTTCGTTCAGTTCGAAATGGCCGATCGCTACGAGCTGGGCGCTCTGTTTGTTCAGATCCAGCGTCATCGCTGCGACGTCCGCCACCTTCACTGCGCTTCTTAAAGTTACTTGCATGACCTCGACGGAATCCACCACGGTCGCCACGATCACGACTTCCGCGATCATTTCGGCCAGGCTTCTCTGCTGGAACTATTACTGGGATACCAGATGGTTCTTGAGAACCAGTAACACGTACTAATTCTGGGTCAGATGGACGAACATAAACTTCAGATAATTTAACGCCAGCACGATTTGTGATACCAAAGATGCCACGCTTTTGCTTGTGGGTAGCAAGAGTTACAACAACACCTGTTGCCCCAGCGCGAGCTGTACGACCGGCGCGGTGTAAATAATCTTTGTGATCTGCAGGTGCATCAACATGAACCACTAATGAAACATCATCCACGTGAATACCGCGAGCTGCTACATCTGTCGCGACTAGTGCAGTAGCGCGGCCATCCTTAAATGAAGCAAGAACGCGAGTGCGTTGTCCTTGAGACTTTCCACCATGGAGCACTCCAACTGGGACACCAGACTTCAACATCTTTTCTGCGAGTTTGTCAGCGCCATGTTTAGTGCGAACGAAGAATATTGTGCGACCTTCTCGTGCTGCGATTTGTGTTGCCACTAAATCTTTGTGTCCTTGATCCATGATTAAAACATGGTGCAACATATCTGCAGAGCGAGACTTTTCATTCTCAAGAGAATGCGTTATTGGATCCTTGAGGAAACGCTTTACTAGCGAATCAACATCACGATCCAGTGTTGCTGAGAAAAGTAACCTTTGGCCATCGTCTTTAGTTTGGCCCAGGATATCTTTAACAACTGGCAAGAATCCCATGTCAGCCATTTGATCGGCTTCATCGAGAACTGTGATCATTACATCATCGAGTTGAACATGCTTCTTCTCGATAAGGTCGATTAAACGTCCTGGTGTTGCAACAAGAATTGTGACACCGCTACGAAGTGCTTTGATTTGGCCAACATATGAAAGACCACCTGCAACAACTTGAGTGCTTAACCCAACTTTGCGAGATAGTGGTCCGATTACATCTGAAATTTGAACTGCTAGTTCACGTGTTGGTGAAAGTACCAATGCAAGTGGACGATGTGGCTTAGCAGTGCGACCTTCTAAGCGAGTTAACATCGAAAGACCGAAAGCTAAAGTTTTACCAGATCCGGTTTGTCCGCGGCCTAAAACATCGCGACCTTTGATGGCATCGGGAATAGTTGCGGTTTGAATCGGGAATGGGGATGTAATTCCCTGGTCCTCGAGCGTAGCTACGAGCGCAGGGGCAATGCCTAAATCTTTAAATGACATAAAAATACCAATCGAGACATCAAGCGTGTCTCGTGGTGCCAAAGATTAAGACTCGCAGGCGAACCTTGGCTCTTGCCAGAGGGTTCTTATAAGTGGTGCTGCGGTTGCAACAACTGGCTAATTGTAACCTACAAATTTAGGTGAATTTACCGCGAAGTTATGCGCGTTAAATTAATTACTTTGTAACCTTTCGGCGCCAGCTCGCATATTGGGTCGCTAGCGGATCAGAGATTTGTGAATACTTGCGTCCGGTTGCACGAGTTAACAAGAGATCGGCAAATTCTGGATTTCTCGCCAAAATCGGGCCGTGCATATAAGTTCCAAAAACATTCCCGTCGACGGCTCCATCAAATTTTCCATCGCCATTACCGTGACCAACTCCGACCTTGGCAAAGGGTTTTGCATTTGGTCCAAGAAGTGTTTTTCCAGCATGGTTTTCAAACCCAGTAAGTTCCAGACCTAGAACTGTTGACTTCGACTTCATGTCCCCCACAAATCTCTTGCTACCTGGCACGCTTTTAACATCGAGTAATCCCAGACCCTCGACTTCTTGCCCATTCGCCCAAAAACTATTTCCAATGATTTGAAACCCGGCGCAAACAGCTAGTACTACCGCACCGCGCTCTATCGCATCTTGCAAAATACCGTTACGACGAAGGGCCTCTAAACTTAGAATTTGTGCGGCATCTTCCGCGCCACCAAGTAGGTAGATGTCGCCGTTAGTTGGAAGCAAATCGTTATATGAAACATCAATGATTGAGGCAGTAATGCCGTGAAACTTGGCGCGAAAGGCTAAGACATCTGCATTGCCTTGGTCGCCATATGTTCCAAGTAATTCATTGTGAATTCTTACAATTTTAATTTGACTCATGCTGTTACCAAACTATGAAATGCGGTGTAAGCAGCCAGAACTTCGACGTTAGTTACACCGCTAAATTTTTCTATCGCTTCACTGAAATTTTCGGTAACGGTGCTCTCAATTCCTTGTACGTGTAGCCGATAGGCCATATCTAAAGCGCGTTCCCCACACACAACAACACGCTTGCCGTGCAATTTATCAAATGAAACATCCCACAACCAAGAAGTATCTATTCCATCAACTTGGCGGGCGTTAAGTATGAGAATTACATCGTCCCCAGAGACTCCAGTAAGGGCCTCGGTCCAGGATGCCGGATTTTTTGTTAATCTAATTTTTGCGTTGATGCCAGAATATAATTTTGTGAAGGAGCGCTCAAAGTCCGCAGGATCTATTTTCACAACTCTGGCGCCAAGTTCTTTCCCAACAATATTTGCTAACTCAGCATTTCGAGCCGCGGCAGAAGCGGGTTCGAGTGTTACATCAGCGCTCTTGTTGGTAAAGCCACAAGAGCATTTGTAATTGTTTTTACTCCATTTCAAATAAATCCCACAAGAAGGGCACACGGCTGCATCGCTGTGTTTACGGCCTCCGAAAGAAACACGAATTGAGTTGGGGCTGGCGGATAGCGCGTAATTAACAAAAGGATCATCAACATCCCCAACAAATACCGTCTCGGTTGCACCTGCAACTGCCGCGTGCCAGCGATCAGCTACCCGCTTAACTTCGTGCATCCGGTGAAGTTGATCTCTCGTGAGGTTTAACAGTAAAACAGCCCTCGGGTTGGTTTCAGCGATTAACCGAATTAAGTGGAGCTCATCAACCTCTAAAACCGCATATTCCGATTGAGTCATGAGCGTGGTTGCAGCACCGCGGTCTAAATTCGAACCAGTTGAATTTGTGACTGTTGTGCCAAGTGTGGCGACTATTTTGGCTAGGGCTTTTGTCGTAGATGTCTTCCCATTAGTGCCCGAAACCAAAATGATATTCCGGTTTTTGGCGAGTGCGACCAAGGCCCTTGGATAAAGAATTAGCAGAATTCGACCCGGAATTGTTTCGCCAGATTTGCGCAGAATTTTTCTAGATAAAAGACCAGCAAATCGCGAAAGGGCAATTGCGAATTTGAGTCTCACATAACTATCTTAATGAGCCTGCGGCCCATATGGAGCCTCAGGACGGGATCGAACCGTCGATCTGCTCATTACGAGTGAGCCGCTCTACCACTGAGCCACTGAGGCACAATTAGTCGATTCGAATAACTCCAGAAGGTGTCTCAAGTTCGACCGCGACAATTCCATTTTCGCCATCATTAGCAGAGACATCTGCCCAAGAAATTTCAACGTCACCAAGCCCGCTAAATATTTCCGCTTTGAACCAAGACTCATCAAGTTGAGCAGAGGATGCGATTTCAATTTTTTTAATTGACGCGGCTGCACCAGAATCTGTTGAAGGATGATCTGCGGTTAACCATTGAATAAAAAAGGGCAATTCCGGTGACTCCGAAATTTCCATTACGCCAATTTGCTTCCATTTTAAATCAGTACCATCAGGGCGAAGTCTGTGACCTTCTACCGCCTTGCGACCAAATTTTTCTTCTATTGGTGCAACATCTGCTGTTGAGAAAACCCAAGTTAACCAACCGCCGCCTTCATTTGCTTTCTTTGAAACCGCTTTACCAAATGGTGAAGAATCTGCAGCTGGGTGGTCTAGTGGACAAACAACTTCTAGGTAGTGACCATTCTTGAGTGGCATCGTAAAGTTTCTGGTGCCAAAGCGCGGATGTATTCCACCATCAACAAAAGTTCCGGAAAGTCTGGAACCTAGTCGTTGAACTGTGTCGGATAGTTGATCATGAGACGTTACATAAGAGACATGGTCTAAGCGCATGGGGAAATAATGCCGTATCTGCAGTGGTGCTAATTACCATTTGACCCACAAATCAGACCTTTCGGTGGCAGTTTTCCCGTTAAAAAATAGCCATCCACCTGGGCATCTATGCAAGTGTTGCCGCGATTATGGCCAGTATGACCCTCTCCGTCGTATGTGAGCAGAATCGAGTTTTTGAGCGCTTGGGTTAACCCCTTGGCCCAAACGTACGGAGTGGCTGGATCCCTTGTAACACCTATAACAATAATTTTTGAATTGGTGCTTACCGAAATTTTTGAAGCCAGTAGCTCTGGTTTGGTTTTCCAGTGATGACAAATTAAACCTGAGTAAGCCAAAAATGGCCCGAAGGTGGGTGCAGCTTTTGCAAAATTTACGGCATCGGCCTGGATCTCTGAAGTTGAACGGTCTTCAACCCAATCCGCACATGTGATCATTATGTTTATGTCGTTTTGGTTGTCACGAAAAGTTCCGTCAGGGTTACGACCATTGTAAGTATCGGCAAGTTCTAATAGTTTATCTGGGTTGCTGTTTTGCTTAACTTGATTAAGAGCTTTTGTTAATTTGGGCCAGCCAGTTAAATTGTTATAAAGCGATTCTGCAAGTGCGGTAATTAAAAGGGCTTGGGTTAAAGCCCGACCCTTAGGATCCTTTATGGGCTTGCTACCAACTCTTTGAATAAGTTTCCTAATGTCAGACAAATTAAATTGAGTTTGTGACTTTAAATAATCGTTTAGCGCAGTATCAAATCCAATAGCCTGTACCAAATTTTGAGAGCGCATAGAAACATTTGGATCGATAGCGCCATCTAAAATCATTTTTCCAACTTTGTCTGGAAAGAGATAGGCGTAAAGAGTTCCTAAATATGTTCCATAACTTTTCCCCAGGTAATTCAATTTTGATTCATGAAGTAGCTGGCGTAATAAATCCATGTCGCGAGCTCCTTCAAGCGTGCTGACATGGCCCAAACGGATTCCTGCGGCGGCTGAACATTTGTTGGCAAAGTCGCGAGCTGCAGCGTCAAGTGCTGCAACTTCCTGCGCTGAATTTGCTTTGCCATCACTGGATAAGAAACTATCCTCGGCTTTATCGTCCAAGCAGCGAATTGGGTCAGATTGATTTACACCTCGCTGATCAAAACCAATAATGTCGTACTTATCGTAGATTGCCTTTGAGACGATATTGTCGGCGTTATACGCATAGTTCAGAGCAGAACCGCCT
>Ga0209829_10004251_pt1 | contig 10172 bp, 8 predicted proteins | sample C_140205_EF_Meta_FD_187311 | JGI IMG/M metagenome (GOLD analysis project Ga0209829, IMG submission 187311) | Freshwater microbial communities from Lake Croche, Canada to study carbon cycling - C_140205_EF_MetaG (SPAdes) (version 2) | ecosystem: Environmental > Aquatic > Freshwater > Lake... | reverse complement strand
GGCCTGCGCGATCCCGCTGGCCAGCACCATGCCCACCGGTTCGCGGATGATCAGTGCCAGCACGAGCGCGACCAGGGGCCACGCCACCGAAAGCCGGCGTGACCAGAGGGCTCGCGAGGCATCGTCCGACGGCAGCCGGCCGGCCAGGATCAGGCCGTCGGTGACCATCCTCGCGTTGCCTGCCGCGGCCACGAAGAGCGTCGAGTAGAGCACGGCAAAGGCCCCCACGAGGAACACGCCCCGCGACCATTCGCCAAACACCGGCGCATACATCGCGCCGAGCGTGCGCACCATCTCGCCCCCGGCGGGCCGCAGGCCGAGCCGACCGAGTGTGGCCGCTCCCAGCAGGTAGAAGGCGATCGTGACCACCGTGTAGACGATCATCGAGGCCCAGGCATCCAGCTGCATCACGCGCATCCAGCCGCGGGCCCGCGCCGCCCAGGCGGGTGAATCGTCGCGCGGCCCCACCGCCTGGCCGTAGCCCTTCTCCAGGCACCAGTAGGGGTAGATCATCAGTTCGCTCGCCCCGACGCCGATGATGCCGAAGGTGGCCAGGCCCGTCACCAGCGGCGATCGGCCACCTACACTGGGCGGGATCGATGGCACTAGACCGCTGACCAATTCACTCGCCGTGATGGCCCAGACCGGATCGAACTGCAGCATGGCAAGAGCGAGCAGCGTGACGAGCGTGAAGGTGCCGACGAGCACGATCGAGACGAGTTCGATGAGCCTGTAGCGCCCCAGTGCGAGCAGCGCGGCCGTGACCACGCCCACGATGACGGCCCAGATCGTCTCGTCCGGGGCCGCGGGCAGGGCGTTCATCTCCCGAGTCACGGCGTCGAGCCGTTCATGGAGCACATCGGCCTCCTGGTCGGAGGCCCGTCGCCGCGCCGCCGCCTCGGCAACCAGGGTGCCGGCGGCCTCGTCGTGCAGACGGTTCCATTCGCGGCCGGCCTGCGTGATCGGAATGCCTCCAGCCAGCGACTGGGCCACCCCCGACAGGATTCCCCCCTGCTGCACGACGATCAGCATGGTCATCAGCATCCAGGCCCAGTAAATCCAGCCGCGGCCGCCGAGCCGTGGCCCGGGCACGCGGTCGAAGGCCGCCAGCGGAGTGCGGCCCCAGGTGAGCGTCGTGCGGCCGATCTCAATCTGGGCGGCCACCTTGATGGCGCAGCCGACGATGATCAGCCAGAGCAGGATGAAGCCTGCCTCAGCGCCGACGATGGTCGTGGCGATCAGTTCGCCACTGCCGACGATGGAACTGGCCAGGATGATCCCAGGCCCCAGGTGGGAGAGCGACTGCCAGAACGTCCGCGGCGGTTCAGCGATGCCCGATGTCTGTGGCATGGATGGCCCGTTGCTGCTCGTTGATCAGTCCAGATCTCGCCTGGATCGGGCGATGCGATCATCTTCCTTCGCGGGGGCTGATCTCCCAGACATCGCTTCCAGCCAGTCTGCAAACCGCGCATACGTCTTCTCGCGGTCAAACTCCATCTCGGCGAGCCTGCGGGCGCCCTGCCGCATGTCGAGGAGGAGCCGACGGTCACTTGCCAGCGAGGCGATCGCACGGGCCAGCGAGTCGGCGCTGCCGGCGGTGTAGGAGACGCCTGCACGATATTCCGTGACAAACCGCTCCAGCTCACCCGGCAGCGAGTTGACGATCGCCAGCCCGGCAGCCGCGTAATCGCAGGCCTTGTAGGGCACGGCCACGAGCGACTCGGGCTTCACCAGCACGAGCCCCACGTCGCATTCGCTCAGCAGCCGCACGTAGGCCACGCGGTCGAGCAGCCCGTGCATCCGCACGGTGCACGATCCGCCCGTTCCCTGGGTCGCCCTGCGCAGTGACGCCTCGAGCTGGCCGGTGCCAGCCACATGGAGCGTGACAGCAACGCCGGCCGCGGAGAGTTGCCGCGCCGCCGCCACGAGCGTTTCGATGTCCTGGCCAGATTCCAGCGTGCCGGAGTAGACGCAAGCCAGCGGCGGAATCGCCGATGGGGCTGTCGCACTGCCATTTGCATCGGGAGCGGGAGCGGGGATCTGATCGATTATCTGGGGCGGCGGAGCAAATTCGGCCAGCCAAGCCCCGAGGTGGCAGACGTGCCGCGGCTGGTCTTCGGCTGTCGCTCCGAGCGACAGATCGAGGTAGCTCTGTGCACAGGCCGATACCGCATCGGCAGCGGCGAGCAGGGCCTGCCGTCGCGCGGCCATCCGGCCCAGGAGCAGCGGCGACACGAGGTTCTTGAACCACTGCGGACCGGGCAGAAGCCGTGCAAACGTCTCTGGCCAGACATCCATCAGGTCGACCACGAGGTTGGCATCGAGCCGCCGAGCAAGGCGGACTGCCGCCTCCGGACCCTCGAGGGGCGGCAGGCTGGCCAGAATGATGTCGGGACGATTGAGCTGGCCGGAGGCAATGGCCTCGTTGGCGAGACGCTCAAACGTGCGGCCGAAGTCGCGATGGCTGGCCAGCCGGGCCAGCGACACGTTTCGCTTGTAGCGTCGCACTGCGACCAGGCGAACGGCAAAGCCCTCATCGTCGCGGGTGTGCAGCGGCGTGGTGCGTGGGGCCTTACGGCGGTGGCTCCAGTCCGCGGTCCACCAGGAGACGTCGTGGCCCCTGCCCGCCAGCACGCGTGCCAGCGACCAGTATCTCAGCGGAGGAAGCCCTTCGCCGGGGATGTCGTCGAATGGGTTGACGATCCAGATGGATAGGGGCAGCGGCTCGGAGCGGTACATGGACGAAAGCTACCAGAAGACCCCCGATGCACGGAGAAGCACGCGCACAGCCCGCTGTTTTCGGGGGTTGAGCCGGCGCCGATTCGCCGGCGGCCGGATGCGGTCTACAACAGTTGATGCCCAATGTGCTTCTCGGCTCAACACACCTACCGGTTCCACCGCCAATGCCAAGCTCACCCTCTGAGCCCAAGATGCCCGCTTCTGTCGCCGCAGGTTCCCTTCCGTCGAACTCTCCCGGCAGCCCTGCCCCGTCACCACCTTGCTCCATCGACTTGGGGGATGTCCGTGAGCGGCTCGTGTCGCATCCCCTCTATGCCAGGATCGACAGCCCTGGGCGTCTGAGGCAGTTCATGGAGCACCACGTGTTTGCGGTCTGGGATTTCCAGAGCCTGCTCAAGGCGATGCAGCAGCGGCTCACCTGCACAAGCATTCCCTGGGTGCCGACGGCCGACGCCGAGGCCCGTCGGATCGTGAATGAGATTGTGCTCGATGAGGAATCCGACGAACTCCCCGACGGCGGATATGCCTCTCATTTCGAACTCTACCTTCAGAGCATGCAGCAGGCCGGTGCCGACACCGCACCCATCGAGAGGCTGCTGGCCTCGCTGTCGCTCGGTGCACCGATCTCGCAGGCACTCGCCGCGTGCGGCGGCCCTGCCGCGGCTTGCGACTTTGTGCGACGGTCGTTCGAGGTGATCGATTCAGGCTCCACGCATCGGATCGTCGCGGCTTTCACCTACGGCCGGGAGGACGTGATCCCCGACATGTTCAGGCATCTCGTCTGCACGCTCGCCACAGAAGACCCAACGGCCTGGGGCCGCTTTCGGTTCTATCTCGAACGGCACATCGAGCACGACGACGCGAAACACGCGCCCGCGTGCAGGCGGATCGTGGCCCGGCAGTGCGGCGACGAGCCCGCCCGCTGGGCGGAGGCGTCGCAGGCTGCCCGCGAATGCCTCGAAGCAAGGATCGCATTCTGGGACGCCATCGCCAGGTCGCTGTAGCAGTGCCAGGAAAGAGCCGCGAGTTTTGTCCGCCCGTCGGGATCCCGAGGCGGCGTTACTTCGCCGCCGCCAGGTCGGCCTTCCTTCGTTCCTCGACGATTTCCTTCTGGATGTTGCCAGGCGTGGGGCGATACCTCGCGAATTCCATCGTAAACACACCCTGCCCCTGCGTCATGCTGCGAAGGTCGGTCGAATACCCAAAGGTCTCCGCGAGCGGCACCTCGGCGACGATCGTCGACGTTTTGCCCACAGTCTCCGTCGAGATGATCAGGCCGCGGCGCTTGTTGAGTTCGCCCGTCACAGGCCCCTGGAAATCGGCGGGCACCTCCACCTCCATCTTCATGATCGGCTCGAGCAGCACGGGCTTCGTGCCGAGGAATGCCTCGCGGAAGCCGGCCCGGGCGCAGATCTGGAAGGCCATGTCGGAGGAGTCGACATCGTGGTAAGAGCCATCCACGAGCGACGCCTTGATGCCCACGATCGGAAAACCGGCGATGGGGCCCTTGGCGAGCACAGAACGGAAGCCTTTTTCGACCGACGGAATGTATTCCCTGGGCACACGGCCGCCCACGACAGCGTCTTCGAAAACGAAGTTTTCGGTCGAGTCATCCGGGAGCGGTTCGAGCGATCCGATGATGTGGGCATACTGGCCTGAGCCGCCCGTCTGCTTCTTGTGCTTGTAGTCGTAGTTGGTGGCCCGGGTCGGGGCCTCGCGGTAGCTGACCTTCGGCGCACCGACTTCCACTTCGACCTTGAATTCCCGCTTGATCCGTTCGACATAGATGTCGAGGTGGAGCTCGCCCATGCCTGCAATCAGCGTCTCGCCCGTCTCCTCGTCGGTGGCGACGCGGAAGGTTGGATCCTCCCGACTGAAACGGTGCAACGCCTTGCTCAGCTTGTCGAGGCCGTCCCGGTTGGTGGGCGTGATCGACATCTTGATGACCGGTTCCGGCACGAACATGTTCTCAAGCGTGCAGTATTTGTGGTCTGTGGAATACGTGTCGCCGCTGGCCGCATCGACGCCCATCACGGCCACGATGTCGCCGGCCTCACCGAAGTCGATCTCTTCACGCTTGTCTGCGTGCATCTTCACGATGCGGCTAAACCGCTGCTTCTGGCTGGTGCGCTGGTTGATGTAGGCCTCACCCTTGGTGATGGTGCCCTGGTAGATCCGCATGAAGGTGAGCTGGCCGTAGGGATCGTCCACGATCTTGAAGGCCATCGCCACCAGGGGCTTTTTGGGGTCAGGATCGAGATCGAAGGCCTCGTCGGGCTTGTCCCACTTCTTGGCGATGATCTTGCGCTCGAGCGGGCTGGGAAGATACCGCACCACAGCGTCGAGGAGCTTCTGCACGCCCTTGTTCTTATAGGCGCTGCCGCAGAACACCGGGGTGATGCTCTGGTTTTGCATGGCCGACTTGATCACCGCGTGGATGTCGTCTTCCGACACCGGCTGCTCGCTGAGCAGTTTCTCCATCAGAGAATCGGAATACATCGCCAGGGCCTCGAGCATCGTATGCCGGGCCTCGGCAGCCTCTTTCGCCAGGGCGTCGGGGATGTTTTCCTCTCGCACCGTCTCGCCGTTCTCACCATCGAAATAGGCCGCTCTCATCGTGACTAGGTCGATCACGCCCTCGAGCTTGTCTTCCTTGCCGATCGGGATCTGCACCGGGATGGCGTCGCAGCCGAGCTTGTCTCGCAATTGCCCCACCACTCGCGGAAAATTGGCGCCGGTGCGGTCCATCTTGTTGACGAATGCCAAGCGGGGCACTTTGTACCGCTTCATCTGGCGGTCAACCGTCATCGACTGGCTCTGCACGCCGCCCACGGCGCAGAGCACGAGGATCGCCCCGTCGAGCACTCGCAGACTGCGCTCCACCTCGACGGTGAAGTCGACGTGGCCCGGGGTGTCGATCAGATTGATGTCGCACTCGTGCCACTTCACGCTCGTGGCGGCGCTGGTGATCGTGATGCCGCGTTCCCGCTCCAGATCCATGTAGTCCATGGTCGCGCCGTCGCCCCCACCCTTGACTTCTTGGATGCGGTGGATGCGGCCAGCATAAAAAAGGATGCGCTCGGAGAGCGTCGTCTTGCCGGAGTCGATGTGGGCAGAAATGCCCATATTGCGAAGCTGGGACAGGTCCATGGAACGAAAAAACCTTCGTGGCGGGGGAGAAACAATGGGGCCAACTGGCAGGAAATCCAGCCGGAATATACTCGTTTTCGAGGAAACGCGACAGACCATGACGAATCCTGACCAATCAACTGCTTCAATGCCCGCTGGGACTGCGGCGGGGGACTGCGGTCCGGAGCATCCCTGGGAGGCGTGCGTGCTGCCGCTGGCCGTCTTTCTGGCCGTCGGGCTTTTCGAGCCGATGCCGGGCGGCGGCGGGCTGGCCGGGCCACTGAGGATACCTTTTGCCGCGTATCCGCTCGTCTACACGCTGCGGCTTGTCGCCACGCTGCTGGCCCTGGCACTGGCATGGCAGCCGATCCGTCATTGGTTGGGCCGACCGACATGGTGGCCGGCCTTGGCGGGGCTCGCGCTGGCCGTGCCGTGGATCATCTTGGCTGGCATGCAGCGCGACGCCGGCTGGGCGACAGCTCAGGGTGGGCGGGCGGCGTTTGACCCGTTCGTGCACCTCGCGGACCATCCCGCGGCCGCGTGGGCATTTCTCGCCGTCCGCGCGGTGGGGCTCGTGGCAGTGGTGCCGCTGGTGGAGGAACTGTTTCTGCGAGGCTTTCTCATGCGTTTCGTGATCCGCGAAGACTTTTGGCGGGTTCCCTTCGGCACGGTCACGGCCGCTTCCGCGGCTGCATGTGTCGTCTATGCCGTCGCCACGCACCCGGCGGAGGCGGTGGCGGCCGTGGGCTGGTTTGCCATCGTCAGCGGGATCGCAGCAGCCACGCGGCGGCCGATCGACGCGATCCTCGCCCATGCCGGAACGAATCTCGCGCTCGGGATCTACGTGCTGGCCAGCGGCAGTTGGTGGCTTCTGTAGATGGCAGCGAGACGTTCGCCATGGCGCTCCATAGTGCTGGCGAATCTGCGAGCCGGACCGCATTCGTGATCAGGATCGCGAGGGGATGCGGCGGCCGTCGAGGGTGATCCTCCGGCCAGTGTCCGATCAGGACAGATCATGACAGATCATGACAGCAAGATGCTCGAGGCCGACGCCGGTTGGCCCCAGCCAGCGAGGGACAGACTCGGCCGCTCGTGCCAGCCGTGAGTCCAGAATCCTGGGTTCTGCGCGGCCGCCTGACAACCCACGGCCGATTTACGATCGGACCCCGTGATCATCTGCCGGACACCGTGCGTGTAATACCAGTGGAAATGGGCATGCACCTCGTGCACGAGGGATCCGGCTTCCGTTCGATACTTCAAGAGGTCACGGCTGCGCAGCGTTGCAGTTGGCGAGGCGTTGAGGCATCCGAGCTTCGCTGCCGGCGGGTTCACCCCAAACTCACGACAGATGTGGAGCAGGGCGGGCTCCAGCGAATGGAAGTCGAGCAGCCTTGTATTGGCAGAGGCTGGGCCACCCATGTCGAAAAAGTCGTAGTAGTTGTCGGCCACGCGGTCGACGACGGCCATGGCGAGGAATTCACAAAACGTGCCCGTGCGGGCGCACTCGATCAACGGCTGGTTGGTCGTTCTCTGAAAATCGAACCGCCGCCAGTATTCAAACAGCGACACGAGCATCTCGAACGGCTCGCGGACAACACCGAGGATCCGTGTGTTGCAACCAGGTGTGTGGCCGTGTGCGGCCGTTGTGATCCAGCGTGTGAGCCTCCGTGGCAGGTTCGCACAGGCCCTCGCAAGACGGCGGAGTCCCGGTTTGGGATTGTTGACGGCCGGCGGCACCAGCCCCAACAGCTCGAGCGACTGCCGGACTGGAAGATGGCTGACGGCGTGCCGACGGTTTTGCTCGACAAACTCGGCATCGGGAAACACATCGCAAAACCACTGTGTCAGGGAATGCCCCGCAGTTTTTGGGTAGTGCGCAAACGCTATGTCAAAAATCCGGCTGTACAGCATGGCCACACCGATCCTTGTGGAGAACGGGAGGGCCGCACCATGCGGAGTGCGATCAACAACTGGCCTCGCACTCACACCACCCCCCCATAGTGAGTATCGGCTGTGGCGCTGGGCCAACTTGCACGAATATTCATGATCTCCGGTGTGACACTCATTCCCCCGGCAAGCCGCCGTCAGACTCCCTCAGGCTTCCCCAGTCCGCTCCCCGCGGCCGGCCCCGCAGTTCGTCGCCAGCCCGCCCAGCAGCGCATACCTGACGCCGCGGGCCTCGAAGACCTCGCCGAGAATCTCGACGGCGCGGATCAGGTCTTCAATGTGGAGTGCATTACGAAGTCGCCCGCCATTTTTTCATCAGACGGCCCTCTTGTGGCAGCAAGTTTTCAACGTGCTGAATTCGACAAGATGAAATCCTGTGGCAGCAAGTTTCCAACTTGCTGATTCCGACAAGATGAAATCTTGTCGCCACGAGGAGGGAGAGAGGGAATAGGGGAAGAAGGAAATTGGAAGAGAGCCGGTCCCAGCCTCTTGTGGCAGCGAGTTTTCAACTTGCACATGCTTCCGACAAGATGAAATCTTGTCGCCACGAGGAGGGAGAGAGGGGATAGGGGAAGAAGGAAATTGGAAGAGAGCCGGTCCCAGCCTCTTGTGGGTGCAAGTTTTCAACTTGCACATGCCTTCGACAAGATGAAATCTTGTCGCCACTGGGAGGGAGAGATGGAATTGGAAGAGAGCCGGTCCCAGCCTCTTGTGGGTGCAAGTTTTCAACTTGCACATGCCTCCGACAAGATGAAATCTTGTCGCCACTGGGAGGGAGAGAGGGAATAGGAAGAAAGAGCCCCGTCCCAGCCTCTTGTGGGTGCAAGTTTTCAACTTGCACATGCCTTCGACAAGATGGAATCTTGTCGCCACTGGGAGGGAGAGAGGGAATAGGAAGAAAGAGCCCCGTCCCAGCCTCTTGTGGGTGCAAGTTTTCAACTTGCACATGCCTCCGACAAGATGGAATCTTGTCGCCACAAAGAGACACGATGAAATCTTGCCGGTTCGATCGCCGCCGCGATTCCGGCGGCTGGGCTCAAGGGAGCGGCGCGAGCACGTAGACCGTGACTGCGATCCAGACTTGGGCGCTGCCGCCGGTTTCTGAGTCGCCCTCGGCTGCCGCGCGGGGTAGCCATTGGCCGGCCTATTCAAACCTCAGGAACCGGGCCGTTCCTTCTCCCGCCTCGCAACCAAAGCCCATTCCTCGCTGATCCCCAGCCGGTCAGCCCATTCGGCGAGGTAGTGTCGGTTGATGCGGTCACCGCGGACCTTGAGAACTCCGGCAATATCGCGGAGGTGTTTTTCCGAGCCGCCTTCTTTGAAATAGACCAATTTTTTCAGGATGACGTCCTCTGGCGACGCAAACATGACGACGGTGTCGTCGCCGCTGGCAATCTTTTCGCCTCGGGCTAGGCGGCTGCGGTCGAACTCGCTGTCGGTCGCGATGATCACATCAATCTTCAGTCCCGACGCCGGATGAATGATGTTGAACTGGAACTTCTTTCGCACTGCCTCCACGACCATGTGGTGCGGGCAGTAGTACTCGGGCCCCGGAAATCGGGAACAGAATGCCTCGATTTTGTCCTCGGGCAGAGAGATCACCACGTCGATGTCATTGGTGAACCGCGGCTCTCCGTAGGCGATCGTAGCCATCGATCCGGTTACGAGATATCGGAGGTGCAAGAGTTCAAGGCTCGCGGCCAGGTGGGCCAGAAGTTCCGCGGGGCCCTTCTCAGTCTCGCTCGTTGTCGTCGGGTCAGCAGGCGCCATGCGACATTCTCCGGGCAACGAGCCTTCTGATGTCCGATTCTGGCAGGCCAGGGCACTCGCTCCGCACTTGCCGATCGATCATGTCGCGGGCAAATGCCCACATCCGAAAGGCAATGGCCAGTCGCTCCGATTCCGTTTTCTGGCGGAGCACATCAGCCATCGCTTCGTCGACGACTTCGAAGTGACTCGGATCGCGAAGCATGGGCGGGTCTTGTCAATCGCTGGGGGAATGGGAGCGATGCACTCGTCGAAAATATACAGGCGTACATACGACCCCGTCAATCATCCGGTTGGTTTCTTTGCAGCCACCATTCACGATCGATCGCCCCAGCGACTGGTTTCCCATATGGAAGCCTGAGGAAGAGCCGGTCCCAGCCTCTTGTGGCAGCAAGTTTTCAACTTGCTGAATTCGACAAGATGGAATCTTGTCGCCACAAAGAGACAAGATGAAATCTTGTCGCTACTGGGAGGGAGAGATGGAATAGGAAGAAAGAGCTGGTCCCAGCCTCTTGTGGGTGCAAGTTTTCAACTTGCACATGCCTCCGACAAGATGAAATCGTGTCGCCACAAAGAGACACGATGGAATC
>Ga0209829_10004250_pt1 | contig 10172 bp, 12 predicted proteins | sample C_140205_EF_Meta_FD_187311 | JGI IMG/M metagenome (GOLD analysis project Ga0209829, IMG submission 187311) | Freshwater microbial communities from Lake Croche, Canada to study carbon cycling - C_140205_EF_MetaG (SPAdes) (version 2) | ecosystem: Environmental > Aquatic > Freshwater > Lake... | reverse complement strand
CTGTTTCTAGAGAACATAAAGGAACCGTTAATTACCGTTACCTAGCACCACCTATTACATTAATCATTAATTTGATTTCATTACTTACCGGCATATTTTTTAACAGCATATTTTTCATACCAGTGCTTGTTTATCTAGTAGCAATTATTTTAAGTAGTTTGATCATTGGTAAAGGTATTTATCAGAAGATCTCTTTGCCATCAGTTTTAATAATTATGCATATGTCATGGGGATTTGGTTTTTTGACCAGCCCAAAAAATCTAATTAATTAGAGTGCAATATGGAGTTTAAGCCGCTCCAACTTCCTGTCTTTGGCAGCGCCTCAAGTGCACCACTTTGTGAGTTACGGCGGAACAGTAAATTACTTCCACCACTTAACTCTTTTGCTTTAACTACCTTGCCATCTGGAAGTGAAATCTTTGAACCAGCGGTTATATAAACACCAGCTTCAACCACACAATCATCACCAAGTGAGATTCCAATTCCTGAGTTTGCGCCCAGTAATGTGCGCTGACCAATTGAAATTACCTCTTTACCGCCACCACTTAAAGTTCCCATGATTGATGCGCCGCCACCAATATCACTGCCATCGCCAACAACAACACCTGCGCTGATGCGACCCTCCACCATTGATTTACCTAAAGTTCCGGCGTTGAAATTAACAAAGCCTTCATGCATCACAGTTGTTCCAGATGAAAGGTAAGCACCAAGACGAACTCGATCGCCATCTGCAATTCGAACACCTTCTGGAACTACATAATCAATCATGCGTGGAAACTTATCTACGCCATATACAACTAAGTTGCCATGCTTAGCACGAAGCAGTGGTTGTATTTCATTAAAAGTACTTACCTCACATGGTCCAACAGAGCTCCAAACTAAATTAGGAAGAATGCCAAAGATTCCATCTAGATTTAAACCATGTGGTTTAACAATTCGGTGGGATAATAGCTGCAGGCGTAGATATACATCTGCAACATCTGTGGCCGGCTTTGTTAAATCAATTTCAATACTTAGATTTACTCGTTTAACTTTTCTGATTGAATCTGAAGTAAGTAACTCTGCAAATTTTTCACTACCAACCTTTTTGCCTAAGCCAAGGCTGTGGTACCAAACCTCGAGTGTTTGCCCAGCCTCATTTTGAGTGGCAATTCCAATTCCATATGCGAGATTATTGTTTATGGAATCATTCATTTGGCAAGGGTATCAAAATTCAACTTAGGTTATAGACTAATTAAATGCGTGTAAGTGTTTATTGCTCGTCAGCAAAAGAGATTCCGCAACATTCACTTGATCTCGCCTTTGAAATTGGTGCTGCCATTGGAAATAAAGGTTGGGAGTTAGTTTGGGGTGGTGGCAAAGCTTCCATGATGGGAAAGGTCGCCGAAGGAGCCAGATCTGTTGGCGCCAAAACAATTGGCGTAATTCCACAATCATTAATCAATTTAGAGTTTGAGGATAAAGATGCTCACGAGATGCATGTGGTTACAAATATGCGAACTCGTAAAGCAAAGTTAGAAGAGTTATCAGATGCCTTTATCGCACTACCTGGCGGCATCGGCACCTTAGAAGAGTTTTTTGAAATTTGGGTTGGTCGTTACCTAAAGTTTCACGACAAACCAATTGCAGTTTGTGATCCCACTGGTTTATATACGCCACTTAGAACGGCTCTTGATCATCTTGCGCAGCACAACTTTATGAAACCCGGACAAGCGGAATTAATTTCTTGGTGCACTGATGTTCCATCAACTTTGGAGGCGATCTCAAAATAATGGCTACCAGCAATCACCTTTCGCTAACAGTTGAAATTAATCAACCAGCAAAGGTTGTGTGGAAACATTTAGTTGATTGGCGCGAGCAAAGTGATTGGATGTTGCAGACAAAGGTTTGGTCTGAGCTTGATCAAGATCGCACAGTTAAAAATGGAAAAGGTGTTTTAATATTTGCCTTTACTGGTTTATTTTCAAAGTTTTATCCAAAATTAAAATTAGGCGTGCTGGACACTATGGAGGTTACTAAGTGGCAGCCACCAACTAGATGCCATGTTGTGCATATTGGTCGCATAATTCGCGGCACTGGAAAGTTTGAGTTGGTGGAGAAGAAAAATGTGACCACCTTTTATTGGAGCGAAGAGATCATCGCCCCAGCAATACTCCTAGCAATTCTTAAGCCTTTTATACTCTTAGGTGTGCGGATATCGCTTCGTAAGTTTGCACGGTTGGTCGAAAGAAGTCGAGAGAAGTAGCCGCTAGCAGTAATCTTGTTCCTGTGCCATCTGATATTCCAGCGAAAAAAAGTATCGCCGAAATTCTGGAGAGTTTGCCAGAAGAGGAGCGATTAATTTTGACGATGCATTATGTGTATCAAGTAAGTGCCGCCGAGATTGCTGGAAAACTAGGTGTTCCAGAACGTGCAGTATTAACAGTTATATCAACTGGTAGATCCCGCTTAATTTCATCTCTTTTTTAAGTATCCCTTACTCAATTTCCCACTTAACCCGAGATAGGGGATAATTCTCTTTCAACGGTAAACCTTTTCAGTAGGGGAGATTTAAATGGCTGCAATGAAACCACGTACTGGAGATGGCCCAATGGAGGTCACCAAAGAGGCTCGTTCCATGGTGATGCGTATTCCACTAGAGGGTGGCGGACGTTTAGTTGTAGAACTTAATATTGAGGAAGCAACAAATTTAGGAAATGTATTACAAGCTGCTGTTAATTTAGTAAAAAAATAATAAATATTTGATCTGATCTTCATTCAAAATGAGTGCCAAGAACTTTAATTACTTGCCGGAGGTAACTCATTCATCGGTAAGAAATGACCAACTTTTCAAAGATATAACTGCAGTTGCAATCCCGGTGTTACAGGGCGAAAAAGCAACAATCGAAAAAAGTGAATTACTTAAAACCTTAACATCATATACAAATATTGATTTAACAATTGAATTAGCCAATTGGCCGGAGTTCACCGCTAAAGCTGGTGAAATTATTGAAGTTCCGCTAAAGATTGATTCATTAACTCGAATTTACTTAGTTGGTATTGGCGAAACCACTGATGAGGAAATTCGAAAGGCAAGTGCAGCATTAAGTCGCAAGGTAAAGGGAAGTGACGCAAAGGTATTAACCGGTTTGGTTGAGGACAAAAAGCAAATAGATATTCATGTAGCTGCGCTTATTTTGGCTAATTATCAATTCTCAATGAAATCAGAGAAGAAAAGTAAAAAACCAAGCTTTGTTATTTATGGAGATTTTGAAGATCAGATTGCGCGTGCGTTGATATTTGCCAAAGCTACTTGGCAAGCACGGGATTTAATTCATACACCATCAAATATTAAAAACCCACAGTGGTTAGCTAATCAAGCCAAATCTTTTGTGGCAGCAACAAAGAGCTCTGCGCTCAGTATTAAAATTAAAGCCGGGCGAGAGTTAAAGGATTTTGGTGGTTTATTGGCAGTAGGTAACTCTTCTCCTAAGCCAGGTCCAAGATTTGTTGAGATTACTTATGCACCTAAAGGATCAAGTAATTGGCCACATGTAGTTTTAGTTGGCAAAGGAATTACATTTGATACTGGCGGAGTTTCACTAAAGCGACCATACGACATGATGGTTGGCATGAAGAGCGATATGGCAGGTGCTGCTGCAATTCTTACAGCAACAGTTGCACTTGCTGAGTTAAAACCAAAGGTAAAGGTCACCGCACTTTTAATGTGTGCTGAAAATGCATTAAGTGGAACATCGCAGCGCCCATCAGATGTGATTAAACACTTTGGTGGCACAACTGTTGAGGTTATAAATACCGATGCTGAAGGTCGCTTAGTACTGGCCGATGGTTTGGCATATGCAGATTTAAAATTAGATCCAGATTACTTAGTTGATGTTGCAACCCTTACCGGCGCTGCCACTTTAGGATTAGGTCGTCAATACGCAGCTATGTACACAAGAGATAACACACTTGCTAAAAAGTTACATACAGTCGGCAATATAGTTGGCGAAAAGGTTTGGCAGATGCCATTAGTAAATGAGTATGAAATTGCATTAGAAAGTGATGTTGCAGATTTTAATCACACCGCAGATAAGTATGATTTTTCAGCAGGCTCAGTTACTGCTGCGTTATTTCTTGAAAAATTTGTTGGAAAACGTAAGTGGGTGCACTTTGATATTGCTGGTACTGGCCGTTCAGAGGTTGATGCTGGTGAAAATATAAAGGGCGGCACCGGATTTGCGGCCAGATTACTTCTTGGTTGGTTGGATACATTTTGAGCAACTTCACCCCAGCACGTGGTGATATGAATGCATTTGCTGAAGGCTTTGCGCATGAGGATTACTTCATGCAATTGGCACGTAAGAATGGCGTAGAGGTTGGTACAACTGATCCAACACCGGCTGTTGGAAATTTCTTAAAGTTTGCCACCCAATTAACTGGTGCAAAATCTGTAGTTGAAATTGGCACAAACTCTGGTGTTGGTGGCTTGTGGGTTTTGCAAGGCTTACCAAATGATGGTGTCTTAACAACTATTGATGCAGAGCGTGAGCACTCTAAAATCGCTCGCACAGTTTTTGAAGAAGCAGATATTCCATCCACAAAGTATCGAATTATTACTGGCAATTTAATTGATGTTGTAGGAAAGCTAGCTGATAACTCTTATGAGTTAATAATTACAAGAGATGCCATGGATTTATTTGAAATTGTGCAGGAATCATTCCGCTTACTCAAATCAGGCGGTTTATTAATCATTGATCAAGCACTTAGCAATGGCAAGGTTGCAGATTCCACCCAACGCGATCCTGAGAGTATTGCTAGAAGAGATGCGATAAAGGTTATTAAAGAGGATGCCAGATGGAGTTCATCGGTAATTCCAATTGGCGCAGGCATATTGGTTGCCCATAAACTTGCTTAAATGAGTAGTCAATTACCAGCTCCATCAGACTCACCTTGGTGGCGCCCAGCCACTCAATCATCATTTAATAATGCACCTGCAAAACAAAATAATTCATTTTTTATTATCGCATCTCTAGTAATTGCATTAATTGCGGGCGGTATTGGCGCAACAATTGGACGTACTTCATCCTCAAATATTTCCGGAAGCTTTGTCAGTACTGAAAATACTGTTGAGCGCGCACCTGGTTCTATAGCCGATCTCGCTGCTCGAGTGATTCCTGGTGTAGTTTCAATTTCAGTTGTAGCATCTAGTGGTTCAGATACTGGATCTGGATTTTTCTTAAGTAATGATGGTTATGTATTAACTAATAATCACGTAGTTGAAGCTGCGGCAAATGGCGGAAGTATTACCGTGGCAATCTCTACCGGTAAGAAGTACTCTGCAAAGATTGTTGGCCGCGATGCTTCTTATGATTTAGCTGTTATCAAGATCGATGTAACTGGCGCACCAACTCTTCAACTTGGCGATAGCGAAAAGGTTCAAGTAGGCGATGCGGTAATTGCAATTGGTTCACCACTTGGTTTAGCAGGAACTGTGACCTCTGGAATTATCAGCGCTAAGAATCGTCCAGTTACAACTGGAACTGGAAGTGGCGAAAGCTCATTTATAAATGCATTACAGACAGATGCAGCTATTAACCCAGGAAACTCTGGTGGGCCATTAGTTGATGCAACAGGTGCCATAGTTGGAATTAACTCCGCGATTGCTTCTTTAGGATCATCTGCTGGCGGTCAATCTGGATCTATCGGTTTAGGTTTTGCAATTCCAATCAATCAAGCAAAGAAGACCGCAGAACAATTAATTAAAACTGGATCTGCTACCTATCCAATTATGGGAATTGCAGTTGACACCAGATACACCGGAAATGGTGCGCTTATTTCAACTGCGGCAAATGGTGTAATCAGTGGCGGACCAGCAGACAAAGCAGGTATAAAAGCTGGCGATTTAATTATTGCAATTGATGGCGTTGAAATTGCTAGCTCTGATGAATTAATTGTGGCAATTAGAAGCCACAATGTTGGGGATAAGGTAAAGATTAAATTCACACGAAATACAGTTACTCGCGAAGTCTCCGTAATCCTTGCCGCCTCTAAGAAGTAGGAAGAAGTAACTCAATGTTTAATATCGGTGGTGGAGAAATAATTGGCTTAGCAATCCTTGGGTTGATTTTAGTTGGACCAGATCGAATGCCATCAATGGCAGCTGATGCGGCAAGGTTCTTAAATAAATTAAAGAAAATGGCGCAAAGTGCAACTAATGAATTAAAGGAAAATCTTGGGCCAGGTTATGAAGATCTTCAGGTTACAGATTTGAATCCAAAGAAGTTTATTAAGAAGACTATTGGTGATGCAATGGAGCAGGCAGAGGAAAAACCAGCACCCAAATTAGATCCGGATTTAATGTGAACATAATTGATCAAATCAACGCTGCTTTAGCTAAGGTAAATGATCCTGAGTTACACAAGCCAGTAACAGAGCTGGGCATGGTGGAGACAGTTACCTTCAATGATGGAGTTGTTAATTTAAAGCTTCTGCTAACAATTGTTGGTTGTCCCATGAAGGATAGATTGCAATCAGATATTACCACTGCACTGCAAGACATCTCTGAGGTAAAAAAGGTAGAGCTTGAGTTTGGGGTAATGAGCGAGGAACAACGAAATAATGTAAAGAAGATTATTAGAGGCGGACGTGAAAAATTTATTCCGTTTGCTCAGCCAGATTCATTAACTAGAGTTCTTGGAATTGCATCAGGTAAAGGTGGCGTAGGTAAATCATCCGTGACTGTGAATTTAGCGGTGGCTGCGGCAAAGCGCGGTTTAAAGGTTGGCATATTAGATGCCGATGTTTATGGCCACTCAGTGCCACGGTTAATGGGAATCTTGGGTCAACGGCCAACTGCAATTGATCAAACATTTATTCCGGTAGAAAATTATGGAGTAAAGGTTGTTTCCATGGAGATGTTTAAACCAGAGCGTTCTGATCCAGTTGCATACCGCGGACCGCTTCTTCACAGAGTTTTAGAACAATTGTTGAGTGATGCTTACTGGGGCGATTTAGATTTACTTCTTCTTGATTTACCACCAGGAACCGGAGATATTGCAATCTCACTTGGACAATTAATTCCAACTAGTGAAATTGTTGTTGTGACAACTCCACAAATTGCAGCAGCAGAGGTTGCAGAGCGCGCCGGCCGAATTGCACACCAAATGAAACAACCAGTACTTGGTGTTATTGAAAATATGTCAGATACAACCTGCGGCAAATGCGGCGAAGCTATTTCAATCTTTGGAAATGGGGGAGGAGAAGAAACAGCCAGACGGTTAAGTGAGTTAGTTGGTGCTGATGTGCCACTTCTTGCCAAGGTGCCATTTGAATCACAGGTGCGTGAAGGTGGCGATGAAGGAAATCCAGCTGTTCTTACAAATGAAAAAGTACTAACCGCCTTTAATCAAATACTGGATAAAATAATTATTAGACCAAAATCTTTGGTGGGCGTGCGATTAGGAGTAAGTAATTAAATTACTTTTTATCCTTTAATTTCTTAAGTAATTCATCCATCGCATCAGCAATCTCAGTTCGTAAGTAATCGCGGGTAGCAACATCACCAATTGCAGTACGCAAGCTAGCTAATTCACGAGCGAGATATTCAGTATCTGCGATATTTCGCTCATCGCGGTCTCGATCCTCATTTGCTTGAATTCGATCACGATCTGCTTGACGATTTTGTGCAAGCAAAATCAATGGCGCAGCATAAGAAGCCTGCAATGAAAGCAGCAATGTTAGGAAGATAAATGGATAGTGATCCCAGCGCATGGAATCTGGCGCCAAGGTGTTCCAAATAATCCAACAAAGCACAAATACAGACATGTAAACCAAGAAACGTGCAGTTCCTAAGAAACGCGCAAATTGCTCTGACCAACGACCAAATGCCTCTGGATCATAGGAAGGGCGCAGTGATCTTCTGGCCTCACGTGGATACTCAAGTGAGTTTTTACTTAATCTGTTACTTATTTTTTTTGCCATTTTCTCACCTACCTGTTCTCAAAATCTTTACGCATTGATTCATCATGACGCCAGTTCTCTGGCAACAAGTGATCTAGTACGTCATCAACTGTTACTGCACCTAATAATCTCTCATTTGCATCAACAATTGGTACAGATAACAAGTTGTAACTTGCTAAGTAAGATGAAACCTCACTTAATGAGGCATGCGCACCTAATGGCGCAATATCATTATCAACAATTCCACCTAATAATGTTGCAGGTGGTTCACGCAGTAAACGTTGGAAATGAACAACACCTAAGAAACGACCAGTTGGTGTTTCAGTTGGTGGACGACATACAAATACCTGTGAGGCCAAACCAGGTGCAACCTCACTTGCTCGAATCTGCGCCAATGCTTCGGCAACAGTTGAGTCGGCGGTTAACACAATTGGTTCAGTGGTCATCATTCCACCAGCTGAGTAATCTTCGTAATGCATCAGACGTTGCACATCCTCTGCATCCTCTGGCTCCATCAATGCAAGTAATGCTTCAGCTTTCTCGGTACCAACTTCACGTAGTAAGTCAGCAGCATCATCTGGATCCATCTCACCCAAAACATCTGCAGCACGTTCGCCCTCAAGCTCTGCTAAAAGTTCAACACGTGCAGACTCATCCATTTCTTCAAGTACATCTGCCAGGCGCTCATCATCTAATGCTCGTGCAACTTCAGCGCGGCGTTTGATATTTAAATCGTGAAGTACAGATGCTAAATCTGCCGCTCTTAAATTTGCGAGTGTGGCAAGCAGGTTGCTGACACCTTGATTGCCTTCCGCAATTGCAAAACCAGAGATTTCACTCCAAGCAACTGTTGAAGAAGCACCACGACGACGCAGGCCAGTGCCACGTTTCATTACGTGAACTCGTTCAATAAACCAATCACCGGTTTTAGCAAGCTCCATCGCAACATCTTCAACAACAACCTTCTCATTACTTTCTAGAAGAGTTACTGAGCGATCTAACATTTCCGCATTGACCATAATTTCATTTGTGCGTTGTTCAAAGCGGCGCATATTTAATAAACCAGTAATTACTACTGTTCCATTATCAATTGAAGTAACTCTGGTAATTGGCACAAAGATACGACGACGTGGTGGTACCTCAACAATTAATCCCAAGATACGTGGTGGTTGATTATTTGCACGCAAGGTTGCAACCGCATCCCTCACCTTGCCAACTTGATCACCATTTGGGTCAAAGACCGATGTGCCAGCTAATCTTGCGAGGAATATTCGGTTTAAATTCGCATTCTTTCCGATATTCATGGCCTAAGGGTAACCGCTGACCCTCGATTCAGAGGAATAATTAATTACAGGTAGGTTTTGCTTCATGAAAGATCAGGATCACACCAAATTACCAACGGGGCGTGATATTCCATTTCTGATCTCCGGCATATTAGGAATCGGCGCATCTGGCCCAATCATCGCGAAAAGTCTGATGCCAGTACCCACCATGATTATGTGGCGAAATCTTTTAGGTGGTTTAGTAATGATGCCATTTGCATTAAAACGTGGAGAGTGGAAAAACCCTGCGCAACGTAATGCGATTAAGTGGTCGGCGATTGCTGGAGTTTTATTAGCACTTCATTTTATTTGTTTCTTTTTAGCGATGCGCTTTACCAGCGTGGCAACTGGTACTGCTTTAACTGCAACGCAACCAATATTTGCCGCCATATTTGTGCGACTAAGTGGTGGGCATATTCCCCGCAAAGCATGGAGTGGAATGTTTATCGCCTTTGCATCTGTTTTAGTGATTACTGGCGTGGACTTAAATCTTTCAGTTAGATCTTTTCAGGGAGATTTAATTGCAGTCACAGGGGGTGCGCTCGCTGCGATCTACATGATTATTGGATCTAATGTGCAACGAGATATCTCTACCTCAACCTTTACCGCTGTTTGTTACCTAGTTTGCGCCGCAACCGCATTACCTATTGCTTTTGCAGCTGGTTATAAATTAACTGGTTACTCAAATAGTGAGTGGATCTTGTTAATTGCACTTGTAATTACTGCGCAAATCATGGGCCACACCATGTTCAATCTTTCATTAAAACGGGTTTCACCTGCAGTAGTTGCATTGGTTGTATTTTTTGAAGTACCAGTTAGCGCCATCTTGGCATTTATTTGGCTAGATCAAAAACCACCAGCTGGCACAATTCCCGGAATTATTGGTTTACTAATTGGTTGTGGAATATT
>Ga0209829_10004247_pt1 | contig 10177 bp, 10 predicted proteins | sample C_140205_EF_Meta_FD_187311 | JGI IMG/M metagenome (GOLD analysis project Ga0209829, IMG submission 187311) | Freshwater microbial communities from Lake Croche, Canada to study carbon cycling - C_140205_EF_MetaG (SPAdes) (version 2) | ecosystem: Environmental > Aquatic > Freshwater > Lake... | reverse complement strand
GGAAATTGCTCACGCAAGCCACATGCTGCACCACGACCAACCCCAGGTCTTGGCCAACAGCTTGTCTCAATTTTTGAGCGACGCGTCCAGCACTGGCGAGGAGATGACGGGATGACCACTGCGGACGTGCTCATCATTGGGGCTGGAGCGGCTGGGCTCTTTTGCGCGGGCGTGTGTCAACAACTCGGCCTCAAGGTGGTCCTCCTTGACCACTACCCCAAGGTGGCGGAAAAGATCAGGATCTCGGGCGGCGGGCGCAGCAATTTCACCAACCTCTTGATGGATGCATCTCAACCGCACCGGCATTTTTTGGGTGAAAACCCAGCCTTTGCCCGCTCGGCCTTGGTGCGGTACACGGCACAAGACTTTGTGAGCCTCATGAATCAGCATGGGGTGCCCTATCACGAGAAACACAAGGGCCAATTGTTTTGTGACCACAGCTCGCAAGACTTGATCGACATGCTCCTCAAAGAATGCCAAGCCGGCGCCAAGGGTGGCGAGTTGCTTCATTGGCAGCCCTGTGCGTTGCACGCCCTCACCCACCATGACTCGGTTGACGGTGCCCCACACTACCTTGCGCAAACCGATCGCGGTCCCGTCCAAACCCGCGCGGTGGTGGTGGCCACTGGCGGGCTGTCCATTCCAGCCATTGGAGCCACTGATTTGGGATTTCGCTTGGCCACACAATTTGGCATGAGCGTGGTGACACCCAGGCCCGCCTTGGTACCCCTCACCTTTGAGGCCCACTATTGGAAGAAGTTTTCTGGCCTCTCGGGGCTCTCGCTGCCGGTTTCTATCAAAACGACGCAGGGCAAACTGTCCACTGTGTTTGAAGAAGATTTGCTCCTCACCCACAAAGGCCTGTCTGGCCCGGCCGCCTTGCAAATATCGAGCTTCTGGGCCCCCGAGCAAAGCCTGACCCTCGATTGGCTGCCGGGACAGGATTTGGGCTTGGATTTAGTTGCATTAAAACAACACTCCAAAAAACTCTTGAGCAATGAATTGGCGGCATGGTTGCCCAACCGTTTGGTGCAAGCCTGGCTGGATGGTCAGCCCCAATGGCACAAGGCAATCAATGACACCCCTGACAAGAGCTTGGCAGCATTGGCACAGTCTTTGAAAACGTGCTCTTTGAAGCCCAACGGCACCGAGGGTTACAAAAAAGCCGAGGTGACCGCTGGGGGCGTGAGCGTGTCCGAGCTCTCGCAGCAGACCTTGGAGTCCAAAAAACAACCCGGACTTTATTTCATTGGTGAGGTGGTGGACATCACCGGCTGGCTCGGTGGCTATAACTTCCAGTGGGCCTGGTCCAGCGCACATGCCTGTGCCAAGGGCTTGGCAAGCCAATTAAATAAGTTATAATCATTGTCTTTGCTGGCATAACCCAACGGCTGGCGCACATGTTTTAGTTGGGCACTTTCGCATTCACGACTTCAAGGTCCGATCTTCTTTGAAATCCTCTGAGCGCACAAATCAATTTTGCAACGTCAATGACAACCATTCGAGTTAAAGAAAACGAGCCCTTTGATGTGGCTTTGCGCCGCTTCAAACGCACCATTGAAAAATTAGGTCTATTGACCGACTTGCGCGCCCGTGAGTTTTACGAAAAACCAACCGCCGAGCGCAAGCGCAAAAAAGCCGCCGCCGTGAAGCGTCACTACAAGCGCGTGCGCAGCATGCAGTTGCCCAAAAAGCTGTACTGATCGTTGAGGCGCCAAGTTCCAGCCCAACAGTCTGGAACTTCACGAAAGCTCGTATGGGTCGCATCCCAAACGGGCTTTATTTTTTTGTCCAACGCAATGTGCTTCAAGCGTTTGGATTGACCATTAAGACTCACGCGCCATGGGCGCACTACAGGACTCACCACCATGTCACTCAAAGACACCATCACCGCCGATATGAAAGAGGCCATGCGCGCCAAAGAGACGGCTCGCTTGGGCACGATTCGATTGCTCCTGTCAGCGATGAAACAAAAAGAGGTGGATGAGCGCATCACCTTGAACGACGAGCAGATTGTGGCCATTTTGGACAAGCTCATCAAACAACGCAAAGACTCCATCAGCGCCTACGAGCAAGCGGCCAGGGAAGACTTGGCTCAAATTGAGCGCGATGAGTTGGTGGTCTTGCAGGCCTATCTGCCCCAGCGCATGACAGCCCAAGAGGTTCAAGTGGCGGTGCAAGCTTTGGTGCAAGAGCTTGGCGCAAATGGTGCGAGCGACATGGGTCGGGTGATGGCCGCGGCCAAGGTCAAGTTCGCAGGGGTTGCCGAAATGGGGCATGTCTCCCAAGCGGTCAAAGCCGCATTGAACCCCTGATTCAACCCCATGGGGTCAGGGCGCAAGCACTCAACTGCCCGCGATTTGCATGCGATCAATGAGCACTGAGCCCACGGTCTTGGCACCATAGTTGTAGGCATCCGAGCCCACCGCCACGATGCCTTTGAACATGTCTTTGAGGTTGCCCGCGATGGTGATTTCTTGCACAGGAAATGCGATGACCCCGTTTTCCACCCAAAACCCGCTGGCCCCTCTGGAATAGTCACCGGTCACGTAATTGACCCCTTGGCCCATGAGTTCAATCACAAAAAGACCTGTGCCCAAGGCTTGAAGCATGGCATTGAGGTCATCGTCTTTTTTCGTGCGCTTGGATGCGAACACCAAATTGTGTGATCCCCCAGCATTGCCAGTGGTTCGCATGCCAAGCTTGCGCGCTGAGTAAGTCCCCAAAAAATAACCCTCCACCCGACCGGCATCGATGACGTTGCGCGCCTGGGTTTTTACCCCCTCATCGTCAAACGGGGCTGAGCCTTTGCCACCCAAGATGAAGGGGTCTTCTTTCATGTGGATGTGAGACGGCAAGACCCGTTTGCCCATGGAGTCTTGCAAAAAGGAGGTCTTTCGGTAGAGGGCGCCACCACTCAAGGCCTGCACCAAGTGCCCCACCAAACCCGCGGCCAAGGTGTTCTCAAAGAGCACAGGGCACTGGATGGTGGAGATTTTGCGAGAGTTCAATCGGCTCAACGCGCGGCGTGCGGCGTACTCGCCCACCGCTTGCGGGGAGGCCAAGAGCGCGGGGTCTCGCATGGAGGTGTACCACGCATCGCGCTGCATGTTGGCGCCTTTGCCGGCAATGGGTGCCACTGAGAGGCTGTGGCGTGAGCTGGCATAACCGCCTCGAAAGCCTTGGCTGTGGGCGCTGAAGAAATGACTTTGCTGGGCTGAAACACCCGCACCTTCGCTGTTGGAGATGCGTTTGGACGTGGCAAATGCAGCGTCCTCGCAGGCTCGCGCCAGCTCAAAGGCTTGTTCGGCATTGACTTGCCATGGGTGAAAGAGCTCCAAGTCAGGGATCTTGCGAACGATGTCACGCTGATCGGGAAGACCGGCGGCTGGGTCTTGCGCGGTAAAGCGCGCGATGTCAAATGCCGCTTGAACGGTGCGTTTGATGGCCGCTGCAGAAAAGTCCGAGGTGCTGGCGTTGCCACGCCTGGCTCCCATATAGACCGTGACCCCCAGACCCTTGTCACGGTTGCGCTCGACGGTCTCCAAAGCGCCTTTGCGCACCGACACACTCAAGCCACAACCCTCTGACGCTTCGGCCGCTGAGTCGCTCGCGCCCAGCGTTTTGGCGTGTGACATGGCCAGGTCCACCAACTCTTCAAACTGCTCACGGCTGTAAGCAAACCCCGAGTGGTCTGAGGTGGGATGCGCAGAGGAACCCGACTTGCGCGAGGACTTGGGGTGAGGAGTGAGGGCAGTCGCTTGGGACACGTTGGAGGATTTGGATGTTTTCATGTGACGCTATCATACTGGCGACAAGCCCAACTTGGCACAAAGCACGCGATAATCACCTCCAACATGTCAAGAAAACCCAAAAAAGGCTACTACGTACAAGGCGTCTTCATCGCCTTGGGCAGCGAGCTCGACCTCGCCTATAAACGCGAGCTCAAAGGCACCGATGCGGCCAGTAAAACCGATCTCAAGCGAGAGAGCACCGAGCGCCAAAAGCTCGGGGAAGACTTGCTTGAACTCAGAAACGATCTCAAGCAAAAGCTCCTCGATCAAGGGCACATCAACACGGCCTTGATGGATGCGGTGAGTGAGGCCAAACGCATCACCAATTTTGAGGGCAAGCGCCGTCAAATGCAGTATGTGGGCAAGCTCATGCGCCGCTTGGACGAAGCAGGTCTGCAAGCCATCCGCGATAGCCTAGAGATCCAACACGGCGGCAGCGCAAAAGAAACATTGGCGCTGCACGAGAGCGAAGCATGGCGCAAGCGCTTGATTGAAGACGATCAAGCGCTTGGTGAGTGGCTCTCCAAATACCCCCGCCAAGAGCCGCAACAATTCAGGGCCTTGGTGAGGCAAGCCCGCAAAGATGCTCAACCGCTCACCCGAGCCGAAGTCTCCACCGGCAAAGCACCTCGCCAAGGACGGGCTTATCGGGAATTGTTTCGCTGGATTCGTGAGACGCTGCACCCCACCCGAGTCGATGGGGATCAACACCGTGACGATGCCATATTTTTTGATCCACACGACCTTCAACACGATGAGACAGACGACTCATTGAAGCCTGTGCAAGTTCAGCCCATCTTCTTGAGCGTTGAGGAGATCAAATACAAAGAAGAGTTGGCCCGCGAAGAACTCAAAGCGCTCCAGGCGGAAAAAGAACGATTCAAAGAGAAGGCTCCCATCAAGAAAATAGCGCCCCACAAATCCGTGACGATGGCCAAGAACACTGACACTCAAACTGAGAGTAGAACTGCCGCAAAGACCGCAGCAACCATCAGCGCCAAGGAAACTGCGACTCAAACGAAGGCCAAAAAGCCTGTAACCAAGCCTGTAACCAAGCCTGTAACCAAGACTGCAACCAAGCCTGCAACCAAGACTGCGGTGAAGACCCCGGCAAAGTCTGCGCTTCAATCTGTTGCAAAAAATAAGGCCAAGAAAACAGCTACAAAAAAGACAGCAGCCAAAACTGTAGCCCAACCCATCCGCAAGGCGAGCGACAAGTCGTCCAGCAAAAAGACGCCAACCCCATCGTTGGCAACGTCAACACCCAAAGCCTCTAAAAAGCCATGAACTCCGAGACCCCCCACACGGTTGAACACACCGCAGGAGACACGCGCTGCGACACCATCAAGATTGGTCTCTTGAGCGCCTCAGACCGAGCCGCGAGTGGCGTGTATCAAGACCAAGGCATTCCCGCGCTCAAAGCCTGGATAGAACAAGCCGTTCACAATCCTGTTGAATGGCACACGTCTTTGATTGCCGATGAGTTTGATCTGATTGCCGCTCACTTGAAGTCTTTGGTGAGTGCGGGTTGTCATTTGGTCTTGACCACTGGTGGCACGGGACCCGCGTTGAGGGACGTGACCCCAGAGGCCACCTTGAGCGTTGGTGATAAAGAAATGCCTGGGTTTGGCGAACAAATGAGGCAGGTGAGTCTGCGCTTTGTGCCCACCGCCATCTTGTCGCGCCAAGTTGCTGTGATTCGAGCCCAGTCCTTGATCATCAACTTACCGGGCCAGCCCAAATCCATTGCTGAAACGCTTGGGGGCCTGAAAGATGACCAAGGAAAAGCATTGGTCCAAGGTATCTTTGCAGCGGTACCCTACTGCATCGATCTTTTGGGCGGCCCCTACATTGAAACCAAGGATGAGTTTTGCTCATCCTTCAGACCCAAAACAGCCCACAAGTCCAAGCGTGTTTGACACGCGAAGAGCTTGGGGTGGATGATAAAAAAGTTGAAACTTAGACGGTTTTGACCGCTTGGGCCAATGATCGTCTGACTTTCCTGGGCCAGTTGCCTGGCGCGGCATTGCCCACGGCGATCAGCATGACGGGGACTTCGTGCTCGTTCAAACCAAACTCCTTGGCCACTGCCGCCCCATCAAAACCGATCATTGCACCCGACACATAACCTTTGGCCTGAGCCGCGTACATGAGGGTCATGGCGGCCAATGAACCAGAGCGGATCGCCTCATCGCGCTGGAGTTGTGCATTGCCGTTGTACATGCCATTGCACATGCCAATCCAGCCATCATAGGCGGCTTGGTCCAAGGCGCCCGCGTCGAGCATGGGCTTGATGAGTGTGGGGAGTTGTTGGTACCCCATGGAGTCCCCCACCACAATGAAAGTCACAGCAGCCTCGCTCACCTTGGCTTGATTGAACGCCAATTTGCGCAAATTCGCTTTTTGTTGTGCTGAAGACACCGCAATCAAACGCCAGTTTTGCATATTGAATGAGGTGGGGGTGTTCAAGGTCAACTCCACCAACTCCTGAATTTGAGCCTCACTCATGTGGTGTGTTGGGTCAAAATTGTTGGCCGATGTGCGGCCTTGGATGGTGGCTAAAGTGTCAGACATGGGAGAGCTCCAGAGAAGGTAAAAATAACGGGGATTGAGTCCATCTCCAACAAAGAACGATGCGATGAGGGCTTGCCTCCAGCATTCACTCAAGTTGAATGAAAATGAACAGGGATTGAATGAACTCCTTCATCTCAACCCCCATCCCATATCAGGGTAAACCTGAGTAATTCAAGACCTTGCGCTTGAACTGAGCGGTTTTTTAATGTCCAAGACCCTGGGACTGAAGTCGACGAACATCCTCCAAGGCTTGCTCGAGTTGGGCCAAGCGTGCACTTTGAGCCAGAGACTGCTCACTCAAATCTTTCAAGATCTGCAAAACGGGGTCATCCGCCTGGGTCACGCCATAGGCACTGAAGCCATTTCCAGACGAATCCTGCCCTGGCCCTGGGCCCTGATCTTTCACCTCTTGGCCAATGCCCCCATTGGCGGAATTGAGCCCTGGCAACGCCTTGGAGACCAGCCCTTCAGGGTCTATCGGCGCGGGCGAAGCACTGACCTGCGTTGGGTTCACCTGCGGCACTTCACCGGGCAAAATGAGCCTGGCTGGGTTCCCAATGGCCGTGGCCCCTGCGGGAACGGGCTTGGTCACCACGGCATTGGAGCCAATTTTGGCGCCCTCTCCCACCAAAAAACCACCCAACACCTTGGCACCTGCACCCACCACCACGTTGGCACCCAAGGTGGGATGGCGCTTGACGCCTTTGTACAAACTCGTTCCTCCCAAGGTCACCCCTTGATAGATGGTGCAACCGTCGCCAATTTGAGCGGTCTCCCCCACCACCACCCCCATGGCATGGTCAAAGAAGACGCGCTCACCAATCACAGCGGCCGGATGAATCTCAATGCCCGTCAAGAAACGACTCAAGTGCGAAATGAACCGACCCAACCACCAAAAACCAAGACCCCACAGTCCATGGGCCAAGCGGTGCAGGATCAAAGCGTGTAGCCCTGGATAGCAAGTGAGCACCTCCCAGCGGCTCTTGGCCGCGGGGTCGCGCTCAAAAATGGTTTCGATGTCGGATCGCAATCGTGTGAACATATGGCTTAGGAGTCTATCTCTTTTACTCGGGCAGGCTCGCCCATGTGCTTAGCAACACCTCTGAGGATATGGACTTCTTCGCGGGTGAGTTGCGCTCGATTGAAGAGTTGCTGCAAACGGGGCATGAGCTTTTTAGGGGCCAAGGGATCCAAAAACCCAATCTTGATCAACGAGGTCTCCCAATGCTTTAAAAGCCCAGCGACAGCCTGGGCATCGGCCATGGCGTCCGTTTGTCCCGTGTGAACTGCTGCGGGATGCTCCGATGTGGCGGCAAAACCACCCAACGCCACGCGCCACTCGTAGGCAAGGAGCTGCACCGCACTGGCCAAATTGAGTGACCCAAAACTGGGATTGCTCGGAATGGTCAAGGCCACATGGCAGCGGTAGACGTCTTCGTTTTTCATGCCAAAGCGCTCACTGCCAAACAAAAAAGCCACCCCCAAATGCTGGGGTGCGAGCACACCATCGTGGACCTTCAAGTCTTGCGCCAATGCGGCCATGTGCTCGCGTGGTGTGCGAGTGGGTGGACCAAAGTCTCTGGGCACCATGGCCGTGGCGCACAAATGAGTCATGCCATCCAAGGCCTCATCCAAGTGGGAGACCACCCTGGCGTTTTTGAGCACATCCAAGGCCCCGCTGGCACGCTGGATGGTCTCGTCGCGATGGAGCACGTTGGGGAATCGCGGATTGACCAAGACCAGATCATCAAAGCCCATGACCTTCATGGCCCGCGCCGTGCCCCCAACATTGCCGGCATGGGAGGTGTCAATCAAAATGAAACGCGTGCGCATGCTCTGAGTTGCTCAAGGGTGCTGATTGCTGATGAAAGGTGCTGGAATTGACTGCCGAGCGCTCAAACGGGTGAACTGAGGAATGCAAGAGGGCGTGCTGAAGGGCGTGCTGAAGGGCCGTGCCACTGGAGTCCACCCCAACAGGCAATGCCCGTCAGGTCCAACCCATGGCAAGTCGCGCGCGTCAGCCTCTTGCCGTGAAGGCCTCATTGTCGCATGCAGTTTGCGTCTAAAATAGGGACTGTACCTGGCCGCAAGCAGCACCCACCATTTGGGTTCTTGAGCTCTCTTTTGAGGAGAGCGCCAATGCCGCTCTTTTTCATCGTCGCCCCCTTGGTGCTCGACCCCTTGGGTCTTGCACCCGCCTTGCTGAACCACTTCCTTGATTGACCTTGCCATGATGCCTTCCAACACCCTTCATCCCATGCTCAATGTGGCCATCAAGGCAGCCCGCGCGGCAGGCTCCATCATCAACCGCGCTGCCTTGGATATCGAGTCGGTGAGGGTGGCTGAGAAGAACGCCAACGATTTTGTCACCGAAGTTGACCAAGCCAGTGAAGAGGCCATCATTCAAACGCTCTTGGGGGCCTACCCAGACCATGGCATCTTGGCCGAAGAATCGGGTCAAGAGCACGGCAACGCACACTCTGATTTCATCTGGATCATTGACCCCTTGGATGGCACCACCAATTTCATCCATGGCTTTCCCTATTACTGTGTGAGCATTGCCATGCAGTACCGAGGAAAAATTGAGCAAGCGGTGGTCTACGATCCCACCCGCAACGATTTATTTTCTGCCACCAAGGGACGAGGCGCCTTCATGAACGATCGGCGCATGCGCGTGGGCAAACGCACCCAGCTCAAAGACTGCCTATTGAGCACGGGCTTTCCTTACCGCCAAGGCGATGATTTGCAGACCTATTTGCAACTGATGGGCGAGATGATCAAAAAAACAGCGGCACTGCGCCGTCCTGGTGCGGCCGCACTCGATTTGGCCTATGTGGCCGCGGGCTTCAGCGATGGTTTTTTTGAGTCTGGCTTGCAACCATGGGACACGGCAGCGGGCTCGCTCTTGATCACAGAGTCTGGTGGACTCGTTGGCAATTATTCTGGTGAATCGAATTTCCTTCATGCGAAGGAGTGCATGGCCGCCAACCCCAAGATTTACGCCCAAATGGCCCACCACTTGTCAGCGTTTTCCAAAGTCTCAACGACAAAACCCGCTGAGGACTCTGCCAGCGAAGCTGGTGGCGTTGAAACCGATGGTGCTCACGAGGGTGCCGACCCGGTGCTCGAAGCTCTGGGCATCCCAGCGGCCAAACGCATCCAACGCGTCAAAGGCACTCCCATGAGCATCAAGGCGAGCGGCTTCGATGGCGATGCCCGCCCTGGCTCAGCGCCCAGACGCCCACGCTCAAACAATCCGCGGTAAGCACAGCCCTCCCAAGCATCCCCCCATTCACTGACGCCCATTCTGTCCATGAGCGAGTCTGTCACCAAGGCTGAAGCCCACACCCCCATGATGCAGCAGTACTTGGCCATCAAGGCCGAGTTCCCGTCCACGCTGGTGTTTTATCGCATGGGGGACTTCTATGAACTGTTTTTCGAGGACGCCAAAAAAGCGAGTGATCTCTTGGGCATCACCCTCACCCACCGTGGACAAACGGCGGGGCAACCGATTGCCATGGCGGGCGTGCCCTATCATTCTGCCGAAGGCTATTTGGCCAAACTTCTGCACCGCGGTGAGTCCGTGGCCATTTGCGAACAAGTCGGTGAGATCACCGGCAAAGGCCCTGTTGAGCGCAAAGTCGTTCGCGTCTTGACACCGGGCACCGTCACTGACTCGGCGCTTTTGAGTGACAAAACCGAGTCTTATTTGCTCTCGGTTTATGCCAGTGACAGGCCCAATTCACCCAAGGGCTGTGGCTTGGCGTGGATGAGCCTCACCCAAAACACGATCTACCTCACCCAATGCG
>Ga0209829_10004246_pt1 | contig 10179 bp, 9 predicted proteins | sample C_140205_EF_Meta_FD_187311 | JGI IMG/M metagenome (GOLD analysis project Ga0209829, IMG submission 187311) | Freshwater microbial communities from Lake Croche, Canada to study carbon cycling - C_140205_EF_MetaG (SPAdes) (version 2) | ecosystem: Environmental > Aquatic > Freshwater > Lake... | reverse complement strand
GGGCCGGAAGACTGACTGGGCCGGAAGACTGACTGGGCCGGAAGACTGACTGGGCCGGAAGACTGACTGGGCCGGAAGACTGACTGGGCCGGAAGCCGGGGCCTGCCTGCCCGCCGCAGCGCCCCGGTTTCAAGCCACGCTTGTCACCGCGGCGAGGCCGCGGAGGGTGCCGGCGAGCACCTCGAGCGCCACCGGCCGGCCGAGGAGGGCGGCCCCCCCCGCGCGCAGCACTCCCCGGCCGCTGTCGCCGCGGGGGAAGGAATCGAGCACCACGACCGCCACGCTGGGGCGGTTGGCCACGAGCAACCGCAGCCATTCGAGGTCGGCGCCGTCGAGCCGGCCGGCATCCCAGACCACGAGGCGGCCGGGAGGGGAGAGCTCCGGCCGGCCGAGCGTCCGTTGCACAATCGGATGTCCGGCGGCGGCGAGGAGATCGGCGAGCCCGTCGAGGTCGAGCGCCGTCCGGGCCGCCACGGTGACCGGTGCCTGCCCCGCCGCGGGCCGGGAATGGGGCTGGAAGGTGGGGGCCTCGAGAAACCGATCCTCGCGCCGCACGGTGGGGGCGAGGCCGAGCGAGCCGGGGAGCCCGGCGTCGAGGTCGAAAAACCACCGGGCCAGGCGCCCGGCGGCATCGTGCCACGGCAGCTCCTCGATCCCCGGCAGCGGCGGGCCGCTCCGCCGCCGGCCGTCGCAAAGGCTCGAGGCGATGGCGAAGATCGGTGTCAGGGGAAAAGCCTGTGCCAGCGCGAGGGCATCCTCCGTGCTCCATCGGCCGGGCCGATCGACGGCGAGGAGGATGCAGTCGAGGGGGGGGAGCGATCCAGCGGAGCCGCTGTCGCGTCGGCGCACCGTCAGGCCCGCGGCGGGGCTCGCCAGCCTCGTCACGGCGCATCCGGTCAGCCGCACCAGCGCGCTTCGCGCCATCGACAGTTCGTCGTCGTCGACCATCCCGACCCAGAGAACGCGCCGCGGGCCGCTGCGGGGCGCCGCGCCGTGGAGCAACGGCGCGGCCGGCCACTCGGCGCGCGGCAGGCCGCGGACGATCGGATCGTGGACGCGGGCTCCATGCATGATCGGCGGTTCCTGGCAAGGGCGGTCGCGCGGGATTCCTGAGGAGGGGACGCTAGCCGATCGGCCACTGACGCGGCAAGAGAGGAGGGATGAGCAGTCGCGGGGGACGGTACAACGCCGCCAGAAAGCCGTCAGATCGCGGGGTTGACCCCGGAACCGCCCCACGGACAATGCTGCTCGCGCCGTGGTCAAGGACGACCCCGGTGAAGACGCCCGCGGAGACGCGGCACAAGGCAGCGAGGAGGCCGTCATGGTCGATGGCGTGCGTGGTGATGGGGGGCGGGAAGCCCGGGGATCCTCGAAGGTGGCCGCTAGCCCCGTCGGGGTGCGGCTCTCGGAAATCTTTCCGCGGGCTCGGTTCGTGGCCTGCGACGACATCGTCGCCCGCGGCTGCCACGACACCCCCGAGGCCTGCCGGCCAGGGGACCTGTTCATCGCCCGGCTCAAGGATGGCGGGGATGGCCACGAACAGGCCGCCAAAGCGATCGCCAGGGGCGTGGCGGGGATCGTCGCCGAACGGATCATTCCCACCTTCGGCACACCGCTGTGCCTCGTGCCCGACACCGCTTGGGCGCAGGCCCGACTGACGCACGCGCTGGCCGGTGACCCGGCCCGGAGGATGCAGGTGATCGCCATCACCGGCACCAGCGGGAAGACGACGACGGCGTGGCTGACCGCGTCGGTCCTCGCCGAAGGGGGCATGAGCGTCGGCGTCCTCTCCGATCTCGGCTGCCTCGACGGCGATGCGACCACGCCGGTGCCGGCGGCCTTCGATCGCCCCGCCGAGCTTGCCGCCTGGCTCGGGCGGCTCGCCGCGACCGGCTGCACGCATGCGGTCATTGAGGTGTCGAGCGTCATGCTCGCCCGCCACGCGCTGGCCGGGGTGTCGTGCGACGCGGTCGTCGTCACGAACCTCGCCAGCGCCCACCTTGACCGCCACGGCACGATCGAGGCCTACCATGAGATCAAGGAGCGAATCCTCGACTCGCTCGGGGAGGATGGCTGCCTGTTCGCCAATCTCGATGACGCCCGCGTCCGTCGGCTCGTCGGCCGTCATGCCGCGGGGCGCCGCCACACGCCGCACCGCCGCACCGTCGGTGTGGGTCTGAACCGCCGGGCTGATCTGACAGCCACCGCCGTCGAGCGTCATCTCGGCGGGCAGACCTTCCTCCTCCGCCATGCCGGGGATGCGGCGGCCGTCGGTGTCACCGTCCCGGTGGCGTCGTTTGTCCGCAACGGGCTCCTCGCGGCGGCGGTCGGCATCGCCCAAGGGGTGCCGATGGAACTGGTAGCGCGGGGCCTCGAATCGACCGGCGGGGTGCCGGGGCGGCTCGAGCGGATCCGCCGTGGCCAGGATGTCCATGTGTTTGTCGACCAGCCAACCAGTGGCCATGCCCTCGCCTCGACCCTGACGAGCCTTCGGCGGCTCACGCCCGGCAGGCTCGTGGTCCTCGCCGAGGAGAAGGCGCTCGGGCCGCTGGGAGGTGGGGGACGGTTTGCGGAGCGGGTGTCGCGCTGGTGCAACGATTGCCTCGTCGCCCCCGAGGGGGTTCTCGACGCCAGCGCCGGCAGCCGTCAGTTGGCCGCTTACGCCCGGATCGATCGGCTCCTCTCGGGGCTCGGATCGCGCGACTGTGTCCTCGTCGTCGGCTCGCACCCCGCTCCCCGGCCCGATCCGGGCGATCCGACGGATCCGGGGGAGCCCCAGGTGCCGCTGGCGGGGGTTGTCGATGCCTGGCTGGAGCTCGCCCATCCAGCCGATGAAACGGTGCGAAGGAAGCGGGCGGCCTGACGCCGGCCGCGTGGGCATGGACGAGAGCGGATCGCCGGCGCCACAATTGACTCTTCTGCCCCGGCTCGAACGGGCCCCAGATGCGGTAGCCCTTGCCCGGACCCCGGCCGCGGAGGTTTCCGATGCCGGTTGGCGATCGACAGACACCGACGAGGGACCATGGATGAGCGTGAAAGCGGGTGGTGGTGACGCAGCGGGGAGCGGGGAGGGATCGCCGTTTGACGATCTCGGCGTGGCGGTCGGCTTGGCCGAGCCGCTCGCCCCGCACACCTGGCTGGGAGTCGGCGGACCGGCCAAGTGGTTCTGTGAGCCGGTCGACGTGGCGGCCCTTGGCCGTGTTGTGAAGCGTTGTCAGGAGCGGTCGATTCTGCTGCGCGTCATCGGCGGTGGTTCGAACGTCCTCGTCCCTGCCGCGGGGTTTGCAGGGATGGTCGTCCGCCTCTCGGCGCCGGCCTTCTCCGCGATCGCGGTGGAGGGGACGACGCTGCAGGCCGGCGCCGGCGCGAAGCTCGTCCATGTCGTGGCGGCCGCTGTTCAGGCCGGGCTCTCCGGGCTCGAGACGCTCGTCGGCATTCCGGGGACGGTGGGGGGAGCGCTCGTCGGCAATGCCGGGGGCCGCGGTGGCGACATCGGCGACACGGTGCGGACGGTGACGGTCATGACCGCCGACGGCACGGTCGTGGAATGGGCCGGGGCCGATCTGACGTTCGGTTCGCGGTGGAGCAACCTCGACGACGTGATCGTCATCGGTTGCCGCCTCGTGCTCGAGGCCGAGGACAGCGATCTGCTCACGAAGCGGATGCAGAAGCGCTGGATCGTTGATCGCACCGAGCAGCCGGCCGGCGTGCGGACGGTGGCGATGATGTTCAAGGATCCCCACGGCTCCACCGCCGAAGCGCTTGTCACCCAGGCCGGGGCCCGCGACATCCGCGTCGGGGAGGCCTCGATCCACAGTCCGCGGTCGAACTTCGTCGTTGCCCAGTCCGGCTGCACGAGCGACGATGTCCGCCTCCTCGTCGAGCAGGTTCGGGCACGCGTGCGGGAGCGCCTCGGCGTCGAGCTCACCCCCCAGATCGAGCTCTGGTGACCGGCCTGCCGGCGATGCCATGACACCCAACCCCCGCCGCCGCGCCCCGCTCCCCGAGCCCCCCGCGGAGGAGCCCTCGGTCTGGAAGGCGATTCTCGCGCGGCGTGTGGGGCTCGGCGCGGTCGCCGTCGTGCTCGCGGCCGTGGGGCTTACCGCCTTCGTCTGGCCACGGGTGGCCAATCGCGTGGGGGGGAGCGACGACGTCGTCCTCCTTCCCGACGCGATCGAGCTGCGCGGACAGGCACCGTGGGTGAAGGCCGACATCCGCGCTGAGGCCCTCCACAATGCCAGCCTTGACCATGGTCTGCCGCTCCACGATCCGGAGCTCGCCAACCGCCTCGCGCGCGCCTTCGACATGCACCCCTGGGTGCGGCAGGTGGTGAAGGTGGAGCTGCGCCACCCGGCCGCGGCGCTGGTCGAGGTGCGGTGCCGCGAACCGGCGGCGATGGTCGGCGTGGCCGGCGGCCTCCTCGCCGTCGATGCCGAGGGGGTGGTGCTCCCCAGCGCCGACTTCACCGCCGAATCGGCAGCGGCCTACCCGCGCCTGGCGGGGATCGAGTCGAGCCCGCAGGGGCCGGAGGGCGCGCGATGGGGCGACCCGGCCGTCGAGGAGGGAGCGGCGCTGGCGCACTGCATCGCGCCGGAATGGACGAAACTGGGGATGAGCGAGTGCCGGGCGGTGACCGTCTCCACGGCCGAAGGCCAAGCACGGGTGTGGGAGCTTGTCGGCGCCGACGGCCGGATCATCGTGTTCGGCGCTGCCCCGGGGCGCGAACCGGAGCGGGAGCCCTCCGCGGCGGCGAAGATCGCCCGGTTGCGGTCGCTCGACAGCACCTCGGCCGACAAGGTCGATCTCCGCGATCCCCCGGCCGGGTCGTGAGCCCGCGGGCTAAGGTCAGGCCGAGGGCGACGGGCCTTCTCCCCGCCGGTCGAGGACGAGCTGCCGCACCTCCCGGAAGGCCGGATGGTCGGCCGAGCGGCACCATTCGAAGAGGATCGCCTCGGTCGTCGTCAAAATCGCCCCGGCATTCTCGAGGCGCCGGAGGGCGACGTCGTGATCGATCCGGTGCCGCGAGGCGACCGCATCGACCGCGACAAATACCGCCATCCCGGTGGCGAGGAGATCGAGGACGGTCTGGCTGATACAGACGTGGGTCTCGAGGCCACAGACCACGACCGCGCTGATCCCGCTCCCCGCCGCCGTGGCCGCAGCGAACCCGGGGCAGCCGGCCGAGCTGAAAGTCCGCTTCTCCTCCGCCGCAGGGAGAAAGGGGAGGAGGGACGCGGCGGTGGCCCCCAGCCCTTGGGGGTATTGCTCGGTGAGGAGGCGACCGACCCCGAGGATCTTTGCCGCCTCGGCCAGCCGGGCGACACGGGCCACGATCCGCTCGGCCTCAGGGATCGCGGCCAGGAGCCGCTCCTGAACGTCGATGACGCAAACAACCGACGTGGTGGGGAGAAGACGCATGGGAAATGGCTCCTGGGCTGGTGAGGGGAGTGTAGCGGCCCGCGGGTTTTTTCCGCGGGGGGCCCGCGTGGCTGACCGACTTGCCCCCGGAGGGGACGATCGGATATCTCCATGCCGGCTGGCAGCGTCGGAGGCCGGCCCAGAGGCGACAGAGGAGGGATCTGGCATGGCGGACGCGGGCATGACGATCACCACCACACCGCTCGACGGCCAGCGACGGCTCGTCGGCGACATCGTTCGCCTCTCCCACCGGGTGCCGATCTTTCCCGTCGACCGAATCATGACCCTTGCCGATCTCGACGCCGTCCGCCGGGCCGCCGCGCCGCGGATCGGATGGTCGGCGGTGTTCATGAAGGCGTGGGCGATCGTGGCCCGGGACCGGCCGGCTTTGCGCAGCTGGTATGTGCCGTGGCGGATCCTCACGCCGTGGCGCCGGCCAGCGTGGGCGACGAGCCCGGTGAGCGTTGCCTCGCTGGCAATCAGCCGGCCACGCGTTCCGCAGGATGGGGCCAACCCCCACGACCTCGCCCTCGATCCCGAGGCGATCTGGTGGGCCCGGCTGCGGGAGCCGGACAACCGTCCGCTCACCGAGCTCCAGGCGGCGATCCACCACCATGCCACGGCCCCGGTCGGGGAGGTCTTTGCCCGGCAGCTCGAGCTCGTCATGGTGCCTGGCCCGCTGCGGCGACTGATCCTCCGCTGGAACGCTCACGCCCCGTCGATGAAGCGGGCCCTGCGCGTGGGAACCTTCAGCCTCTCCACCCTCGCCGGCGAGGGATGCGCCAACCGCATGCATCCCACCTTTCTGACGACGAGTTTGACATGGACACCGCTGGACAACTCAGGGCGGACGACGGTCACGGTGCTGGCCGACCACCGCCTCCTTGACGGCGTCCCCGTGGCCCGGGCGCTGGCCGCCCTCGAGGAGACGCTGCAGGGACCGATCCGCGCCGAGTTGGCGGCGCTGGCCGGCGGGCCGTCACCCGGGTGAGGCCCCGGGGAGCGCTCGGAGCGCGGCGAGGACTGGCGCGAAGGCCGGTCCTCGGCCGGTGAACAACGCCCGCCGTGCCCCTTCCGAGACCACCTCAAGGGCGATGTCGAGCCGCCGATCGGGAAGCGCTGTGGCGATCCGGCTTGCCCACTCGGCCGCCACCCAGCCGGGGGCGGCGGTGAGCTCGTCCCAGCCGAGTTCGAACAGGTCGTCGCTCCCGGCGAGTCGGTAGAGATCAGCATGGACCAGCCTCCCGGCCGGATGACCGGCGGGGAGGGGGTGGAGATGGACGAGGCCGAAAGTCGGGCTGACGACGACGGTTGGATCGATGCCGGCCGCGGCGGCGAGCGCCTTGACGAAGGTCGTCTTGCCGGCCCCGAGATCACCGTCGAGCGCCAGGAAGGCGTGGTCCGGAAGCGTGGCGGCGAGGATCGTCGCCAGCGGGATCAGGGCGGCTTCGGAGGCGATCGGCACGATCGCCCGCGCGGGCCCGGCGGGGAGGGAGTCATGCGCCGTCATGGAGCCATCCCCTCGGCTGGAGTGGGTGGGTGGAGCCGTCGGCATGCCTGGCGACGAGCCCCGTTCCGGCCGCCACCTCCCCGAAGATCACCGGGGCGATGCCCGCCGGCGGATCGGCGACCAGCGCCCGGGCATCGGCTTCCGCAAGGGCCAGGAGGAGCTCGAAGTCCTCGCCGTCGCCGAGCGCATGCTCGAGCGGACTGACGCCGTCGGCGAGCCGGCTGCGGCGCTCGGCGTCGGGATGGATCGGCACGCGGGCGAGGTCGACGACGCCGCGCGTGCCGCTGGCGCGCATCATCCGCGCCAGATCGAGCGACAAGCCGTCGCTGATGTCGATCGCGGCCCGGACGGCGAACCGAGCGGCGATGGCGAGGGCCTCGTGGCAGCGCGGCTCGACATCGAGGTGGCGCCCCAGGAGGCTGCCGCCACAGGGGCCGGTGACGACGAGGAGATCGCCGGGCCTGGCGCCGTCGCGGCGCCAGGCCGCGCCCGGGGGCACGCTCCCGATCGCCGTGACGCTGATGACCAGCGGCCCGTTCCAGGTGTTTGTGTCACCGCCGGCGATCGTCATGCCGAAGCGGGCCGCGAGCGGCGCGAGGCCGGCATGGATCCCCTTCCCGAGCGCTGCCGCCCCTTCCCGCGGGAGGGCAACGGCTACCACCGCCGCCTCGGGGCGGGCCCCCATTGCCGCTAGGTCGCTGAGGTTGACCGCCAGCGCCTTGTGGCCGACGCGCGCGGGGGTCGTGTCGCCGCCGAGGAGGAAGTCGACCCCTTCGGTGAGGAGATCGACGGTGATGACCGTGCGGCGTCCGGCCGGGGGCCGGAGAACCGCGGCGTCGTCCCCCGGCGGCACCTCGAGGCGCAGGTCGCGCGGGAGGCGGGCGAGGAGCCAGTCGACAAACTGCGCTTCCAAGGGGAAAGCTTCCGGGGGAGGGGAGCCCCGTTTGGAGGCTCCGCGCCAGATTATCAGCGCCGGATCGTGTCGCTGGTGAGGTGGCCGAAGAGCGTTTCCCGGCCCCGCAGGACGTAGAACTTCAGCTGCCCGAGGTTGTCCTCGCGGGCCTTGTCGAGCACGTACACGACGTTGTCGGGGGAGATCGTCTCCCAGACGTGGAGCCCGACGAGGACGTCTCCCTCGCGGATCCCCTGTTCCCCGGCCGGGCCGCCGCTGCGGACCGACGTGACGAGGAGGCCGCCGCGGTAGCGCGACTGGAGCCGCTGCACCTTGGCCGCGGCCATCGGCTCCACTTTGAGCCCCAGCTCGTGCCAGCAGCGTTCCCCCTGGCCCATCGGCTGGGGACGGGCAGCGGCGAGCGGAAACTGGATGTTTGTCTCCTCGCCGCCGCGGTTGACGCTGACGAGGACCAAGTCGCCTGCCTTGCGGCCGAGCATCGCCCTCTCGACGTCGAGCTGGGTGCTGACGGCGACGTCGGCAATCCGCAGGATCACGTCGCCGGCCCGAACGCCGGCCGATTCCGCCGGGCTCTCCCGGTTGACCGTCTCGACGACGAGGCCGGGCTCGGCGCTCGGCCGGCCGACGATCCCGTGCCAGGTCTTGTCGATCCGCTCCGACGAAATCAGCTCCGTCACGATCTGCATCGCCCGGTCGATTGGGATCGCGAAGCCGATCCCCTGGGCCCCGGCGCGGACGGCGACGTTGATGCCGATCATCTGGCCGTCGATGTTCAGCAGCGGCCCGCCGGAGTTGCCCGGATTGATGCTGGCGTCGGTTTGGACGAGATCGTCGTAGCGTTGCGTCCGGCTCACCTCGACGCTGCGGTGGAGGGCCGAGACGATCCCCCGCGTCACCGTGTGCTCGTAGCCGAAGGCGTTGCCGAGGGCGAGCACGGTCTCGCCGATCATGAGATCACCCGACGTCCCCACGTCGATCACCGGGAGATTCCCCTCGGCGGGAATCTTGATAACGGCCAGATCGGTCCGAGGGTCGTGCGAGAGGAGGGCGGCGGTCGTCGTCCGGCCGGAGGCGAGGGTCACCTCGATCCGCTTCACGCCCTCGACGACGTGATAGTTGGTGACGATGTAGCCGCGGGGGTCGATGATCACCCCGGTGCCCATGCCGTTGACGCGCCGCAGTTCGCCCCCGGCCTCGTCGTCGGTGTTGGCGATCAGTTTCTGGCCGTGGATGTTGACGACCGAATCGCGGGCCTTCTCGATGGCCTGAACGATGGCAGTGCGCCGCGTCTCACCAGCTGGGGCGGGTGCCATCGAGGCCGAGAGGACCATGGCCACGATCGGCAGGGCAACCCACGGACACCGCATGGTGGACTCTTCTCCGGCCCGCTCGCTCGGACGAGCCGATGCGTCCTCCGCATCCCTGCGGTGACCCCGGCCCCAAGGAAGATCGGACAGGACGGGTGGACGAATGACCCACCGGTCGGTCCGACGGCACACCTTTCCCAGTTCGCACCCCACGAATAGGGGAATAGCCTTTTCCGGGGGGACTGTTGCGGGGAGACCAGGGGGGCGAGGCGACGCGGCGAAGGGCACCGTGACGGGGAGTCGCCCATCGAGCGCGTCAAGATTTGCCGGGCTTGCCCGGCTTGCCGGCGGCGTTGCTCCGGGGCGCGGAGGGCGGGCGCGGGGATGGGGCGACGAGCGCCGGGAGCAATTGGAGAAGAAGAAACAGCCCCATCGTGATCAGGACGAGCACCGGCCAGAGGCCCGCCAGCCGCTCGCCGAACTCCCAGCCGATCTGCTTCGCGATCCCACCCAGGAGCGTGGCGCCGACGATCACCGCCAGGGCGAGGAGGACGATGCCGCAGCCGAGCGAGGCCATCGTCCCCTTGAAGGTGCCGATCTCGGTGAACTCCTCTTGGTGGAGATCGATGCCGCGCCCCTTGGCCACGCTCCGCGGCACCGTTTCGGCCAATTCGACGCCGCGTGCCGCATCGTCCCAGGTGGCAGCAGGGGGATCGCCGGCATCGGGCCGGCCGGCGAGACGCGCCTCGATCACCGCCAGGATCGCCGCGCCGCGGTCAAAAGGCGCCGTCTCCGTTCCCTCTGGTCCGGTCCACCGCCAGGCTTCGGCGGCGGCGGGATCGATGGCCTCCGCGGGGACCTCGACACGGATGGTGCCGTCGACGGCGACGACCGTGATCGTCAGCCCCGGCGTGTCGGAGCGCACCACCTGCCAACGGACCGGCGGCCGGGCGGGGGAGGTGAGGCCGACGGCGAGCGTGGCCCACGCCACGTCACCCTCCGCCGCGCCGAGGGTCGACAGCCGCGTCGGG
>Ga0209829_10004245_pt1 | contig 10181 bp, 6 predicted proteins | sample C_140205_EF_Meta_FD_187311 | JGI IMG/M metagenome (GOLD analysis project Ga0209829, IMG submission 187311) | Freshwater microbial communities from Lake Croche, Canada to study carbon cycling - C_140205_EF_MetaG (SPAdes) (version 2) | ecosystem: Environmental > Aquatic > Freshwater > Lake... | reverse complement strand
TCCTTGCTGCCGGTGAATCCGACATCGGCATGACCGAGGTCATCGACGAGGAAATACACGATGTTTGGCTGGGTTGGCTTTTCGGCCAAAGCCGATACTCCAAGGCCGACGGCGAGCAGCAAATGGAGGCTCATGGCAGGGAGGTTCATCAAGGAACGGCTTCTACTCGCGCCTGCATTACCCCACCATTACGCCAAGCAAGGAGGCCCATTTCATGTTCTTGAGAGCAAGTGCCTGCGGACTTGCCCCTAACGGTCGGACCAGTCCACGATGGCGCGCCCAATGACCGAAGACGAACCCGCCAGAGCGCCGACCCTTGCCCATCGGGTCGAATACGCCGTCTATCGAGTGCTGGAAGGCTTCCTTGGCCTGTTGCCGCTCGACCTCGTTTCGCTGATTGGTCAAGGGCTTGGGTTGATCGCCTGGGCGGCCTCGGGAAAGCACCGCCGCCTTGTGACTCGCAACCTGCGGATCGCCACCGCCCCGTCAGCCCCCTCGCCGGGCGACCTGCGCCGCCTGGTCCGCGATACCTTTCTCCATTCCGGCAGCAACCTGCTCTCCAGCCTCCGTGCTGCGCTGATGACGCCGGAAAGCTTGCGAGATGCCATCGACTTCGAGGGGCTCGAGCACCTCCGCACCCCCACTGCTGCGGGCCGTGGAGTCGCCCTTGTCTGGTCGCACATGGGCAACTGGGAAATGCTCGCCCAGCTCGTCCCTGAGCTCGGCGACGAGGTCCACGGCGGCCCGATTTACCGACCCTTGGGAAATCCCCTGCTCGATCATCTGACGGTCGAACGCCGCACCCAGCAGGGTGCCGTGGTCTTCAATAAACGCGATGGCTTCAACGGCCCGGCCGGGCTGCTCCGCGGTGGCGGCGTCGTCACGATCATGACTGACCAACGCGCGGGCGGCCACGGCGAGCTCTGCCCCTTCTTCGGCCGACTTTCCTCCTGCACGCCCCTACCAGCCCTGCTCGCCCGCCGCACCCGTGCGGCGATGGTCACCCTTTCGATCACCAGTCTGACACCCGGTCGCTGGCGGCTGCGCGTCCGTCCGGTCCCGGACGGAGCCCGCACCCCGGAGGTCCTGCGTCATCTGGAGACAGCGATGCGTGATGAGTTGACCGACGTCTTCTGGTTCCACGATCGCTGGCGCATCGACCGCACTCGCCCGCTCAGTTTCTACACCAAGGAAAGCCCCACTGAGCCCGCGCGCCTCGCCACCGTTCCGACCCGCCTGATCGTGACCCTCCCTCAGGGTCGTACTGACGCTGCGGAAACCCTCGGCCGCATCCTGGAAATCCGTCCCGACGCCCGCATCGATGTCTTCGATGCCGGTGATCTCCCGCCGCTGCCCGAAGACGAACGCATCGTCCGAATCGCATGGGATCGCGATGCCCCGCCCGAGCATCTCGAAGGCCTGGTGAAGCGCGTTGACGCCTCGCATCCCGCCCCGCTGGACTTCGCGCTGCTGCTCGACGGAAATCCGGAAGTCGCCAAGGCCTCGAGAGCCCTCGGCCTGCGATCGATCATTGGCTGCGGCGTCACTGGCAAGCCTTGGACCCGCGTCTTTCCGACTCCGAACGACGCCAGCGGATGGAGAGAGCTTGCCGATGCCCTGGGCGCCACGCCATCCTCCGGAGCTCAATGACTGCTCCCCTCGTCATCTGGCTCGTCGGCGATGGCAAGCCCGGCCACGAAAATCAATCGCTCGGACTCGCCGAAGCGATTGGGCGGCGTGTTCCGATCTCTCTCCACCGCATCGAACTCGCCGGGCAGCCGACCGTCCTGCGTCGCGTGAAAAGGTCGCTCGATGTCGCGCCTTCGCTCCCCCTCCCCGATCTGATCCTTGGGGCCGGTCACGCCACCCACCTGCCCCTCATCGGACTCGCCCGCCGCACCGGAGCGCCCTGCGTCGTCCTGATGCGCCCCAGCCTGCCGACCGGGCTTTTCGATCTTTGCCTCGTCCCCGATCACGATCTCACAGCAAAGACCAAGGCCGAGAACGTCATCGCTACCCTCGGCGCGCTCAACCGCGTCCACCCCTCATCCGATCGGGCGCGGCACGGGCGTATCATTCTCCTTGGTGGCCCATCTTCCACCCATGGGTGGGACACACCAACCATCCTTGGTGCCCTTGGAGAGATCACCCACGCGCAGTCCGGCTGGATTCTCGCCGACTCCCGCCGCACCCCTGAGGGAGTGCGGGAGGCGGTCCGCGAGTCCTTTCCGTCGATCAAGGTTTTCCCGCACGAGGAGACCACGAAGAGCTGGTTGCCGGAACAACTCGCGTCCGCCAGGGAAGTCTGGGTCAGCGAAGACAGCATCTCAATGATCTACGAGGCCCTTAGTAGCGGCGCAAAGGTCGGACTGCTTCCCGTCCCGCGGCTGAAGGCCCGAGGCCGGGTTTCCAGGGGGGTCGACCAGCTCGTTTCCGACGGCTATCTCACCCCGTGGTCCACTTGGCAGGTATGCCGGGAGCTTTCCACCACCGCCCCGGTATTGCGCGAAGCCGACCGTTGCGCCGGACTCATTTTGGGACGATGGTTCCCGCAGGCGGAATGAAGGTCGTCCAGCTACTTCCCGAACTTGAGAGCGGCGGTGTCGAACGCGGCACCACCGAGCTGGCCAGGCATCTCGTTGCCCAAGGACACGAGTCGATCGTCATCTCCGGTGGCGGCCGGATGGTTCACTCGCTCGTCCACGAAGGCAGTCACCACATTTCCCTTCCGATTGGAAAGAAGCGGCTCTCCACCCTGCTGCTCGTCCCGAAACTCCGGCGCTGGCTGGCAGAAGAGAAGCCGGACATCCTCCACCTGCGCTCCCGCGTCCCGGCTTGGGTCGCGTGGCTCGCGTGGCGCGGCATGGACCCACGCACCCGACCACGCCTCGTCACGACCGTTCATGGTTTCAACTCCGTCAGCCGCTGGTCGGAGATCATGACCTGCGGTGAGCGCGTGATCTGCGTTTCCGACAGCATCCGGAAGTTCGTCCTCGAGAAGTATCCAAAGGCCGCGCCCGAGAAACTCCACGTCATCCAGCGCGGCGTCGATCCGTCCGAATACCCGCACGGCTGGAAACCTCCGAGCGATTGGCGCACGAAGTTCGCTGAGGAATTCCCCGCCACCCGGGGCAAAACCCTCATCACCCTCCCCGGTCGCATCACGCGACTCAAAGGCCACGAGGATTTTTTCCGCATTCTCAACGAGCTGGGCGATCTGCCGGTCCACGGTATCGTCGCTGGCGGTGCGCAAATGAAAAAGCGGGCCTACTTCGAGGAAATCCAGGCCCTCGCCGAGTCCAGCGGACTGAAGGAACGCATCACTTTCACCGGCAACCGCAGCGACCTCAAAAACATCCTCGCGATCTCCGACATCGTCCTCTCCCTCACCCGCCAACCGGAGTCCTTCGGGCGCACCACCTTGGAGGCCCTGTCGCTCGGCGTGCCAGTCGCGGGTTACGATCACGGTGGCGTCGGAGAACAGCTCGATCTGCTCTTCCCCGCCGGAAAGATCCCACCGGGCGATACCGCCGCCGCCGCGAAAACCATCCGCCACCTCCTCGAATCTCGCCCCGCCGTCCCCACCAGTCACCCGTTCACCCTGCAACGGATGCTGGACCAAACCGTCGCGGTGTATCAGGAACTTCTCGGCAGCCCACGGTTGTGATGCCGTTCACCCGCCGCTGATCTCCGATTTTTCCTCCTCTATGGCTTCCGTCAACATCGTCTGCATGAAATGGGGCACCCGCTACCCGGCGCCCTACGTGAACATCCTCTTCCGCTCCCTCCAGCGGCATCTGAAACGGCCGTTCCGCTTCCTCTGCATCACCGACGACATCACCGACCTCCTGCCTGGCATCGACTCCTGCGGCTTCCCCCCGGACCCCGGCATCAAGCAAGCGAAGTGGCCGAACGTGTTCATGAAACTCCTCATCACCCAGGACGGTTTCGCCAATCTCGAAGGCCCCACCCTGTTTCTCGACCTTGATCTCGTCCTGCTCGACGACATCGACTGCTTCTTCGATTACGAGCCCGGGAAAAACTGCATCATCCACAACTGGGTCGAGGCCAGAAAAGAAATTTTCCGCGACCGTCCGAACATCGGCAACTCGTCGATCTTCCGCTTCGATGCAGGCAAGTCCGATTACATCTATCAAACCTTCCTCCGCGAAATGTCGGACGCCGACGACCGCTCGAAGTTCCAGACCGAGCAAGCCTTCCTCACCCACGCGATGAAGGAAAAATGCTGGTGGCCGAACGAGTGGGTCGCCTCGTTCAAGCGCCACTGCCGCCCGATCTTTCCGCTCAACCTGATCATGGCCCCAAAGAAACCGAAGGGCGCGAAGTTTCTCGTCTTCCACGGTCATCCAGATCCCGTCGATGCCGCCGACGGCCATCGCGGCAAGCGCATCCATCACCGCCTGCTCCCAGCCCCGTGGGTGGCGGATTACTGGAAACTTTGAGGTCTCCATGTCCCTTCGCAAGGATCAGGACTTTTTCGACAAGTTGAATCCTGAATTGTTATGCCAAAGTCCTCTCGATTTTAGACTATCTGATCAACCTCTTCATCCGTTTGCATCCTGTCCATTTGACTCAATCACAGTCGATCAAGTGTGAGTCCATCTCGCGCGGCTCGATTGCGGTTGAAAAGTCCAGATCCGAAAGCCCCTTGGTATCATTCAGCAGTAATCCCTTCGTCAGCGAGGACGCCAGCCGCTACAGCATCATCAGGCCGAACAAGCGCACGACCCACGCGCTGCCGAAAGGCAAGGATGCCCAGATGTCGCGTTGTCAGCCGAGTTCGCCAAGGCCTACGTCGAGGTCTATGCCCGTCTCGCAAGTGGCACCGTGCGCTTTTTCAAGGACGGCTACACCGACCTGCGCGGCCGTTTCGATTATGTCAGCCTCAACGGTGGCGGAAAGGAAATGCCCGTGCCGGAACCGATGCCGCGTCAATCCGGCGCACCCGCCAACGGACTCGACTGCCAAATGCTCAAGCCCTCCGAACTGCCGGCAAGCGAGAAATTCTCCATCCTGATCCTCAGTGGGACCAACGGAGCCGCCACCCGCGAAGTCGCCCCGCCCAGCGAGTGGCCGCCATGTGTCACCACCAGCGGGGTCGGCAATCGCGCCACCGCCCGCGCGTGAGGAAGTCCCAACAAGGATCCTTCGCAGGCTTGCCCTCCTCGAAAACCGCCGGTAGCGTCGCCGCCAGCCGTCCCCGTAGTTCAACGGATAGAACAAGGGTTTCCTAAACTCTAGATTCAGGTTCGATTCCTGACGGGGACATTTTTCAGGTCTGGGGTGCCTGCTGGGGCCCTGCGCTGAGGAAAAAATTCCCCAGGTTGCAAGATTCAGCCCTTCTGCCCCAGTAGTGGTGCGCTTGCCTGGTGGTGCTTGTTTCTCCCGGACTGAAATTCCCTGATCCATCCCATGAATCTCCATCGCCTCCTTCGAGCGGGCCTTTGCCTGGCGTTCCTCTCCGTGTCGTCCTCTGCTCGGGCGGCGGATGCCCTGCTTGAGCTCAAAAAAGGCGACAACATCGCGATTGTCGGCAGTGGCTTGGCGGATCGCCAGCAGCACCACGGGTGGTTGGAGTCCCTGATTCACGAAGCCTATCCGGATCTCGATCTGACGATGCGCAATCTCGGCTTCGCGGCGGATGAGGTGAATCTCCATCCGCGCTCCGACGATGTTCCGCCGATTGAGTATTTTCTCGCGATGAAGAAGGGCGACCTAACAGCAGGGGGCGGCGTCACCTACAAGGCGGGCACGGATTTCGGAGCGGACGTCATTCTCGCGTATTGGGGCTTCAACGAGTCCTTCCGCGGATCGGAAGGGCTGGATCAATTCAAGAAGGATCTTGGTGACTACCTGACCAAGCAACTCGCCGCGAATTATAGCGGCCATGGTGCCCCGCGGGTGGTGCTTTTTTCCCCGATCGCCCAGGAAAACCTCAAGAGCCCGAACTTCCCGGACGGCGAGGCGAACAACAGGAATCTCGCACTCTACACCGAGGCGATGGGCGAAGTGGCGAAGGCGAAAGGCGTTCCATTCATTGACCTCTTCACCGCATCCAAGGAGCTCTATGCAAACGCCAAACAGCCGCTCACCATGAACGGCATCCATCTGACCGCTGACGGTGATCGCGCATTGGCACCGGTTCAGTTCAAAGCACTCTTCGGAAAGGATGCGTCGGCGACCAGCGATCCGCTCGTCGCCAAAATCCGCGCTGCGGTGCTCGAGAAAAATGTCCAGTGGCATCACCGCTACCGCACGGTCGATCAATACAACATCTACGGCGGCCGTTCGCGCATCGCTTACGAAGGCGTGACCAACGCCTTCATCCTAGGTCAGGAAATGGCCCAGCGCGACGTCAAGACCGCCAATCGCGACAAGCTCGTCTGGGCAGTGGCCAAAGGCGGCACATTGGAGGTCAAGGATGACAATCTTCCGCCCGTCGATCTCACCCCGCCGAATCGCAAGTCGGAGGTGCCTTACATCGGTGCCGAGGAGGCCATCAAGTACCTGACCCTGCCGGAACATTGCAAGGTTGAGCTGGTCGCTTCCGAAGAGACCTTCCCGGAGTTGGTCAATCCGGTGCAGATGAATTTCGACACCAAGGGGCGTCTCTGGATCGCCGCTTGGCCGACGTATCCTGAAACGACGCCGACCACCAAGAATTTCGACAAGTTGCTCGTCGTCGATCTCGATCCCAAGACCGGCAAGGCTGCCAAGATCACCACCTTCGCCGACGGGCTGAATTGTCCGACCGGCTTCCAGTTTTACAAGGACGGCGTCCTCGTCATGCAGTCGCCGGACCTCTGGTGGCTTCGCGATACCGACGGCGACGGCAAGGCCGACTGGAAGGAGCGGATGCTCCACGGGCTCGATGCGGCTGACTCGCATCACGAAACCAACTCGATTTGTTACGAACCCGGCGGTGCGGTTTATTTGAGCGATGGCGTTTTCCATCGCACCAACGTCGAGACCTATGATGGTCCCGTTAGAAACACGGACGGCGCGATCTATCGCTTCGAGCCGCGGACGTCGAAATTTGAGCGCTACATCCCCTACGGATTCGCCAACCCGCATGGTCGCGTCTTTGACTACTGGGGCAACGACCTCGTGACGGATGCCACTGGAAATGAAAACTTTTTCGGTCCGGCCTTCAGTGGTCACCTCGACAGCGGTGCGCACCCTGGCATGCATCAGTTCTGGAATCGTCCGTCTCGTCCCTGCCCTGGCACAGCGATCCTCACCAGCCGGCATTTCCCGGATGATTGGCAGGGGCTTTTCCTGAACACCAACGTCATTTCCATCCAGGGCATCTTCCGTGCGAAGATCTCCGAGGAGGGCTCCGGCTTGAAGGGGGAGACACTCGAGAATCTCGTCGCTACCGACATCGCGAAGAACCCGAATTTCCGCCCGTCCGGCATCACCGTCGCACCGGATGGGTCGCTCTACTTCATGGACTGGTCGCAGATGCTCATCGGCCACCTCCAGCATCACCTACGTGATCCGAACCGCGACCACCAGCACGGCCGCATTTACCGCATCACCTATGAGGGTCGTCCGCTGCTAGAGCCGAAGAAGATTGACGGTCAACCGATCGCCTCGTTGTTGGAATTGCTCAAGGAACCGGAAAACGACGTCCGCCTCCGCGCGAAGATCGAGCTCAGCAAGCACGACTCCAACGAGGTCACCGATGGCGTGAAAGCCTGGGCGAACCAGCTCGACGAAAAAGACCCGGAGTTCGAGCACAACCTACTCGAAGCACTTTGGGTCCATCAGTGGCACAACGTGGTGAACCTGGACCTCCTCAAGCGAGTCCTGAAATCCCCCGAGCCACGCGCCCGTGCGCAAGGTGTTCGCGTCCTCTGTTACTGGCGGGACCGCGTACCGAATGCGCTCGAACTTCTCAAGGTCGCCGCTGATGACGAGGCTCCACGCGTGCGTCTCGAAGCCGTTCGCGCCGCCAGTTTCTTCCGTGAGTGGATGGCTGCCGACGTGGCACTCACCGCCTTGAAGCACCCGATGGATTATTATCTGACCTACTGCCTCGGTGAAACGATGAAGCAGCTCAATCCCTGGTGGCAGAAGGCGATTTCAGATGGTCAGCCGCTCGCAGCGAACAACCCCGCTGGCATTGAATTTGTCCTCGGCAGCGTCAGCACCGGCGATCTCGACAAGCTTCCGAAAACGCCGGTCGTTTACACCGCCCTGCTCACACGCGATGGTGTCGCCGACGACAAACGCGCCGAGGCCCTCGCTGCCGTTTCGAAGCTCGACAACAAGACTCCCGTTGAAACCCTGTTAGGCGTGCTCGAGCCGATCATGGCCAAGGGCGGCAAGCCCGTGGAGTCCCTCTGCAGCCTGCTGCTCCGTCAGCCCGCCGCCGAACTGAAGGCCCAGCGTCCGCGGCTTCTCAGTCTGACGTCGCCCACCGTGCCCGATACCGTCCGCCGCGCCGCGCTGGCCGCGATCATGACCGGTGACGGGGCGCTCGCGACCTCGTTCGCTGAAGCGTCGAAGTCCGCCGCCGCGCTGACCGACTGGTTATCCGCGCTTCCCTTGCTTCCCGATGCCGCACTGCGCGCCAGCGGCTGCGACCTCGTGATGCCCTTGCTCAGCACGGTGCCGGCTTCTATCAAGACGGATACCGGCGGTAGCGAGGGTCGCTTCGTTCGCATCGAACTGCCACGCAAGGGGATACTCACGCTTGCGGAGGTGCAGGTCTTCAGTGATGGCCGGAACATCGCGACGGAAGGAAAGGCCACTCAGTCGAGTGTCTCCAACGATGGCGAGGCCAAGCGCGCGATTGATGGCAACACCAGCGGTTCCTTCAACTCCGGTTCCCAGACCCATACTCAGGAAAACGAGAACAAGCCCTGGTGGGAAGTGGACCTTGGCAAGAGTGCTCCAATCGAAGGCATCACGATCTGGAATCGAAGCGAAAATGGCGGTGCCCTTGCGGCTCGCCTCGAGGGCTTCACGCTGACCGTGCTCGATGCCAACCGCCACGAGATCTTCAGCAAGGCGGGCAATCCGGCTCCGAAAGAATCGGTGCGCATCGATCTCAAAGGTGATCCCGTCGGAACGTTCCGCCGCGCGGCGATCCGCGCCCTGATCAGCACCGGCAAAGAGCCTGCGGATGCGTTTGCCGCACTGGCCCGATTGGTGGCGAAGAACGAGGACTTGACCACCGCCCTCGATGGCATCCGCCAGTTGCCGCACTCGTCGTGGACCGCCGCCCAGGCGGACCCGGCTCTGGTCGCGGTTTTGAAATGGGCCACCGCAATTCCCGAGTCCGAGCGCACCTCGAAGGAATATGTCGCCGCGATCAGCGTGGCGAATGATCTCGCCTCGGTGCTTCCACCGGATCGCGCTGCCGTCGCCCGCAAGGCGTTCGGCGGACTCTCGATCAAGACCTTCGTCATCAAGACCGTCCGTGAGCAGCTCCGCTACGACACTCCGCGCCTCGTCGTCGAAGCCGGCAAGCCCTTCGAGGTCACCCTGGTCAACGAGGACGCCATGCCACACAACCTCGCCTTCGTGGCACCCGGCACCCATCAGGCCGTCGCCGAGTCCGTGCAGACCCAGCCGCCGACGAAGCTCGATAAAAAGGGCCGCGCCTACCTCAACGATGGCGACGCCCGGATTCTCGAAGCCACCAAGCTCCTCGAACCCGGCCAGAAGGAAACGCTGCGCCTAACAGCTCCGACTGCGGAAGGCGTTTACGAGTATGTCTGCACCTTCCCCGGCCACTGGGCGATCATGTGGGGCAAGCTTGTCGTCACCAAGGACGTCGAGGCCTACCTCAAGGCAAATCCGGAGAAGTGAAACCCATGCTTTCGCCTCGCGGCCTTTCAAGTGGCGAGGCGACTTCTTTCTCATCCATCGATAGGTGGGATTGCTCCCAGGAGATTGGGATGCGTCGTGGTGGAAATTTCAAGGACGCTTGATCGTGAGAGATTTTTTCACGCAACGACGCGGCGACGCAACGAAGACTGGATTTTGATTCTGGCTTGATCCGTTGCGCCGTTGCGTGAGGCCTCTTCTTCCTTTCAATACTTGGGATTGATCTCCGAGTATCGAGGAATCTTCCCGGTGGGGATTTCAAGGACGCCAGGCAAGGTGGCGGAATTCTTTGGCCCCGATCCGGAAGCGGCCAGGGTCAT
>Ga0209829_10004242_pt1 | contig 10193 bp, 10 predicted proteins | sample C_140205_EF_Meta_FD_187311 | JGI IMG/M metagenome (GOLD analysis project Ga0209829, IMG submission 187311) | Freshwater microbial communities from Lake Croche, Canada to study carbon cycling - C_140205_EF_MetaG (SPAdes) (version 2) | ecosystem: Environmental > Aquatic > Freshwater > Lake... | reverse complement strand
CGCTGGCCGATCTTCGCGTAAATCTTGCTCATCAGCCACGCCGGCCCGATGAGCAAGAAAACGAGGTCGCTGAAAAAAGCCGGCTTCTTTCCTTCGATCTTGTGACCGATAAATTGGCCGATCCACGCGAGCCCAAAGATCACGGCACAGATTTTACCCACGGGAAACGGGGAAAACAGTTCGAGCATCACGAAGCCGCTATAGCCCAGCGACAGGCAGAAAATCAGACCGGCACTGAGTCTGGGCGAGAGCCAGACGTAGAACCCCGTCACCAGCACCATGGCGGCCAACGACCAATTGAACCACGGGGCTTCCTCGAGGAGTTTTTCCGGCACCGGCAGGCTCCAGAGCAAGCCGAGCACACTGAAACTAATCAACGGCACGCAAATCCAATGGATGAGCTCATTGGCCGGGTGTTGGTGGCTTTCGCCGTATTCGGCGAACCATTGGTCGGCAGATTTTTTCTCGGACATGGCGAGCAGCGGTAACACCGAAAGGAAAGCGCCGCCCAAACACACGTCAACCGCGCGAACCACGCCCCGCGGCATTCATCCGGTGTCGGGTCGACGGTCCGGCGTATCTACCGCGAAATGATACCAACGTCCCGCATGTTTCAGACTTTGTCGTTGTAGGCCCGGCAGTTGGGCCGGCAACCCGGCCACCCGCAGAGCCTACCATTTCGAGCCAAAAATCCAAAGGACATGGCCGAAAAAATGTTTCCGCCTTCTCCAAAACGCGCACGCTCATTCGTTGTTTTAGCGAACGCTCATTCCGACCTTCGCCACATCCCACGTACCACACCCACAGGAGACCTCCGTTATGCCCAACTATATCGACGGCTTTGTCGTTCCCGTTGCGAAGAAAAATCTCGCCGCCTATTTCGCGATGGCGCGGAAAGCGTCGAAGATCTGGCGTGAACACGGCGCGCTGAGCTACCGCGAATGCGCCGGCGACGATCTCGCCGTGAAATTTGGCCGGCCGTTTCCGCGCGTCGCCAACACCAAAGCGGACGAGACCGTGGTCCTCGCCTGGATCGAATACAAATCGCGCGCGCACCGCGACCGCGTGAACGCAAAGGTCATGAAGGATCCGCGACTCACCGAAATGTGCGACCCGAAGAACACTCCCTTCGACGTGAAACGCATGGCCTATGGCGGCTTCAAAGTCGTCGTCGCCGCCTGAGGACTTTCGACCAGCAGGCTCCACCGATGAACCCCGTGGCTACACCCATTTTGCTTGGTCGGCTCGCCGCCCTCCGCACCGAGCTGGTCGACCTCGCCTACACGCTCGACGTCCGCGGCGCCGGCACCGCTGCCGATGTGGCGATGACGACCTCGTCACGCCTCGCAGAACTGTGCGAAGAGTTCTCCGCCCCACCCGGCAAGACTCCATCCGATAATAACTCCGCGCCACGGTCCGAAATCAGCGCCGTCGTTCGTTAAATAACCCACAACCAACGCCACCATGTCCACCCACACGATCCGCCTCCATCGCGTCATCCGCAGCACTCCAGAAAAAATCTACCGCGCCTTTCTTGAGGCCGATGCACTGACCAAGTGGATGCCTCCCGCCGGGTTCACCGCCAAGGTGCACCACCTCGATGCCAAGGTCGGCGGCACTTTCCGCATGTCGTTCACCAATTTCGGCACCGGCTCCGGCAATAGTTTTGGCGGCACCTACCTCGAACTCGTGCCCCACGAGCGCCTGCGCTACACGGACAAGTTTGACGATCCGAACCTGCCCGGAGAAATCACGATGACCGTGACCCTGAAAAAAGTGCTCTGCGGCACCGAGGTGCACATCGAGCAGGCCGGCGTGCCGGCGGTGGTCCCCGCCGAAATGTGTTATCTCGGCTGGCAAGATTCGCTCACCCAACTCGCTCAACTCGTCGAGCCCGAGATCCCGAACTGAGCTACGTCCCGCACGATACTCAAAACCAACGCAAAAATCGGAAACCCACCATGAGCGTCCCCAAGAAAACGCAAATCTTCGTCAACCTCCCGGTCGCCGACCTGCCACGCACCTTGGCCTTTTGGAAAGCGCTCGGTTTCGCCCCCAATCCGCAGTTCACCGATGACACCGCTGCCTGCATCGTCATCAGCGAGGAGATTTACGTCATGGCACTCACGCACGCGAAGTGGCGGTCGTTCACGCCGAAAGCCATCTGTGATACCTCGAAGGCCGCCGAGGTTTCGCTCTGCCTCAGTTGCGAGAGCCGCGCCAAGGTCGATGAACTCATTGCTGCTGCCGTGGCGGCCGGCGGCTCGAAAGAACCCGAACCCACGGATCACGGCTTCATGTATCTGCAAGGTTTCGATGACCCCGACGGCCATCATTGGGAACTCGTCCACCTGAGCGCCATGCAGCCGGCGTAACGCTCGACGTCACCAAAAACGAACCACCTCAAACTCAAATGAATCTGATCAAAAAAATCCTGCTCGGCCTCGTCGCCGTGATCGCCCTCATCCTCATCGTCGCTGCGTTTCAACCCAGCCAGTTCGACGTGAAACGCAGCTTGGCCATCGCCGCCACGCCCGCCGCGCTCTTCGAACAGGTCAACGACCACCGCAAGTTCGCCGTCTGGAATCCCTGGATGAAACTCGATCCCAACGTGAAGACCACCTACTCGGGCCCGGCCACCGGCGTCGGCGCGGTGAGCAGCTGGCAGGGCAACAGCGAGGTCGGCGCGGGCAGCCAAACCATCATCGAGAGCAAGCCCGGCGAACTCGTCCGCGAGCGCATGGATTGGAAGGAACCGATGGAGGGCACGAGCACGGTCGATTTCACGTTCAAGCCCGAGGGCGGAAAAACCGTCATGACTTGGCACATGTATGGCCCGAATAACTATATGGGCAAAGTCATGTGCCTTTTCATGAGCATGGACAAGATGGTCGGAGGCCAGTTCGAACAGGGTCTCGCGAATCTGAAGACGCTCGCCGAGGTGCCCGCCACAAGATAAGCCCCTCGCGATCTCACCATGACGACCACAACCCCAAGCACGGCTTCCGCCAACCCACCCCAGGGATTCTCCCGCCACCTGCCCACCATCGCCCGCGTGATACTCGGGCTGATGTTTTTTATCTTCGGGCTAAATGGATTTCTCAATTTCATCCCGCAGCCACCGAAGGAATCCCTGCCCGCGGCGATCGTCGCGTTTACCGAGGCCATGCTGGCCACGGGGTATTTCCTGAAGCTGGTCAAAGGCACCGAGGTGTTCGTCGGCGCACTGCTCCTGCTCAATCGTTTCGTCCCGCTCGCGCTGACGATGCTCGCGCCAGTCATCGTGAACATCGTGGCGATTCACGCCTTTCTCGCTCCCTCCGGCCTAGGGATGGCCATCGTGATCCTCGCGTTGGAGCTTTATCTCGCGTGGTCGTATCGCTCGGCATTCCGATCGATGCTCGGAGCGCAGGTAATGCCGGGTTGAGTGCGGAGCGGCGGTTTTCCAACCGCCGAACTGGGGCGGCTGGAAAGCCGCCCCTCCGTTCAAAACGTGCCCTTGAGCCCGAAGCTCCAGAGCGAGCCATATTCGACGCGCGTGCGGAAACGGGCGACGGCCGGCGTGCTTGGGCCGAAGACTTTGATGTCGTCGGGGGCGTCGGCGATGTTGCGGATGCTGGCGAAGAGCGAGAAGCGGCGCGTGAGTGTGTATTCGCCGTTGATGTCGAGGTAGAGGCGTTTGGACCACCAGGTGTAGGTGCCGGGTTCGATGCTGTTGCCGGCGGCGATGGCTCCGCGGCGTTGCAGACTCCGGTAATTCCAATTCGCCCGCAAACTGTAGCGCTCGCGGTTCAGGGTCACCCCCCAGCTCGCCGTGCGCGGGATGAATCCGGGGAAGTTGCCCGAGCCTTGGGGGCCGAGAATGCGCTGTGAGGCACCGTTGACAAAGACCGTCAGGCCGCGGGCCCAGCGAGGGAGAAACGTGAGCGCCTGCTTGTAGCCGAGGTTCAGGCCTTCCATGCGCACGGTGCTGTCGAGGTTGTATTGGGTCGCGACCGGGTAGCGACCGTAGACGTTGGGATCGAGGCTGTAGAGATCGAGAAACTCGGGCGTCGCCGGGAGCGTCGTGCTGCCGAAGAAGTTTTCGAAATCGCGGCGGAAGGCGCCGAACGTGAGCTGGCCGACGCCTGCGAGGTAATACTCGAGCCGCGCGTTGAAGGTGCGCGCGCTCCACGGCTTGATGCTCACATTGCTCACCGTGATTTGGTCGTTGGGCGTGGGATTTTCCGGATCGGGCAGCGTGACGCCGCCGGCGTATTGGTTGTAGTCGGGACGCCCGACCGACGTATACCACGCGGCGCGGAGGATGAGGTCTTCGCGGAGATTATAGCTGGCGTTGATGCTCGGGAATAGCGTGAGGTATTCCTTCTTCGCCTCAGCACCGCGGTCGAGAAACGTGAGCCGCGAGACCCCGAGCGCGTCCGTGGCGGCGACGATCGGGAGAGGGCGGCCGTTGGCACCGAGGATGGGCCGGCCCTGCGCGTCGCGCTGGACGTTGCGCGTGGGATCGGTGAGCGGGCCCTCGGCGGAGACGTTGGTCTGCTCGGCGCGGAGGCCGGTGACGACCTTCAGACGACTATCGAAAAATGAGAGGTCGCCGCGCACGTAGGCGGACGAGACGAGCTCCTCGGCGAATTTCGAGTTGGTGACGAGATTGCGGTAACTGGTGTTGGCGTTGGAGGTGAAGTAGGCCGGATTCGCGACGAACTGGTTGTAGAGGAGCTCGCTGCTCACGCCCTGGAATTTGGGGAAACCGTAGTGGGGCTGGCGGTCGGAGAAACTCGGGTCGAGAAACGGCAGGGCGAGATCGTCGCTCGTGGCCGTGAGCGTGGTGCTGGCGACGCCGTCGCGCCCGACGTAGGTGTAGGCCGGCACGAAGAGCCGCTGGTCGCGTTCGGCCTGACGGAAATCGACGCCGGCGCGGAGGGAGAGCGGGACGCGGCCGAAGAAATCGCGACGGGCATTGGCGTAGAGCGTGCGCTTGTAGTCGTCAGTGCTGCGCGTGTTGCCGGTGGCCGCGGTGACCACGTAATTTTTCAGTGCGTAGGGATCGACGGGCGCGCCGGCGGCGTCCGTGACGGTGATGGTGTTGGGGCGGAGATAGAAGATATCCGCAAATGAAACCGTCACGCCGGTGCGGCGCGATGTGGTGGTGTCGAAGTAGCCGGACTCGACATTGCGATTGCGGTTGCTCGCCCGGGAGTAGGCGAAGCCGGAGTCGAATTTCCAAATGGGACCGTCGTGGCGCCAGACGAGCGAGGGCATAAACGTCCAGTTCGTGCGGTCGTTGCCGGTGGTGACAAGTTGCAGCGTGCCCTGACCAGCGGCGCCTCGTGTGGCACTGAGGCTGAAATCACCGGGATTCACGCGGCCGACATCGAAGGTGAGTTCGTTGTGGTTGATGTGGACGTTGAACGTCGAGTAAGTGAGCGAAAGCGCGATGCGGTCTTTGCTGGTGAACTTGTAGTCGGTGGTGAGGCCGAACGAGGAGCGGTTGGTGTCCTTGCCGCTGTTGCGGATGATCGTCGAGGTGAGATAGGGCTGATCGAAAGTGGTGTTGGGAAAAGTGGTGCCGTTCGTCGGATTTTGGGTGCCCCGCCAGAGATTCTGGATTTGGGGCTCGCCGGAGTATTGCCGGTTCATTCCGGCGGAGAGCGTGAAGCCGAAGCGCTTGCTCACCGGGGCGATGTAGGAGAGATCGAAGCCGGGGTGGATCTTGCGGGTGGGATGCCGCGGCGCGGGGGTCTCACCCCATTTCTTGATGTCGTCGCGCAGCAAGAAATACGTGCTGAAATTTCCGGTCGGCCGGGTGCGCTCGAACGAGCTGCGCGGGACGAGATTCACCGAGCCGGCAAGAGCGCTGCCCTGCGAGTCCGGCGTCGGCGAGAAGGAAACTTCGATGCGCGAGAGATTGTTGATGGCGACTTGGTCGAGGCCGATGCCGCGCGAGGTGCCGCCCGCGCCGCCGCCCACGGCGCTCGCGAGGCCGAAGCCGTCGAGCGTGACGGGCACGTTGGTGGACGGCACGCCGTTCAGGGAAATGTCGCGGGCGTTGCCGCCGGCATAGTCGATGTTCACGCCCGGCATGAATTTCATGAACTCGGCGACGTTGCCCTCGGCGATGTCGCCGAACTCATCGGTGGCGACGACGTTTTTCATATTGGGCGCGAACCGCTGTTCGTTGATCGCGAGGGCGGCGCCGCTCATCTCGCGCGACGTGGCGACGACAAATTCGTCGAGTTTGACGACCGAGCCGTCGGTGGGGGATGTGCCGGGTTTGCTCGCGCTTGAGGTGCTGAGGGAAAGCTCGAAGTCACGCTGAGCGGTTTGGCCCGCAGCGACGTTGACCGACGCCGTGGCCGGAGGAAATCCACTGAAGAACACGCGCACCTGGGCCGCGCCGGCGGGCACTTCGTCGAGCCGGTAAAAACCGCCGGAATCGCTGAGTGCTTCGTGCACGGAGCCGACCACGGAGATGCGGGCGTTTTCGAGCACGCCGCCGGTGGCGGGATTGGTGATGCGGCCTTCGATCGTGCCGGTGGTCTGCGCGAACAGACGGGCGGCAAACGCAAAGCAGAGGAGGACGACGGCAAGGCCTGGGCGAACGCCTGGCCGGGGTCGGCAGGAGGAGGTCATCCCACGATTTTTCGGTGGGTGCGCGGTCCGAGTCAACTGCCAAGCCGCCACGGCACGAAATCCGTTTCGTAGATGATTTTCCCGGCGCGGTCGTAGACGACATGGCGACCGGACGGCACACCGTGAACGTAGGTGGCCTCGGCCCAGAGTTTGCCGTCGGCATAGGTGGCGCGGAACGGTCCCTCGGGCACGCCGCCGCGCCACGTGGTTTCGAAGCGGCGGCCTTGCGGACGGGTGGTGACATGCACTCCGTCGCGGGGATCCTGGACGGCGAGCCACGCTCGATAGGCGGCCACGGCACCGGTCATTTTTCCCTCCGGCGATTGGTGGACTACAATCCGCCCATCATTCTTGGCGGTGAAGATCAGGATATTTTTCCGACCGTCGCCCATCGTGATCGACATAAGTTCAGTATCGGCGCGAACGGGAAACAGCTCGTGATAATCCTCGCCCGCGACGGGATTCAACCCCTTCAGAAAGCGCCGCGGGCCGATGAGGTCATCGTAAGTGAGGAAAACGCGGTGGGGGTGTTCGACGAAATATTGGTCGATCGCGGCGCGGATTTGATAGGTGGAGATCGACTGGTCCTGCGAACTGCGGCGGTGCTCGAAGAGTCGAACCGCGAAGAAAGCCGCCGCCCCGATCACCAGCGTGCTGACAAGCGCGACGATCCATCTGGGCCGCCAATAGGGCCGCAGGGCACAGGCGAGAAGCCAAAGCACGCAGCCAAACGCCAGAAACCAGGAGAGAACGATGTCTCCGCTGCGCGCCCGCGACCCAACGGCGGCGATCCACGGCAAGAGAAGAACGACTCCGAGTGCAATCAGGGGTGGCCAAAACCGTTTCATCGAGGCCGACGGAGTCATCGCACTACACCCGCAGAAAAATCTGCCGCGCGTGGAGAAAGCGCGCGAGCGCGAGCATGAGCGCGAGGCCGACGAGCGCGATGCCGAGGTTGCCCCAGCCGGCGCCAAGGGTCGTGTCGAACCACGCCGCGAGATCGCCGCCGGCAAGGCGTGCGGCGAGCTTCCGGTAGCCGACGATGCCGCTGATCAGGTAGAGCGTGATCGGATTCATCCCGATCCACACGAAGGGCACGCACCAGCGTTTCCAGCCGCGCACGTCGATCGCGTAGTAAAACGCCGCGAGCAGCAGCGCGCTGTAGCCGCCGGCCACGAGCACAAAGGATGAGGTCCAGATTTTCTTCACGACGGGGAATTGCAGGCCCCACAGAAATCCGAGAGCGACGGCGGCAGCTCCGGCGGCGGCGAGCCAGGTGACCTTCTTCATCTCGTCCCAATCGCGGCGGCGAATCAACAACCCGGCAAAGACCCCCAGCAGACACGACACGACCGCAGGACCGGTGCTGAGCAGACCCTCGGGATCGTAATACACATCGTATTTGCGACCCCCAAGATATTCGAAATCGAGGTGGTTGGTGAGATTGCGGCCGGGATCGTAAACACCGGTGACGCGCGCGGTCGTGGACGTGTAGAGTTGTTGCGCCTGCTCGAGGGTGGGCTTGGCGACGCCGAGTTTCGCCGGGACGGCGGCGCGCTCCATCGCGACGTCGCGGATCGGCACGAACGTAAGCAGCGCCCAATAGCCCACGAGAATCGCGGCACCGATAGCGGCGAGCGCGCGGGGTTTGAAAAAACAAAACAGCAAACCCGCACCGGTATAGGCGAGCGCGATGCGCTGGAGGACGCCGAGCACGCGGATGTCGGGCCACTTGGTCTGGAGACCGCCCGCATAGAAGAGGCCGACGACGAAGAGCAACGCGCCGCGGAAGAGGACGCGTTTCACGGCGGCGCCGCGGCCCTCACGCTCGATGATTTTCGGCAGGGCAAACACGAGCGAGGCCCCCGACATAAAAACGAACAGCGGAAAAATCAGATCGTAGAACGCGAATCCGTCCCAGTCCTTGTGGTCGAGCTGGTGCGCGATGAGCCGCAGCGGCGCGATATCGAAAACCTTGGCGAGCGTCGTGAACAGCGCATCGGCACCGAGGATCCAAAACATATCGAAGCCGCGGAGGGCATCGAGAGACACGAGGCGGGGCGAGGCAGGCGCGGAGGCGGCAGGGGCGGCGGGAGAACTCATGCGGGGTTTGGGTGTGCCGAGCAGGGGGCAATGCTGATACGCGGTCAATACAGGGGTAGGGTCCGACGGAGGGGCGCTTGGGAAACCGCCGCTCCGGTGCGGAAAGCATCTACGTCGCGCCCACCAGTTCCACCAACGGCACAACCTCCACCCGCTTGTCCAATCGGTAGCGGCGCTCGCCGGGGTAAACGACGATCAACTCGTCGAGTTTCAGGTCGGCAAGTGCGATGCGCATCGAGGGCGTGAGCGTGGGGGCGTCGGCGCGCTTGCACTCGACGCCGATGCGTTTGCCACCCTTGAAGAGCAGGAGATCGATTTCGGCCCCGTTGTGCGTGGCCCAAAAGTAAGCCTCGTCGGGGCGCAGTGCTTTGAGCACTTCTTCGACGGCGTAGCCCTCCCACGAAGCCCCAAGCTTCGGGTGGTGCTCCACATCGCGCTGCGTGCCGAGCCCGAGGAGGGCGTGGAGCAGACCGCTATCGCGCACGTAAACTTTGGGCGCCTTCACCTGCCGTTTGCCGAGGTTTTCGAACCAGGGCGGGAGTTGGCGCACCATGAAGACTCCCGTCATCAGATCGAGGTAGCGGCGCACGGTGGATTCGTTCACGCCCAATGCACGGGCCGGGTCCGCGGCGTTCCAGATTTGGCCGTGGTAATGGGCGACCATGCTCCAGAACCGATGCAGCGCAGCCGCGGGCGTGCCGAAGCCCAGTTGCGGGAGGTCGCGCTCGAGGAACGTCTGCAAGAACTGCCGCCGCCACGCGAAAGAGTCGGCATCGCTGCGCGCCGTGTAGGCGAGGGGGAAGCCGCCGCGGAGCCAATGGCGCGGCTGCGCAGTGGCGCCGAGATCGGCGAGACGGAAACCTTCCAGCGGCACGGTTTCGATCCGGCCGGCGAGCGATTCGGAGGCCTGCCGGAGCAACTCCGGCGCGGCGCTGCCGAGGAGGAGGAAACGTGCCGGCAACGGGCGTCGGTCCGCCAGCACGCGCAGGATCGGAAACAATTCGGGCCGGCGCTGCACCTCATCGATCACGACGAGGCCCTTGAGCGGACGCAGCGAGGTCTCGGGTTCCGCCAGGCGCGCCAGACTGCTGGGATCCTCGAGATCAAAATAGTTGGGCGAATCCGGGGCGACGAACTCGCGGGCGAGCGTGGTCTTGCCGCACTGGCGCGGACCCAGCAACGCGACGACCCTGCTCCGGCGCAACGCCGTGCGGACGAGGCCTCGGTCGGTGGCACGGGCGAGCATGGCACCACAACGCACCAAGAAATTCCCGCAGTCAATGCGGGAATTTCTTGGTGTTCTGCGAGGGATCCGTGCGAGGGTGAGCGCCCGAAAGAGAGGGCTTTCCCCTCGGCCCGCCCAGCTGGGGGTTGACGGCGGTTGGAAAACCGCCGCTCCGGCGTAGCCAGGGGCGCGGCTCGACCGCGCCCGGGCCGATGAGGGCGCGCACGAG
>Ga0209829_10004241_pt1 | contig 10193 bp, 8 predicted proteins | sample C_140205_EF_Meta_FD_187311 | JGI IMG/M metagenome (GOLD analysis project Ga0209829, IMG submission 187311) | Freshwater microbial communities from Lake Croche, Canada to study carbon cycling - C_140205_EF_MetaG (SPAdes) (version 2) | ecosystem: Environmental > Aquatic > Freshwater > Lake... | reverse complement strand
TATAAAAACTTCACCCACGCCCACATGAGGCACCGAGGCAGAAATGAAAGGCAGGTTTTGTTCAAGGGCCCGAACTTCAACTGCGTACCAAGCGCCAGTTGGCGCCTCTAGATTGCCCCTAAAAGATTCACCTTTGGGAGTTGCGAGCAGTTTTTGCCAGTCTCCTTTGATTCCTTTGCCAATTAATCGAGCTTCGATGGCGCCGACCTCGGCTTTGGTAGTTTCTAATTTTCCTGCAACGATGATTTTTCCTTTGTCCTTCGAACTGCGTTGAACGATCTGGTAGTCAAGTGGGGTGTTGATCGTAAGGGTGTCTGCCAATAGGTTGGAGCAGAGAAATATTACTGAAAGAATAGCAGATAAAGTTCGCATGGAATTTATTCCTGAGTCAAGTTTGAATCTCGAGGCTTTAAGATAGCATAATGGCTTTTGAATGTGCATGAGAAATGTCTATGGGGGTATGCAGCTTACGATGGGGTGATTTTTGCCGATAGGAAAAGCAGAAAGCCCTGCGAGTGTTTTAATCACTCGCAGGGCTTTCGTAATCAAAACTGAAGGCTTGTTATTTCACACGCTTCCAGATGTGAACCCATTGGCCGCTTTCATCTTTTTCCGTGGTGAACTTGGTTGGTCTTGGTTTGCCTGGTGGGGAAAATGAGCATTTGAATTCATCTCCTTTGATTTCGTAAATACCCAGAATGGTTTTACCTTTGTTAGGGCCACTGCCATCGGTTGCGTCAATGGTCTTCGGTGATTTGGTGACATCAACGGTTTGAACGCCTTCAACGGATTCACCGGTTCCTGCATTAAGATTGTATTGGCCACCCTTGATCACTAATTTAAAGTCCTTGAGTTCCTCTTTGGTGAAGGGTTTGCCATTGGTTTCGCCACCCCCGCCAACATAAGAACCGTTTAATTTTTTATCAACTTTTGCAGTGTCCGCAGCAATAAGAATGCACGACATAAACAGAATGGCAAAAATCTTTTTCATAACTTTCCTTCTCTGGAAGTAGTGTTGAGTATTTGAACTAAAAAATACTCTCGATGAATTAAGCTAGGAAGTCAAGGTGAGAAATAATCATACCCTAGGTTGGAAAAAGCTTTTTTCGACATCATATACCTGATATTTTAAAACTTTTTCATACTTAGAAACAGTGAGGTTTTTTTCAATAAGTTGATAAGGGTTGTGATTATTCGACCTTAGACTTTTTTACGCCTAATAGTGGTAGTTTTGTTGATAATTTTTAAATGGGCTTGAAAGAAGCAGGTTTAATTTTTGGTGATATAACTTTTAGTCATTTCTATCTAAACCTTGGGGTTAGATTAGTGAATTAATCGTAGTAAATAAGTTGCTGGCTTCGTTATTGGTAAATTTTTTTGTTTGAATGGGGCGGTAATCGTCAGAAATTTTCTTCAGGAGATCAATGAAACTGTCATACCCAAGCCATGGCCTATTTGCAGACCTTTTGCAGGAAGCTCTTCGAAGCCAGCAAGACTTATCTGCAGTCGAAAGGTTTTCCCGTGAACACGAAGATGGGCATATTCATTCGCAAGCAAAATATTATAAAAACCTTATCCCGCTTTCGCTGCCTAAGCAAGGTGAACAATACGGCTTTGAAGTAGACCTTGATTCCTGTTCAGGTTGCAAAGCTTGTGTTACGGCATGTCATGTTATGAATGGGTTGGATGAATTTGAGGTGTGGAGGGAAGTCGGTACCTTGGTAGGTGGTAGCGTGCAGTTACCACTAGTGCAATATGTAACTTCTGCGTGCCATCATTGCCTAGATCCTGAGTGCTTGAACGGGTGTCCTGTGAAAGCCTATGAGAAGGATAAAGTGACTGGAATAGTTAAGCACTTGGATGATCAATGTATTGGGTGTCAATATTGCGTTTTAAAATGTCCTTACGATGTGCCAAAGTATCACGAAAAAATTGGTATTGTTCGGAAATGTGACATGTGTAGTGACCGTCTTTCCTCCGGTGAGGCGCCCGCTTGTGTTCAGGCCTGCCCCAATAAAGCGATTAGAATCATGGTGGTAAATAAGCAGAATGTAATTACAAAGTGTGAATCTGGTGAATTTTTACCTGGAACACCTGACCCAATTTATACACTTCCAACCACCAATTATAAGACTCAACATGCGCTTCCTAAAAATCTTTTGCCTGGGGATAGCCATGTGATTCGTCCGCAATCTTCTCACATGCCTTTGGTTTTCATGCTGGTATTCACCCAGTTGTCGGTTGGTGTTTATATTGTTCAAGGACTTCTTGGGTTTTTCTTTGATAATCAAATTGAAAGCCCTACATGCAAGTTGAATTTGTTTGCAGGTTTTATCACTGGGATATTTGGTATGGGTATAGGAACGTTACATTTGGGCCGGCCTTTGTTGGCTTTTCGTGCCTTCTTAGGGTTTCGGACATCTTGGTTAAGCAGGGAAATGGTAGTTTTTGCGCTATACATTGTGAGTAGTGGAACCCTTGTTTTATTACTGCTAATTCCTTTCAAAGGCCAAGTTAATGTGTGGGTTAATATTTTTCATATGGTCACGATAGTATTTGGTTGTCTCGGTGTTTTTTGTAGTGCCATGATCTATCATGATACGCCACGGCCTTACTGGAATTTTGCCCGAACTGGCAGAAGGTTTTGTTTGACGACCATCGGGCTTGGGATAAGCGCTATTTTATTTTTAAGGGTTCTTTACTTGAATTGGATTGGCATCAACACGGGCATGCAAATATTAGATTTTCTTGGCAACTATCTCTTGCTTGCTTTAATGGTTGTTGGTTTGACGAAACTGTTAGATGAAATTAAGTTTTTGTTCCACCTTGGGGACAAACACAACACGAATTTTAAAAAGTCGGTTCAGCTTTTGTTGGGCCCACTCTTTAAGATTTTTGCCACTAGAATGGTGTGCGGTTTGGTTGGAGGGGTGGCGATCCCTTTGAGTTTGATCATGGATTGGTTGAATCTTCAATCCCATGGTGCGACATATTTTCTTTCATTTTTTCAAATGTTAAGCTTTACCAGTTTTTTAGTTGCGGAATTACTTGAAAGAAAACTGTTTTTTCAAGCAGTGGTTCCCCTCAAAATGCCCGGGTCGATTGCGGAATAAAGCCTAATAAGGATCAAATAGTGTCATGGATTCAAAATTGTTTTTTTCATTACTGGCTAAGACGGGTCCATTGTCTAGGGAGTTGGCGCTCGATCCTTCCAAATTGGGTTTAGGTAAATTGCCGACTAAGTCCTTGCCTGATTTTGCTACACGCATGGTGTGCGGGTATTGTTCCATCGGGTGTGGCTTGATGGGGCATTTGAAAAATGGCCAGGTGGTTGGCTTGTCCCCTGCAACGGAATATCCAGTAAATATGGGTATGGCTTGCCCTAAGGGCTGGGAGGCTCTTGAAGTTCTTCAGGCGCCCGATAGGGCAAAGACTCCTTTGTTACGAAATAAAATATCCGGAATCTTGGAGGCATGTACCTGGCACGATGCTCTCACTTCTTTTTCGGATCGCTTTAAAGGAATTCAAAATAAGTATGGCAATGATTCGGTGGCTTTCCTTTCCACCGGACAAATTGTCACCGAAGAAATGGCATTTTTAGGTGCCTTGGCAAAGTTTGGCATGGGTATTTTGGATGGAGATGGAAACACCCGGCAATGCATGGCAACTTCTGCTGTTGCTTACAAACAATCCTTTGGCTTTGACGCTCCGCCTTATTCCTATGTTGATTTGGAATTATCAGATGTGGTTGTCTTGATTGGTTCCAATATGGCGATAGCGCATCCAATTCTTTGGGAGCGGGTTTTAAGGAACTCTAATAATCCCAAGATATTAGTGGTGGACCCAAGAAAAACAGAAACATCCATGGCTTTAACACGCCATCTGCCGATTCTGCCAAAATCAGATTTGGTTTTTCTGTATTGTTTGGCTCAGGTATTGATTGAAAATAATTGGGTGGATTCTGAATATATTCAGTCAGCAACTCATGGCTATGAGGAGTTTGCTGCTTTTGTAAAACCATTCACTCCGGAATCTCAATCGCATCTTATTGGGCTAACACCTGAAGTGATTCGTGAAGTTGTTAAAATCATTCATGAAGGCAAAAGGGTTTCTTTTTGGTGGACGATGGGGGTCAACCAAAGCCATGAAGGCACTCGGACAGCGCAGGCGATTATCAATCTTGCATTGATGACAGGAAATATGGGGCGTCCGGGAACAGGGGCTAATTCTGTTACGGGCCAATGTAATGCAATGGGATCAAGGTTATTTTCTAATACCACAAATCTTCTGGGCGGGCATGATTTTTTAAACGAGGGGCATCGTCAAAAAATTGCGGACTTACTTGGAATAGATGAAAGTCGCATCCCCACGAGAAACAGTCTTTCCTACAATGAAATCATCGAACAAATTGAAAAAGGTAAAATAAAAGGTCTTTGGATCATTGCAACTAATCCTGCCCATTCTTGGATTGAAAAAAACGCATTGCTTCGAGCTTTTAAAGGTTTAGAATTTCTCGTTGTGCAGGATATGTATCATAGTACCGAAACCGCCCAGATGGCGGATTTGGTATTGCCTGCTGCAGGGTGGGGCGAAAAGGATGGGACATTCATCAATTCTGAAAGAAGGATTGGCTTGGTAAAAAAAATTGCAAAAGCTCCGGGACAAGCTTTGTCAGATTTTACCATCTTTAATTTAATAGCTAATTATTGGGGGTGTGCTGATCTATTTAAAGAGTGGAAAGACCCTGAAAGTGTTTTTCAAATATTGAAAAAAATCTCGGTGGGCCAGCCTTGCGATATTTCCGGGATCAAAGATTATCTGATGCTTGAAGAACAAATGGGGGTTCAATGGCCTTTTTCCCAAGCGGATGCAACTCTTGGATTGCCTTCGGTTGCTCGTAGATTGTTTGAGGATGGGCGTTATTATCATGCAGATGGCAAGGCCCGTTTTATTTTTGAACCTCCTAGGCCCCCTTTGGAAATACCTGATTTGGATTTTCCTTTTTGGTTGCTGACCGGCAGGGGGACTTCTGCACAATGGCATACGCAAACCAGAACGGGCAAATCCCAAGTGTTGAATAAGCTCTCCCCAAAATTTATTTATGCGGAGATCAATTATCAGGATGCCAAAGATCTGGGGATTGCTTCGGGCACTAAGGTTCGTGTTACAACCCGGCGCGGTAGTTTGGTTGCTAACACTTCTATTTCTCATTCCATTCAAAAAGGGCAGGTCTACCTACCCATGCACTATGTGGAAACAAACTTCCTTACGTTGGCCCAGTTCGATCCGTATTCCAAGCAGCCAAGTTATAAGGCCTGCGCCGTTAAACTGGAGCCTGTAAGGCCCCAATAGAAAAGGCATCTATCATGGAAAACGAAGAATTTACTAAAGAACAAAAGCAATATCTACAGGGATTTGCAGCCGGGATGGATTTATCTAGGAACGCCAGTGGTCTGCCCCAACTTGCAGGATTATTTGGTTCATTACCTGTTGTTAAGCAGGCAGAAAAAGGAGTTAGTTCTGGTCATACCTTTACTGTTGGCGGTACACAAAGACCTGACATTTATGCACAGGATCAATCTTTGGGGTTGGGGAAAAAATTATGCAATGAAGAAAAATTCAAGCGGGATAGTAACCCCCTAGAGGTTTGGGATGCCATTAGTGAAAGGGCCGCAAAAGGTGTATTTCCAAAGGGTGCAGATGTTTTCCTGACAAAATATGAAGGTTTGTTTTTTGTTGCACCTGCCCAAGATTCATTCATGGTTCGATTACGCTTGGCAGCGGGAATTGTATCGAGTCACCAATTTCGAGGCGTGGCAAATCTAGCTGAAAATTTTGGTGGAGGGTACTGCCATGTTACCACTAGGTCTAATCTCCAATTTCGTGAAATACCAGCCAAACATGCTATGGATGTGTTGATAGGGCTCCACGATCTTGGCATCATTAATCGTGGTGCCGGTGCGGATAACATTCGAAATATAACTGCTAGTCCCACGGCTGGTATTGATCCGCAGGAGTGGAGTGATACCCGGCCTCTTGCTAGACAAATGCATCACTACATTTTGAATCACTCGGAAATGTTTTGCCTCCCTAGAAAATTTAACATTGCTTTTGATGGGGGCGGAACTATCAGTACCGTTGCAGATACCAATGACATCGGTTTTATTGCAGTCCGAATTAATGATAAGCAGGCCTCCCCAGCTTTTCCCTCTGGCGTTTATTTCCGCATGGAACTTGGTGGTATTACTGGGCATAAAGATTTTTCCAGAAGTGCCGGGGTTCTTCTTCGCTCTGAACAATGTGTACCCGCAGCGGCTGCTGTGCTGAAAACTTTCATAGCACACGGGGATCGTACCGACAGGAAAAAGGCCAGGTTAAAATACTTATTAGATTCCTGGGGGTTTGATCAATTCCTAGAAAAAGCCCAAGCGTATTTGTCTTTTCCTTGGCCATTGTTTTCAGAAGAAGGCATTGAAGCGCCCCCTTCTCCTAATCCTATGGCGCATGTAGATTTTCATCCTCAAAAACAAGATGGACTTTGTTATGTTGGCGTGGTTCTTCCCGTAGGCAAATTGACTTGCGACCAAATGCGAGGTATTGGAAACATTTCTGATAAATTCGGTTCAGGTGATTTGCGTCTTACTGTTTGGCAGAATGTTTTGATCACCGACATTAAAAATGAGGATGTCCCACTGGTCAAAATTGAAATTGAAAAACTTGGGTTGCATTGGTCCGCCACCCACATTCGGGCAGGATTGGTTGCCTGTACCGGAAGTAAAGGGTGCAAATTTTCCGCATCAGATACCAAAGGTCATGCGGAGATTATAGCCCAACATCTGGAATTCCGTTTGAAAATGGATCAGCCTGTAAATATTCACCTCACTGGTTGCCATCATTCCTGCGCTCAGCATTACATCGGCGATATCGGCCTTCTTGGCACTAAGGTTGCACAGGGTGACGACACCGTGGAGGGCTATAATATTTTTGTTGGCGGTGGCCATGGTAATGCGCGAAGTATTGCGCAGGAGCTTCTCAAAAACGTCCCGATAAATTTAATTCCCGATACCTTGGAAAGTATTCTTCGCTGCTATCTCCAGCACCGCTTGAATCCCGAACAGCGATTTTTTGAGTTCGCCCAATCTATAACAATTGAAAATTTCAGAACCTTTATTCAAAAACCTTCACCATTGATCAAAGTGAAATAAAGGAAGTCTCATGATTCCATTGATCCCAGAATCTGCCCCATTTTCAAAAGATCAGCGCTCTTGGCTGAATGGATTTTTTGCTGGGCTACTTGGCATTCCTTCAACCGGGATTGTTCCCGTTTTCAACCCATCAAGCACTTTTACCGGGCAATCTGTTTCCCCTACAGTTGGCGAGGTTGAAGAAGATCAGCCTTGGCATGACCCCTCCTTATCTCTTGACGAAAGATTGCAGTTAGCTCAGGGGAAATCTATCCAAGGCAGGTTGATGGCTTCCATGGCGCAATTGGATTGTGGCACTTGTGGTTATCTTTGTAAAACTTATGCGGAATCTATTGCTTCGGGAAATGAAAAAGACCTTTCCCTCTGTCAACCTGGGGGAAAGGAAACCGCAAGCAAATTAAAAGAGATGTTTGTTTCAGAGGTTAATGGGGTAACAAATTTCCAAAAGTTGCAACCCACTGCGATTCCTGCGACCTCCTTCGGTTTCGATAAAAACAATCCTTTCCTCGCTCCCCTGCTTAACAATCAACATTTAAATGGGCAGGGTTCTGCCAAGGATACACGCTTAATCGGTTTAGATATTCGTGGGAGTGGCATACAGTATAAGTGTGGCGATAGCCTAGGGGTATTTCCGCAAAACTGTTTTGAACTTGTTCACCAGATTATTTATTTGATTGGCGCACATGGTGGCGAAATAGTCACCCTTGGAGACGGAAAAAAAGTCGCACTCAGAGAAGCTTTGGCTCTGTACCTTGATATCGAATCCCCTTCGGACGACCTATTAAATCTTCTTTTTTCTTGCGCTGAGGATGGTTCCAAGATTGAAGATTTGCAGAGACTCGTTAAAGGGGAGGTAGTAGCTGGTATTGATGAAAATCATGGCATTATTGAACTGCTTCGTTTCGCCTGTTCAGGCTCTCTTAATCCTCAAAGCTTTGTGGACACATTAAAAAAAATACGCCCACGACTTTATTCTATTTCTTCTTCACCTGTCATGTTTCCAGATCAGATCCACTTGACCGTGGGGATGGTGCGATACGAATACCATGGCAGAAAAAGGAAAGGTGTCGCTTCGACTTTCCTTGGTGAACGGGTTCGAATTCATGAACCTGTTCGAGTTTTTGTTCAACCATCGCATGGCTTTGCAATTCCAGAAAATCCTGATTGCCGCATGATTATGGTGGGTCCGGGTACAGGAATTGCTCCTTTTCGTGCATTTCTTCAAGAACGCCAAGCCACCAAAAGCAAAGGCGAAAACTGGCTCTTTTTTGGCGACCAGCATGGAAAAACCGACTTCCTTTATGAACATGAACTTAAAGAGTTTCAAAATGCAGGTGTGCTCACTAAATTGGACACCGCTTTTTCCCGGGAAACCGAAAAGAAAATCTATGTGCAAGACCGTATGATGGAACATGCTAAGGAAATCTGGGAATGGCTTCAAAATGGCGCATGCTTTTATGTATGTGGAGACGCTATTCGTATGGCCAAGGATGTGGATTCAGCTCTGAAGCGAATTATTTCTGAGCAGGGTGATATGCCTCCATTGGAAGCTTCAAAATTGGTAGAAAATCTTGCCAAGAATAAGCGCTACTGCAGAGATGTTTATTGAGTTTCTCAGGCAAATGCTTTTACCAAATTCACTACAGAGTGATGCTGGTTAATTGTTTTTTATGCACGTTAAGAAAATTCAGCATGAGCTGATTCAATGCCCAGTAATTTCTAGCCAGTCGATAAAAGCTCATGGTTTTGAAACTTCGACGCATGCAAATGATTTCAGAAGTTGGTGCGGAACAAAATACCACCACCATCATCATGATGCCTTCCGAATTTGTCACCATGGCCAGGGCGTTTGGTGTGCAGAAGGCTGCCAACTCTTTCCCTAGCGAATAAGTTGCTTGCATCCCCGGTATCTGTAAAATAAGTTTCCAAAAAAGTAGGAAGCTGTTACGATGCTATTATGAATAATGAATTGAATATTTCTAAACAACATTCGTTGGCGAAAAGCCCAGTGCTTCCGCACGGTTTGAATAATGTTCTTTTGCCTTCCTGCCCATTGCATTCCGATATTCTGGGAATGATTCTTTATGGTTCTCAAGTTCGGGGCGATGCCACCGAAATATCTGATATTGATGTGCTAGTGGTTTTGGATAACAGCAGGAAGATTAACCGGACTCTTTATTCGGAGCTTGATTGTCTAGAAGTGCTAGACCCTCGTGTCTGTATTATGCTCGCCCATCTTCCAAACGAAGAAAGCAAGGTTGGATCGCTTTGGCTCGAGGTTTCGCAATGTTGCGAGGTGTTGATGGATACAGCTAAAGCAATTGAAAAAGTAATTACACGAAGTAAAAAACTGGTTCAAGATGGCAAAGTGGTACGCAAAGAAAGCCACGGACAGGGATACTGGGTTTATGCATAATCACAGTCTTACCAATGACTATATCGTTCGAGCAGGAAAACGATTGCTTGCTTTAGAGGTGCTTTACCGAGAAGAAAGTTGGGCGGATGTTGTTCGCGAAAGTCAGGAAATTGTTGAACTTACCTTGAAAGGTATGCTGCGAGCTTGCAATATGGAAGTACCTCGAATCCATGATGTTAGCAGCGTCTTGCTAGAACATAAAAAACGTATTCCTGAACCTGCCCGATCTTCAATCGATTTTCTGGTCAAGGCTTCAAGATCTCTTAGGCGGGATCGCGAACTTGCGTTTTATGGATCAGAAGATCTTACGCCCTCTGAATTTTATACCTTGCATGATGCTGATAAGGCCTTTGAGTATGCTAGAAAAACACACCAATTGGTTCTTGATTCCCTAAAGTAGAATTCTAAACCAAATAGTCTGTCACAGGAAGAAGCCTTACTGGCGCTCAACAACAGCGAAGGTAAGGCCGTTCTCATTTTTTGTTTTCCGCCTTTAATTTGTCTACTAGAAATTCATGCATGGTTTGATGTTTGATATCGGTTGCGCCTGGATATACCAACTCACATTCCAC
>Ga0209829_10004240_pt1 | contig 10193 bp, 5 predicted proteins | sample C_140205_EF_Meta_FD_187311 | JGI IMG/M metagenome (GOLD analysis project Ga0209829, IMG submission 187311) | Freshwater microbial communities from Lake Croche, Canada to study carbon cycling - C_140205_EF_MetaG (SPAdes) (version 2) | ecosystem: Environmental > Aquatic > Freshwater > Lake... | reverse complement strand
TCCGCTGCCACGCGGAGAGCGTCTTCGATGCGCACGATGCCCACCTGCTCCCCGGCGGGTCCGATCAAGCGGACTTCAGGTACGCGGATGCGCTCGTTGACGCGGGTCTCAGTGCTGATGGGGCCTCCCTGGTTCGGTCTGTTGATCCGACCGTCCGCGGTAACCCGGAACAGTTCACGGAAACACCACACCACCAGCACCCTGTTGGAGTGAACGAAGCGTTCAACCCAACAGAAAGGCCCTGCACACAGCAGGGCCCAAGCCGACCGATCACGGCATGCGCCGCCTGCGCCACGCGCAGTACGAATACCCTGGGGTATCCGAGACCGGACCGCTCAACCTTCGGATCGTGCTCCGCGGCCGGCGGTGGGAGTGGGACTCCACTTGCTGTCCTGGCATGCGCCGGGACGGTCGTCCGTGCAAGTCTAGCAGCCATGATGGACAACCCCGACATCCGCGATCTGGCCGAAGTTCCCGCGATCGAGGTGATCAGCCGCGCCGCGGTGATGCTGATGAGTTCTGCGGCCGAGAAGATCGGGCTGTCGTCGGCCGATCCCGACACCAGCGAATACCGAGACCTCGACGAGGCGCGTCGGCTGATCACCGCGCTGGCCGGACTGGTGACGGCCTCGATGGAGTACCTCGGACCGCACGCGAAACCCCTCAGGGACGGCCTGCGGAGTCTGCAACTGGCGTTCCGGGAGGCTAGTGCTGCGCCTGACGAGCCCGGTTTGGGCCCGGGCGAGAAGTACACCGGGCCACTGCACTGAGGCGCGCCGTCACACAGAAGGTGATCAGCGAATATCCTGGCGGTCTATGACGGTCACGATGCGCCGGACGAGGTCCGGGTTGCACTGGGTGCCCGCGGCGGCGGGCTGGATTCTGGGCGTCATCGCGTTCGCCTCGCTGCTGTCGAGTATCTCGCCGACGATCCGGCACCTGACCAAGGTTCCCCGGGAGTTCGTCGACACGTACCTGTTCAACTTCCCCGACACCAGCTTCGCCTGGGCCTTCGCACTTGCCATCATGGCCGGGGCGCTGGCGGCGCAGAAGCGGATCGCCTGGTGGGTGCTGGTGGTCATCCTGGTGATCGCCGTCGGCTTCGACATCGAGTCGCTGATCAAGACCGACGGCACCCGCTATGAGGACATCGGCGAGTTTCTGGGCCTGACAGTCCATATCGCCGTCATCGCGGTGCTGGTGCTGGCCTACCACGAGTTCTCGGCCAAGGTGCGTCGCGGAGCGCTGTACAAGGCCGCCGCGGTGTTGGTCGCCGGGAACCTGCTCGGCATCGCACTGGCCTGGGGGCTGCTGGAGGTGTTCCCCGGTTCCCTGCAACAAGACTACCGACTGGCGTATGCGGTCAACCGAGTCAGCGGGTTCGTCGTCGCCACGCCCGATCTGTTCGCCGGAAAACCGCCGGGATTTCTCAACGCGCTGTTCGGTCTGTTCGGTGCGCTGGCACTGATGGCCGCCGCGGTGGTGCTGTTCCAGTCCCAGCGCGCCGAGAACGCACTGACCGGTGAGGACGAGTCCGCGATCCGCGGACTGCTGGAGGTCTACGGCAAGAACGACTCCCTGGGGTACTTCGCGACGCGTCGGGACAAGTCGGTGATCTTCGCGCCCAACGGGCGGGCCGCGATCACCTATCGCGTCGAGGTCGGCGTCTGCCTGGCCAGTGGTGACCCGGTGGGCGATCCGCGAGCCTGGCCGCAGGCCATCGCGGCATGGCTGCAACTGTGCCGGGATTACGGCTGGGCGCCGGGCGTGATGGGAGCGAGTTCGACTGCCGCCCAGTCATTCCGGGAGGCGGGCCTCACCGCACTGCAACTCGGCGACGAAGCGATCCTGTACCCGGACAAGTTCCGACTGTCCGGGCCGGACATGAAGGCGGTACGCCAGGCCGTGACCCGGGCGAAGCGCGCCGGCCTGACCGTCCGCATGCGCCGGCACCGGGATCTGTCCGAGACCGAGATGGCCGACGTCATCAAGCGCGCCGACACCTGGCGCGACACCGAGACCGAGCGCGGCTTCTCGATGGCGCTGGGCCGGTTGGGCGACCGGGCGGACGGCGACTGTCTTTTGGTGGAGGCCATGGAGGCCGTGGAGGCCGACCAAAAAACCGGGGAGGCCGGGGAGGCCGACCAAAAAACCGGAGACGGCGCCGTCGTCGCGATGCTCTCACTGGTGCCCTGGGGCAGTAACGGGCTGTCACTGGATGTCATGCGACGTTCACCACAGTCACCCAACGGCACCATCGAGCTCATGGTCACCGAGTTGTTGCAACAGGCGGAAACCGTTGGGGTAAATAGGGTTTCGCTGAATTTTGCGATGTTCCGGTCGGCGTTCGAACAGGGCGCCCAATTGGGTGCGGGCCCGGTGGCGAGGCTGTGGCGGGGCCTGCTGGTGTTCTTCTCGCGCTGGTGGCAACTGGAGACGCTCTACCGATCCAATATGAAGTATCAGCCGCAATGGATACCGCGGTACGCCTGCTACGAGGACACCCGACTGATCCCGCGAGTCGGCGTCGCCTCGGTGATCGCCGAGGGTTTCCTGGTCCTGCCGTTCACCCGACGGGCCAGGCAGCACACCGGCCAATATTCCGCGGTGCCGCGTGACGTTGCCGCGACGGCAGGATTGAACGCCGACGGCAGTGCACCCGCTGTCGCCTTGGCCGATATAGACGCGGCCCGCGATGAACACCGACTGCCCGAACAGGTGCGGGTTCGGCTGGCGAAGCTGAAATCCCTGCGGGACAGGGGTATTGACCCGTATCCGGTAGGCCAGCCGCCAAGTCACACCATCTCCGCGGCGCTGGCTGCCGACGACGGCGCCTCGGTCACGGTGGCCGGGCGGGTGCTGCGGACCCGGGACTACGGCGGGGTGACGTTCGCCCAATTGCGGGACTGGTCCGGCGATGCGCAACTGGTGCTGGAGCGCTCGACCGTCGACTCAGAAACGGAGGATTTCGGCGATGTCGACCTCGGGGACCTGATCGAGGCAACCGGCACCATGGGTTACAGCCGCAATGGAACCCGTTCGGTGCTGGTGCGCCAGTGGCGAATGCTGGGAAAGTGTCTGCGGCCTCTACCCGACAAATGGAAGGGTCTGACCGACCCGGAGGTGCGGGTGCGGGCCCGCTACGTCGACTTGGCTATCAATCCGGTGGCCCGAGATCTCATCCGGGCCCGCAGCGAAATCCTGCACTCAATCCGGGAGACGTTGTTCGCCAAGGGTTTTCTTGAGGTCGAGACGCCGATCCTGCAGCAGATCCACGGCGGTGCTAACGCCAGGCCGTTCCGAACGCATATCAACGCCTACGACCTCGATCTGTACCTGCGTATCGCGCCCGAGCTCTATCTCAAACGCTTGTGCGTGGGTGGAGTGGAACGCGTCTTCGAGCTCGGTCGCGCGTTCCGCAATGAGGGCGTGGACTTCAGCCACAACCCTGAGTTCACCCTGTTGGAGGCCTACCAGGCGCACGCCGATTACCTGACGTGGATCGACGGCTGCCGGGAACTCATTCAGAATGCGGCGGCGGCGGCCAACGGCTCGCAGGTGGTGATGCGGCCCGCAGACGATGACTCGGGCGCACTGGTGCCGGTCGACATCTCCGGGCACTGGGCGACGAAGACCGTCCACGATGCGGTGTCGGAGGCGATCGGCGAGCACGTCGATCCCGATACCGATCCGCCTACCCTGCGCCGACTCTGCGACGCGGCCGGAATCGGATATCTGAGCCACTGGGATGCTGGCGCGCTGGTGCTGGAGATGTACGAGCACCTCGTGGAGGGTCACACCGAGGCCCCGACGTTCTATACCGACTTCCCCACCTCGGTGTCGCCGCTGACCCGACCGCACCGCACCAGGGCCGGTGTGGCCGAACGCTGGGACCTGGTGGCCTGGGGCGTGGAGTTGGGCACCGCCTACAGCGAGCTGACCGATCCCGTCGAACAACGCCGCCGCCTGCAACAACAGTCTCTGCTGGCCGCCGGCGGCGACCCCGAGGCGATGGAACTCGACGAGGACTTTCTGCAGGCCATGGAGTACGCCATGCCGCCGACCGGGGGTCTCGGGGTGGGGGTAGACCGGGTGGTCATGCTCATCACCGGCCGAAGTATTCGAGAGACGCTACCGTTTCCGCTGGCAAAGCCGCGCTAACCTGGAGACGTGAACCTGCACCTTTCTCTGATGCAGGGTTGGGCCCCGATCGCCATCCAGATCGTGACCGTGGCACTGCTGGTCTTCGCGATCGGTTGGCGTACCCGGCGGTGGCGGATGCTGTGGCTGCCGATATCGGCTCTGCTCGGCGTTTCGGTGCCTCTGATCACGCACTGGAATATCGCGACGAATGGGCTCGCCGGTGATCCAGCGCCTCCCGGCCTGTGGGCCTGGCTGGCACTGAGCGGACTTGCAGGTGGCGTCGCGGTTCTGGGCTGGCGATCGGCCGACTTGCGGCGACGTGGCGCTTCTTTGCTGGCGGTACCGATGACCCTGCTGTGCTCGGCGCTGATGCTGAACCTGTGGGTGGGCTACTTCCCCACCGTGCAGACCGCCTGGGGACAGCTGACCGGTGGACCACTGCCGGGACAGACCGACAGTGCCACGGTGGCCAAGATGCTGGCCACCAACACCGTCCCGGCCAAGGGAAAGGTGCTTCCGGTCACCATCTCAGCCGATGCCTCGGGGTTCGCCCACCGCGGCGAATGGGTGTACCTCCCACCGGCGTACTTCGCCAGCGATCCGCCGCCGGCACTGCCCACGGTCATGATGATCGGCGGTCAGTTCAATACCGCTGCTGACTGGTTGCGTGCCGGAAACGCCGTAGCGACGATCGATGAGTACGCCGCCAAACACAACGGCAACGCGCCGGTGTTCGTGTTCGTCGACTCGGTCGGTTCGTTCAACAACGACACCGGCTGCGTGAACGGAACGCGGGGTAACGCCGCGGACCATCTCACCGAAGACGTCGTGCCGTACATGATCGACAATTTCGGCGTCAGCGATGACCCGGCGAACTGGGCGGTTATCGGGTGGTCCACCGGCGGTACCTGTGCGGTCAACCTGACCGTGAAGTACCCGGAGTTGTTCAGCACTTTCGTCAATATCGACGGTGATATCGCACCCAACACCGGCACCAAAGAACAGACCATCGAGCGACTCTTCGGCGGTGACGCGGCGGCGTATGCGGAGTGGGACCCGGCCACGCTGATCACCGAGCACGGTAACTATCGCGATGTCGCGGGATGGTTCGCGGTATCCGCGCCGGCGGGTGCCGTCGGGCCTCCGATTCCGGGCTCCGCGCTGCCGGAGCCAGCCGATACCGTCACGGCGAGCACCCCGACCGAAGCCGCGCGGGCACTGTGCGGGCTGGGTGACGCCTACGGCATCGAATGCTCGGTGGTTCCGCAGGCGGGAAAACATGACTGGCCGTTTGCGGCGCAGGTGCTCGCGGCGTCGCTGCCCTGGCTGGCCTATCAGATCGACACACCGGACGTTCCGGAGGTCGCACTGCCGGGCACCTCGACGCAACGCGACGGGGTCAGCATTGCCGCCGACGGCGGAGCGGGGCACCACCCCACGGGAGTACGGTGACGGTCATGGCTGACGAATCGTCTGGGTCTGACACACCCGGGTCTGAAACACCCGGGCCTGCAGTAACTCCCGCGACTGCGCCGGTACCTGTAACAACCACCACGGCGTCCCCGCTACCGCCTGTTCCCACTCCGAACATCGACACCGGATACACCGACGCCGGGGTGCCGACACTGGACGGTGTGCGGGAAAAAATCGAAACCCGCTACGGAACAGCCTTGGGCGCAACCGAATTGGCCGAGGAGACGCCGGAGGTTCGCACCGCGGCCGATCACTACGAGGCCCGTAACAAAGCCGCTGCCGAGAAACTCGAGGAGATCCGCTCCTCGATGCACAAGCCGGAATAACCGGCCGGGCCGGACTGCCTGAACTAGCCAGCACCTCGTTTACGTAGTTTTCTGAGCAATCGGTCGGGGTGGTGGTGGTTGTTGACTCCGCCTCTGACAGGTAGGTGGGCGGGCGGTAACCACTCGCAGGTGCCGTCGGGGAGTTTTCGGGTGTGCCAGCCGCCTTTTTTGACGAGGCGGTTGTGGGGCCCGCAGCTGAAGTCGAGGTCGTCGATGTCGGTGGTGCCGCCATCGGCCCAGTCGAGGGCGGCGTGGTGGACTTGGGAGCCGTAGCCGGGCACGGTGCAGTTGGGAAAGGTGCAGCCGCGGTCTTTGTTGTGCAGAACGATTCTCTGGTCGGCGTTGGCGATGCGTTTACTTCGGCCCAGCCACAGGGCTCGGGTGGTGGCTTTGTCGAAGATGGTCAGGTAGTGGTAGCTGTGTGAGGCCATCCGGATCAGATCACTCATCGGCAACAGAGTTCCGCCGCCGGTGGTGCCGACTCCGGTCCGGTCCTGGAGATCCTGCAGTGTGGTCGACACGATGACGGTGACGGGCAGGCCGTTGTGCTGGCCGAGTTTGGGATTGCCCAAAAGACTGCGCATGATCGCCGACAGCGCGTCGTGTTGGCGTTGGGCGTGGCTGCGATTGTCGGAGTCGATACGGGCCTGGGTGGGATCGCCGTCGATCAACGGTGTTTGGTCGGCGGGATTGCAGCGTCCCGGTGCGGCGAATTTGGCGAATAGGGCGTCAATCTCCGCGCGCAGGGCGGGGGTGGCCCACAGCCGGCCCTGGCTCATGCCGTTGGGGTGTTGGGGTCCCCAGGTGAACCCGCGGCGGGCGGCGCGGTCGGCGTCGCTGAACACCCCGTCGGGGTTGAGGATCAACGCCAACTGCTCGGCGATCTTCACCAGTTGATCGGGCCGCACCAGGCGAGCCTGTTCGGCCAGGAGCGCTTCGGCGTCGGCGCGATCGGTCTGGCTGACAGCCATCGGGAGTTCATCAAGGAAGCGCGCGATCACCCGCACATGCTCGACATCGAGGTCCCCGGACCGCCACGCCGCCGCGGTAGCCGGTTGCCGTGGCGGCAGCGGTTCGCCGATCAGTGTGGTGCGCGGTGCCAACGGTTCGGCCAGGCTCACCCGGCGGCGGGCCTCGGCCGGGGTGATCCGTAGCCAGTCGGCCAGCACCTTATGCGGGGCACCACCCAGCTCGGAGACATCGCGGCGGGACAGCTGCACCGCGACATCACCGCACACCACGCGGTGGCGGCGTACCAGCGTCTCGCACCGCTCGGCCACGCCGACCAGGTCAGTGGCCGACAACCCGGACAGATCCAGTCCGGTCAGCACGTCGAGGGCGGCGTCGATCTGGGCGACCGCCTCAGACACGTCATTCGAAAGCATGTTCGAACCATAAATCAGGGTGCCGACAAAAACACCCATCGTCTAATCAACTGTGGACCAACACGAGACTGTGGAGAACTAAGCGCTGACTTTCTTGCGTCGCGCCGCCTTCTTTGGCGCCGACTTGGGTGCCACCGGAGCCTCCAACAACCCAGCCAGGAACGTGCCGGTGTAACTCGCCGACACCGCGGCGACATCTTCGGGTGTGCCCTCGGCGACCACCGTGCCGCCACCACCGCCGCCCTCGGGACCCATATCGACGATCCAGTCCGAGGTCTTGATGACGTCAAGGTTGTGTTCGATGACGATCACCGAGTTGCCTTTGTCGACTAGGCCGTTGATGACCTTCAGCAGTTTGCGGATGTCCTCGAAGTGCAATCCGGTGGTGGGCTCGTCGAGGATATAGACGGTGCGCCCGGTAGAGCGCTTCTGCAACTCCGCCGCCAGTTTCACGCGCTGGGCCTCACCGCCGGACAACGTCGGTGCCGGCTGTCCTAGTCGCACATAACCCAGACCCACCTCGACGAGGGTCTGGAGGTAACGGTGGATAGAGGTGATCGCCTCGAAGAACTCGGCCGCGTCCTCGATGGACATATCGAGCACCTCGGAAATGGTCTTGCCCTTGTAGTGCACCTCGAGTGTCTCGCGGTTGTACCGCGCGCCCTGGCACACCTCGCACGGCACATAGACATCGGGCAGGAAGTTCATCTCGATCTTGATGGTGCCGTCGCCCGAGCATGCTTCGCAGCGACCACCTTTGACGTTGAAGGAGAAGCGGCCGGGTTGGTATCCGCGGACCTTGGCCTCGGTGGTGGCGGCGAACAGGGTGCGAATCTTGTCGAAGACGCCGGTGTAGGTGGCAGGGTTGGATCGCGGTGTGCGGCCGATCGGCGACTGGTCGACGCGCACCAGTTTGTCGACGTGCTCGAGGCCGTTGATCCGGGTGTGCCGGCCGGGCACCTGACGCGCGCCGTTGAGCCGGTTGGCCAGCACGGTGGCGAGGATGTCGTTGACCAGAGTGGACTTGCCCGAACCGGATACACCCGTCACTGCGGTGAGCACACCCAGCGGGAACGATACGTCGATCTCACGCAGATTATGTTCCCGCGCACCGACCACCGTCAATTGACGTTTGCGATCGACCGGCCGACGGATGGCCGGCAGTTCGATGCTCTTCTTACCGGAAAGATAGGCACCGGTGAGTGAATTCGGATTCTTCAGCAGGGCGGCATAGCTGCCACTGTGCACCACCTGGCCGCCGTGCTCACCGGCGGCGGGCCCGATGTCGACGACCCAGTCGGCGTGGGCGATGGTGTCCTCATCATGCTCGACCACGATCAGCGTATTACCCAAATCCCTGAGCCGCGTGAGGGTTTCGATGAGACGCCGGTTATCGCGCTGATGCAGCCCGATGGACGGCTCGTCGAGCACATAGAGCACGCCGACGAGTCCGGAGCCGATCTGGGTGGCCAGCCGGATGCGTTGCGCCTCACCGCCGGAGAGCGTTCCGGCGGCCCGGGCCAGCGACAGGTAGTCCAGGCCGACGTCGAGCAGGAAACCCAGCCGGGACTGCACCTCCTTGAGCACCTGTCCGGCAATCGCCTGTTCGCGGGTGCCCAGGGTGAGTTCGTTGAGGAAGTTGGAACAATCGCGGATGGACAACTCGCACACAGCGGCGATCGACTTCGGAACGTCACCGGCTGACAGCGTCACGGCCAGGATCTCCGGCTTGAGTCGGGTGCCGTCGCACTCCGGGCACGGCACGTCGCGCATGAACCCTTCGTAGCGTTCCTTCATCAACTCCGAATCGGTCTGCTCCATCCGACGCTGCAGGAACGCCATGACGCCTTCGAAGTCGGCGTGGTAGGAACGCGTGCGGCCGTAGCGATTTCGATAGCGCACATGCACCTGTTCATCGCAGCCCTCGAGGATCGCCGTGCGCGCCTTGGCCGGAAGCTTGCGCCACGGGGTGTCCATATCGAACCCCATCGACTCCCCCAGCCCGGCCAGCATCCGGGTGAAGTACTCCGAACTCTGTCCCATCGACCATGGCGCCACCGCACCGTCGGCCAGGGTGCGATCCGGATCGGGTACGACGAGTTCGGGGTCGACCTCCTTGCGGATGCCCAGGCCGCTGCACTCCGGGCAGGCGCCATAGGGCGAGTTGAACGAAAACGACCGCGGCTCAAGGTCATCCACTGCCAACGGGTGACCGTTGGGGCAGGCCAGCTTCTCGGAGAAGCGTTGTTCGCGGTGCGGGTCATGTTCGTCGCGGTCGACGAAGTCCAGCACCACGATGCCGTCGGCCAGACCCAGCGCGGTCTCCACCGAGTCGGTAAGCCGCTGTTTGGAACTGGCCTTGACCGTCAGCCGGTCGACCACCACCTCGATATCGTGCTTCTCCTGCTTCTTCAGCGTCGGCGGCTCGGTCAGGGAGTGCACCACGCCGTCGACCCGGACCCGGCTGTAGCCCTGGGTGTTGAGCTTGTCGAAGAGGTCGACGAATTCGCCCTTGCGGGTGCGGACCACAGGAGCGAGCACCTGGAATTTGGTGCCCTCCGGCATGGCCAGCACCTGATCGACAATCTGCTGCGGGGTCTGTCGCGCGATCCGCTCACCGCATACCGGGCAGTGCGGCGTGCCGGCACGCGCGTAGAGCAGACGCAGGTAGTCGTAGACCTCGGTGATGGTGCCGACGGTGGAGCGCGGGTTGCGGTTGGTGGACTTCTGATCGATCGACACCGCCGGCGAAAGACCTTCGATGAAGTCGACATCGGGCTTGTCCATCTGACCGAGGAACTGCCGCGCGTAGGCGCTCAGGGATTCGACGTAGCGGCGCTGGCCCTCGGCGAAGATGGTGTCGAAC